>Ga0193726_1000088_pt1 | contig 157768 bp, 125 predicted proteins | sample H2c1metaG_FD_144928 | JGI IMG/M metagenome (GOLD analysis project Ga0193726, IMG submission 144928) | Soil microbial communities from a riparian zone of the East river system, Colorado, United States - H2c1 | ecosystem: Environmental > Terrestrial > Soil > Riparian zone | place: USA: East...
CGAGCTGCCCGTGGAAGTCACCAAGGCACAGCTCACCAAGGCTCAAGTCGTCCAGCGCATTTTGCAGCTCGAAGGACGCCAGGACGAATTGGAAGTTTTTCTGCGCGCGCAGATGGGATACGCCCCTGATCAACCGGTGGAGATTTTGCCTGAAGACCTTCCGGGTCAAGCGGAGCAGGAAGGAGCCAACCTCATCGCCATGGCCATGCAGAACAATACCGGTGTGCAGCTCGCCGAATCCGACGTGCGCGCCAAGGAATTTCGCCTCAAAGGTGAGAAGCGCGGCTACTTCCCAACTCTCCAGCTGGTTAGCGTTTACAGCGTCCTCGGCAAGTTCAATAACTACGATAAGTTTTTCCGCACCTTCCAGCGCAATAATTTCAACGCCGGCATTCAGGTGCAGGTCCCTATTTTCAGCGCGCGCACCAAGGCCAATGTCGGCCTCGCGGAAGTAAACCTTGCCGCCGCCAAAGCCAGCCTCAGCAACAAAAAGACTGAAATCACCGCCGACGTTCGCCAGAAAACCCGCAGCGTCCGCGAAAAAGACGCCGCCAAGGAAGTTGCCCGGCTCGAACTCCAGCTCGCTCAACAGGATGTCGCCGTCTTCCAGTCGCAATTCGCCGAAGGGAAATTAAATCTGCGCGAAGTGGAACGCGCCCGCCTCAGCGAAAACGAACGCTGGATGGCCTACCTCGACGCCAATTTCGCGCGTCAGCAGGCCCAGCTCGAATTGCTCCGCGCCGCTGGCCAGCTCGACAAGGTTTGGCAGTAAGATCGTGGCGTTGAAGCGCAAGGTTCACAAGCCCTCCGCGAAGTCTGAACAAAATGTGAACGTCGGGCTGCTCGACTGCGGAGATCTTTCTTTTCTCGCCATTGCAATCCGCAGGCTGCAAAAAGGATTTGCAAATCTCCCGCGTGTAAACACAGGCACGCCAGGCACCGCGCGCATGGACGCGGTTCTGCAGCAAACGGCCGAGCGCCTGCAAAATAACTATCCCTATTTCCATCCTCTCTACGCCGGGCAAATGTTGAAACCGGCGCATCCCATCGCGCAATTGGCGTACTCCCTAGCCATGACCATCAATCCCAACAATCACGCCCTCGATGGCGGCCGCGCCACTTCTGCGATGGAGAAGGAAGCCGTCGCCGAAATCGCCGCCATGTTCGGCTGGGAAAAATTTCTCGGTCACCTCTGCGGCGGCGGCACCATGGCCAATCTTGAAGCCCTGTGGATCGCCGGCCAGCTCGAACCGAGCAAAACAATTTTGGCCAGCACTCAGGCGCACTACACTCACGCGCGTCTCACTAAAGCCCTGCACTCGCCTTTTGAAACCATTGAGTGTGATTCCAACGGGCGAATGAATGTCAGTGCCCTAGAAAAGCGTCTCGCGCAAGGTGGCATCGCCGCCGTAGTGGCCACCATGGGCACTACCTCCACCGGCTCCGTCGATCCCTTGCATGAAATAATAAAATTGCGCGCCAAACACAAATTCAGAATCCATGCCGACGCCGCCTATGGCGGATATTTCCCGCTTGTCAATAATCTCCTGCCCCACACGCAAAACGCCTTCGACGCCATGGGCGAAGCCGACTCCATCGCCATCGATCCTCACAAGCATGGTCTGCAGCCCTACGGCTGCGGCTGCATTTTGTTCAAAGACCCCATGGTCGGGCAATTTTACAAACACAATTCGCCCTACACCTATTTCACCTCCACCGAGTTGCATCTCGGCGAAATCAGCCTGGAATGTTCCCGCCCCGGTGCCGTCGCGGCCGCCTTGTGGGCCACGCAACAATTGCTCCCCCTGAAGAAAGGTGGGGAATTCGCTGGCGGCTTGGAGAAAAGTTTGCAGGCGTCGTCGAAGTTATTTTCCAAGCTACGCAAAGACCCGCGCTTCATCGTCCCGTTCCCCCCAGAACTCGACGTCGTCATTTTCGCTCTGCAGGCCGACAGCGTCAGCAGAGCCTCCAAATTATCCCGTCTGCTTTTTGACGCCGCCGCCAAACGCGACCTTCACCTCGCCCTCGTCGAACTTCCCCTCAGTCTCTGGCCCCACGCCCTTTCAAAAATGCGCCGGGACCGCGAAACTATCACCTGCCTCCGCTCCGCTCTGATGAAGCCCGAACACCTCGCCTGGATCGACCACATCTGCAAACGCCTGCAATCCGCTGCCGCCGAGGTTTTAGCCTGATTGCCTCAAGCTCAGGTTCTTAAGGCCATCGGAGTGTTCCACCAAGTCTCGCATCTTCCACTCACTGCTGTATTTAACCCCTCACTGTCTTGTAGCATCCAATCACAGAAAGGTTTGAGGCCTTTCCGCCAATTCGGTTAGACTGAAACCTACCGTTCTTGGGCTTTCGTCTTGACCAGTCACGCTGGCAGACGCTTCGGGGCTGAAGTTTGTTCGCCGATATCATTAGAGAATCTGAGGGTGCAGAATGCCGGATTTTATGAAGACGTTGTTGTTAAACCCGCCAAGTTTTGAAAACTTTGACGGAGGAGCAAGCTCGCGCTGGCCCGCCACCCGCGAGATCGAATCCTATTGGTATCCCGTTTGGCTCACCTATCCCGCCGGCATGATTCCCGGCAGCCGTTTGCTCGACGCTTCACCGCACAAGATCAATTGGCAGCAGACCGTCGAGATCTGCAAAGACTACGAATTCCTGGTTCTCTTCACCTCCACTGTCGGTTTCGATAGCGACGTCAAGCTCATCCGCAAAATTAAGGAATCCAATCCCAGCCTGAAGATTGCTTTCGTTGGCCCGCACGGCCACATCAAGCCCGACGAAACCCTCCTCGCCAGCGAAGACATCGATTTCGTCACTCGCGGCGAGTTCGATCACTCCGTCGTGGAATTCGCGCAGGGCATGCCCATCAGCGAAATCATGGGCGTCAGCTATCGCAAAGACGGCCGCGTCGTTCACAACGCGCCGCGCGCGCAATTGCACACCGCCGAACTCGACGCGCTTCCTTTCGCCACCGACATCTACAAGCGCGATCTCGAAATTGAACGCTACAACGTTCCATTTCTCCTCAATCCCTACGTTTCTTTCTACACCACGCGCGGCTGCCCCGCCCTTTGCACCTTCTGCATGTGGCCGCAAACTATTTCCGGCCACGCCTGGCGCACCCGCTCCACCGAAAATGTCGCCCGCGAAGTAAAACAAGCCATCGAATATTTCCCGCAGATGAAGGAAATTTTCTTCGATGACGACACTTTCAACATTCGCAAGGACCGCGTCCTCGATCTTTGCACCAAATTCAAGCCCTTGAAATTCCAGTGGTCTTCTACCGCTCGAGTGCATAGCGACTACGACACCCTGAAGGCCATGGCCGATGCCGGAGCCCGCCTCTTCATCGTGGGATTCGAATCCGGCGACCCGCAAATTCTCAAAAACATCAAAAAGGGCGCCACCGTCGAAATGGCTCGCACCTTTATGAAGAATTGCCGCAAGGTTGGCATTCGCGTCCACGGAGACTTCATCATCGGCCTCCCCGGTGAAACCCGCGAGACCATTCAGAAGACCATCGAATTTGCCAAGGAGCTCGATCCCGAAACCATTCAGGTTTCGCTCGCGCACGCCATGCCTGGCACCGAGCTGCACGACTCCATGGCCAAGGAAGGTTTCCTCAAAGTGGAAGCCCTCGCCGACATGAGCGGCCACCAGCTGCCGCACATCGAGTACCCGCATCTTTCCAAGTCCGAAATGATGGCCGGCGTGAACCAGTTCTATGACGACTACTATTTCCGTCCCAAGGTTGTCTGGCGCATCGTCAAAGAAGCATTGTGGGACAGTCACGAACGCAAGCGTCTCTATCAGGAAGCCACCGAATTTTTGAAGCTGCGCGCCGAGCGCCTCAAGTGGGCCCGCGAAGGCGGCGACGGCGAGAAGCCGCTCATCTCCGTGCCGCAGGCGCATTCCATTTCGGGCAACGATTAACTCACTCGCAATGTCTTACGAGCGAAAGCTCCGTGTGAAGACGCTGGTAATGGTCTTTGTCATGGTGGTTTGCGCCACCACCGGCGACTCCTTGCTAAAGCACGGTATGACCCAGATCGGACCCGTCAGCCTCACGCACGACGGGCTCCTCCACGGTTTCCTGGCCGCCATGACCAGCGGCACCATCTGGGTTGCCATACTTTTTCTCATCGGCTTCATGCTTTCCAACATGACCGTCCTCAGTTGGGCCGACTACAGCTACGTGATGCCCGCCGGCGCCCTGGGCTACGTCGCTGTTACGCTCGTTGGCGTGTTCGCTTTCGGTGAAACCGTTTCGCCGCGCCGCTGGCTCGGCGTCGCGTTGATCTGCGTGGGAGTTTTCTTCGTCGGCCAGACCCGACCGCAAACCACCGCCGTCATGGAAGCCGCGCGATGATTCACGCCATCTCGCTCCGCAGCGCCATCACCCTCGCCATCTTCGTGATGGCCGGCTGCCTTGGGGAACTGGCCGTCACTCACGGCATGAAAAAAGCCGGCGCTCCCGAACACCTGCGCATCCGCGACGTCACTCGTTTCCTCGGCCGCGCTTTCTGTACTGGATGGTTCTGGGTCGGCGTTCCGCTCATGACCCTTTCGTTTTATTTGCTCATGGTGCTGCTCTCCTGGGAGCCCATCAGTCTGGTCATTCCCGCCTCCGCTCTGAGCTACGTCGTCGGCACCCTCGGCGCAAAATATATTTTGAAGGAAGACGTCAACGGCTTGCGCTGGGCGGGAGTGCTGCTCGTCTGCGTCGGCGTAGCCATCGTGGCCGCCGGATAATTTCGTGACCGCGCGCCTCAAAATTTCGCGCTCATGATGCACCTGCCCGCCGCCTGGCGCATCGCGTTGTTGGTCGTCGCCGCTTTTCCCCTGATTTACTACGTTCTCGCCTGCGTCGCCGCGTGGAGTTTCGAGCGCACCCGGCCTGCTTCAGAGCTGTCGTGTTTTACTCCGCCCGTAAGTATCCTCAAGCCGCTGCACGGCGTGGATTTTGCTTCCTACGAAAATTACGCCAGCTTTTGCCACCAGCACTATCCCGAATACGAAATCCTTTTCGCCGTGCACGAATCAACCGATCCCGCCGCCGCGGTTGTCGAGCGCCTTATCGCCGATTTTCCGCAGCGCGAAATAAAACTCCTCTTCGATGCGGAATATTTCGGCGCCAATCGCAAAGTCAACAGCCTCGCGCGGCTCGCCCGCGAAGCCCGCCACGAAATTCTCGCCCTCAGCGATGGCGACGTGCGTGTCACCCCGCAATATCTGCAAAACGTCGTTGCCCCGCTCCAGGACCCTGTCGTCGGCGCAGTCACTTCCTTTTATCGCGGCATCGCCCAGAAAAATCTTGGTGCGGAATTTGAAGCCCTCGGAGCCGCAGGCGGTTTTTTCCCCGGGGTGCTAATGGCCGCCTGGACCGAAGGCGTGAAGTTTGCTCTGGGCGCTTCCATCGCCACTACCAAAACCTGGCTGCAAAAAATTGGCGGCTTCGAAGACATCGCTCCGTTCCTTGCCGACGATTACGAAATCGGCCGCCGCGTCGCCGCTGCCGGTGGCCGCGTGGTACTCTCCCACGAAACTGTGTGGACTATGTACCCCGCGCAAACCGCGCGCGGTTTCTGGGATCATCAACTTCGCTGGGCCCGCACCGTGCGCCTCTGCCGCCCCGCCTCCTACGCCGCGCTTTTATTCACCCAGGGCCTGCCCTGGGCCATCCTCGCCACCCTCATCGCGCCGCGCCCATGGATCGCGGTCGCTTATCTCGCGGCCTACCTCGTCCTGCGAATCACGATGGCATGGGTCGTCGGTGTCTCGGTTGTTAAAGACGCAGTCCTGCGCCGCCGCATCGCCCTCGTCCCCCTCTGGGACGCCCTCCACTTCCTCGTCTGGCTCGCCAGCTTCACCTCCAACCATATCGTCTGGGGCCAAGTGGAATACGTCGTCAAGCGCGGCCGCATGACTCCTGCCTCTACGTTGGTTGACGCCCCCGTGAATCCCGATTAAATTGGTAAGGATGAATCGTGGCTGCCGGGAGAGCCGGATGTGCCGCGATTCCTTTTTGTTCCCCTGCTGGGAGGTCGTCCAATTGGTAGGACTCCAGACTCTGACTCTGGCTATCCTGGTTCGAGTCCAGGCCTCCCAGCCAATATTGAAAGAATTGGCTTTATTCGCACAGTAAACGCTCGCAGTAAACTAAATTTCTTCAACTAATTTCGTCCACGCCTAGCCGTTTTCATTTTCCCACCGAAGTATAAATACAGAGGCACGGCTGATGGCTAACAAAAGAGTGGGATATTTGCGCGCGTGTATGCGAACGGCACTCAGAAAACCGTCAAAACCAAATGTTTGGGCAATGCTCGGCTCGAACCTGTTCCTGGCGGCGTTTTCTGGTTAACCTGGCGCGAAGGTACCAGGCAAAAGTATTTGAGAGTAAACGTAGATGTGAACGATGCGGTCGCTGCGCAGTTACGCCAAGAGCGCGTGCTCGGCGGTGAGGATCTACCTGCGATTCCGCCGAGCTCCAATCGGCGGACGCTAGTGGACGCTATCGCCGCATTTCTGGACGAGAAGGCCGTAAATTCATTGGACCCTCGCGCGAGGGCGCGCTGGAACTGGGACCTGGAACAATTTGCCAAGGTCTGTGCGAAGAATTATTTGGACGAGATCGATCGCCGGGACATTTTCAAATGGATGGCGCACTTCCAGGATAAAGGCGCTGCTGCTAGGACCGTTTACAATCGGACGTCGTCCATCGGGACGTTCCTGAAGAAGTCGAAAGTGAATGTTGAGTTCACCTTTTCTGTCCAGAAAAAAGGTGGAGACATTCCGAACTACACGGAACGCGAGGCGTTCGTTATACAGCACTGCGGTTGTTTGCCGGCGGAGTGCTGCCGGATCTTTAAAGAGATATTCGAAGAGCGTCATAAAACGAGCACCACCTTCCTTTCTGGAAGGCGCGGATATTACGGTGCGTCGCTAGAAAGGCAATCGTTTTATGAAATCGTCCGCAATTGAGGACAACCAAGTGGAAATGGATTGGAGATTACAGGTATTTCTCAAGTCTGACTTTGGACGGCTCCGCCGCGCGGTGTCCGTAATTGTGGACACCTCAGGGACGGTTGAATAAGTTTGCTAACGATTCTTGTCGCCTTCGTTTGGCCTGTGACCAGCTTGTTTGTCAAGAACCACCGGCGAGTCGGTACAGTGCGCTGGGTGTGCCCAGACAACCCCCGCCGGGCGGGCCGGGCTACAGTTGCGGATCGTCGTCGCCCGGTCTCCGTACCAATTTTTCTACTACGAAGATAGCTACAAAGGCATCAAACAGGAATATAACAATCCACTGTTTCATCAGCAGCGGGCCGACGTGAAGGCCGTAGTACACCAGCCCAAGGCTGTGAACTACCAAAACGAAGCCATTGCTACCCAAAAGACTATCCTCTTTCGCCACTCCAATAGCGAGCGATACAGATTGCGAAGACGGCAGCCGTAAACCAAACAGACCGCACCGATCTATAATTCTTCATCCACGCTGTTTCAATCCAAGGAAACCAAGTGTCCATAACCAAAATTGCAGAAAAGAGAGCCAGCCCAAGCAACAGCCCAAAAAGCATCGGGTTCGATTTTATGAGCTTGGACAATGGAGTACCCTTGTTTCCAGTTTACTTCAGTTCGATTCCCATGCGGTGCGACACGTCCGTGCGCGCCTCGCCTTGAACTCAGCAATGCGAACCATCCTTAGCTACTGAAGGTCCGGTGCTTAGGCTTCGAGTAAATGTTATGTCTGGCCCGCTCGCCTATGGGCGACGGCTCCGCCCTTCGTTCGATATCGGTGGAAGGACGACCAATTCGAGCGCCGCTGGGGACGGCATTCGCCTCACAGTCTCACCATCTTCTCTGAAGATCTCAAGCCCGGCGGGTCTGCCGTCAACTACATGCAACAGTACATGGATCACCACGCCGTCTTCATCCTTACCCTCCGCTTCAACAGGAATTCTCATAGTGACAGGTGCTTCACCTTCGACTTCGCTCTTAAGTTCTAGACCGCCGCCTTCATCGATAGTTTTCACTACGACTCGGCTCAATAAGGGCCGTATTTCTTCTCTGCCTGGGAAGTCGGCCTCTAGCAAACGATTGAGTAATACCTGCTCATGGACTGTTGGTTTGCGAAACTCCGATTCTGCGGTCATAGTTTCCCTACCACGGATAGTATGTGCCTACGTTGATTGTTTCATCGACCTAATTAAGCCGGCCGCGCTGATCGGGAATTACGGATGTACCGCTTTATCGGGCTGGGCCGCTAGGCACGAGTTTGAATACTAGCCGAAAAACAAACAATGACTCAGCTACTTCCCTCTCTTGTTATTTTCAGCCCTGAACTTCGCTCACCGTGCCTTCGTCGCCTTTGAAATTCTCGCTCTCGCTGCCGGTGACATTGTTCGCTTACGCCCGGCTGGTTTGTGAGCAACCGTCGGCGTGTTAGTTGAAGCGGCGTGTGATCCATTCAGCGCAAGGATCGCTCCCTGTATTCCTTTTAACTGTCTTTGTAGCCTTGCCTCTTCTTGTTTGAGTGCCACCAAAATGTCCATTGATTCCTCCAAGTATATTAGACACGGAGGAAAAATAACTCACAAGACGTACAGCAGTAGATACCCCTTGTGTCGTTCAGTGCGTTTAACTCTGGCCCAAAGGCGGTCGTGGATGCCGGTGATACACGAAATCCCCTGAGCGATTAAGTTCTCCTCCCGATGGCTGGAGCCAAAACGAGTATGTTTCTCGGTGGATATGGAGCGTCGCTCACCAAGATCTCCCTGTTCGGCCTCGGCTGAGTCTCACATGGGATCACTCCGTTGAGTCTCACGCGTCATCGCGTACGGAACTCTTGGTGTTTCCCGCATGATTGACGAAAACCCAAATCCCGTCTTTTCTGTTTGATCGCTAAGTTGTCACTTTATCAACCGGCACTGTATGCGAGTGGGGCTTATCCTGCATCTAACTAAGTGTCATGAGAAAGGGAGTTGATGAAATGATCAGAAAACTGAATTTCCAGGGGGCTCTGCTGCTGGCTGGCGTGGTTGCTGCTTTGACCCCAATAGTGGCACGGAGTGCTCCGCCCGAGACCAGCGCAGTCACCGTTACAGTGACCGCAGTGGGCAAGAAAGACGCTGCCTTGCGGGCTGTTAAGAAAGACGATGTGGAGCCCTATCAGGGCAAAGAACGCAAGCAAGTGGCGGAGTGGAGGCGAGGCGAAAAGCTCTTCCTAGCGGTGCTGATAGACGATTCACTGAGAAGCAGTATCGCCAGCCAATGGAATGATCTGAGAGCGTTTCTTATGGCTCAGCCACCAACAACTTACGTTGCCATCGCGTACACCCGCAACGGAACGGCTATGGTGGCGCAGGATTTCACCAAGGATCATGCGCTCGCCGCAAAGGCACTTCGCCTGCCCTTGGGCAGTGGCGGGGCCTTCACCAGTCCTTATCTCGCCGTCCAGGATTGGATGAAGCGCTGGCCCGAGTCAGAGGAACGCAAATCCATTCTTCTCTTTTCCTCGGGGATAAACTATTTTCGCGGTGGCTCTGGTATCGCGGATCCTGATCTGGATTCCACCATTGAACGCGCGCAGAAAGAAAACATCAATATCTGGACAATTTATGCCCGTGATGCCGGGGGTGGTCGGCGCAGTTCGTTCCGCACTTTCAATGCCCAATCCAACCTGGCGCGGCTTTCGGAAGAAACCGGTGCCAAGTCTTACTACCTCGGTTTCGGCGAACCCGTTACTCTCAAGCCATACTTTGACGAAATCCAGATGCATCTCAACAACCAGTATCTCCTGACGTTCGACGGCGGGAACACTAGCGGGAAAAGAAAAGGCCGGTTCGACCGTTTCCATGTGGCGAGCGAACTTCCGAACACGAAGTTCCTGACCCCTTCGGCGGTGTTCCTCCCCGCGAGCGGGAGCTGAAGGAGCAACTTTAAGACAAATCCCGCAAGAGAGAGAGAGAGAGAGAGAGGCGCTCGCCTTCGGGGTGCGCCTCTTTTTATGTGAGCCTTGTGTTATTCCCGCGAATGATTTCGCAAGCCGCACAGAATAGAACGCTGACTTAGTTCTACCTCAATCAGTTTTTCTTCTTAGCTTCGCACTGCTAGTATTCAGATTCTTGCGCTTGTTGCTCCTCACAGCCCTCGTTAAAGGAATCTGAAGATCCGTTGCACGAGGCGGAGCCATTACTCTCGGCCCACTCGTATCCGGCGTAATGTCCGGTGCCCTCGGTGTACGGGTTCTGCGGCTCAGGACAACTGCGCGCCCCAACGGCCTCGCTGTCGCTGATGGACGGCTTGGAAGGTGAGCAACCAGCGATGAGGAACAGTGTCGATAAGGCGAATGACGAAACGGAAGGTCGCATAATCCTTGGTGGGTGCGGGTAACGGGCCGATTCCACAGTCCCTTATCATCTCTTCGCGGCAAGAATCGCCTCGCAAGCATCCTTTACATCACCGCAGTATGAGATAAGCGAAATTGATAGACAGGTTAATCCGCGCTAAAATAACCGCCGGTTTCAAATGTCACGTAACAAGCGAGTCCGCGAACCGAAGCCTGAACTGGAAGGACGCCGACTAGGCAGAGGCGAAAAGATCCTCATATTGCTAGGTGTGCTCACCCTGTTTGCTGCAGCTCTCGTTGTCCCAGAGGTTCGAGAGTTCTGTGGATTGAAGCCCGAAAAACCGCCGATTGTTGTTGCCGTGCCTCAAGCTCCCGCGGCTACGAACGCCAAGCAAGATTTGCCCCTGCCAAAAGAGGATGATGAACCTGCTTATAAAAAGCTCCCTATGAAAATTCTTAAACGTGCCCCAGATAAATATTCGACTGCCGCCTCACGCTAAAAAGCCCCGCGCCCTCGCCGATCTTTGGTAGAAATTTACCAGCGGTCCCTTCGCTGTTGGATCTCTCTGATCTGCTGGGCATACTTCTCGCGCGCATCAGCGACAGCTTGCAACAGAGTTTCGTTGCAGGGCGAACGAACCCTGGGGCTACGAATATTGCGGTAAATGCGGGTTGGAATCCAATTAGTAGTCATTCGCGATTGCCAACCAACGCTGGCGATCGCTTTCAATGGGAGTTCATGATTTTACAAAACAAGCAATCCGAAAAAGACCAAAATCCGAATCCGCCAAAACCTGCCGGCTGTATTGGTACGGGGTGCCCTCTATGAATCCTCGCAGAAGGAAATTCGTACTTGGTTTCGTTATGGCCCTACTCATACATTCCTCTGCGGAAGGTCGTCCGAAGGCACACTATACTTTCGTTCTCCCAGATGGCCATGTGGGTTGGATTCAGATCATCTTCGGAGATCGACAAGCTGGTCGATTGCCGCTTAGACCGGATGGAGGCTATGAGATCGCTGTACCTGAATCCGGAATTCTTCGTACTTCAGATCTCCTCGTTCGAGATATTAAGGCCAAGGACGAATTTTACTATCTCGCTATTCTTCCAACCGGAAGGGGAAAATTTCGCCCCGTACCTGCAGAAAATGTGCTTCCGGGATTCAACCATGGTGGATTCGACGTTATGGACACAGGAGGAAAAGGGAAAGGCTACTCTTGGTTCATATTCATCGGTCCGCCGGGACTTCGCGCTAAAGAACCTCTCGCCGACTCTGCGAAAGAAATTGCATCGCACACTTCGCCTGATGGGCGCTTCACCCGCATGATGGCACCGGACGTCTATCCTACTCCTGGGCGGATGCGTCAGGACAAATGAAGGCGACAAAGGCTCGGTGGGCGAAGTTCAGAGCCGAGAGGACTAAGAAGGCGAAATAGCTGGTTCAGTCGCGGGAGCCGCCAGTACCGCAGCGCCTGATTGTTCCATCAGTTCCACACAGCGCTTGTCTCCGAGGTCAACGCGGCATACATCAATGGTAACCGAACTATGCCTGATCGATATTTGTCCGTCTTTTGTGTGCTCGGATGTTGGATAAAACAGATGAGTGCGGCGGCAGTCAAGCCCTATGCCATAGCGGCCAGACTACTTCGGCACGGCCCATACACACAGCCGGTCTCACGTGATATACGTACCGACACGGAGACGGTCAAACCGAGCGCTGATCGCAGCAGTCAAAGTCACCGCTGGCCCTCGAGCGAGTTGGACCGGGGATAAGACAGCTGCGTTTCCTACTGGTCAAACCCGCGCAAACAGCTGTTCGCGCGGCGTTTGTTTGTGCGCGCCACGTCTTAATGATCACGAACCACTGATCCATCTTTCATTACGAAGCGGATTTGCTTAAGTACAGTTACATCCTCCAAAACATTTTGAGGTGCTGCAACAATGTCCGCGGCCATTCCTGGTCGGATAGCGCCTCTGTGCTGGTCTATACCGAGTAAGCGAGCGCCGTTCGTGATCCAAATCTGCAGAATAGCCTTAGGCGGAATTCCGGCCTCGACATAATTCTGGACAGCATCGACCGCCAGCTGGCCACGCGTTCTCCCGGTAATCTCCACGTCCAAATCTGACCCGAAAGCCATCGGCACACCGAGTTTGTAAGCACGTTTCAACAGGTCGACAAATTCGGTGTGCCACACCGGGGCACCCATAGTGGTGGCCATATCTTTTGTGAATGGAGTGGCATCGAGAACCACATTCCTCTGCTTAGCAAACTGCAGGGTATCGTCTGACATGTGGATGCCGTGTTCGATGGACGCGAGTCCACCCTCTATGGCGTTGCGGGCTCCCTGGTCAGTCCAGCAATGAGCTGCGACCTTGAGGCCGGCGTTGCCAGCTTCAGCTACCATGAACTTAATGTCTTGAGGAGAGTATAGATAGGGCTGGTCATCGACCACAATCTTGATCACCTTGGCGCCATACAAAATGTTTTCGCGGATGGCTTTCTTCATCTCATCTCGCGTATCGGCATACAGATACTCCGGCTTGGCTATATCTGGTCGCTCTGGCGAGAGCAGTTCTGGGAATTGTCCGCCAGTTGGAGCTATAATCCGACCAGCATTGATCACAGTTGGGCCCGGCACCAACCGGTCCTCAATCGCTCTTCTCAGGTCGGTATCGGCGTAATTGCCTGCGTTGCCCACATCTCGAATAGTTGTGAACCCAGCATCAAGCATTGATTTCGCATTTGCAGCGCCTTGCAGAGCCCGGTACCCGGCCGTATTTACGATACTGGCAAGGAAAACACCCTCGAGGAGTTGACGTGAAGTTGCGACGATAGTTCCAGAGGTGGGATCTCCTGGATTTGTACCGTAAAGTCGATACCCCAAACACATGTGAGTATGGCTGTCGATCAGGCCGGGAAAAACGGTCGAATCAGACAAATCGATGATTTTGGCACCGGATGGGATTGGCACCGAGCTACCAACCGCCTTAATCGTCGCACCCTCGACCAGAATAATTTGGTTGGTGGCCACCGTACCGGTAGCGGGATCAAATAATTGCCCTGCTTTTATGGCAGTGATTTGAGAAAACGCCGGAACGGAGCCGCACAACAACACAAGCAATAAGACACACCAAATACTTCGACGATTCAAGTGAAGCCTCCTGGGCGTTCCGGCACGTAGAGCCCGCTAATGCCCGACTTCGGACGGACAGTAATGTCTATTTGGAACCATCACTTTGTACAGAGAAGCTGCCAATTCTGTCAAGAACTTTTTCTACTGTTATATAAACTTTTCTACGCCTAATTTTGCCTATCCTAAGGAACGAGTGAAATAAGACTCGCGGTTTTTGTTTTTTGTTTGTTTTTTGTTTGTTTTTTGTTGTGTCTGCCGAAATTAGTTGCGAACTAATTGACTTGCCTGATGCACGGGAGCTAGCATGCAAACTCAATGACAAATTCAGATGAAGTGGTTGCGCCAATAGCTCCCCAAGCCTCTCATCGCCGTTCATGGAAGGCCACGACGCTCCGATTAGTCAGAATTATAGGCATTCTTATCTTTTCCGCTGCGCAACCGGCAAATGGACAAGGGAAGACGCGGCCGACCGCACTCACCCACGTTTCCGTCATTGACACTGCTGACGGGTCCACTCAGCGCGACGTGACGGTATTGATCAAAGGTAACCGAGTAGCAGAAATCGGAGCAGACGTCACGATCCCTACCGACGCTCTTATTCTTGACGAACGCGGAAATTATCTAATTCCAGGGCTTTGGGATATGCATGTACACACAGCCTTTGGCGGCTGGTTTCCAGCCGCGAAACAAATAATGTTTCCGCTCTTCATTGCGAATGGCGTGACGGGTGTCCGTGACATGGGAAGTGTCCTACCTAGGATCCGCTCGTGGCGCAACGAAATTAGGTCGGGAACTTTGCTTGGACCTCGGATTGTGATGGCTGGCCCTATGCTGGATGGTCCTCGCCCATCGTACCCCGCATCGATCGCTATCCACGATCCTTCAGAAGCACGGAACTCAGTTCGTCGGCTCAAACAACAAGGAGTCGACTTCATAAAAGTTCAATCAGGTATTCCACGCGATGCGTATTTTGCGGTAGCTGACGAGGCAAAAAAGGAAGGTTTGACGTTTGTTGGCCATGTTCCGGATGCCGTGCGAGCAACGGAGGGTTCGGATGCCGGCCAGAAGAGTATCGAGCATTTCACGGGAATATTCGAAGGGTGCTCTGAGAGGGAAGATCAGTTATTGATCGGCCCAAAGGGACCTCATATCTTCGTACAAACATACAGTGCACAGCGCGCGGAAGCACTCATTCGTGAGCTAGCAAAAAATCAGACATGGCAAGTTCCGACACTGGTTACCGAGCGTGTACAGTGGCTCATCGAGGACATCGCTTCTGGCGCGCATCCTCTTGCTAAATATGCGCCGGCATTCTGGAAAGACCAGACCTGGAAAATCGTCACTGAATTGATTCGCAGGCAACTTGCCAATGAACCGATAAGCGATCGCCGACGGTTCGTACAGCTGGAATTGGAGACAACCCGCCTGATGCACGCTGCGGGAATTCCGTTTATGGCGGGAACCGACACGGCGCCCGGGCCGTATGTCATGCCAGGCTTTAGCATTCACGACGAATTGGAGCTCTTTGTTGCCGCAGGATTCACTCCGCTAGAAGCCTTACAGACAGCGACGTTGAATCCCGCAAAATTTCTCGGTATGACTAAAGATCTCGGTACAGTTACGACTGGCAAGATTGCCGACCTTGTCTTACTTACCGCTGACCCATTGCAGGATATAAGCAATACTCGGCGAATCGCAACCGTGATCGTCAACGGTCGTTTGCTAAGCCGAGACAAGCTTGACCAGATGCTTAATCGAGTCAGGGAATTATCTTCGCGCCCCAAATCATCTCAGGAAAGAATAGTCGGACGCAGCAAATAGTAAGATTCCCGCCGTATCCGTTCTCATTGCGACCGGACGCCGCAAGGACCGCAAGGACAATGTGCCCCTCACAGCGGCACATTTATTGTTATTATTAGGCCGCCGCATTATTGTTTATCAGCACGATTTTCGCTAACGCCTTGACCGCGTGCCTGAAACTCGTTCCATCATGAATTACGTCTCGCCTTCTCACTAGAACGCGAAATCTAGCCTGAATGTCAGAGCACGAGCGCGGCTGATGCATTTGCAAGACCAAAATTCCTATCCTCTGACGTACTGGTGTGTCCCTTCGACGGCATTTAGGAGGTCCGATTTGTTTTCGCTTGACATGTCGAACGGCAGTGTATAAAAGTTTATCCCGTCGTAGAAGAAAATATAGACTCAAATGGATCCGCGTGAGTTGGTGGGCGTGAAATCAAGGAAACAACAACAGGAAGGCTCAGTTCGCGGTCGCTGGAAAGCCCTTGTTGATTGTATTGCTGATCTGTTGGGGAAAAACGCCGAGGTGGTGCTTCACGATCTGCGCCATCCCGAACGGTCCGTGGTGTACATACGGAACGGTCACGTCACAAGACGAAAGGTAGGCGCCCCCCTGACCGATCTTGGATTTCTAATGCTCCGAGACGCGAAGCGAGGAAAGGATTCGCTGGGCGTCTACCAGAGCGAAACTGAAACCGGTAAGCAGCTAAAGTGCAACGCCATCATATTGCGCGATGACGAGAATGCAGTCTTAGCCATGCTCTGCATCAACATCGACGTCACAGGTTCCACTGCGGCGGTCGTGAATGGAAAGCAGTTCCCAGAGCACTACCACATGAACGTGTCGGAAGTTATTGACGCCCTAGTAATGGAAGCCGCCAGTGCGGCGAGTTTGCCAGCGGACGAACTCTCCTCGGCCGAAAAGATGCGAATTGTCCACTCACTGCATCAAGAGGGAGTTTTTCTTGTGAGAGGGGCGGTTCAAAGGGTTGCAGCACAACTCGGGATCGCTGCCCCGACAGTCTACAAATACATTCAGAACGCACGATCCGCCGCTCCTTTGGTTCGGCCCTAGAGTTCATGAGGAGTCATATGAAACGCATATTTATTTTGTGTACTGTGATGTTGATCGGTTGGGCAGACGTCAGTTACGCTCAAAAAATTGCGATTAAGGCCGGCAAACTGGTTGACCCTGACACCGGCATTACGTTGTTGCATCAGATTATTCTTGTTGAAGGAAACAAGATCAACGCTGTTGGACCGGATCTCCCTATTCCGCAGGGGGCTAAGGAAATCGACCTATCCAGCGACACAGTGCTGCCGGGGATGGTCGATGCTCACACCCACATGTGCCTCGGGTTTCGAATGTATGGTGATGTGGACGCTAGTAAGGCCCCAGATTCCTACGCAGTTCCCACCTCTATAGTAGATGCCTCACGCTCGATGCTGGACGCAGTATTCCTGGCGACCATTAGTAATACAAGTGGGTACAGGGCGCTGCAAGGAGCCTTTAATGCGCGGTCTGTGCTGAATGCTGGATTTACGAGTATCCGCGATGTGGGCAACGCCGGAAACTATGCGGATACCGACCTGCGACGTGCCATCGAAAACGGACTGGTTCCCGGTCCTACCATGATAAATGCCGGGCGCATAATTGCTCCATTTGGAGGGCAATTTCCGGAGGTACTTTCCCCTGAAAAGCCTGATCTAGCGCGCCCTGAATACTTTTACGCAGATACACGAGATGAGCTCAGGAAGGCAATTCGGGAAAACATTCTGTACGGTGCGAAGGTAATCAAGATCGTAGTCGATGATCAACCGTACATATATTCGGTTGAGGACATCAAGTTCATCGTCGACGAGGCTCATCTCGCAGGACGCAAAGTAGCTGCGCATTGCTGGACTGATAAAGGCGCTCATAATGCCGCCCTCGGAGGAGTGGACTCAATTGAACATGGCCCTTTCATGACAAACGAAACGCTAGAAATCGCCAAGAAAAACAATGTCGTCTTAGTGGGAACGGAATATACACAATTCGTGGCTACTGCAATGCGACAACCACCATTGCATGGCACATACATCGATCGGTTGAAGCGGGCTTACAAGGTTGGTATTCCCATGGCATTTGGATCTGATCTAGACGTTGATATTCCGGGCAAAGACCGTGGCGAACTGGCCGCATCTGATGTTGAAAATTATATCGAGGCAGGAGTACCCGCGAAAACTGCTCTGCAAATAATGACCTTGAACGGAGTCCGGTTGCTTGGCATTGAAAAAGAACGAGGCGCGATTAAGCCCGGGCTAGCGGCAGACATTATCGCCACTACGGACAATCCTCTAGATGACCTCCGCACGTTGGAACACGTGGTGTTCGTGATGAAGGACGGGCAGTTGGTAAAGGAACCGCACTAGATCGGAACGATACGCAGCACAGAACAAAAGAGGAGTCCAAAGTATGCGTCGTATGCAAATTGCTTGCTTCAGATTCGGAGTTTCCGTCCTAGTCTTCATGTTTGCTTTTACCGCGATGCCCAGTACTCTCGCCCAGACTTCCACAGGTGAAGTATTCGGGACGGTCACCGATCCGAGCGATGCGGCACTCCCTGGGGCTGAGGTTACCATTCGCGCTGTTAACACTGGGTATACACATACGGTAACGACGAGTTCTTCAGGGACCTACGCTTTTCCGGGACTAGAACCCGGGCTCTACGTCATTTCTATTCACGCCGGCAGCTTTCGCTCGGACGAACTACGAGTACAAGTGCCAGTGGGGCGAACTGTCAATGGCGATCATCAGATGCAAATAGGATCAACTCAGACGAGCGTAGAAGTCACCAATACCATTTCAATGGTCGATACAGTTCAGCCCATCGTTGAGGACGTGCTCACTACAGAAGACATCAAGACCCTTCCGTTGAACGGCAGAAACTTCATGGATCTGGCTCAAGTGAATCCAGGTGTACAAATTCAAGACGGTGGCAACATCGATCCAACGAAGAATGGGTTCACCGGTATCTCGATTCAGGGAAGAACTGGTCGGTCCACTCGTTTGGAGCTTGATGGTATCGATATTTCAGACGAGACGGTCGGAAGCACTACCACCAACATACCTCTCGACTCTATTCAGGAGTTTCAAGTTGCTCAGTCTACTCTCGATCCTTCCACGACCCTTACGTCGACCGGTGCCGTGCAGATTGTGACAAGAAGTGGCGGTAACTCCATTCATGGATCAGCATTTTATTTTTTCCGCAATGCAGCAATGGCTGCTCGAATAGGCGCAGAAAAGGCACCCTTTGACCGGAGCCAGGCCGGTGTTAGTGCAGGGGGTCCTTTCGTCAAAAACCGGCTGTTTTGGTTTCTTGATTACGAACACACTTTACAGCATGGTACGACGTTTACCGCTCCGCCTGCTCCATTCACGGCATTCACAGGAGCCTTTACGAGCCCGTTTCACGAAACTATGGCTGCTCCAAGACTAGACTGGAACATTACTAAGAGCTGGAGAGCCTTTTATTCATTCCACTATGATCAGTTGAGTGTGGTTACAGGTTTTGGTGGCAACTTTCTACAGCCATTTGCAAACAAGAGCTACAGCCGTAACCATATCGCCGCACTCGACGGCACCACCGGAAAATTCACCCATAGTTTCCGGCTAGGTTACATGCGTTTTCGCGATGACATCGTAGATGGGCGCCCCTTAATCCCTGGACTGCCAGTACCATTTCCCAATGGGCAGCCTGCCGGGATCACGATCGGAAATGACGCTCTGTGCTTTCTGGGTAACGACACTCTATGTTTAGGACCGAATCAAGCCGGTGATCAATCGGCTCTCCAGCGAAATCTGGAGACGCGCTACGATGGTGCATGGGTCTTCGGCAAACATATCGTGCGGTACGGATTCCAATTTGTGCATATACCCGAAGTTGTTCTTTTCAATGGCGCGGGCCTTGGTCCCTTGTTGAACTCGAACAACGGACCGACCGAGACTGCCTTTGCCGAGACGGGTCCGTTCGCCGGTGGATCCTCCAACCCTCTGAACTACCCTTTGGAAGTGGCTGTTTTCGGAAACGGACTACCGTATTTCACTGAACTTGCCGGATTGGGCAATCCCCGTGGTGCGTTTAACGGCAAACGCTATGGCTTGTATGTGGCCGATATGTGGAAATTAAAACCTAATCTTACGGTGAGTTTAGCGCTCAGATACAATTTGAACTCGGGACGCACGAACAGCGATTTGCCGGGTATTGGCATTTTGTCTCCGATCCTTCCTGACGCAAACAGTTCAGTACACGAGCCCAGGAAAGATTTCGCGCCTCAGCTCGGTATCGCTTGGGATCCATTCAAAAACGGTAAGACGTCTATTCGAGCAGGTATTGGAATTTACTATGACGATCCAACATTTACCCTATTGTTGTTTGATCGAACGCTAAGAATACCTGTGGGATTGGGGAACGCTACTCCGACTCTATCCGCTGCTTCTCCAAATCTGCCCGGCACTAATGTAGATCTTTCAACGGCCTTCGGTCAGCCAATTGGGCTGGTAGTCGATCAAATCGTGGCAGCTCAGCAAGCTTTGCAAGCTGCCAACGCTTCTGCTTCCCAGAATTTTAATCCTAAGGGCATTCCAAGTTTTGTGGACCCCAACGGGTTTGACTTCAACAGTTTCTCGGCGTTACTTGATCCCAAGTATCGGACGCCATATTCGACCCAATTTAATATAGGCATTCAACGGCAAATCGGTAGGAGTTTAATCATATCTGCAGATTTCCTACATAACGCCAATGTTCATTCTCCGCTCAGTCACGACGTGAATCTTGTGGGAGCGAATTCGACCTTTAATCAAGCATCCGCAGTAAACGCTATTAGCGCGACCGAAGCATCATTCGGTTGCGGTTCCGTCGACTGTGCAATTTCTAAAGGCGCTACGATATCGGATTTTGCTAGCAACGGTTTGGGTAGTCCAGCCAGCGGATTAAGTGGACAGTTCGTATCACCCAATAGCGGATTTGCATTCGCCGGGCGAGACCCGGATTTTGGGCAAGTTGGAGTCGTCAGCATGATCGGACGGGGTGCGTACAATGCCTTGCAAGTGCGGTTAAGGCAGACGATGACTAACCCGATCTCAGGCCTTCGCAAATTTAATTGGATGGCTAACTACAGCTTGTCACGCTTCACAGCAATGGTTAGCGACCAGGACAATCCTTTCGGGAGCTTCATCACGGCGCGAGATATGATCAACTTGTCGCAGTACGAAGGGCCGAATGGTATCGATAGGACGCACATGTTTAGCGCCAGCGCGAATATGGAATTCGCTGGCGGTTTTCACCTTAGTTTCATAACTCGAATCTATAGCGCACTGCCCGCGACTCTAAGTGTGCCGCTACAGTGCAGTTGCCCGGCGGAGATATTTTTGACCGACTTGACCGGCGATGGCACTGGTGGCGACGTGCTACCCGGCACGAACCTCGGCGCTTTCGGACGCTCGGTAAAACTCGGTCAGTTAAATACGATCATCCAAACTTTTAATTCTAATGTTGCCGGCACCCTTACTCCCGCCGCTCAAACCCTCGTTAGCGCCGGGCTATTCACCAAGGCTCAGCTGGCAGCGCTGGGTGCAGTGGTGCCCGCGATACCGTTAGCCCCTGCGGGGCAAGTAGGCCTCGACAACTTCGTTTCCGACGATCTCCGTATCAGTTGGCGCGCGCCAACACATTTTTTCCACTTACCTGACAGCTTCGCGCTCGAACCCACTCTTGATATCTACAATGTTGTCAATAAGGCGAACTATGATCCGCCAAACGGTATTGCGACGTCCACGTTGAGAGGTGTCCTTGACGGCGGTCCGGGTTCTTTGAACGGCACGACACAAAATTTACGAACGAACCGTTACGGATTGGGTTCCGGAGTGTTTTCGCAGGGCATCCCGCGAGCATTTCAAATTGGACTGCAGTTGACCTTTTGAGAGAATAAACCAATGACGACCGTCAGTGATATCCCATTAGTGCTAAGCGACTTCAAAGACGCTCGAACCCATGTGTCATCTCACGCTTACCACACGCCGCTGCTGACATCTCGGTTATTAAGTCAACGTACAGATTTTGATGTGCGGCTTAAGGCAGAGGTTTTTCAAAAAGGCGGATCGTACAAGATCCGTGGCCCGTTAAATAAGCTCAGGCATTTGACTCCAGCGCAAAAAACAAGAGGAGTAATTTGTTCTTCCGCGGGTAATCACGCTCAGGGCGTCGCCTTAGCTGCCGCAATCTATGGTGTTCCTGCCGTGGTTGTTATGGCCCAAAATGCAACCAAGTCTAAAATAGAGGCCACGCAAGCTTATGGGGCTGAAGTCGTCTTGTACGGAATGATCTGGGATGAGGCGAATGAAAAAGCAAAACAATTGAGCGAGGAGCGTGGTCTCACCTATGTTCATCCGTTTGATGATTTTCAACTAATTGCCGGACAGGGTACCTTAGGATTGGAAATCTACGAGGATTTTCCCGATGTAGAAGCCGTCGTAGTTCCGATTGGAGGTGGTGGTCTTATTTCTGGAGTGTCGATGGCATTGAAGCTTTCAAACCCGAAGATCAAAATTATCGGTGTTGAGTCTTCCGGCGCTCCCGGCATGAAAAGAAGTGTTGAAGCGGGGCACGTAGTGACACTGGATCAGGTTGACTGCATTATAGATGGCCTGCGGGTTAAACGCGTTGGGTCGAACACCTATCAGGTGGCAAAGCAATTTGTTGATGACATTGTTAGTCTACCTGACAGCGATATCTTCGACGCTATGATTTGGATCATGTCTCATTGCAAATTAGTTGTCGAGGGTGCGGCAGCAGCACCGGTCGCCGCGTTGCTTCATAATTTGGTCAAGGGTCCGAAGGGTATGAAGGTGGTGGCAGTACTTACCGGTGGTAACGTCAACCTCGATCAGCTGCGAGGATTGAAATGGAATTAACTGGACTCGCTGGCACAAACCGTTCTCATTAAGAATTTGTCTGTCGTCTCTCGCCTGAGTATTGAAAGCGCATTTGCGTGCGATGCATGAGGCTATCTCGTCGCAATTAACGTCTCAGAAGTTCGTCGACGCAGAGGACGATGAATATCGATGGATAACATGCGGTCCGACGTCAGATATTATTGCGTGTGGCAAAGCGAGGTCTTGTTAACAAACAAGCGAAAAGGGCCCGAATGTTACGTTATCGTTGAGATTGGACTGAGTCTGAATGGTTGAGGCGGGTACCTTCAGCGACCCATGCATTATCACCGAAGAGCAGGTCATCAGATTCTTGAGACCGGAGATATTAATTCCATCTCTCGAACAGGCATTTCGACGCATGGCCGACTCTACAATCTCAGCACCTTTGCGGAGGCAACTGGATCTTCCTGACGGTGGGATATTCCTTACCATGCCTTGTTGCGAATCTTCATTGCCTCTATTTGGCGTGAAGTTAGTCAGTATCGGCAGCGGGGAAGCACGCGTCCAGGCAGACTATATGTTGTACGATTGTCACAGTCGCAGAAATGTTGCCATGATCGCGGCGAATTACTTAACGGACGTTAGAACTGCCTCGGTTTCCGCGATTGCAACTAAGTTGCTCGCTAGAAAAGAATCAAAAGTGTTGGGTATGTTTGGAACTGGTCGCCAGGCGCTCTCCCACAGCTCTGTTTTCACGAAGATTATGCCCTTCACAACGGTATTGTGTTGTGGCAGAAGTCCACTAAAGTCCAAGAACTTTGCGGATCAGTTGAGAAAAGACCTCAGCATTGATGCGTATCCATGCAGCGCAGAAGAATGCCTATCGAGCTCAGATGTAATCTGTTGTTGCACAACCTCTTTTCAGCCACTCTTTGACGGATCACTGATTCGCAGCGGAACCCATTTTAATCTGATTGGAACTTTCCAAAAGAACGCAAGAGAAGTTGACGGTGAAACTCTCAGACATGCTCGCTTGTGCGTGGAGTCATACGAAGGTGTTCTTGCGGAGGGGGGCGACATCCTCATGGCAATGTCCGAGGGTTTGATTTCAGAGTCTGATATCGTTGCCGATTTGCATGAGTTACTGGTCCGTAAGAAAACGGGTCGCCAAAACGCGAACGAAATAACAGTCTTCAAAAGTGTAGGTCACGGATACGAGGATCTCGTTGCGGCGCTACTCGTGTACGAGAGAGTTATGGGGGAAGGAAGGGGAAACAATCACCTTGGCTAACACTCAGCGAATTAAGATCGACCGGGCAAAGCCGCTGGCGGAAGACCCGGGGACAGGCCACAATCGGTGGCATCCTGACATTCGACCCGCGCTCATAGTTGCCCCTGGTGATTTGGTTGTTCTGGAAACCAGAGATGCCCTCGACGGAATGGTTAGTCGCAACACTACCGCCGAAGACCTCAGTCACATCGAAATGGGCCGTATACATCCGTTGACTGGCCCTATACACATTGAGGGAGCCGAGGCCGGAGACTTACTCGAGGTTGAAATTGTCGAGGTGGAACCTCAGTCTTTTGGCTTTACGCTGCTTATGCCTGGGTTCGGTATGCTGCGGGACTATTTTCCTGACCCTTTCATCGTTACCTGGGAAATCGCGGACGGCGTCGCAACGAGCGCTCAATTGCCGGGGATTAAGATACCAGGCGCTCCGTTTATGGGTGTTATCGGCGTGGCTCCTTCGCACGATTTGCTTCAAAAAGTCCAAATAAGGGAAGAGGCACTACAAAAAAGAGGTGGGGCGGTTTTGCTGCCAACCTCTAGCGGCGCCGTTCCGAGTGCGGAGCCAATAGCCACGGCAGGCTTGCGAACCATTCCTCCTCGGGAGAACGGCGGAAATATAGACATACGACATCTGACCGCTGGGACAACCGCTTATTTACCTGTTTTTGTTTCCGGTGCATTGTTTTCTGCCGGTGATGCGCATTTCGCGCAAGGAGATTGCGAAAGCTGTGGTACAGCGATCGAGATGGGAGCGACTGCTAAGGTTCGATTTGGAATTCAGAAAGGAGCTGCGTCGCCCAGCCATCTGCGTGGTCTGCATTACGCGAGATCATCTGGCATGCCCTCTAGGCATGCTGCGCAGGGAGCTTACTATGCCACAACCGGAATGCCGATAACACCCGACGGTCGGAACGAGTCGGAGGACGCCATGCTAGCGGCTAAGAATGCCTTACTCAGCATGATCGATCACCTGGTGCGCAAGGATGGGTTTACTCGAGAGCAGGCATACGTGATAACGAGTGTTGCCGTCGATCTTCATATGAGTCAGCTTGTCGATGTACCGAATGTTCTTATTTCTGCGTTTCTCCCAAGTGGTATTTTCGGCTAGTGGCGGATCGGCGCGCTGCGCCCTGGTGAGAGGAATCGAGTGATGGAAGATTTGAACTTTAGTTTTGCTCAAGAAAGTTATGTGCACGCCACTCTAGACAAGACGTTTGCGGCAATTCTAGAACAACTGGGCCCCCAAAACGACATTCCCCACGGAAATGCAATGCCGATGACTATGGAACCATGGCCCGGTGGCCGCTGGTACGTTGACTCTGGGCACGGCGTCGGTCATTTTTGCTATTTGATAGCACGCCTGTCCACGAGGCCGAAGCGTACGGCGAATGCAAGAACCACCCACGGGGACATATCGACCGCTGGAAGCAACTGCAAACGGCCGGAAAGATTCCCTGTGATGTTGAATATGAGGAGCTGCCTCGCGGCCGCGTTGTTTATAACACGAGGAAAGATCAATTTCTGCTGCTCGCACACAGATGCATTTTGAAGAAACGTAATCTGGTCAAGAAGATTATGGGAGAGCTGCAACTGCCGGCTCAGAAAACGGAGAGCGCGACGGATCCTCACTACCGCTGCTCCAGATGTCTTGAAACTTAGGTCTTGCTGCTGCTCGAGCCGATTTGCAAAATGAACCCTAACTCCACCGACGAAACAAGTGTCACCGCTGCGTTTGATAGTAACGAGATTTTATGGCGTGTCTTGAAGAAGCTTCCAACAGACTTTGAACCATATGGTAAGCGTCAGCGTAAAAGGAGCTTAGATTGTTCCTGTAACTGCCGCTGACATTTCGCTCTCGCCGGAGAGTTCGGTTAAGATTGGGGCATATGCGCAAATTTGGAGAGTACGAGGGTTGGGTTGCTCACGTTTGAGCATCAAGGGTGTCCGCAGTACGAAGCAGAGATCGCACCGACTAACTGGTATGCCGTCGCCTGGTGCTCAGTTTAACAATCTCCGACAGCGAATCCGACGGGTACGAAATAGCCACGACTTAACATCAGGAAAACATCAAACCGCAAATTCCCCATACACACGGATTAGGAAAATCCTAACAAGAAATGTAGCAGAGTAGCCTTTTCCGCTCACCACGCCGTAGAACAGAACCATGCGAATCGGAATATATGCCCGTGTGAGCACCAAAGACCAAAGTTGTGAACTTCAACTCCGAGACCTCCGAGCCTACTGCTCCGCACGACGTTTCGACCTCATCGGCGAATATGTTGATGTGGGCCACTCTGGCGCTAAAGACTCCCGACCTGAACTCGATAAACTCATGGGGGACGCCCGCAAGCGTCAATTCGATGGAATAGTAGTCTGGCGTTTTGACAGGTTCGCTCGGTCCACGAAACATTTGCTTGCGGCACTAGAAGAGTTTCGTTCGCTCGGAATTCAATTCGTCAGCTACCAAGAGAATATGGACACCAGCAGTCCACTCGGACAAGCGCTTTTCACAATTGTGTCCGCCGTCGCCCAGCTAGAACGTGACTTGATACGGGAATGAGTAACCGCTGGAATTCGTAATGCGCAGGCGAACGGCAAGAAGCTAGGCCGTCCGATGAATGTAGTTGACCGAGAGCGAATTTTACAACTAAGAACTGAAGGTCAGAGTCTGAGACAAATCGGGGCGAGCTTGGGAGTTGGGTATGGGACAGTCCGTTCGAGAATGATCCATAAGCCCGAAAGGGTTCCTATGACTTGACGGGACAAGGGTTGGATATCCGTTTCGAACGCTGGAAATGAGTTTTAGATCCGGCACCGTTTCCTCATGCGAGGCGGGGGCGGGAGATGCTACGTAAAGCGGCGGGAATGACTTCAGGCAAAGCGCTGCTTGATGTAATCATGCATCTCGCTGATAGGAAGCTCCTGAGAGGCGTTGCCGTTTCGCACATAAAGCCGCTCACCTAATTGTCCATTTTTATCGACAATTAGGTGAGCGGCTTTATGTGGCGCCGGCCGAACTGTGATCTTGCAAACCTCCAGTCCGTTGATTTTCGCGAAATCACAATTCACTTGAGTGCTGGTGTAGGAGATGCCGAATTTGTCCTTGGCAAGTTGCCGGAGGTGACGTTCGAATTTGTCGCGGCTGCCTCCGTCCATTGATGCGTAATCCTTATCGAGACCCAACACCTCACCAACATCATTGACTCCTATCAGTAGAAAGCCACCTTTGGTGTTGGCGAATGCAGACACGGATTTCATTATCACGTCTTCCAGCTTTTTATTGAGCTGATCGGTAGCCATATCCCAACGCAACGATGATTTGAATTCAACTACGTCGCTCTCGCCGGCCGCGATCAGGTCTACAACTGATGGGGAGGCTGGCGCTAAATCCTTGTCGGTGAAACCCGCCAGGAATTCGTTTAGGCGGTCCGCAATCGCCTGGCGCCTTTGTACGAGAAACTCCTTATAGTTCGCGACGTCAAAGAGCCTTTCGGCGGAAGGTATAGCTTGGGCTGCGAGTCCGGAAGGTCCTATTTTTTCCAAAACCGCCGCCAGATACGCTGCGGGGGACTTGCTAGAGATTTTCCGGTTTGTGCCACCGCCTATGAAAGCTAGGTTTGCGATGTCATCGGCTTCCCGCGAAGAGTAATCGTTTTTTAGAACTGCTTTCGGAAAAATATGGTGGAACTCAAGTTGATGCTGAGCCCCTGAATGGTTCAGCGAAATGACTAAATTGCTACGCCAGTCTTTCGCTCTGGCAGCACGGAATGCCAAGAACATGGTCTTGAACAACGCACTTCGACGGTTGCGGCCTTCGAGTTCATCGGCAGAAATATCCAGTCGTCCAAATTGAAGTCGCACGCGATCGATCAGTTCCTCGGCCCCGCCGGTGCGCAGCGTTAGCAAATCTTGGTCAAGTAGCGTCTCGCTCGAACCTCTTGAATAACGGCCTTTTGCGTTTGCGATGAGAACCCAGAATCTCAGTCGGTTGGATTCTTCAACACTTATTTCATAGTTACGCTTATGTGCAAAATACGCTAGAGCCACTAACAGGTAAGGCGATGAGAGCAACGTTGAACTGTCAATATTCACATTGGATTTCAAGAAATTTATAGCAAAATCCATACCCCTGCAGCTTTCCTGCCAAGCAGACTTAAGCGTTGCCAACGGGACTTTGTTGACCGTCAAAAAGCGGGACTGTCCTGTGGCAAATGAAATCATGTTTTTAAGAACGAGGCCGAGATCGATATCGTAACCGTTGTCGGCGCATTCCTTCTGGAACTGTTGAAATATTTCTAATGAGTTTCGCCATCTAGCTGTTATTTGTGCGAGTGCGAGGTCTGAGCTGCGAAGTTTCGCGCCTAGAGAGTTGACCCTGACGAATATCTCCGTCACTTCGTCGTATGAGAGGCCGCGTTCTAGAACATCCATGCGATAAATATACTTACGTATGTTTCTCAGTTTCGCTAGGCGTTCTGAATATTTCTTGTATCGATGATCCGCGAAGCTCTGAATGCCTGCCCGTTCGAGGAAGTGTGCGTCGCCATCACTCGCAAAAACTTCGGTCACCTTTACCCAGTGGGACAAGGTTTCGAGTTTTTTCGCGGACACGACAAAGGTCATCTTTTCAAAGCGCTGCTGTAGTTCGTCTTCCGAGGAGTCGACTTCAGCGTCTTGAATATCATCTTCGTCATCGTCCCCTTCTTCGTTAACTTCGGTGACGAACGAATGTCCGTCCGGATGCTCCAAATTAAAAAGCAATTCCATCGGCCTTTTCTTGCCTTTGACAGTAATGCCTTCACCTCGGATCACCGCCGAAAGGGAAGTCAACCTTTGCTGACCATCGAGCAGCAGGCGGGTGCTTCTGGATTTATAGGGACTTTCATTCTGCGAAACGGAGAAATCCTGCAACGGAACGTCCTCATCGGTCTCCCAAAGTAGAATGGCGCCTGACGGGTAGCCCCGATAGAGAGAATCAAGAAGATCGCGCACACGGGTAGAGCGCCAGACGTAACGCCGCTGCATCTCCGGTAGGCTCAACTCGCCGCGTTCAATCATCGCCACTAGTTCTTCGACGCTTGCCTCTGCTTTAGCCATTGGATCTCCGCATTTCCTTAGACAAACTCACGACGTTGTTCGCGCCCGAACCGTTCACAAAACCGAGACCCATCCCGATCCGTATCAATTTTAGGCGTATCCTACGTTATTACGTAAACTAAGCGATGGTATTGCGTACTTCTAGATAAGAACGCTAACAAAAACAATTCGATTACATCGATTCCTTCGAAGTGATGGAAAGTGCTTTCTCGCTACGATCCCCGCTAAGATGCGCCAGGGGTTGCGTGGCATTAAATCGATTGCGTGGTGTCAGACAGGGACGAAGTGAAATGGCGGGGAATGTGACGTGAGGTTAGAATCGCTTTTTGTGATTGCGTTCGCTGTCGCCCACGAGAGCGTGATTTGATTCGGGAACGGGTTCTGCCCGTATTCGCAACGCGCAAGCGAACGGCTAGAACCTAGGTCGTCCTAGAAGCGCAGTGGGCCGAACGTATTTTGGAAATGAAGCCTGGTGACCGGAGCCTGCGACAGATCACTTTGGGTTTGGCGGTCGGGTATGGAACGGTGCGCTCGCGACTCGCGAATACAGTGAGCTAAAAACCCCTGAAGAAAAGGCCGGTATTAAGCCGGCAAACGAACCCACTTCCGCGCTGAGTTTCTGCGGGCGGAAAATATAAGGTTCTCGCTCACCCAACGGCTGCGCCCCTAAAGGTCTGTTCAACACTCTTTCAAAAAATGTGACGGCTGTCGCATTTTGTCGCATTTATTGCTCGATAGCGCATTGGAATTAATGTTCGAAACTTCACACTAATGCTCTCGCGCAGTTATCTGTCGCATTTTCTTCCGAATAATTATCTCGCGCCTACTCCTGCGATTGCACCGCCGCACGCGGTCGCTGCGCATGCATCCCACGGGCAAGTCGAGGGGCCCGGGGGCTCTGCCGCCCCCGGCATCCCCGGGGTGCGGAATTCCAAAACATGCAACTAACACAACTGGACCAGCTCAACAAAATCGTTGACGTCACCAATCTTGCGGATCAACGGACCAGTACACTCGAGGTCTATATAGAAGTTAACTTCTCAAATCGTTGCAAAGCAGCTTGCTACATTGGAGTTATCTGTAGAACGACCAGCTAATGTGTTTCGTTTCAGCGCGGTAACCAGGCAGGATTTGAATGTAGCGTTCGACGCCAGCTGAGCTTCGCAAAGCATTCCGAATTCCCTTAACAGCACCGCCATTTGAGTCACCGTACATGTAACGTCGCGGCTTTTGAGGCCAATCGCGCCAAGTCCGGCCACTTCATGGAGTTGGACGGTCAGAATGCGGCTAAGATCACGCGAAATTGATGTTCGATCTAATTAAGGGAGGGCTATAAGAATTGCCGGAGGCAGAGGGTCAGACATTTCTTGAATAAAAGAAGATTAAGTGGGCCTATGGGATGCTGATGAAGTCCAGATGTGCGCCATGTTGTCGACCGCCCATGCTCGCGCAAATGGACCAACTCTTTGCCTCTATCGAACGATTGTAGTCGTAGCACTCTTCCGATTTCAACACCCACTCCTCATTCTGATAGGCGTATATTACCCTGTGATTCACAGAGTAACTGTTGCCCAAGTCCGTGGCTTCGCGCGCTTCTTGGCTTGAGTTTTTCGGCGAACTCAGGTTCCCAGTAACGCGAAATTCCGCCGTTCCAAGATACGGGCTTACAAGCGATGTCGTTTTTTCAACGTTGAGGCTGTAACCCGTAAGAACGTCGTCTTGTTCAGCAACCCACCCAGCATCGTTTCCTGTCTGGGCCCATATATCCCTTTGGGTCTTGTGAGCTTTGAGGTCAGCCTCGATTTTTCTCCTCAGGGAGTTTACGATTTTTGTGTCTTCCGTCTGCTGGGTATGCCCAGAATGACACGATATCTGATTTAGTCCTAGAAGGAGCACAACAGTGGAAACTGTTATCCTGTAATTTGACACAACTGGGTTACCTAGAACTAATATAGCCAAACTTTAAAGTAGCTGTGATCTCTTAATAAGGTAGTGCGAACAAGTGAACATCAAGGCGGGGTTCATAAAAATCGCGGGCTCAAGCCCAAGCCTTCATCGGTGGCCGGCATATACAGCTTCAGGCTGCCATTCGACGGTGCTCCCCACTTTAAATTTCTGAATCCTGTCGGCGGTTGTTTCGTAGGACCACTCGGTGATGCAGCTAACGCAGTGGGCGCAGTGGCGGTACCTGGCGCAACTGGCGCAGTCGCGGAATTATTGGACAGCATTGCGGCCAGCATGCCGCCAACTATCACGACACCGAAGAAACACGCCAGCAACATGACTGGCATGCTCGAGAACCGATGCCCACACTTCGGACACGTCAGCGGCGGCCAGAGCGAAGATTTCAAAGGCTACGAAAGCGCGATGGGCGAAATACAGGGCTGAAAAGGCCAAGAAGTCAAAGTAGCCACGGTTTACGTTGGCATTCACCAAGCCTATTGGAGTTTCGCGTATTCAGCTTTGGCCGCAATGAAGATGGGGATGTCGGGGTCGGCGTATTTGCGAGCGGTTTCGGAACGGTGCTCACTATCATTCGCTAGTCGGTAAATAGCTCGCGTAGATCGGAGGATCGCTCACGCATGGCTGCAACGTCCTTGTTAATGCGAATGACCAATTCTTTGAACTTCGCTTCACCTCGGAGACCTTCGAACATCGGATCTCGAATCAATGTGCGTGAATCCCGCCAGCCGGCATCGTAGGACTTTTGCAGCCACTCCATCGCAGGCTCTTTCTGCTGGCGGAAGGCATGAATGGCGGCAATTTCCATACGGGGCCGCGCCGTTTCGTTTCCCTTATCCAGAAATTCTTTTGCCAGTCGTGCGGCCTCATCCATCAATTGTGATGCACGTTGCGTTTCGCCGCGGCGCGCCAGAGCGTAGGCATACTTGACGCGAAATGATTCCGGCAGTATCCAGCCTCCACCGCTTAGATCAGGAGCAGATTTGAAGAATCGCTCCAACAGAGTCATCGTATCAGCGGCGTCCGTCATCAGCGCGATATCTGCGAGCAGTAAAAGCACTTCGTCATCGTTGGGGAAGTCCACTGTTGCTTTTCGGACTCGACCCAGTGACCCTCGCTCTCTTCCGCGCATCCAATCTAGATAGGCGAACATAATCTGTATTCGGGTGTCCTCGGGAAAGCGATGCTCTCCCTCCGTGAGCCATCTTTCGGTAGCAACATCGTCTCCTAAAGCTAGTAGCGCAGCACCCACATGGTAATAAGAATTTCCCAAGTTGGGCATTAAGCGAAATCCCCGGCGCGCCCAGTGCAGTGACTGGTCATAGTGACCTAGATCATTTTCCAACACCGAGAGATTCATCATCGCGGGGCTCGAATTGGGATTAAGCTCCATAGTTTTGAGCAGTGACAATCTGGCATCGCTTGCGTTTCCCTTCTGCGAATAGCCTGCCGCGAGAGCGAAGTGTGCCCCGGCAAGATTCGGATCTAGGGCCAGCGCCTTTCGAGCCGTTTCCATGCCAGAGTCGATGTAGCGAGGGTCGTCGAAATATGCTTGATCGATCTGTCGGTAGGCCATAGCTGCTAGAGCCACCGCAAAATTTGGATCTTTCTGGATCGCCTGTTTCAACAACTGCACGGCCTCGAGATTCTGCTTCGAATCTCCTGAACTGAGATCCCCAGAACGCAAGTAGAGCTGGTATGCCTCGACGCTTTGCGTCGGTCGTTTCTCGACGCGCTCTCTCTCGTTTGCGGACAGTGTCGCTTCCAGAGCGTCCGCGATCCGAAGCGCCACGTCACTTTGCACTGCGAAAACGTCCTTCAACTCGCGGTCGTACTGCTCAGACCACACGGCCCGATCGTTGCGCGGATCAACGACTTCCACGTGGATTCGCACGCTGGATCCCACTTGACGGACGCTTCCGACCACGACACTGCCAACGCCTAGCTCCGCTGCGATTTTGTGAAGATCTGCGCGCGGGTCCTTGTACCTGGAGACCGCTGTCTGACTGATCACCTGAAGTGATGCCATCTTGGAAAGTTGACCGTTGATTTCCTCGGCCATGCCGGCGCTGAAGTAATCTTGTGAGCGATCCGCGGAAATATTCTCAAACGGAAACACGACCAGGGTCCGCCGCGTCGCGTCGTTTATCGTGGAAGTTGTGCTTGCCCCTTTTGCGCCACTGCGACTCAGCAGCGAACGAATTCCCAATCCGGCTGCAGCCGTAGTGAGGAGCACGAATAAAACACCCGCACCGAAGCTCCATTTGTGCTTCTTCGCAGCCGCGATCACGACGGCGCTATTACTAGATTTTGTCGGCAGGCGTGCCGTTTTCACTTTGTCCGGGATCTCGGGATTGCCGACCCCATCCTGATAGAGGTTGTAAAGGTAAATCTTCATGCCATGCTTCACGGCCGCTTCGCCCAAGTCGTGTAACGCATTACTCCAAGTGCTTATCTGTCCTAGCGTGTCAGCCACCGTCTTCGAGACTAGGATGTGACCCGAATCACCGCAGTCCATGACGCGCTGAGCGATGTTGATTCCCCCGCCCGCAACATTGCGATTCGCGTTGATGTCAGCGACCCGATATACCGGCCCGGTGTGAATCCCCATGCGCAATTGAAACGAAGATTCGTCACGTAAAGCCCGGCTCAATTCCAGCGCGCAGCGGACAGGCGCTTCAGGGTCACGAAAAAATACCAGTGCCATGCCATCGCCGGTTGGCAGCCGAATCAATTGGTTCGTGGCCTGGGCCTTAGTGAACTCAGCCGTACTTCGAACTCTATCCTGCAAAATCCTCAGGGATCGCTTCTGGTCGTCCATCGGCATCCGCGAGTAAGCGACGATGTCCACGAACAACACATGCGCCATCTCTAAGGCTCGACCAATCTCGGACTCTCCTGAGACAGCGTTAGAAGGAATCTCACGATTTTGCGAAACGATTGGCGCTTCAATAGGCACCGCTGGGACACGCCTTGATTCGGTATCACGTTTTAGCCGGGTCAGGTCGCCGCGAATTTCCGAAGCGTGCTGATATCGAAGGTCTCGGTCTTTCTCCAGGGCCTTATTGACGATGTCTTCCAATTTCGGGGGAACGTCAGGATTCAGCCGAACGGGAGCAACGGGTGCGCCGTGCATAATCGCGACAAAGATTTCTGCGGAACTCGTACCGCGAAAGGGCAGTTTGCCGGTTGCCATTTCGTACAGTACTACGCCGAAGGAAAAAAGGTCTGTCCGTACGTCTAGATCCTTGGCACTTGCCTGCTCGGGAGACATATAGGCGACAGTTCCAATGGTTGATCCGGGACTGGTCAAATGCTGATCGTCGACCTCCAGAGTGTCCAATGTCGCTGCCTTCGCCGGGGCCAAAGACATTTTTGCTAAACCGAAGTCGAGAATCTTTGCATGGCCGCGTTCCGTGACAAAGATGTTCGCCGGCTTAATGTCGCGGTGGACGATTCCCTTGGCGTGCGCAGCGTCAAGGGCGTCGGCGATCTCGATGGCAACACTCAGCAACCTTTCAAGCTCTACCGGGCTACCACTGATGATGTGCTTCAGGGTCGCGCCGTCGAGATGCTCCATCGCTATGAAGGCTTGGCCACCTTCTTGGCCAATGTCGTAGATTGTGCAGATGTTCGGGTGGTTCAGCGCGGAGGCAGCCCGAGCTTCGCGCTTGAACCGCTCTAGGGCCTGCCGGTCGTTTGCCAACGCGTCCGGTAGGAACTTCAAGGCCACGAAACGGCCAAGGCGCGTATCCTCGGCTTTGTAGACAACGCCCATCCCGCCACCGCCGAGCTTCTCCAAGATTCGATAGTGCGAGATAGTCTGGCCAATCATCTGGGGTTAAGAAGGAATGTTTCTGCGGGACATCTTAGGGTGCGGCCTGAGGCAAGTCAACGATGCTCAAACGCCTTTAAACGGTTCCGATAGGACTCGCCTTTCCAGGAAGACTGAATGCTAATATGAGTAAAGGAATTCAGTGGAGTAGCGAGAAGAGTTAGCTATGAAAGAATCTACCGGCAATCGTAACGTTGTCTTCGGAAGCATCCCACGCACAAACCTATGACAACCACTCTATCGCGAATGTAAACGACCACGTCGTCCGCATCAGCACAATGACCTAGGCGTTTCATTGACCGTCCTTGCGCTAGAACTGGTACATTGGCGGCTGGTTGTTGTCTGGAAGTGCGCGATGCTCCCGTTCATAACCGCCGACCATTTCCGATTGCTGCTTGACGGGACAGGCAAACCGTTCGCTGAGTTTATGGATCGCGTATTGCGCGCGACCGCCGCCAAACTTGGCATAGCCCCTGCGCATGTGCATACCAATCTGAGAGTCAACCTTGCCGACGGTGGCGTTGACACACAAATCGATCAAGGCAACGACCCTGAAGGCTATCTCGCTGGTCCAACAATTTGGCAGTTCAAAGGCCGCAGGTTTGCTGACGTTAGCGAGGCGGATGTTCGCGAGGAGGTTCTCGGATCGAGCAAGCAGTTCGCCCGGGACCTGATCCTCAATAGCTACGCGTACCGGCTGTGCATTTGCGAGGACGCTGACGCACGAGCAAAACTGGCTTTACAACAAAAACTCAACGAATTCGTAAGGCAGGTGGACCCCAATGCTCCTCCCGCCATCGTCCTGCTCCCCTCGGACATTGCGGCATGGGCGAATCGATTTCCTTCTGTTGTCGCTCGATACCTGGGGGTGCCCGTGGAGAAATGGGTGGGAACGACCGTTCCGCAGTCGTCCCTGTTGGAGAAGGTAATTTGGGAAGGATAGGAACAGGCCAGACCATCACTTTCGCAATCAAACATTAGATGAAGTCGCCTGAAGGCGAGTCCGCGGACGACTCTTACGATGCTGGCGATGAAGCGGTCGACTTAAGCTCACTTCTGTAACAAAACAGACCGCCACTGTCTGTATCTGCTTTCAGTTTCCATCTAGTTTTCAATTAAGGCCGTCGCCCGGAAAGCTAAATGCCGCCAGATCAATCGCTTTCAGAGTTTTATTCAAAGCTTCCCAAGCTTCGGACTTCCTAAGCCTTCCTAAGACATCGCGCCAAATCGCAGGTAGCAGATTTCCCATCGTTGATGGGAAAACCTCGATTCGGCTCCCCGCGACCGCTTTCTCTGTTGACAACAAAGAGGGGTAGGATTTATCAGTATTGATGGAAATGTCTAGGCTAGCTGGGCTTCAATCCCACCCTCTCCGCCGGACGTTTTGATGACCTACTTTTCTTGCTGCTTCTCCCACACATATAGATGTTCAGGGTTTACACGCCATTGTCGGCAGCACTGCAGCTTTATCCCGGGCAATTTGCCTTCACGCAACCACTCCACCACGGTTCTCGGACGCAGGCCCAGATATCTGGCCACTTCGACCGGGGTCATCAACTCTTTTCTATCCAACAAATGTTTCACATTGAAACCATAGAGCAAATGACGGTCGCCGTAAACTTTTCCTGCAAAAGTAAACGCTTTTCAGACGTGGTTCTTAGCGGTGGGAAGAGGGTTGGCCGCTTACAGTAAACGAGAGTAAACGAAATGACGTATAATCGCGCCCGCACGGTCGACAACGGTATGTCGAACGGACGAAATCGACCGCCGGACTGGAACCAGAGTGATTTCAACATGTTGCGGACACCTTATGAGAGTCCAGGCCTCCCAGCTAATTTTTCACCCGCAAAATTCAGCTCCCCTTCATCATCCGCAGGCATCAACCTGCAAGAATTAATCGCCGTTGCCGCTTTCCAAAAAGCGCCACTCCGCTTCGTCCACCACACTATTTTTCTGCTGCTCGCAGCACTCTTGGCCGCCACGCATTGTTTCGCCCAGCGCGAATCGGTCCTCAAACAAATTGATGTTCCGCATCCTTACTACTTCCGCGAAATGTATCTTCCCCAGCTCACCACCGGACCGAGCGCTGTCGCGTGGACTCCCGACTCCAAATCCATGATCTATTCCATGGCCGGTTCGCTCTGGCGGCAAAACATCGGCTCCTCAGAAGCTGACCAGCTCACGCAGGGCGCCGGTTACGATTACCAGCCCGACTGTTCCTCTGACGGCCGCTGGGTCATCTACACCTCCTACGCCAATGATGCGCTGGAGCTCTGGACGCTCGACCTCCAGAGCAAAAAATCCCATCAGCTCACCGCCGCTGGCGCCGCAAATCTCGAGCCGCGCTTTTCTCCCGACGGCAAGCGCATCGTTTTCGTTTCCACCTCCTACAATAAGCATTTCCACATCTTCGTCGCCGATTTTCGCGACGGCCAGCTCTCCAACATCCTGCGCCTCACCGGAGAAACCCGCAGCCCTCTCCCGCGCTACTACTACAGCGCCATAGATCACGAAATCAGCCCCACGTGGTCGCCCGACGGTTCCGAAATTGTCTTCGTCTCCAATCGCAATCACATTTATGGTACCGGCGGCTTCTGGCGCATGAAAGCCCAGCTTGGCGCTGAAGCCCGCGAAATCCACTACGAAGAGACCACCTGGAAGGCCCGCCCTGAATTCTCCCCCGACGGCAAACGCATCGTGTATGCCTCGTACCTCGGCCGCCAGTGGCACCAGCTTTGGCTCCTGCCCGCGGAGGGCGGCGACGCGCTCCAGATTTCCTACGGCGACTTCGACAACATCAATCCGCGCTGGTCACCCGACGGCAAAAAAATCGCCTTCATCTCCAATCGTGATGGCAACACTTCGCTCTGGATGCAGGAAATTCCCGGCGCCACGCAATCGCCAATGGTGGCCACCAAAAGAAATTATCTCTCACCAACCGGAACACTCACCATTCGCGTCCTCGACGAAAATAACCACCCCACTCCCGCGCGAGTCTTCGTCACCGGCGCAGACCATCGCGCCTACGCTCCCGACGATGCCTGGATGCACGCCGACGACAGTTTCGTCCGAGCCGAGCGCGCCTTCGAAGCCCATTACTTTCACACCGCTGGAGAATCGCACCTGACCGTTCCCGCGCAAACCGTCACCGTCGAAGTCATGAAAGGCTTTGAGTACGCCTTCGATCGCCACACCGAAAATATCCCTGCCGGCCCACACGCGGAGCTGACCATCCATCTCCATCCACTGAAAATTCCTGAAACCGCCGCCACTCGCTGGATCAGCGGAGACGTTCACGTGCACATGAACTATGCCGGCGCGTATCGCAACACTCCCGCGCGCCTCGTCGCCCAAGCCGCCGCGGAAAATGTTTCCGTCGTCGAAGACCTCATCGTCAATAAGGAAGGCCGCGTCCCGGACATCGCCTACTTCACCGCGCAGCCTGATCCCGCCTCCACCGCGTCCACACTCTTGCTGCACAGCCAGGAATTTCACACTAGTTACTGGGGCCATCTCGGGCTCCTGAACCTCACCGGTAATATTATTTTGCCCGGCTACGCCGGCTACCCCAACACCGCAGCGGCCAGCCTCTTTCCCGCCAACGGGAATGTCGCCGACCTGGCCCACGCCCAGCACGCCCTCGTCGGCTACGTCCATCCATACGAAACCGTCCCCGATCCGCAGAAAGATTCCTCGCTCAATCACGCGCTTCCCGTTGATCTTGCCCTGAATAAAGTGGACTACATCGAAATCCTCGGTTTCGCCGAACACAAATCCACCGCCGCAGTCTGGTACCGCCTCCTCAATTGCGGTTTCCATCTCCCCGCTGCCGCGGGCACCGATGCCATGGCCAACTATTCTTCACTCCGCGGTCCCGTCGGATTGAATCGCGTGTACGTCAACATGCCGCCGCGCCAGCGAAACTCCTCGTTAAAATTAAGGCCCTGGGTCGACGCGTTCAAGAAAGGAAAAACCTTCGCCACCAACGGCCCGCTCCTCGGCCTCACTCTCAACGGAAAAGAAATTGGCGACACTCTGCAACTTCCCTCCGGCAATCACGAAATAAAAATCACCGCCTGGCTCCGCTCGATCGTCCCCATTGATCACCTCGAATTAATCTGCAACGGCCAGGCCACGCGCGCATTCAAAATAAATCCCGGAGGCACGAGCGCTGATATCAAGGACACCCTTCCCATATCGCAATCCGGCTGGTGCCTCCTGCGCGCCTTCAGCGACCAATCCGAATACCCCATCCTCGACATGTATCCCTACGCCACCACCAGCCCCATCTATATCGAAGTCGTCGGCTCGCACCCCAGCCATAAAGAAGACGCCCAATATTTCGAAGCCTGGATTGACCGCATGGCCGAAGCGCTGAACTCCAATGGCGATTGGAATAGCGAAGCGGAAAAGTCCGATGTGCTGCAACAATTGTTGAACGCCCGCAAATTCTATGAGTATTTACCGTGAGTTCATTTCGTTTATCGGCAAGTAATATTCAGACGTAAACATACTGACCGTTCGGTCAAGTAACCACTGCCGCACAATCCTATTCTCGCTGTCATGATTCCGGTCACGCACTTTACATTTATACCAGTAGGTTCTATTATCTCGGTCCCGCGTATCTGCTACCCAACCAGCAGCCGACGCAAAAGTAGCTAACGCAAATGTTAGTCCTCTGAAGAGGAATCCCGTAGCGCTTCGCCTATTGGGGGCAAAATTAAATGGCTTTCAGCAATCTTGTACGACGTGGGAGATTCTCATCCATCGCCGCGATTTTTGCCGTCGCGCTGGCAGCCTGGGGCTGCGGCACGGTGCAATCCAATCCGCAGGCTCCGCAGGCTCCGCAGGGGCAGAAAGTGACCGTCTCCGTAGATCCGCCGTCAGCCTCGCTCAAAATTTCCACCTCACAAAAATTCACCGCTGTTGTGTCCAATGCCTCCAACACTGCCGTTAGCTGGCAGGTCGAAGGTATCGCCGGCGGAGATGCCACACACGGCCTCATTGACGCGACGGGCATGTATACAGCGCCGGCGGCCGTACCATCACCGGCCACCGTCACAATCGCTGCGGTTGCAGTCGCCAGTCCCGCCGTTTTCGATGTCGCGCAGGTAACCATCTCTGCTACCGCGCCTGCCGTCTCCGTTAGCTTGTCGCCCGCCACCGTTTCTGTGCAAGTCGGTAAAACGCAGAACGTCACGGCCACGGTGCACAACGATTCGCAGAACCAAGGCGTGTCCTGGACGCTGTCCGGAGCGGGATGCACGGGCACGGCATGCGGCACCCTGTCGGCCGCTACCAGCGCATCAGGCGCCGCTATTACCTATACCGCACCATCCAAAACTCCTTCGCCGGCGGCTGTCACGCTCACCGCCAAGTCCGTCGCCGACACTACAAAAACCGCGGCATCCGCAATCACCGTGATCACCGCTGCGCCGCCTCCCCCGCCGGTTGCCGTCATCGTGAATCCCACTTCCGCCAGCGTGCAGGTTGGAAAAACTCACACGGTCAGCGCCACCGTACAAAACGACTCGCAAAATAAAGGCGTCGCCTGGACGTTATCTGGCGCAGGCTGCTCCGGCTCAACATGCGGAACACTTTCAGCCAGCTCCAGCCCATCAGGCGCTTCGATCACTTACACTGCTCCGGCAAAAGTCCCGTCTCCTGCAGCCGTCACGCTGACCGCTAAATCGGTTGCCGACACCACCAAGACTGCCGCAGCAGTCTTTACGGTTACGGCCACGCCTCCTCCGCCGGCCATCACCGTCAGCGTTAATCCGACCTCCGCGAGCGTCCAGGCCGGCTCCTCGCGTACCATTAGCGCCACCGTACAAAACGACTCGCAAAATAAAGGCGTCGCCTGGACGCTCACCGGTTCAGGCTGCTCCGGATCTACCTGTGGCTCTCTCTCCTCGACGTCGAGCGCATCGGGCGCCTCCATCACTTACACTGCACCCGGATCCGTGCCAAGTCCCGCGACCGTCACTCTTTCTGCCAAGTCTGTCGCCGACACCACCAAGACCGCCGGCGCAACCTTTACGGTTACTGCCACGCCTCCTCCACCAGCCATCACCGTCAGCGTTAACCCTACCGCTGCCAGCGTGCAGACCGGCAGCACACGCACCATCAGCGCTTCCATTCAGAACGACTCCGGCAACAAGGGCGTCACTTGGACGCTCACAGGCTCGGGATGCTCGGGAACCGCGTGCGGAATACTCTCTTCCACAGCAAGCGCATCAGGCGCCTCCGTCACCTACACAGCGCCGGGATCTGTGCCAAGTCCCTCGACCGTCACCGTGTCCGCCAAGTCTGTTACCGATACCTCCAAGACCGCCTCCTCAACTTTCACCATTACTGCGCCTCCTTCTCCAGGTGGTGTGACTGTCAGCGTCAGCCCCAAGCGCGCCGGCCTTACCACCGGACAAACGCAAACTTTCACCGCCAACGTTGCCGGCGCTTCCGACACTTCAGTCACCTGGGAAGTGGACACCGTCCCGGGAGGCAATTCCTCCACCGGAACGATTGGCTCGGATGGCGTGTATTCACCTCCGTCTGCGCCTGGGACTCACACCGTGGCCGCGCGCAGCGTCGCCGACACTACTGTCTCTGCCAGCGCCAGCGTAGCTATCACCGACCTCGGCGGCGTGTACACCTATCACAACGATCTGTCACGTGACGGCGTGAACAGCAAGGAGTACGCTCTCAGTACTTCCACCGTTAAGGCTGCAACTTTTGGCAAGCGCTTCGGTTGCGCCATTGACGCCGGCGCTTATGCGCAACCGCTGTGGGTAGCCAACGTCTCCATCGGTGGCGGCACTCACAATGTTCTGATCGCCGCCAGTCAGCACAACACCGTCTACGCTTTCGACGCCGACGCTTCACCCTGCCACACCTACTGGTCCCAGAGTTTGCTCGCCAGCGGCGAAACCTGGGTCACCGCCGGTGATGTGGGCACCAGCGACATCACTAACGACATCGGCATCGTCGGCACGCCAGTAATCGATGCCAGCACTAAGACGATTTACGTCGTCTCCAAATCCAAAAATGGCGGAACGTTCCACCAGCGCCTCCACGCTCTGAGTTTGATTGACGGTTCCGAGAAATTTTCCGGTCCGCAGGAAATTAACTTCACCTCCGGCGGGCACACTTTCAATCCCTTGCGACAGAATGAACGTTGCGGTCTCGCGCTCGTCAATGGCGTCGTCTACATCGCCTATGCTTCGCACGGCGATCAGCCCACCTACTACGGTTGGGTCGTCGGCTACAACGCTTCTACCCTCGCGCTGACCAGCGTATTCAATGACAATCCCAATTCTGCTTTTGGCGGAATCTGGATGGCTGGCGGCGCTCCCGCTGCTGACTCCAGCAACAATCTCTACGTCATCACCGGCAACGGGAATTTCGACGGCAATACGGAATTTGGCGACAGCTTCTTGAAGTTGTCCAGCGGCCTCAGTCTCTCCAGTTCCTTTACCCCGACCAATGAATCCAGTCTGAACGGCAGCGATGCCGACCTCGGTTCCGGCGGCGCTGCGATTCTGGTAGACCAGAATTCCAGCCCGGTTCCTCACTTGGTCATCGGTGGCGGAAAAGAAGGGAAGTTGTACCTACTGAATCGCGACAGTCTCGGCGGGAAAAATAGCGGAGATACTGGCGCAGTGCAAACCTTCTCGGTGGGCAATGGAATTTTCGCCACTCCGGCCTTCTGGCAGAACACTCTTTACCTCGGCCCTATCAGCAGCGGCGTCAAAGCCTATTCCTTCGATGTCTCCAGTGGAAAATTCTCCACCTCACCCTCATCCACGTCGCCCGGAAGCTTTGGCTTCCCGGGCTCCACGCCCTCAATTTCGGCGCAGGGCTCGTCCAACGGTATCGTCTGGGCTATTCAGAGGAATAGCTCCGCCGTGCTGCACGCCTATGACGCCACCGATCTCTCCAACGAATTGTGGAACAGCAGTAACAATTCCGCGGATCAGGCTGGCGGAGCCGTAAAGTTCACCGTGCCCACCGTTGCCAACGGAAAAGTGTACGTCGGCACAGCCAGCGAAATCACCGTCTACGGCCTGTCACCAAACTGAAGTGTTTGACTCTGGGGATTTTGCTTAACTAACGTCGTTAGCCACCTTCAGTGGCTCGGTATTTGTATTTATCGTTGCCAAGCAGCCGCCTCGAAACCATCCTCTGGGGCCAAAATCCGCTACACCGTTGTGAAGCGCGTAACTACCCTCGGTTCCCAACAAGAACTACGCCACCGCCGCTCGCGCCGCTGGACTTCCGGTCGACTCAGGCCCCAATGGTAAATCAACTTTGGGTTGCGGTTCCTGCTTTGCTTCACTCTTCGAAAATATTTTCGCCGTGGCCAGCATCGCGCTGAACGTAACCGCTAAGAGTCCGAATTGTTTCCATCCGCTCAGCATCGACGCATTGCCCAGCAACGTCAGCCCCGCAAAACAAAACAACAGGTGCACGCAAAACACCTGCAGCGAACACTGTCCCATTATCACCAGCGGGCGAATCGCCAGCGTCTTCAATACTGACTGCGCGTAAACCAGTAGCGTCGCGCCCGCCGCGAAATTCACCAGCCGCAATGCCCCCAGGTGCCACTTGTCAAATAGAAATTCCGCCAGTCCTAACTGCAGGCCATTAGAAATCTCGTGCCGCAACACGTAACCCGCACAAATAATCATCGCCGCCGGGATCACCGTGCGCTTCGCCCACGCTTCTATCGGCAATTTGCCCTGGCCCCAGCGCACCCCGAACCAGATTCCCGCAATCCACAGAAATTGCCACGCCCACAAATCAAACGAACCCATTTCGTTCAGCGGGATGCGCGTCGGAATAAAACGCATCATGAAATTGTGTTCCGCGCTGCGAAATCCGAATTGCGCAAACAACCACACCACAAAAGCAGTCTGCAATATAGGCTTCCATCCTACCTTGCGTGCCACCAGCAGCGCGGCCGACGTGAACGCCAGAAAAATTATGTACATCGGCAGAATATCCAGCAGCGGCGGGCGATAAATCAGCAGGAATGCCTCGGTAATTGCGCGCTTGGCTCCCGCGAAGAAATAAAAATCCAGCAGGTTGTGTAACCCTGGCCGATTGCCCCGCGCCGCGATGGGCACCGCCACCAGAAACACAAACGCCAGGAGCAGCGCGTGATACCCATACAGCCGCACCGTGCGCGCCCACAACTTCCAGGTCATCGCCCGATAGCCGTCATGCTCCGCCATGCGCGAATAAATCCTGCCGGTAAACAGCGCGGAAAGAAAAATGAAGCCTTCCGCCGCCGAGACGAATCCAAAAGGCTGGTTGATGTACGTGCTCGCCGCCGTCGGCAGATGCGTCAGGGTAATCCAGACAAGCATCAATCCTCGTATCGCATCCAGTTCCAGCCGGCGTCCCATAGTCTCGAACGTTAGATACTCGCTGGCCGCCAACGGTTTCCAATTATGTTCAAAGTTTCGCGAAATCGCGCCTTTCTACATATAAATACTGACTGGTTCGGTTGGTCGTGCGTTCTGAACTGCCGTGAATGACGTTAACAATGTTAAAATGCAATTACACCGCTCATAAAAAGCGATTCTGCCAAGCTCGCGCACGGAGGGATTTTTTGTTCCTTAAGTTTGTGAAATGGGTCGTCCTGATAATTGCATGCTTGCATCTGGCGGTTCCGGCACGCGCCAGAAGTCACGACACCGGTTTCCTCGATCGCAGCATCACTCTGCACGGAGAAGTTTTCAAGTATCAGGTTTTCGTCCCCGACAACTGGTCCCCTAAGCAAAAGTGGCCCATCATTCTGTTTCTTCACGGCGCCGGGGAACGCGCCGATGACGGCCTGCAGCAAACCGATGTCGGCATCGGCACCGAGATTCGCGTGGATCGCACCCGCATTCCCGCCATCGTGGTCATGCCCCAATGCCGCAAGAATCTCTGGTGGATTCAGCCGCCTATGCAGGACCTGGCCATCGCCACCCTGGATGCCGCAAGTAAGGAATTTCACGGTGACACCCAGCGCACCTATCTCACTGGAATTTCCATGGGCGGTTACGGCACCTGGCGCCTCGCGGAAAAATACCCCGGCCGCTTTGCTGCGCTCGTAGTGATTTGCGGAGGCCTTCGTCCTCCGCCGGCTACTCTCAAAGCCCATCCCGAGCTCGTTAACCTGACTCCCGAAGACAATCTTAGGAGTTATTCAGAGGCCGCCGCGAAAATCGGAAAAGTTCCCGTGTGGATTTTTCACGGCAGCGACGACGAGATCGTTCCGGTCACCGAATCTCAGCGTATGCAGGCCGCCATGAAACAAATCGGCGCCGAAGTCCACTACACCGAATATCCCGGAATCAAACACGTCTCCTGGTACAAAGCCTACGACGACCCCAAACTTTTTCCGTGGCTCTTATCCAAAACTCTTCCCGTAAAGTCGCGATAGCCGGCAATTCCGGCGTTAAGCGCCACTTGTTTTTCAGAGCTGCGTGACCTACCAGCTCACTTCCCGCACCGGTTCCACAATAAAAAGCCATGACGCCGCGCCCATCACGGCGATAACCGCCATGATCGCGAAGGCACAAACAAAATGATGCGTGCGATCCAGCACCCAGCCCGTGAGTACCGGCGCGGCCACTCCGGCCAGATTCCCTGCAAAATTCTGTAACGCCGTCCAGCGCCCCGCCGCGTTCACCCCGGCCAGCGTCTGGGTTAATGCCCAGATGTTCGACGAACTGACGTGTTGAAGTCCAATTCCCAGAATCAACAGCCCCACGCTCAACATTGGTGCGCTGACCGCCGAGAGCAGCAGCACTATTCCCGCAAACGCTAACCCGCCGCACACGAAAGTCTTTCGCACCCGTGTCGGCGTCGCGCCCGACCTGATCCATCTGTCCGACAGCCAGCCCGACAGCAGCGCGAAAATCGCGCCTCCGATGTACGCCACGCCTCCGATTTTGGCCGTCGAGTACATGGAAAAGTTTCTCTCCCGCAGCAGGTAAAACGGCAGCCACGTCAGCATGAAATAGCTCAGATAGTTGTAGCCAAACATCCCCAGGCATGTGCCCCACGCCGAACGTTGCATCAACAGCGTGCCGAAGCCTAGTACTTCGCTTTTTCTCACGGCAATGCCCGCCTTTGCGTTGGGCATCCACCTGATCCACGGCGCCAGCCAGCACAGGCTCAATATTCCCAGCCCCACGAAAAATGCCCGCCATCCGAATTTGTAAACCAAGATTCCACCGGCCAGCAGGCTTGCTCCGGGTCCCAGTGCCAGCCCCGCCGAAATAATAGAGTTCGCCGCGCCGCGATGTTCCTCGCGACAGTGAAGTGAAATAATTCTTGAATAAGATGGATACACTACCGATTCCCCGACGCCCAGCAGCATGCGAAAAATCAGCAGCATAAAAAATCCATGCACTAAGCCCGTCCCCAGCGTAGCCGCCGACCACAGAAAAAACCCTCCCGCTAAAAACCAGTTCACATTGACGCGATCTGCCAGCCATCCAGCTACCAGTTGCAAGCTTACGTAGCTCCAGAAAAACGACGACAGCAACACGCCCAGTTGCGAACCCGAAAGTCCCAGCTCGTCCTTTATGATCGGTGCGGCGATGGAAAGATTCCCGCGATCCACGTAACTGATGAACGCCGAAATCCCCAGCAGAATGAGCACCAGCCACAGCGAGCGGGGGATCGCCGACGGCATTTTTTCTTCCATGGCCATTTGTGTCGGCGATTCTCTCTTGCGCTTGGCAATCGTCGCAACGTATTTCGCCGCGCCGGACGTAGCTGCCCATGGTAATTCGCGGAAGACCCGAACTTGTGGCTTAATAGTCCGTGCTTCTCTAGCCGCCGGAGCGAATTTCCATGTCGTCCGTAAATTCTCCTCATGTCGTTAATATCAGCGATTTACGGCGCGTCGCCAAAAAGCGTCTTCCTGCCGTGGTCTTCGACTACCTCGACGGTGGCGCCGAGGGCGAAGTCACTCTGCGCGAAAATTGCCGCGTCTTCGACGATGTCAGCTTCCGCCCGCGGCACGCGGTCGCCTTTCCGGATTGCGACCTGCAAACCATGGTGCTCGGCCATCAAATCTCGCTGCCCGCCTGGCTCGCGCCGGTCGGCTACAGCCGCCTGATGCATCCCGGCGGGGAAGTGGCCGCCGCCAGCGCCGCCGGTAAAGCCGGCACCGGCTATACCCTTTCAACCATTTCAGGACACCAACTCGAAAACGTGCGCGCCGCCACCACCGGGCCGGTCTGGTATCAGCTCTACCTCATGGGTGGCCGCGCTGCCGCCGAGGGCTCCATTGATCGCGCGCGCCGCGCCAGCTTTACCGGCTTGGTCATCACCATTGACACTCCGGTCAGCGGCATCCGCGAACGCGATCCCCGCAATGGGATGGTGCAGCTGTTGAATCCCGGACTCGTCCAAAAAATTCCTTATGCGCAGCAATTTGTTACTCACCCGGGTTGGCTCATGGCCTTCCTGCGCGACGGAGGAGTTCCTCCTCTCCACAATGTTGTTCTGCCAGGAAAAGGCCCCATGCCCCTCACCGACATCGCCAAAGCCCTCGCCGCCTCCACCGTGACGTGGGAAGATTTGAAGTGGATTCGCGAACTCTGGAGCGGACCCATCATCGTGAAAGGCGTACTCACCGGTGACGATGGCAGGCGCGCCGTGGATGAAGGCGCCGCCGCCATCGTGGTCTCCAATCACGGCGGCCGCCAACTCGATTGCGTTTCCTCTACGCTGCGCGCGCTTCCTGAAGTGGTCGCCGCCGTCAAGGGTCGCACCGAAGTGCTCATGGACGGCGGAGTCCGCCGCGGCACCGACATTGTGAAAGCCATTTGTTTGGGAGCGCGTGCCGTCCTCTGTGGCCGCGCTTATGCCTACGGTCTCGCCGCCGCCGGTGAACCCGGCGTGGCTCGCGCCCTCGAAATTCTGCGCGAAGACGTGAAACGCACGCTTGTTTTATTGGGATGCCCCAGTGTCAGCGCGCTGGATTCTTCGTACGTGCGCATGCCCAAGGACTGGTCCGCGATTTAGAGTAGCGTTTGCTTGTTGCCCAGCGGGCGCCGTGTCAATGCACAAACGTCAAGCCGCTCGGAATGAATTGTGGAAACACATACGCATAGAGCATCACGATCACGCCGATCACCGCCGCCAGCGCGACCGAATGCCAGAACACAAATCTGAAAATCGATCCCTCATTGCCCACCTGATTCGTCGCTGCCGTGGCAATACAGATGGACTGCGCATCAATCATCTTGCCCATCACCCCGCCCGCGCTGTTCGTCGCGCACATCAAAATCGGGCTCAGATTTAATTGCTGCGCAGTAATCTTTTGCAGCCCGCCGAATAACGCATTTGATGCCGTATCGCTTCCCGTCAGCGCCACTCCCAGCCATCCTATAAACGCTCCGAAAAATGGAAAGAACCACCCGGTGCGCGTGAACGCCAGACCCAGCACCGCATCCATTCCCGAATAGCGCGTCACGTATCCCAGACCCAGCATGCAGGCCATGGCAATCACGGCAAAGCGCAAGCGATATAGCGTTCTTCCAAAAATCTGAAAAATGTGTCCCGGCTTCAATCCCAGGAATAAGCCCGCCAGCACCGCCGCCAGAAAGCACCCGGTCCCCGTCGCCGACAGCCAGTTGAAATCAAACCTGGCATTTTCCGCCGTCGGCTTGCTTACTACCGGCTGGGCGCGAAATACCGCCTGGTGGAGGTACGGCACCGCCCATCCCCCGGTCTTGAAGGCCGGCGTCGTGGCTTTCCCCATCGCCGTCTTGATCGTCGGCAATCCCCACAACAATACAAAAAGTGACAGCAACGCAAACGGCATCCACGCTTTGGCCAGTTGTCCCGGCGTGTGTGCCACCGCTGTCTCTCCACGTTTTATCTTAGCCGCGTCCTCGCCTCGTTCATCTTCAAACCGCCATATGTGTTTTGGCTGCCACACTCGCAAGAACAACAGTGTCGCGATAATGGAAGCCGAGCCCGCCGCAATATCCACCAAATTACTGTCCACGTGGTTCGACCAGAAATACTGCACGCCCGCAAAAGAAAATCCCACCAACAGGATCGCCGGCAGCACCTCAAACGTTTCCGCCCAGCTGACAAAAGTTCGTATCAGCCAGAACGGTACGATGATCGCCGTCCATGGCAGAATTCTCCCCACCATCGCGCTTAGGTCCGATTCCGGGAGCGCCGTCACCGCCGCCAGCGTGTGTATCGGCGTTCCAATGGCACCCCATGCCACTGGCGCGGTATTCGCAATCAAATTCAACACTGCCGCCTGAAACGGTTTGAATCCCAACCCAATCATGAACGCGCCCGCAATCGCCACCGGAGCGCCAAATCCCGCCGCACCCTCCAGAAAAGCTCCAAAAGAAAACGCCACCAGCAGCACCTGCAAACGCCGGTCTGGCGTAATCGCGGCGATGGACAGCTTCATGATTTCGAATTGCCCAGTGTCCACCGAAATGTCGTAGAGAAACACCGCCGCAATCACGATCCAGATAATTTTCAGGAACCCAAACGCCCCGCCATAAAGAAAGCTGGTTACCGCCAGCTGCGCCGGCATGCCAAATACAAAAATAGCAATCACGATGGAAGTAATCGCGCCGGCAATTGCGCACAAGTGCGGTCGCACCTTGAAACCTGCCAGCAAAGTTAGCAACACCAGGATTGGAATGGCTGCAATCAGGGTGGAAAGCCACCAATGACCCGCGGGATTATAATTCTGCGTCCAGGTCACTGGGAGCCTCCCTTGAATACAAGTGCGGAGTTAAGAGCGGAGCAACTCAGGTGGAAAAATACTTCGATCAGCCCGAGTACGCTTGTGAATTATCCCGTGCGCGTGATGTTGTCAAGGAAGATTTTTTGAAAACAGCTAAACTGCGGAATCCGAAACCGCATACTCCTGCTCCGTAACGTGTTCCAGCCACACCACCTCAGAGCCGTTCGGATCTGCTTCCTGTATCGCCAGGTGCACCATCGTGTGGCCCGCGTCCGCCCCATGCCAATGCCGTTCGCCCGCCTCGATCCACACCGAGTCGCCCGTGCCAATCTTCCTCGGTGGCTGCCCGTCCAGTTGTACGCGCCCAACTCCAGTCAACACATGCAAAGCCTGCCCCATCGGATGGGTGTGCCACGCCGTGCGGGCCCCTGGTTCGAACGACACCCGGTTCACTTTGAATTTCGATGGTGCGGCACTCGCCACCACTTCATCAATCCACACCGTGCCGGTGAACCAATCCGCCGGCCCACGGCGGCATCCGCGCATCACATTGGTTAGTATTTTCACTGGGGGTCCATAAGCAGGTTGAACAGCGGCGCAATCCCAAACAACGCCAGAAAAATAAGCAACGAAATCATACGCACCTCCGGTCCATCACTCGCGCTTTCGCGAAAGAAGAAAACTCAATATCTACGGTTGCGTCGGCGCCCGCGGCAGCGCCTTCGAAAGGTCCCTCACCCACTGCGGAAACTCCGGCGTGCCCCTCGGTGGTTGCCCCCTTGTGATCGCCCAGTGATCGATCCAGCCGCCGCCTTCTTCGCCCACATACTCGTCGGGCAAACTGTACGCGGGATCTCCCAGTGCGTCCTCCAGCGTAATAAAACGATACCCGCGCTCGCGCAGCAACTCCACCAGTTCGCCGATATGCTCGGCCTCCAGCCAATTGCCGTGCAGCAGTAAAATCTGCGCCGGTTCGTAGCCCATCAAACTTTTGGACAACTTTTCGTAATATTCAAACACGTCGGTGGTGTGCTGCAGATACGAACTCACCAGTTTTTTCTGCAATTTCGAATCGCCCCGCTTGCGTGCATCGTCAAAAACGCCCGCGTACATCCAGTCCCACGCATCCATCGTGACCGGTGCGATGCGGTAGCCCCGACCCACCAGAAACGCCTCCGCTTCGCGCCGCGTTTGCAGATCCCGCCCGGTGTCCAGATAAGGGTGACGGAAGTACCGCATTTTCATATTGCGTTGGGCCAGCAGCAGGGAAGTTACCGTTTCGCCGCGAATCACATCTTCTTGCCAATCCTTCAGATTCACCCGGTTCAATGACGTGTGCGCGAACGTATGATTCCCTAACTCAAATCCGTTGTCGCCCCACATCTTCAGGGCATCGATACGCTCGTCCACTTCCCCCAGCTTGTAAAGTTTTTTCTCATTCACGAAACCTACAGCCGGAACCCTCTGCTCCTTCAGTGCGCCCAGTAACTTCGCCGTCATCTCCTTGATCTCTGCGCCGGTCATGAAGCTTGCGGCCGCCGCCGGAAGATCATCTATCGTGATTGCGATGGCCCGTTGTTCAGGATTTTGCGCCTCCGTAGGAACAGCTACGCAGAGCATCGCGATAAGCAATGACCAGGCTCTTCTACTGCGCATGAAGTCTCCTGTAGGGAACTTTGAAGGTTTCCAACCCTACGACAATCGGCCCGGTGTAAACAACGCGGTCATTTCCATCACGTCGCGATAATAATCCTTCTGCTTCAATTGCGCAGCGGCCTCTTCGTCCAGTATCGCCGTTGCATCCGCATGTAATTGCAGCGCCGACGCCGTCACTGAAGCGGTAATTGGTCCTTCGATCGCATTCGCGACGGCATTGGCCTTTGCCGCGCCCGTCGCCAGCATCAACACCCGCCGCGTGGCCAGAATCGTCCCGATGCCCATGGTAATCGCGCAGCGCGGCACCGTTTCTCCCACCTCAAAATATTTCCGATTGTCCTCTACCGTAGCCTTGCCCAGCACTTTCAACCGCGTCCGCGAAGCAAAACTCGACGTCGGCTCATTAAATCCAATGTGCCCGTTCCGCCCGATCCCCAATATTTGCAGATCAATCCCGCCCGCGCGCGCAATATCCCCTTCATACGACCCACAATATTTTTCGTAATCGCCCGTGATCGTTCCATCCGGTATATGCACGTTTCGTGGATCCACATTCACATGCGCAAAAAAATTCTCCAGCATGAAGTGGTGAAAGCTATGCGGATGCTCCGGCGCAATCCCCAAGTATTCATCCAGGTTAAATGTGATCGCCCGCGAAAAATCCAGCGCCTCTTCGCGGTGCAGCCGCACCAGTTCGCGATAGACTCCCACCATGGTGTTGCCCGTGGCCAACCCCAGTCGCAGCGCGGGATTCTGTCGCACCGCATTGCCCACGATGCGTCCTGCCTCGCGATTCAATTCCTCAGCGTTTGCTTTCAATACCACCAGCATTACTCAGCCCTCGCCTCTTCCATCGCCGCTGTCCACGCTTATCGCATCGTCACGCTTGCCATTTCGACTTTTCTGAGCCATCCTCTGCTTCGCAGCCCGGATAGACTACAACATCCCGGCCCCGTTTTGCTGGCGCGTCCGCCACTAAAACGATTTAAACAACACAAATCGATCGTTCGTGGTCTGTCTCACGGGAGACTGAATAACCCAACATGGCGCTCACCGCTACCGATTGGATCGTAATCGCGGCCTACCTGCTGCTCAATCTCCTGATCAGTTTGTATTACCGCCGTCGCTCTTCCGGCAGCACCGAGGAATTCTTCGTCTCCGGCCGCAATGTTTCCTGGTGGCTCGCCGGCACCTCCATGGTCGCTACTACCTTCGCCGCCGACACGCCTCTCCTCGTCGCCGGCCTCGTCGCCAAAAACGGCATCTCCGGCAATTGGTTGTGGTGGTCGCAATGCCTCTGCGGAATGATGACCGTTTTTTTCTTCGCGCGTTACTGGCGTCGCGCCGAAATCCTCACCGACGTCGAATTTGTCGAACTCCGCTATGAAGGCAAGCCCGCCGCTTTCCTCCGCGGCTTTCGCGCCATCTATCTCGGCGCCTTGATGAACTGCCTTATCCTCGGCTGGGTCATCAAAGCCATGATCAGCATCACCACCGTTCTGCTTGGTGACGCCATCGTCGCCGGCCGCGTCTTCCAGATCGCTGTCGGCGGTCACGTGCTGCTGCATTACACCCTCGGCTCCCCTGAACACACCGCGCTTCTGATCTGCGTCCTCATCCTCGTCCCATTTACCGGCATCTACACCTTCATCGGCGGACTCTGGGGCGTCCTCGTTACCGACCTTTTCCAGTTCATCCTCAAGATGACCATGATCGTGGTCCTCGCGTGGATCGCCGTCGCCAAACTTGGCGGCATGACCATGCTCAAAATTCAGCTGTCTCACGTGGACAGCATGGTCAAGCAATCCGGCCAGTCCACCGGCTCGATTCTCTCCTTTTTCCCATCGTTCCATCTCGGTTGGACCACCGACGCGCTCTGGACCCTACCGGTCATCACCTTCTGTCTTTATCTCGCCGTGCAGTGGTGGGCCAGTTGGTATCCCGGAGCTGAACCCGGCGGCGGCGGTTACGTAGCCCAACGCATGTTCAGCGCCAAGGACGAAAAAAATTCTCTCGGCGCCACCCTGTGGTTCAACATCGCCCATTACGCCATGCGCTCCTGGCCCTGGATTCTCACCGGCCTCGTCGCCGTCGCCGTTTATTCTCCGCACGGCGGCCTGCGCCCCAGCCTCGAATTCGCCGCGGAACCCGAGAAGGGTTACGTCATGGTCCTGCGCGATTTTCTCCCGCCCGCCCTCCGCGGGCTCATGGTCGCCGCTTTCCTCGCCGCCTTCATGTCCACCGTCGGCACGCAACTGAACTGGGGCACTTCCTACCTCATCAACGATTTGTACCGCCGCTTCCTCGTGCGCAAAGCCACCGACAAGCACTACGTCTTCGTCAGCAAAATGTTTATCGTGCTGCTGGTCATCCTCAGTGGATACGCCGCCGCCAACATCAATTCCATTCAGTCTGCGTGGCAACTGCTCCTCGGCATGGGCGCCGGCACCGGTAGCGTCCTGCTCCTGCGCTGGTATTGGTGGCGCATCAATGCCTGGAGCGAAATCTCCGCCATGATTGCCGCCTTCGTCGTTTCCATATCGCTGCAGCGCGTCCATTTCTCAGGCAACGACTCCGTGGTCTTTGCCAAAGCCGCGCTCATCACCACCATCTCCACCACCGTCGTGTGGCTCGTCACCACTCTTATCACCAAGCCGGAATCCGACGAGCGCCTCGTAAAGTTTTATCGCCGCGTCCAGCCCACCGTGCACGGCTGGAAGCGCATTGCCACCCTGGCTCCCGAAATCACTCCCGTCCGCGACCTCGGCACCAACACCTTCGACTGGCTCATGGGCTGCACGCTGGTCTACTGCGCCATGTTCGCCATCGGCAGCCTCGTCCTGCAGGAGTGGCTGCGCGGTTTCATCCTCCTAATCGGCGCCTCCGCCTCCGGCTACTTCATCTACTGGAGCCTCTCCCGCCGCGGCTGGAAATCCTTCTCCGTCGCCACAGACCCCATGGTCACACCTGGCATCACCCCCAAGAAACTTGTCATTCCGAACCCGCCGTCTTCTGGCGGATGAGGGCCAAGCCTCGAAATCTTAGAGCGGGTGCCGCACCCTTGGTGATTTTTAAAGGATGCGGTTTTTGACTCTGATTTGGTTGGGGCACCGTTATCGAGCAATCATTTCAGAACGCCCGATATTTCTCTTTCCCTCCGACGACCGTCCACACCACATTCACATCCCTTATCTTGTCCGCCTCCATGCTGAACATATCCCCCGACAACAGCACCAGGTCCGCATACTTACCGGCCACGAGCGATCCGCGATTCCCCTCCACGAAGTTCGCCCACGCCCCATTAATGGTGTAGCCCTTCACCGCCGTTTCAATGTCTATGGTTTGCTCCGGTATCCATCCGCCGTCCGGTTTCCCGTCCAGACCTTTGCGAGTCAGGGCCGTGTAAATCCCGATTTCCGGCTCCATCTCCGCCACGTTCCAGTCGCTGGCAAACGCCAGCGTCGCACCCGCATCCCGCAGACTTCGAAACGCCCACGCGTATTTCCACCGCTGCGGCCCCACCGCCTTGGCCCACTGCCCGGTAATGTCCGGAGCGCAATGACGCGGCTGCATACACGCGGTCACGCCCAAGGCCTTAAATCGCGGAATATCCTGCTCTGTCAAGCATTCATCGTGCACAATCTCGTGCCGCGAATCGCGCGCCCCATTAACCTTGCGCGCGTATTCATAGGCGTCCAGCGCTGTGCGGATGCCGCGGTCCCCGGTGGCATGCGTGAAAATCTGAAAGCTGCGTTGGTCCAGCTTGGCCACCACTTCGTTGAATTCCTGCACCGGATAATCCAGCCTGCCCCGTGTGTCTGGCCGGTCCGTGTACGGCCCCAGCATCGCCGCCGTGTGCGGCTCGATTACATCGTCTATGTATAACTTCACCGCTGCCACGCGAAACGTGTCGTCGTTATATTGCTTGCGCAATTCCGCGAACTGCTCGATCGTCGCGTCGCTGCTGCCCCGCCGGTGAAACAGTGCCACTTGCAATCGCTGTGGTAGTCTTCCTTCTTTCTCCAGTTGCGCGTACAGTGGCACCGTTTCCGGATACGTTTGCGGATCGATCACCGTCGTGATGCCCGCGCGCGCTGCCCGCTGCAACAGCTGCTGCACACGTGCCGGCGCGCTCTCGTGCGCGTGCGAGGGCAGAATCTTACTGAGTTGTTCCTCGGCCTCCGTCGAAAGTCCGGTACTTCCGAACCCCACCACGATGCCCGTCGGCTCGCCCGTTTTTTTGTCGTGCAGCACATCCTCCGCGAATTTCACCGCCCGCGTCGATTTCGAAATTCCGAACGCCGCCAGCGCCTCTTTGTTCATCCAGATAGTGTGATAGTCATAGGCCACCAGAAAAGCTGGGCGCTTGCCCGTCAATCCCTCCAGATCTTTCGCGGTGGGCAGCGTGCCATTCGGAAACGCAGAATAATTCCAGCCGTCCATCTCAATCCATCTCAGCTCCGCGCGGCTGTCCGCATAAGCTTTAACTTGCTCCTGAATTTCCTTCAGCGAATTGCCCGTAATGCGCGCAACGTTAGGGTCGTTGCCCAGACTCACGTGAAAGTGGCTGTCAATGAATCCCGGTAAAAGCAGCCGCCCCCCGGCATCCACCACTCGCGTATGCGCTCCAATATATTCCGCGGCATTCTTGTCATCGCCCACCCACAGAACCTTGTCCCCCCTCACAGCCAGCGCTGTTGCTCGCGGATTTTTCTCATCCATCGTGTGAATATTGGCGTGCCGTATCAGCAGGTCCGCCCCCGTCGACGCCTTCTTCGCGCACCCCGCCGCCAACACCCCTATCACCGCCAGCCACGCCATCTTCCGCATCATCTTCCTTTCAATTACCCGAACATGTGGGCCACATATTAACCTCGAGAGGGCGGTGCCGCATCCTTCGTGATTTTCAAAGGGTGCGGTTTTGACTTTTGACACTACTTTTCTTTCTCCTAAATCCGTCCTACCCAATGGCTAACTCTTGAGCATTTGCAACGCGCTTGGTTCTGACCAACCTTCCTATATGATGCGAACATAGTTTGACGACAAACCGTCCGCCCAGGACCAATCCCTATGCCCAGACTGCAGACCAGGGAAGACGAGCGCCTAGAAGAAACGCGCACCCGCAAAAAATATTGGAAACGCTGGGGCCCCTACCTCTCGGAGCGCCAGTGGGGCACCGTCCGCGAAGACTACAGCCCCGGCGGCACCGCCTGGGAATACTTTCCCCACGATCACGCCCGCTCCCGTGCCTATCGCTGGGGTGAAGACGGAATCGGCGGTATCAGCGACCGCCACCAGATGATTTGCTTCGCTATCGCCATGTGGAATGGCCATGACTCTATTTTGAAAGAGCGCCTCTTCGGCCTCACAGGCAACCAGGGCAATCACGGCGAAGACGTAAAAGAATACTATTATTATCTCGACTCCACTCCCACGCACACCTACATGCGGATGCTCTACAAATATCCGCACGCCGAATTTCCCTACGACACGCTAGTCGCAGAAAACGCCCGCCGCGGCCGCACCGATCCCGAATTCGAATTGATGGACACCGGCGTCTTCGAGTCCAATCGCTACTTCGACATCTACGTAGAGTACGCCAAGGCCGACGTCGAAGACCTCCTCATCAAAATTACCGTCATTAATCGTGGCCCGGAGCCGGCCGCCCTCCATCTTTTGCCCTCGCTCTGGTTTCGCAACACGTGGTCTTGGGGCAACGATCCTCGCCGGCCCTCGGTGTGCAAATCTCCCGACCTTCAAAACTGCCGATGCATTGAACTCGACCACTGGCAATACGGCAAGCGCTGGCTCCTCTGCGAAGGCCAGCCGCAATTGCTCTTCACCGAAAATGAAACTAACTACGCGCGTCTGTTCGCGGGACAGAATCGCTCGCCCTTCGTGAAAGACGCATTTCATGAACTCCTGATTCACAAAAATCAGTCCGCCGTGAATCCCGGGCATGCCGGCACAAAAATGGCCGCGTACTATCCGCTGCCACTGAAATCTGGCGAAACCGCCACCCTAAAATTGCGCCTCACCGACCTTGAACCGCTCGGTCAGTTGGACGACCAATCAGATCGCGCCGGGACGATCACCTCGCCCGGTCACGCCGATCGCGGCGAAAACGTTCCGGCCACCAATGACTTCGGCGCAGGCTTTGACAATCTCTTCGCCCTCCGCCAGAAAGAAGCCGACGAATTTTACGCCTCGCGCAATCCCCAGGATCTTTCCGAGGACGCTGCCTCCGTCATGCGCCAGGCTCTGTCAGGAATGCTGTGGTCCAAGCAGTTTTACCACTACGACGTCGCCACCTGGCTGAAGGGCGATCCCGCGGGACCGCCTCCACCACCTGAACGCCTGACCGGCCGCAACAAGGATTGGACCCAGCTCTACAACGACGACATCGTCTCCATGCCCGACAAGTGGGAATACCCCTGGTACGCCGCATGGGATCTCGCTTTTCACTGCGTCTCTCTCGCCATCGTGGATCCCGATTTCGCCAAAGATCAACTGGTCCTCCTCCTTCGCGAGTGGTACATGAACCCCAACGGCCAGCTTCCCGCCTACGAATGGGCCTTCAGTGACGTCAATCCCCCCGTGCACGCCTGGGCCGCTTGGCGCGTTTACAAAATCGAACGCCGTGTCCGTGGCGTCGCCGATCGGGGCTTTCTCGAAAAAGTTTTTCACAAGCTGCTGCTGAATTTCACCTGGTGGGTCAATCGCAAAGATCCCGACGGCTCCAATATTTTTCAGGGCGGCTTTCTCGGCCTCGATAATATCGGCGTTTTCGACCGCTCCAAACCTCTGCCCACCGGAGGCCACCTCGAACAGTCCGACGGCACCAGCTGGATGGGCATGTATTGCCTCAACATGCTCGCGATTGCTCTTGAGCTTGCCAGGGAAGATCGCGCCTACGAAGACATCGCCAGCAAATTTTTCGAGCACTTCGTATACATCGCGCACGCCATGAATAATTTCGGCTCGCGCGGCCGCTCCCTGTGGGACGAGGAAGACGGTTTCTACTACGACGTCCTGCATCTCCCCAACGGCGAAGACCATTTCCTGAAAGTCCGATCCATGGTCGGCCTCATTCCACTATTTGCCGTCGAAACTCTAGAGCCCGAAGCCATCGAGCGCCTCCCTGGCTTCAAACGCCGTATGCAATGGTTCATTGATAATCATCCCGACGTGCCCGACCACGTTGATATGTCGCAAAGTTCCGCGCGCGGCACGCGCCTGCTGCTTTCACTCGTCAGCAAAAACAAGCTGGGCCGCGTCCTTTCCCATATGCTCGACGAATCCGAATTCCTGTCGCCCTACGGCGTGCGCGCTCTCTCGCGTTTTCACAAAGACCACCCCTACCAGCTGCGCGTGGATGGCACGATTAATACCGTGGACTACGAGCCGGCCGAATCGCAGACCGGCCTTTTCGGCGGCAATTCCAACTGGCGCGGCCCCATCTGGTTTCCAGTGAATTACTTGTTGGTGGAATCCCTGCAGAAATTCCATCACTACTACGGTGAAGACTTCAAAGTTCCTTGCCCCACCGGTTCCAGTAATCAAGCCGATCTCTGGCAAGTCGCCGCGGAAATCTCCCGCCGGCTAACGCACATTTTCTTACGCGATCCCCAGGGCCGCCGCGCCGTCTACGGCGGCAGCGAACTTTTCCAAAGCGATCCGCAATGGAAAGATCACATACGTTTCTACGAATATTTTAACGGTGACGACGGCGCCGGCCTTGGTGCCGAACACCAGACCGGCTGGACCGGTCTCGTCGCCAAATTAATCCAGCAAAGCGGCGAATAAACCGAGTGCCAGGCTCAGTAGAAATTATTTTAAAAGGGTACCCGAGTAAGCGTGGATGAACCATTGCCCGTTGCGTTTAACCCACACCTCCCCGACGGCCATATGATGCTCAGCCTCACTACCCGGTGTTTTGATATCCGCTAAATAAGTGACTAGCGCTTCGTCCACGCCAACCGGAACCGCGCGCAATTCGGATAGTTTGTACCAGCTGATGGGTTGCTCAGCCATCTGCTGCACCGTAGGTTTTCCGACGTGGCGCGAGCCGTCCGGCCAGGCAGAATGGAAATCGTCCGCAATGATCCCATCATTGGGAGAGGCATCCTGATTTTTCCAACCCTCCCACTGGGCCACCAGCCGCGCTGAGATCGCTTCCGTCAATTCCTGGGGAGACAGATTCTCCGCCGCCTTCATGTGTAATCCTTTCCCTCGTGTAGTTCAGGTCTCCACGACGCTGGTGAACACCAAGAGCGCCACCGTTGTTCGACGAGTGTACTCGCGCTCCTTACTTGGTTTCACATCGAGCGAAAGACTTCAGTATTGCCGGCCGGGAGCCTTTGCAGAGAGCCAATAACTACTCTTGAGTAGTTAACTTTGCACGCTCATAAAGCTCGATCAAAACCTTCTCGGTGCCACCAGTCGGTCTATCGACGGGTACGAGGAAAAAATTAATCTTCGTGCCGTCCGCACCGGGACGGGCCGCAGCATACACGGCTTTTACACCTAATCGCTCTCTCAAAATCCCGGTGGCCCGCTCAACATCTGCACACTGAAACTCTACCTGCTGCACGCCCTCCCCCAAGCGCTCCAGAAATCGCGCAATCGCCCCCTGACCGCCAGGCTCCCTGGAAGTGAGGACATCCAGCGCCCCGTTCTCGCCAAAATGCAGTTCAAATTCTTCCGCCTCCTGCTCCGGCGGAACGCTCGCCAATTCCGCAGATCCATTCGCCTCACGAATTCGCGCAAACGTTTCTCTCCTCACCGCCACCCCTACCGTCACGATCTGTTTGTCACCCATCAGCAACCGCGCCAACTCCTCATCTCGCCACCATGCAGCCGTAGCTCGCTCCGCCAAATCCCGCCCATGGCGATAAATCTCCGTTGCCGCAGCCGTCCGCAACCGCACGTCGCTCGCCGTCAGATTTTCGATCGCACCTGAAAGGGAATTAAGCATGGAAGAAAGAATCTAAGTCGCCTTGGGAAGCGCCTTCACCGCTGGCGGCTTCGGCGGCGCCATCAAGGAAGCCGCCAGCGCCACACCCAGAATTCCCGCCACCACCGCCAGCGAAATATGTACCGGCATTTCCCACCAGTGGTCCATAAACATTTTCCCGCCAATGAAAATCAGTACGAACGAAAGCCCCACCGTCAGATAACGCAAGCGCCCCAGCGCCCCCGCCAGCATGAAATACAGCGCCCGCAACCCCAGAATGGCAAACACATTCGAGGTATAAACGATGAACGGGTCATGTGTAATCCCGAAAATCGCCGGAATCGAATCCACCGCCAGCGTAATGTCCGTAATCTCCACCACCAACAGCACCAGAAACAGTGGCGTCGCAAAAAGTTTCTTGTCCAGGCGCACAAAAAAATGTTCGCCGTGATATTTGTGCGTCACCCGCAAATGCTTGCTTGCTAGCTTGAATATTTTGTTCTGTTCAGGATGGGTTTCTTCGCTTTTCGCGAAAAGCATGTGAATTCCGGCATAAACCAGAAACGCGCCGAAGATGTACATGATCCACGCGAAGCGCTCCACCAGCGCTGCGCCCAGCGCGATCATGATTCCGCGCATAATCAGTGCGCCCAGCACTCCCCACGCCAGCAGTCGGTGCTGCACCCGCTCGTCCACTGCAAACGTGCTGAAAATCACTAGGAACAAGAACAGGTTATCTATACTCAGCGCTTTTTCAATCAGGTAGCCGGTGAAAAATTCCAGCGCCGGTTGTCGTCCCAGAAACCAGTACACCCCCACGCCAAACAAAACTGAAAGCCCCACCCACAACGCGCTCCACACCGCCGCTTCGCGCAGCCCAATCTTATGCGAGCGCCGGTGAAACACACCCAGGTCCAGCGCCACCGCCACCAGCACAAAAATGTTGAAAAAAATCCAGCGAGAGAGAGTGCCCATCGGACTGCTACGATAGTATCAGGGAGCCGAGTGCGCGCGCGTGTCCGTAGCGTTCAAATTTGTCAGCTCAATGCGCGTAGTCTGCCCCGCCTGTATCGCCACCGGTACATCCCAGCGCACCCGCGTATCTCCTGCATCCGCGTCCAGATTCAGCGAACTGATCCAGTAACTCCCCGGCGGCAATCCCGAAACTCCCGCCCCCCCGTCCAGATCTGTCTCGGCTTTGGCCACCAAATATTTTGTCTGCGCTACGTCCGGCGCCAGATGCTGAATATGTTTCTTGTGCTCGCTCTCGATCTTGGCCCACTTGCGCTGCGGGTTCACGCCGTCCAGCTCCAGTTCCATTCCGCTCATGGTTTCCGGCCGCGTGCGGATAAATTTCCGCAACGATGTGTAGTACTGCTCCTTCTGCTTCTTATATTTCTCCGGATTGTCTTCCTTGTCTGCGTCATTATATTTCGGTTTGGGAATTCCGCTGGTCACTCCGCCGCTGTTCGAACGCTGGTACGCCAGCAAAAATTCCGGCACGTGCAGCACATCGTCCGCGTTCAGCGCCTTGTCCAGCCCCGGCATGGTCAGATCCAGAATGTCGTGCGCCTTAAGCCACTCTTTCAGTTCCGGCGAAACCTTCAATTCATCGATGAATTGATCACGCGGCGGCACCACGTCGGTGGCTTCCACTTCCTCGGAAACCGCGGCGTAACTCTTGCTCAAAATATAAAAAGTAAACTGCCTGACCGGCTCGGGTCGCGCCGCGGTCGGCGTAATTCGCGCCGTGAATTGTAACGCTCCGGTTTCGTTCGCGGCGCTCTGCGCAAAGACGGCGCTACCAAGGAATAACGTAACCAGCAAAACGGCCAGGGGAGCCATTCGCGTTTTCATCATTCGCAAATCGTAACAGATTGCGGCATCACCGGAAGCACGGAAACCGCCCGTGTTTCTTGCGAAGCGTACTCTGTTCATGATGTGTTTTTGAGTGCGCCGATCGGCGATCAGCGTCAAGCCGTCCCGGCTTAGTCCGTCCCGGCTTAGTAGAGGTGGAAAGTAACTTCGATTTGAACCCGGCACGCCACCGGTTTCCCGCCCGGCCCCAATGCCGCGCGCATCTTCCAGTTTTTAACCTGCGCCAGCGCTTTTTCTTCCAGGCCTAGTCCCGGTCCCTTGATTACCACGGGATTCAACACACGCCCGTCGGCGGTCACCGTGACATCCAGCAAAACCGTTCCCTGATATTTCGCTTTGCGCGCTTCGTCCGAATACTCCGGCTGCGGGCAATAAATACATTGCGGTGAACCCACGCCATTCACGCCCGCGCGAAACGCGCCGCCACCAGTTCCGGCAGTCTCACCCGGACCTAGTCCCGCGCCGCTTCCGCTGCCAATTCCACCGCTCGTTCCCGTGCCAATTCCGCCGCCGCCGCCCGGTCCGCCGGAATTATTCACCACGCCCGCCAGCGGATCGCCCATGTTCGTAAGCGGCGGATTCGCCACTTTCAAATCCGGCGGCCCTAGCAGCGTGGGATCCATCGGCAATTTCGGCGCAGGATTCTTCAACACAGCTTCCGGCGGAGTGAACTGCGTGTAAGCAAACTTGGGAGCCCGGCCCTTGGTCGGCGGCGTAATCGAACGATCGCCACCACCGCCGCCGCCACCGGCCTTCTTCGTGCCCGCCGGCAATTTCGAAATATAAGGAGAAATATCTAGCGGCGTCATATCCACTTTATTTTTCGCTTCCGTCGAGCCCGGCAAAACGTGCGTAAAAAGTGGAATCACCAGTAGCGCGATAATCACCGCGTGCAAACCAATTGAAATAATCTGTGTCCAGCCGAAATTCTCGTCTTTCGACCAGATATCTTTCACCTTCACCGGTTTGCTAGTCCACTGCACGGGTGCCTGCTTCACAGGAAAAAACAATTCCTTGATGCGGTCGCCGAACCCGCCAAACCCAGCGCCCCATGCTACTTCCAACCGGCTGTTGCCCGAGCCCTTGGGCACCGGGCCGGACTTCAAAACCGTCTTCAAATTTTCCGCGAACCCATCCCCGTAATTTTCCGGCATCAAGGGAGAATGCGCGCCGCCGCGGATCTTCACCGGGCGTTCCATGAAGAATTGCTTGAAGTTGGACCAGAAACCTTCTGAAACGTAACGGGTAGGAGTTCCGAATCTCGGCAGCGGTGTTCTGCCGCTCACGGCAGTCGAGGCTGCGGAATCATTCGCTCTGTTGGGCGGAGGTTGTGTCGGCAAAAGACTGATCATTTTACCTGGTACCGTCTTCTCTCGATTTAGACGCAGCTGATACCAATTAAGCGTGCCTAGCCGGGTATGATTCGTCGCCACCGCGAAAGGTTGCGCGAGCCACGCGGCTGACACAAGCCGCTAATTCATTGTAACATACGACTTTCAGCCGCTTACCGGATGTTTCCCGAATCAAACCGGCGTCGAGTACTAGTTCGCGGTATACATGGGGCGAAAAAAGGCTTTAAGCGCCAAAAAAACAGGGAATGCCTCACGCTTATTTCCCTTTCAATCAAGACGCGCCAAATAAAAAGGGGATTTTCCACTTCTCAGCTCATGGCCGAACCACTTGAACTAAAGAAAACTCTCAACCTGCCCAAGACCGATTTTCCCATGAAGGCCAGCTTGCCGCTCAACGAACCCAAGCAGCTCGCCGCCTGGGAAGAAGCCCATCTCTACGAAAGAATTCTCGAAACCCGCAAAGGCAAGCCGCTCTTTGTCCTTCACGATGGACCTCCGTACCCTACCGGAACGATCCATCTCGGCACCGGTCTCAATAAAATTCTGAAAGACATGATTGTGAAGTCCGAAAGCATGGCCGGCCACTACGCTCCTTACGTCCCTGGCTGGGATTGCCACGGTCTTCCCATCGAAACTCAGGTCGAAAAGGAACTGGGCGGCAAGGGCAAAGTCTCTGCCGCGGAGTTCCGCAAACTTTGCCGCCAGTTCGCCACCCGTTACGTCGAGCAGCACAAGAAAGACTTCAAGCGCCTCGGCGTATTCGGCCGCTGGAGCGATCCCTACCTCACCATGAATTTCGGTTACGAGGCCACCATCGCGGGCGCCTTCCTCGATTTCATGGAAAAGGGTCTCGTCTATCGCGGTCGCAAGCCCGTCTACTGGTGCCTTCACGACATGACCGCGCTCGCCGAAGCCGAAGTGGAGTATGAAGATCACACCAGCCAGTCCGTCTGGGTGAAATTCGCCATTGCCGACGATAAAAATCCCGGGAGGGAAGTCGGCGCCGTCATCTGGACCACTACGCCCTGGACGCTGCCCCACAACCGCGCCCTCGCGTTTCATCCCGACTACGAATACGCCGTGGTGGACACCCCCAAAGGCGCGCTGCTCCTTGCCGCTGATCGCATCGCCGCGCTGCAATCCGAGTGCGACATCAAAGAGGCGCAGATCCGCGAAACGTTCAAAGGCCGCGAATTCGAAGGCCGCAAATTTCAACATCCTTTTTTGCCGCTGCAGGTCCCCGGCATTCTCGCCGATTACGTCACTCTCGATCAGGGCAGCGGCATCGTGCACACCGCTCCCGGTCACGGAGCCGACGACTTTTACTCTGGCCAGAAATATGGGCTCGAAACGTACGCGCCCCTCGATGATCGCGGCGTTTATCTCGAAGGCTTGCCCGAATATAAAGGCAAAAATGTTTTTGAAGCCAATCCCATCATCGTGAAATTGCTCGGAGATCGCGGTGCGCTGCTTGGTCATCACGAATACAAACACACCTACCCACATTGCTGGCGCTGCCACAACCCCGTCATCTTCCGCGCCACCGAGCAGTGGTTCATAAAAATGGATGCTGTTGCCCGGGGTGCCGCGAAATCCCTGCGCCAGTCTGCACTCGATGAAGTGCAGCACGTGAAATGGATTCCCGCCTGGGGCGAAGAGCGTATTTTTGAAATGGTCGAGAAGCGGCCTGACTGGTGCGTATCCCGTCAGCGTTTCTGGGGCGTGCCCATCATCGTTTTCTACTGCGACGCTTGCGGCACGCGTCTTGAGGACTTCAAAGCATTGCGCAACGTCGTCGGGTGGTTCGAAAAAGAAGGCGCCGACGCCTGGTTCCAGCACACCGCCGAAGAATTGCTGCCTGCCGGAACCCAATGCACCTGCGGCGCCCAGAAATGGCGCAAGGAAAACGACATTCTCGATGTGTGGTTCGATTCCGGCTCCTCCAACCTTGCGGTTTTGCATGGCCCGGAGTGGCCCGCGGACATTTATCTCGAAGGCCCCGACCAATATCGCGGCTGGTTTCAGAGTTCGTTGCTCGTCGCCACCGGCGTCCGCAATGCCGCTCCCTTTCGCGGCGTAGTCACCCACGGCTGGACCCTTGATGAACAGGGCCGTCCCATGTCCAAATCTCTCGGCAATGTCATTGAGCCCGCGGAAATCTGCGAGAAATGGGGCGCTGACCTCCTCCGTTTGTGGGTCGCTTCGCAGGAATATCAGGCCGACGTGAAAATGAGCGAGCGCGTCATGACCCAGCTCAGCGAAGCCTACCGCAAGATTCGCAACACTTTTCGCTTCGCTCTCGGCAATCTCAACGACTTCGACCCTAGGCGCGACGCCCTCGCTAACGACCAACTCGAAGAAATTGATCGCTGGATGCTCGAGCGCACCGCCGAGCTCTCGCGCAAATGCCGCGAGTGGTACGCGGGCTATGATTTTCACCGCGTCTATCACGCCATTCACGATTATTGCGTGGTGGACCTCAGTTCCTTTTATTTCGACGTGTTGAAAGACCGCCTCTACACCAAGGCCCCGCGCAGCCTCTCGCGTCGCTCCGCGCAAACCGCGGTCTGGAAAATTACCAGCGCCCTGGTGCGCTTGCTTGCGCCGGTACTCGTCTTCACCACTGAAGAAATCTGGAAAATGTTGCCGCGCCAGGAAAACGGCCCTCTCAGTGTTCACCAGTCTGAATTTGCGGAAGGCGATTCTCTGGCGGGCAGCATCGCCAAAGAATCAGCCGAGCAATGGACTCGCCTAGCGCAAGTCCGCTCAGCCGTCCTCGTCGCGCTGGAACAGGCTCGCGCCGCAAAAACCATCGGCGGCGGCCTGGAAGCCAAAGTGAAACTGCACTCTGGCGGGGAAGGCGCCAGTTTGCAGAAGTTGCTGATCGCCCGCCGCGCCGATCTGCCGGCGCTCTTTATCGTTTCCCAGGTGGAGGTCGATGCCGGCGCAGCGGAAGGTTCCGCTCAGAACGAAGTGCTGCCCGGCCTTTCTATCAAAATCGAACGTGCCGACGGCAAAAAATGTGATCGCTGCTGGAACTATTCCGTTCACGTCGGCGAAAATGCGAAATACCCCGCTGTCTGCGAGCGCTGCAGCGCCGCATTGGCCGAAATCGAAAGCGGCTCCTAGTGCGCTTGCCGGTCCGCTTGCGATGGCTGTGGCTCACCCTGGCCGTAGTCGTTGCCGACCGCGCCACCAAAGCCTGGTTTGAAGCCTCCACTATCGAAGGCTGGCGTCACGAAGCCGTCCACAATTTTATTTACTTCGTGCACAGCTCCAATCGCGGCATCGCCTTCAGCTTTTTTGCCGAATCCTCTTCGCCCTGGCTCAGAACCATTCTGATCGCCGGCTCCGTCATCGTCGTGGCCGTACTTACTTGGCTGCTTTTGAACGGCAAAACCGGCGGCCCCCTGAGCTTCGCCGGAATCGCCCTTCTCATTGCCGGTGCCACCGGAAACGTCACCGACCGGATCCTTCATGGTGCCGTAACCGACTTTCTCGAAGTCTGGCTCGGCTCTTACCGTTGGCCCGCCTTCAACGTCGCCGATTCCGCCATCACCGTCGGCGCCATCCTCGTCATCCTCGATTCGTTTTTCGGCGCCCGCGAAACGGCGCCGGCGTCACGCAAGGGCGCCTGAGCGTCATGATGACCGCAAAAAAAACACTTCCTGAAAACCCCGCCACAACTAAGGCGAAAAATTCCAACCCATCCTTCGAAGTCACCGCTGAGGGAGCTGGCGATCGCCTCGATCGTGTCGTCACCGCCCGTTATCCCGATCTCAGCCGCACTCGCGTGAAAGAATTAATAGACGCTGGCCTCGTCCTCATCAACGGCCAGCCCTCGAAAGGTTCCCGCCGCCTGCACGGCGGCGAAAAAATCTCCGTCGATCCTCAAGCCCGCCCGCCGCTCCGCGCTGAACCCGAAACCATACCGCTCGATATCCTTTACGAAGATGCCGACATCATCGCCGTCAACAAACACGCGGGAATGACTGTCCACGCCGGAGCAGGCAACTCCACCGGTACCCTCGTTAATGCCCTCCTCGGTCGCGGCCAGACTCTCTCCCAATCCGGCGACGCTCTCCGGCCCGGCATCGTGCACCGTCTCGACAAGGAAACATCCGGCGTCATCCTCGTGGCTAAAACCGACGCCGCTCACGCCCGCCTCGGTGAAGCTTTTCGCCAGCGCACCGTCAACAAAACCTACATCGCCCTCGTGCAGGGCTCCTTCGAACAAAACAACGGCCGCATCGAACTGGCCATCGGCCGCGATCCCATCCGCCGCGTGCGTATGGCTGCCGAACAAAAAAACTGGCACGGCGCCAAAGTCGGCAATCCTCGCGAAGCCCGCACCGACTGGCGCGTGCTCCTACGCCTCGAGGCCACTACCTTGCTCCAAGTCCAGCTCCACACCGGCCGCACCCATCAGATTCGCGTGCATTTTTCCGCGCTCAAACATCCCGTCGTCGGCGACACCCTTTACGGAGCCGCGGCCAATCTGCGTATCCAGGACATGGAGATTCCCACCCTCGGCCGCAATTTCCTACATGCCACAAAAATTATTTTTTCTCACCCGCGCACCGGCGAACGCATGGAACTCCGCGCCCCGCTGCCCGTCGAACTCCAGGAATTTCTCTACACCCTCGCCAAAGCCGCCGGCATGGAGCAGGGAAAAATTGACGCTGCGCTCGCCGGATACCTATAATCGATTCGCATGTCACGCAAACTAGTCCTAATTTGTGTTCTCGCGTTACTGGCAGGTCTGGCCGTCACGGCGCGAAATCGCGTGCAGCAGCAACAACCTCCTCCCGCGCCAGCCCCGACTCAAAATCCGGCATCGCCTACTCAAGCGCCTGGCAGCGACGCTCCGCTTGCCGGACAAAATCCCACCGTCATCCAAAGCCGCGTCAACCTTGTGGACATTCTCTTCACGGTTCTCGATCGCCGCAACAAGCTCGTTCCCACCCTCGAAAAAAACGACTTCAAGATTGTCGACGATAAGGCTCCGCAGGAAATTCGTTATTTCTCGCGCCAGACCGATCTTCCTCTCCGCATCGGCATGTTGCTCGATACTTCCAACAGCATTCGCGACCGACTCAAATTCGAACAGGAAGCTTCCACCAATTTCCTCTTTAGTGTCTTGCGGCATAACAAAGACGAAGCCTTCATCATGACTTTCGACGACGAGCCGCAGGTCCTTCAGGCCTTCACTGGAGACACCGGCGCCTTGCGCGACCAGATTTTCAAGACGCGTGCCGGTGGCGGCACCGCCATTTACGACGCCATCTATTCCGCGTGCGCCAATGAACTCAGCCATCCCCCGCGCCCGCCCGGTGACCAGCCCGACGTGGTTCGCCGCGTCATGATTCTCATCAGCGATGGCGAAGACAATCTCTCCACGCACACTCGGGCCGACGCCATCGAAATGGCTCAGCGCGCTAGCGTGGTCATCTACACCATCAGCACCAGCACGCAGTGGATCGCTCTTTCACAGACCGATCCTAATAAACTCGCCAACCGTAAAAATCACCTCACGGAAGGCGATCAGATTTTGCAGGATTTAGCGAATGATACCGGCGGGCGGGCTTTTTTCCCCTACCACGTGGACGATCTCGACCAGTCGTTTCAGGACATCGGCGACGAACTGCGCAATCAGTACTCCATCGCCTACAATCCAACCAATTACGTGCTTGACGGCCGCTACCACAAAATTCGCATCGAAACTCCGGACCACAAGGGCTACCAAGTCCGCGCGCGTCGCGGCTATTTCGCTCGCGCCAACGCCAACGGCTCGCCGGCCGCCGGCACTCCTCCCGGCCCCATCAAGTAAGCTGCGTCCCCCTTCGGCGCGTAATATCCCTTGCGCGCCAGCACTTTCAAATCGTGGTTGGCGGTCTCCACCTTGATCTTTCGAAATTTTCCGTCGCGCGTTGCGTTGCTCGGGTAGTAGCCCAAAGTATATTGACTGCGCAGCTCGTCGGAAATCTCGTCGAACGCCTCTTTTAATTTCTTCTCCGAGTTCACCACTATCACGCGCCCGCCGGTTTCCTCCGCCAGTTTGTGCGCCACGCCGCCGTTCCCGCCGCCAAATCTGCGATCCGCCACCAGTAGAATGTGCAGCACCGCGTCGGTTCTCTGTGCCGATTCCACCGCCTCTTCCAGCCGAACTTTGCTGCCTTCATCTTGTGCATCCGTGACCAGCACAATCGCTTTGCGCCCCGCTTCGGTATTCAGTTTCTCGCTGCACGCCAGATAGATGGCGTCATACATCGCCGTACCGGTCATCTGCTGGTTGCCTATGGGGCCAGGATTCCCTGCGATCATCCCGCCGCCCGGCGTATTGATCCGCGCCCGCCGCACCGCACGGTCCAGTTGCGCGCGATCATCCGTAAAATCTGAAAGCATATCCACGTCCGTGTCGAACGACATCACCAGCGCCTCATCGCCCTTGCGCAGTACACGGTCCAGAAATTGACTTCCCGCGCTCTGGATCGCGCTCAGCATTTCCTGCTCGCTCCCCGAAGTATCCAGCAGCAGCGCCAGCGTGATCGGCAGACTCACTTCCTTTGAAAAGAACGCTATCTTCTGGTCCTGGCTATCCTCCGCCAGCTTGAAATCTTCTTTCTTCAAGTCCCCGATAATGCGTTTGCTCTTGTCCCGCACCGTGACGAACACGTTTACCAAGTTGACCTGCGAGCGGATCACTCCACCCTGCTGCGCATCCTGTGGAGCCGCCGGAATCGCGAACGCCGCCGCAACCGACCAAGCCAACCCTGCCCTCATCAAACTACTCAAAGAACGCATGTATACTTTCCTCTGCAAGAATTTGCTGCAGCTCGCCGGTGGCGGCCTGCAACTTCGATGCCGTGAACGGACGGGATGGATGTGTAGCCGGAACGCTACGCGGCAAAATCCGATAGGAAGTTTGGCTTGAGGCCCATGAAAAGTCCACGAAAAACCTCTCTTCTCGCTGTAGCAGCGCTCGTCATCGCGTGCGCCGCAATTTTGCGCTCCCAATCCCCCGCGCAGGACGCGCAATCCAACAAGCCCGACACTCCCGCGCCCGTTCCGGGCGCCCAGCAGCCAACACCGCCCGATGGTCAAACGCCCGCCCCCGCGCCCGGCCAGGGCCGCATCGTTTTCTCCGTCAACCAGGTCGTCGTTCCCGTCACCGTGAAAGACAGTTCCGGCCGTCTCGTTGCCGACCTCACCAAGGACGAGTTCCGCATCTTCGAAGACAACGTCGAACAGCGCGTCGCTTACTTCAGCAACGAAGCTTTCCCGTTGTCCATGGTGGTCCTCATCGACAACGACCTCAAAATCAAGGACGCCGAGGAAGTTGCCGCCAGCCTGCGCGCTATTCTTGCCGGCATGAGCACCGTCGATGAAGCCGACGTCACTCGCTTCGATCAGTTTTTCCACGAAGGCAAAGGCTTCACTAAAAATCAGGACGTGCTCCTTACCCAGATCAAGCGCACCGCGATTGACACCGAGCCCTCCGTCGCTCCGCCTTCTCCCGCCATGAACAACGGCCCCACCATCAACGGCCACTCCGCCACCAGCGACGCCCCGCAAGTCACCGGCGGAATGATGCAGCTCAAAGGTCAGAGCACCAAGGCCCTCGACGATGCCGTCTACAGCGCCGCACAGCTCCTGAAAGACCGCGGTCGCGATCGCCGCAAAATTATTTTCCTCATCTCCGATGGCGCCAACGGCATTCGCACTAACACCCACAGCTATAAAGAAACCGTCAAGGAGTTGCTGCGCTACGGCGTCTCCGTCTACAGCGTGGCCGTCAGCAGCGCCTACTTTGAGCGCCGCTTCAGCCGTCTCGTGGACTACGCTCACGACACCGGCGGCGACGTCTACTTCGCCGCCAAGCGCGCCACCATGGAAGAGCTGTACTCCCGCGTCACCGAACAGGCTCGCAACCAGTACACCTTGGCCTACACACCTCAGGACACCAACGCCGCGTCCGATTACCACTCCATCGAGATCCGCATCAAGCGCGAAGGCCTAACCGTGGACGCGCGTCAGGGTTACTACACTGGATCCGCGCCGCGCTGACCCGCGCGCGGTTTTTCTGCGGCGCGCCAAATCACCGCGCCGCGCGTCCGTACCACATAACTTTGTTCTCATGTTGATCCCCCATGCTCCCCGGCCTCCCTCGGCACAAAGTTCAGCGCGCGTCCGCAAAAAATATTTGCAATATTTTATTTGCCGCTAGTGTACGCGAACTATTTGTGAGACAACTGTAGCGGCACGGCGGGAATTTTCGCCGGCCCTTGAAGAATGCGGAGGCACGATATGAAGAAGAAGCCAGCAAAGAAAAGCTCCACCAAAAAAGGCAAGTAGCACCTCAATCAGTTTGAAAAAGGAAAAGGGCGCGCGATCCTCGCAGCGCCCTTTCTTTTTTTTAGGAACCTCGCGGGACGAAGTTCGCAGAACAACTGTTACGGCGAGAACCGTGATACTTATTTATCCCGTAGTAGTGATGAGGTGCCCCACCCTATGGTTTTCGCAGGCTGGGGTTCGTAAGGCGGGAACATCGCGATCCATCCGCGCAGCGCGTTGTGAATTTATGAACCATCCTCAAAAACACCCTACGAACTCAACGCCTCCTCATGCGCCGGACAAATCGGCTTGTACGCGCAATTCCTGCACAAATACCCCGGCCGTGCCGGAAACGCCCCGGCCCGAATGTCCGCCGCCGTCTCCTGAATCATCTTCTGCGCTTCGTCCAGTTGCTTCGCGTCCCGCGTAGTCGCCTGCACCTGGTTGTTCTGCAAATAATGAAACACCAGCCGCGTCGGATTCCATTCGAATATCTCCCGCGCCGCGATCGCATAAATGCTCAACTGCAAATCCCGCCGGGCATCCACATCCTTCTTCGCCTTCCCGGTCTTGTAGTCCACAATCTCCACGTCATTGCGCCCTAGCGAATTCACCTGGTCGATCCGCCCAGCAATAATCACGTTGTTCGCCATCGGCAATTCGAACGCCTTCTCCTGCTCCATGATTTCCGGCAAACTCTCCGTCATGGCCGCATGAAACACCTTTAGCTGCTCGATGCCGTCCTTTTTGTACTCTTCTTCCTGGTAATCGTCTTCGAATCCCGCCGATTTCCATTCCGTTTCGAAAATCCGCTGCACTTCTTCGAAGGGTAGCTTGTTCCCGGTGCGCAGTTCCGCCAGCGTCCGTCGAATCGTGTCGTGTACCACTCGCCCGAACGTCATCGTCCCCCGCGGTCCTTCCTTCAGCGACCATAGCCGCCCAAACAAATATTGCTGCGGGCACCGCCGGTAATTATCCAGCGCCGAAGGACTCAGCTTCAACGGCTCCGGTGACGGCGGATGAAACTCGTCCGCCCACTCTGCGATGCGCGAAAAAATCCGCGGCGGATCAACGGGAGCAGGGAAGAGCGAAGCCGAAACCGCGCTCTTCGCCGCGTCTCCACTCGCCGCCCGCGGAGCCAGCTTCGGCGCCAGTTGCACCACGTTGCGCCGCTTCACCTCCGCATCCATCACCAGGTCTTCCACAAAAGTCGGCACTTTGCCTTTTTTGTCCGTCAGCGTGGTGATCGTCAGCCGCTCTCGCGCGCGCGTCAGCGCCACGTAAAACAGCCTCCGCTCTTCCTGAATGTGAAATTGTTCCGCGGGATCGCCTTCCTTCATCAAGTCCACGGGGAATTCGAACACCCGCGTCCGCTCCGATGCCGGAAATGCCTTGTTATTCAGCCGCAGCAAAAATACGTGCGGGAATTCTAGCCCCTTGGCCCCGTGTACCGTCATCAGTTGCACCGCGTCGCCCGGCACTTCGTCGTCTAGGCTCACCGTCCCGCCCGCCTGGTCGAAATAATCCAAGTACTCCAGAAATTCCGAAAGTCGTCGCGTATCGCTCTTCGGCTCCCACTCCAGAACAAATTCCGCCAGCCGGGTCACATATTTCCGGTCCTGCACGCCCACCCGCTCGCGAATCTCGAGCCACTCCAGCACTTCCGACAGGATCGCTCGCGCGCTGCGCCGCTTCATCGTCTTGCGCTGCGCCGTTAGAAATTTCAACAGCACTTGCAGCGACTCCTGCGAAGAATCAAAAGCCAGCTCCGTTTGCGGCGCTTGCAGCACATCAATCAGCGTATGTCCGCGCTGTTTCGCCGCGCGCTCCGTCAATCTCACCAGGTCGCGCGCTTCCAGGTTCCAAGCCGGAGCCGCCAGCACCCGCGCGCACGCCACATCATCATAAGGAGTGGCGATCAGCCGCAAATACGCCAGCACATCGCGCACCAGCGGGTGTTCCAGTATCGAAAGCCTGCTGATCACGAACGGAATCTTCGCCCGCGACAATTCCTCCACCATTTCATCGCGGTGCACGTGCTGCCGGTACAGCACCGCGAAATCTTTCCACAGATGCCCCGCGCGATGCAGCCGCACCAGCTCGCCGGTCACCCAGCGCCCTTCCTCGTCCGCGTCGGCCAGCTCCGCGATGCGTATCTTTTCGCCTTCCGGATGCGAGGTCGTCAGCATCTTCGGTGGGAAGCGGTCGCTCCGCGCGTTCTGCCCGATAACGTGCGTGGCCACCCGCAAAATATTGGGCGTCGAGCGGTAATTCTCCGTCAGCGTCACGCGAAAACGAACCGGATCATCCTCCTCTTTCAATCTCGCGAAGCGTTTCTCGAAAATCGAAAAGCTCGCGAACGAGGCCCCGCGAAACCGGTAAATAGCCTGGTCGTTGTCGCCCACCACAAAAATATTTCGCGCTTCGCCGCACAATAAATTCAGCAGTTCAATTTGCGCGATATTTGTATCTTGAAATTCGTCCACCAGGATGTGGCGATACTGCAGCTGCAGCTTCTCGCACAGCGCCGCGTCCCGGTGCAGCAATTCCACAGCGCCGGTAATCAGCGAGCCGAACGACACGCGTTTCTTTTCGCGCAGCAGTTCTTCGCTCGCGTTGTAAGCGCGCGCAATCTCCTGTTGCAGCGCCACCTGCTCCGCGCGCTCCTTGAAAGTGTCCTCGTCCAGTTCAGCGCGCTCTGCCTGCAGTCTCGCGGCCAGTCCGTCCGCGTAAGCCTGGTAATCCTCGCAGGAAACCAGTTCATCCTGGCAGCGACTGAAAAAATCCACGAAGTCATTCAGAAATTGCCCCGGATCCGCCAGCCTCCGGTATTTATCTAGTTGCAGCCGGGCTAGGTTCCGCCGCAGCAGGATCCAGTGATCGCATTTATCCAGGATCACCCGCTCCGGATCAATTTCCACCAGCAGCGCTTCGCAGAAAGAATGAAACGTGGAAAGCGTCACCGTCTTGCCGCGTTCCCCCACAGCTCGAACCACCCGCGCTTTCATTTCTCCCGCGGCCTTCTTCGTGAACGTCAACGCAAGAATGTTTTCGCCCGACAGATTTTCATCCGACTCCAGCAAATGGCGGATCCGCTCGGTAATAACCCGCGTCTTCCCCGTCCCCGCCCCCGCAATCACCAGCAAAGGCCCAGCAACGTGCGTAATCGCGCGCCGCTGCGCCTCATTTACAGACAACTCCGCCCGCCCTGCCGCAACCGCGGGTACCGGCAATCCCAAATCAAAAAGTGTAGCCATGCAACTCACAGTCTATCTAAAGCGGAGGCGAACAGGAAGCGAAGCCGCGATTAGGCCGTCTTTCGGGCGTCTCAGTTCCCGGTAGCAAACTCAGTCGCCGTCGAAGGAGTGCTCAAGTTCAATTGAATCTTGGCCAACTCTATGCGCTTGGCGAAGGAGTCCCTCGTGATGAAGGTGCCGCCTTCGCGTGGTTTCTGAAAGCCGCATCACAAGGTCACTCCGGCGCTCAAGCTGTAGTTGGTTTCTGGTACGCACAGGGAATCGGCACGAACAAAGACCTCATCTCGGCCTGCGCTTGGCTGTTGGCCGCTCGCCAGCAGGGCGACGAGGAAGGCGTCGAAACGCTGCAGGCTATCGAGGCTCAACTCAACATGTCGCAACGGATCGAGTCAAAAAAACGGACACAATCGCTGGTCGTTTCCCGTCACGAAACGACCCCGAAAGCAGTTCTTTTTTACTAAATCAGTTAGTTAGGCCGAGATGGAGTCGATTTCGCGTGAGTCCATCTTGTCCCACTCCTCAGGCATTTGAATTGAACCGTGTTAAATTCGACGTGATTGTGGAGAGGCCCCATGAGTCGGCGGGTACCCAGGTTCCCCTGCAATGCTCCTGCGGAAGTAACTGCGGATGGCGCCGTGGAAACATCCAACGTCACCGAACTCAGCCGCTACGGTTGTTTCGTTGAGACGCCTATGCCGCTCGAAACTGGAACCAGTGTTGTCGTCAAGATCATGAATCAGGGCCAGGTCTTCGCCGCCATGGCCATGGTCGTCTATACCCGGCCCGACCTCGGCATGGGCATTGCTTTTCGCGAAGTGAAATCATTGTTTCAAGGAGTACTCGACACCTGGCTGCGCGATCTGGTCGAAAAGCGGCCTAGCGATGCTAAATAAATCAACTCTACGGAGCTTGCCGCGGCGTCTCCGAAGATTTCCTCTTCGGAATCGACAGCGTCTTCCACTCGCTTCCGGCAAAATGCCGCGCTAGAAAAACAATCTGCCCCACGTGATAAGAGTAATGCGCAATCTGCCGGTTGATCGCCTGCACGACCGAGTGCGGCGCACCTCGAATGGTCACCGTTTTTTCCAGATCATCTTCCGTCAGCGGAGTCACCGCGGCGAATACCAGTTTCCACCCGTTCTCCCATGTCGCCAAAATTTCTGCGCGGGTACGCAGTGGCGCTTCGAACTCCGTGTCCCGCTGCCGTTCCGGCTTCTCGCCGTCCGTCGACAGAAAATTCGTCCATCGCGAACGCATGTTTCCCACCATGTGCTTCACCACGATCGCGAGCGAATTGGATTGCGCATCGATCTCCGCGCACAACTTCTCCTCCGGGCACTGTGCGATGGCGTTCTCGCCCAGCCGCTTGTAGTAATGAAACAGGCCTAGCGCATCCTTCAAATACGAAGTCGTAAATTCATGTCCCATGCCCAAAATTCTCGCGCCACCCCTACAAAAACGCAACACCCGCCCATTAATTTGCCCTCCCCGGCGCTCATCACTCTCGGGGCAAAATTTAATCCCCTCCACAAATCCCGGGTTTCGCGGAGGGTGTCTATCCTGCTTAGCGGGATTTTTGCAGGGTGGGGTTCATAAGGTGGGAACATCAAGATTTCTGCACGCAGCACATATTTGTTTTCACGATTCCATTCCGGCAACAAGTCCCTCTCTGACCTTTTGACCACAGTCCCCCTGGACATACCCAATCCGCCGTGATAAAAAACTCTTAGCTTCACCATCGACGCTCTTGTCGAGAAGGAGGTGATCCCTGAGGTATCTGGAAATTTAAGTAGCACCGGAAGGCGCCTGTGCTTCTCTCCAGGCGCCTTTCGCTTTTCTATTCACAGTGCAGCAAATAGAAAAAAACCTGGATGCCCCACACACTGAATTCGCGTGATTTTGGCAACGAACGATAGCCCCCGAAAAGCACAGTCTGGTAGCTGCCCTCAAGGTATCTTTGTGATGAAGTCATTTCAACGTAGTCCGCCAGTTAAGTCTCATTATTTTCTGGTTATGAACCCTTGAATGTAGTGCTTCAAGTAAACATTGTATGATCCGAGCTCTTGCGTTCTCAAGCCTGGGGGATATTCACAGTTTGACCCAAATCTCTTGAACACTTGCCTACCCCGCCGGTTTGCTTGCCCTTCCCGCCCTCCAGTACAATCGTGCTTCAACCTCCCTCACCTCTCTTAACGGAGCCCACATGCCCATCAGCGAACTATTACTGACCGAGTTTGACCAGGAAATGGCCAACACTCGCAAAGCCCTCGAGCGCGTTCCCGTCGAAAAGTGGGATTGGAAACCCCACGCCAAGTCCGGCACCCTCGGCTGGATGGCTTCACACATCGCCACCCTCCCGAATTTCACCACCACCACCATCGAGACCTCTGAGTTCGAATTGGAAGGCAGCCCGCGCGTTAAAGTCGACAAGCCTGCCGATTTGGTAAAGGTTTTCGACGAACAACGCGACGGCGCGCGCAAAGCCATCACCGGAGTCACCGACGAACAACTGAAAGAAATCTGGTCGCTCAAATGGAACGGTACAGTCTTGTTCGCTCTACCGAAGTACAACGTGCTTCGCGTGATGTGCTTCAACCACATGATTCATCACCGCGCGCAGCTCACCATGTACTTGCGCGAACTCGATGTTCCCGTGCCCGCGCTGTATGGCCCCAGCGCCGACGAACAGAATTTCTAATTACGCCACGCGCGAAAAAATCGTCGCAGGTATTCAGCTTCAGGGAGATTGAAAAATGGAAACACCCGTAATTCTCAGCGCGGTGCGCACCCCGGTAGGAAAATTTCAGGGCGGCCTCTCAAGCCTGTCCGCAGTGCAGCTCGGAGCTAAGGTCGTTGCCGAAGCCGCTCGCCGCGCCGACCTCGATCCCAAGAAAATTGACGAAGCCATTCTCGGCAATGTAGTACAAGCGGGTCTTGGTATCGAGGTCGGCGCGCAGGCCGCCCTTAAAGGCAGCTGCGATCCGCGCGTCGCCGCGCTCACCATCAACAAAGTTTGCGGCTCGGGATTAAAAGCCATCGCGCTAGCGGCGCAGTCCGTGCAGCTGGGCGAATCGGAAATTCTTGTCGCCGGCGGCATGGAGTCCATGTCCAACTGCCCTTACCTGCTGCCCCAGGCGCGCACCGGTTATCGCATCGGCGATGGGAAGTTGGTGGATTCCATGATTCACGACGGCCTGTGGGACGCCTACGAAGACTTCCACATGGGCGTGACTGGCGAACTGGTGGCCGAAAAATATGGCATCACCCGCGAAGAACAGGACCGGTTCGCTTTTGAAAGCCACCAGAAAGCCGTGCGCGCACGCAAATCCTGTTTCTTCGAAGCGCAAATCCTCCCCATCGAAGTTCAGCAGAAAAAAGGCACGCCTCTGGTTATCAAGTACGACGAATCCCCGCGCGAAGACACCTCCATGGAAGCGCTCGCCAAACTGAAACCCGCCTTCAAAAAAGACGGCACCGTCACCGCGGGCAATGCTCCGGGTACCAACGACGGCGCAGCGGCCGTAATTGTCACCAGTGAACGCACCGCGCAAACGCTTGGAAAAAAGCCCATGGCCCGCATCGTCGCGCAAGCCGTCAGCGGCGTGGAACCCAAGTGGGTGATGATGGCTCCGGTGGAGGCCGTCGAAAAGTTGCTGACCAAAACGGGTTGGGATCGCGACAAAGATGTGGATCTGGTGGAGTTGAATGAAGCTTTCGCTGTTGCGGCTATCGCCGTGACCCGCCAGTTACGCTTGAATCCCGAGAAGGTAAACGTGAATGGCGGCGCCGTCGCCATCGGTCATCCCATCGGCGCGTCGGGCGCACGCATACTCGTCACTTTGCTTTACGAATTGCAGCGCCGCAACCTGAAGCGCGGCATCGCCGCCCTCTGCCTCGGCGGCGGCAACGCCGTGGCCCTGGCCATCGAGATGGCGTAGCTCAAAGAACGCCGCGAATATCAGGCGGTGTGGGTGGTGGCGCGGTTGTGCCAGAAACATTTGCGGCGTTCAGTTCGGTCGCGCAGTACGGGCAGAACTTGTCGAGTTCTGCAACTTCGCGTTTGCACTGCGGGCAACTGGGGCGCAAATTGCATTTGCAGTTGGGGCAATAATTAAATCTCGCGCCCACCGTCGTTCCACATTGCGGGCAGTTGTAAGGCAGCGGCTCGCGCATCAGGAAATAAATAAAGAACCCCAGGAACAGCCACGCGGGCGACAACACCAGCACCAGCAGCGTCCACAGGGTGGAATTCATCCCGCGCCGCTTGGCATCGCGGTTGATGTACCCCACCAAAAAGAAATACGCGCTCACGGGAATACTTACGACCATGATCAACGCGGCCATGGCTACGATCGAAAGCGCCGGATCGTTGGGGTAGGGAACAATCTGTCCCGGAGGGCTGCTCATCGCATGCTCGCTAATATTGGCGATGAAGAAACCCACCTGCGCGGCGATGAACAGCACGATCACTGTCACCACCAGCCACCTGGGAATCAGTCGCAATTCATCGCGAAAGCGCGTCTTCTCCCTGGTGCGGCGAAAACGGATGCGCCGCATTTTTTCGTTGAAAGTGCTACTTGCTTGAAAGTCCGACATATTCTGACCTCTCAAAATTTCGCTATATTCCGTTTGGTGCTCACCACCACAACAGCCGCTGCTTCTCAGTTCCGATTGCTACTGACTTTGCGGCCGCGACCAGAAACGCTCGCCACTCTGCTTTTCGTGCTCCGCCAGTAAAACCACCGCCGCCACCAGCGCCGGCACCGCCCACCACAAAGCAAATCCCGCTTCCCACATCAGCTTGGGGACGCCTGCCTGTTCGCCGAGCCACGCAAACAAACGCCACACGTACGGCGCGCTCGCCACTCCCGTGGCCCACGAGATCACCGCGGCAATCCACAGCGCTCGCCGTCGCGGCTCCGTCCCGCGCAACTGCTGCGCCCGCAGCCCAACGCGAAATTGCGTGCGCTCCGCAAGTCCAGCCGGCAACGCAATCGGAGTGGTTCGCAAAGAGCGCAGCGCTGCCGCGGTGTCTTGTGCAACGGACGCGCAATCTCTGCACTCCTGCAAATGCGCAGCCAGCCACGCACTGGCGGAGTCGGAAATACCCTCGACGCGTTCCTGCGCAACCAACTGCCGCGCGCGTTCGTGAATGTTTTCGCTCATGACACTCCCGACTGCAGCGTATTGCGCAGGGCCGCAAGCCCGCGATACAACCGCGACTTCACCGTGGATGTCGGCGCGTTCAGCACCGCAGCGATTTCTTCAATCTGCAATTCTTCCTGGAAGCGCAGCAACAACACTTCGCGGTACACCGCGGCGATTTGACCGAGCGCGCCCCGCACCTGGGCGTCCTGCTCGGTACTTAAAACTGTTTCGAGCGCTGACGTGTTGCGGTCATCTTTTATCTGCAATGGATTGGGCTGCTCCGGATCCGTGAGCGTGTCGAGGCTTTGCGTTTTGCGCTGGCGCTGCCAGTCGATTACTAGATTGCGCGCGATGGCGAAGAGCCAGCCCTCAAAGCGCGATTTCCCATCGTACTGGTGGCCGCGCTCCAGCACGCGTATCCACGTTTCCTGGAAAAAATCTTCCGCGCGCGTGCGGTCCCCGGTGATGTACACGAGGTAGCGGAACAAACGAAACTGATACTGCTCGATGAGCTGATCCAGCAGCTGAGGGTCGCGCCGCTGCAGTCCACGCGCCAGTTCTTTCTTTTCATCTTTCATCAGCGAAGAGAAGGAATACGCAGCCACGGCATTGGCACCAGCACTGGCGCTGTAAGCCGTCAGGAATGAAAACGTCGCGCTCATTGTACAGAGGTATACGGGGCTGCACGACGGAAAGACTCACCGCCGCATGCGCTTTGCTTCCTTGCAGTTAGCGGAGGGTTTTGAGACCCGGGCGGCGGCGCCGATTTGTAAGTTTATATAGTAGACTGCCAGTTGCGACGCTTGCTTCTCCAGCCGCCAGCCAGCCGTAGAGAGCGCCGTCACTACCAACAGCGAGGCACGGCATGTCTGAACTGGGCAACGAAGGTTCGTTCGTAATTTTGTGGGCTGGCGAAAATCCCTCCACGCACATGAATCTGCTTGAGAAACTGGAAGCCAACGGAATCGCCTATAACGATAAAGTGCTGGGCGATGATGAAGTGGCGCCGACGGCCGATCCGCTGCCCATAGACTGGAAGCCGCGATTCGGATTTGAAGTGGCGGTGCTCTCCTCGGATTATTCCGCTGCGAAAGAGATCCTGGAAACGCAGCTGGATAAAATTCCCGACAACATCGAAATCGCCGAGCAGCCAGAAGTGGTGGATCCGGCTGCGGAGACCCGTAAAGCGAATGACGCAGCCGCCAACACGCAGATATGGCAGGGTGCGGACAGCAAACTGGCGCAATTTCTCGCCAGCGCGCTGGCTGAAAATAATGTGGTCGCGCGAGCAGCTGCGGAAGGTGACGCCACCGCGATTTATGTCGCGGAAGAAAATGCCGCGCGCGGCAAGGAAATTGTGCGCGAAGTAACCCAAGGTGCGCCTCCCAAATAATCGATGAGCGTAGATAACATCAAGACGATTGCGGTCCTGGGCGCGGGCACCATGGGCAACGGTATCGCGCATGTGTTCGCGCGCGCCGGCTACAAAGTAATTTTGCGCGACGTGGAACAGCGCTTCGTGGATCGCGGGATGGATACCATCGGCCAGAATCTATCGCGCGAAGTCAAAAAAGGCAAAATCACGGAAGCCGACCGCGCCAGCGTGCTGGAACGTTTGTTGCCCGTGACGGATATCGCCAATATTGCGGCGGCGGATTTTCTGGTGGAAGCGGTTCCGGAAAAGATGGAAATCAAGCGCGCGGTTCTGGCGGACGCCGATCGCCTGCTGCGCGACGATGTGATCATCGCCAGCAACACTTCGTCAATCTCTATGACCACGCTGGCGGCGCTCACCCGACGCCCCGAGCGATTTGTCGGTATGCATTTCATGAACCCGGTGCCGGTAATGGTTCTGGTGGAAGTGATTCGCGCGCTGCAAACCAGCGACGCTGCGTTTCAAATCACGATGCAGCTCGCCGAGAAGTTGGGCAAGAAGCCGGTAGCCGTCAATGATGCGCCCGGGTTTGTGTCCAATCGCGTGCTGATGCCGCTAATTAATGAGGCGGCGTACTGCGTCATGGAAGGAGTGGCCACTGCGGAAGCCGTGGACGCGGTGATGAAGACGGGGATGAACCATCCCATGGGTCCGCTGGAACTGGCTGATTTCATCGGCCTAGATGTCTGCGTGGACATCCTGCACATCCTGCAAGAGGGTATGGGCGACCCAAAATATCGTGCTTGCCCGCTATTGAAGAAGTACGTGGCGGCGGGTTGGCTAGGACGGAAAAGCGGCAGAGGGTTCTATGGTTATGAGAAGGGGCATGAGGGGCATTTGGCAGGCTCAAAATAGTGTTTGCTTTTTGTTCGCCCCAGTGTTATTTTGCCCTCAGGTTTTCAACAGGCCGGCGATTAGCAGGTTTTCAAAAGCATGTTCGGGCCTGACGGCCATGAGAAACTGAGCAATGCGTCGGCGAGTTGTACGACCGCGTGGCCAGCAGGAAACGAATAAGTTAATAACAACGTAGATAACTATATGGTACTATCCCGGAGTTCGCACAGCACCACCAGCACAGTGATAACCCGCACGCCAGGATACTTTTCCCCACCGAGGTGTCGTATGACAGCAGAAGATAGATCCAAATTACTCGAAGCGGCGATTTCGCAGATCGAGAAATCTTACGGTAAGGGCTCGATTATGCGGCTGGGCAGTCGCGATGTACTGGTGCCCGTGAGCGTGATTCCGAGCGGATGCTTGTCCATTGACGCCGCGCTGGGCGTAGGCGGTTTTCCGCGCGGAAGGGTGGTGGAGATTTATGGCCCGGAGTCAGGCGGCAAAACTACCATGACGCTGCACGTCATCGCGGAAGCGCAGAAACTGGGCGGCCAGGCGGCGTTCATCGACGCGGAACACGCGCTGGACCCGGTTTATGCACGGAAACTGGGAGTCGACGTTGACAATTTGCTGGTGTCGCAGCCGGACAACGGCGAACAAGCGCTGGAAATCGCGGAAGCGCTGATTCGCTCCGGCGGAGTTGACGTAGTGGTGGTGGACTCCGTGGCGGCGCTGGTGCCCAAGGCGGAGTTGGAAGGAGAAATGGGCGATCCGCAGATGGGATTGCAGGCGCGCCTGATGTCGCAGGCGCTGCGAAAGCTGACCGCCATTGTTTCCAAGTCGCGGACCTGCCTGATTTTCATCAACCAGATCCGCGAAAAAATTGGCGTGATGTTTGGCAATCCGGAAACCACCACTGGCGGGCGCGCGCTGAAGTTTTATGCCTCCATGCGCGTGGATATCCGGCGCATTCAAGCTATCAAGGATGGCGATAAGGTGGTGGGTTCGCGCACGCGCGCAAAAATCGTGAAGAACAAGGTGGCTGCGCCGTTCCGCGAGGCGGAATTCGACATTATCTATGGCGAAGGAATCTCTCGTGAAGGCGACCTGATCGATTTGGGCGTAGATCGAGGGGTGCTGGAGAAGAGCGGCACGTGGATCAGCTTTGGCAGCGAGCGCATGGGTCAGGGCCGCGAGAATGCGCGTACATTTTTGAAAGAAAACAAGGATGTGCGCGACAAACTGGAACTGGCGCTGCGGAAGAAGCTGGAAATTGCCATTCCAGGCGTTTCCAACGCGACAACTGCCCCAGCTTCTAATGGTCACGCACCAAATGCACAGTCGGAAAAGCCGCCAGTGAAGGCCTCGGCGGCCGCGGCTGGAGCCGATGCGGCACGCGGGCGTCCAGCACGGTAAGGCATGTGGAGACTTCAATCGTTAGGATGCCCTCTCTGTTTTCGCAGAGAGGGCATTTTTTTGATGAGCTGATAAACTGAATCGGTTTCTACCACGCCTGGATTTGCGGCCCCAAGTGGAGCCGTCTGGCGACAACGAAGACTAAGGCTGAGGAATTTTCGGCGCCTGTTCGATGCCGATTTTTCGCAGGATTTGCGCGGAACGCGGCCACTTCGCGATGTGAATGGGCAGGCCCGCACGGCAATCCTTGCCGGGCGGCAAACTAACGCTGACCGTTCGGCCAGTTTTATGAAGAGAATCATATACTTAGATACTGTCCCCGTAGGCTATTGCGCATACGGAAGGTTCTCCCTAGTATTGTCTCAAGTTGAGAGCTGGGAACGTGGTTGGTTCGGGCCCGGGTTGCATCTAAATCAAGGCGGTTTGCGGCATTGGAAATGCTCTTGCGAATGGTAGTTGACCGATGCAGCCGCTTCGATGAAAATCGACGCCCACAAGGTATCCATACGAAAACGGTTCTGAGGTGGTAGTGGTGAAGGATCTGGCCAAAGGTACGGTTGCAGTTGTGCTCGCGATGCTGTGCGCGTTTCCCGCGCCGGCAGCTCCCGGAGCGTTGAAGTCTAAGCCCGTGACGCGAACGCGCCGGGCGCCCGCGCGCTATCACAGCGGAGTTCCCACCTTTGCGGATTCCTCAAGCGCGGATATCACCACATTTGACGATCCAGTGGTGCGGCAAGCCGCGGTAGAAGGTTTGGGACGTTACAACGGCGCAGTAGTGGCCGTGGACCCGAATACCGGAAGAATTCTTACGGTCGTAAATCAGAAAATCGCTTTTGGCGAAGGCTACATTCCTTGCTCGACGATCAAGCCGACCATTGCGCTGGCGGCGTTACAGGAAAACGTAATCAACCGCGACACGATGCTGAAGGTTGGCCGTCGCAAGTACATGAATCTGACGGAAGCGATGGCCCATTCCAACAATCAGTTTTTCGAGCAACTGGGATTGCGCATGGGGTTCGATACCGTTTCCAAGTACGCCCGCCTGCTGGGCCTTGGCGAACTGTCCGGCTATAACCTGCCGGAAGAGCATCCGGGTGCGTTTCCGATGCAGCCGCCGGCGCATGGCGGAGTAGCGCGGATGTCCAGTTTCGGCGAAGGGATACAGATGACGCCGTTCCAGCTGGTTTCGCTGGCCGCGGCATTCGCCAACGGCGGGACACTTTATTATTTGCAATATCCGAGAAGCGCCGACGAACAACAGGCGTTTGCCCCCCGCGTGAAACGGGAGCTGAACATCGAACAGATTTTGCCGGAACTTCGCGAAGGCATGCTGGCCGCGGTGCTCTATGGCACCGGGAAGTCGAGTTTTGATCGTGGTGGCGATGAAACGCCGTTGGGCAAGACGGGCACCTGCGACGATCACATCACACCGTCGCGCATCGGCTGGTTCGTTACCTACGCAGACGAAGTACATCCCAAGATCGCCCTAGCCGTGTTGCTGCGTGGGAATACGCGACGAGTAAAGGGTCCTACAGCGGCTCAAGTGGCTGGCAATATTTATCGCCGTCTGCGCGAGCAGAATTATTTTGCGCCGGTTACCACCGCCAGCGCGCTTCCGGTACGGAAATCCGGCCGCTAGACTGCCGGATGTTTGTCAGTATTCTGTATCAAAATTCACTCGTCAAGATTGTTGAGAGTGGTCTGGCTTGTGGGTTAAGCTGCGAGCCGTGTCACTAGACTTCCGGGCCGTCAGATATCCAAACAAATTCGAAGAAACCTCGTCTAACGTGAAATTGTGAGCCGCCGTTTACCCATCATCGTGCTGGCAATCGTGTTTGCCGGAGCTGCAGGTATTGCCTACTCGATGCACGTCCGCCACATGGCGGCGGTGAAATATGAAGAGGAAGTCAAGCTGGCACAAAACGTGGCGACGATCCCGCGCGAGGTCGAGGTGCCGCCGGTAGCGCAACGTGTGCCGTCCGGAAATTTCACGGCGGCCCTGGAGAAACTCGGGCTTACGAACGCGGAAGCGGCAGGAGCCTCATCCGCTGGGCAGCGAGCGTTCAACCTGCGGCAAGTCCGCGCCGGAAATACCATTTCGGTGGCCCGTTCCCCGGACGGAGCGCTGCGCGAAATAGATTACAAAATCGACGGCGACCGGCTATTGAAAATCGTTCCCGACAAGGGAGCGTTCTCCGCGGAAATAAAACTCATACCGAGCACTACGGAAACTTCCGTGGTGAGCGGGCGGATCGAGGATTCGCTTTTTGGCGCGGTACAGCAGAGCGGGGAATCGCCGGAGCTGACCATGCGGCTGGCGCAGATTTTCGGCTACGACCTGGATTTCTATACCGATCCGCGCAGGGGCGACACCTTTCGCGTGGTGCTGGAGAAAAAGAAATATTCCAACGGCGAAACGGCATCGTACGGGAAAATCCTGGCGGCCGAATACGACAACGGCGGGAAGAAATACCAGGCGCTACTGTTTCACGATCTCAGCGGGCAGGCGGCTTACTACACGGCGGACGGCAAATCGCTACAAAAAGAATTTTTGCGCTCGCCGCTGAAATTCGCGGCACCGGTGACTTCGCACTTCAGCAAAGCGCGTTTCCATCCCATTCTGAAAACCTATCGCGCGCACCTGGGCACTGATTACGGCGCGCCGATCGGCACGCCGGTGCAGTCCATCGGCAACGGTAAGGTGATCTTCGCGGGGCGCAAGGGCGGTGAAGGAAATATGGTGGAGATACAACATTCCAGCGGGTACGAGACGATGTACCTGCATCTGGCGCGAATGTATGTGCGCAGCGGAGAGCGCGTGGCCATCGGCAAAATTATTGGAGTGGTGGGGAGCACGGGACTTTCTACCGGACCGCACCTGGATTTCCGTATTGTGCAGCAAGGCCAGTACAAAAATTTTGAAAAATTGGGATTACCACCATCCGAACCAGTAGAAAAAAAGAGTTGGCCCGAATTTGCGACAGTACGAGAAAAGTGGCTGCCGGTCCTGAAAAACCCAGAACTCCTGCAAGCAGCTGCCGGGCCGGCTGGCGACGGGGGCCACTAAATTATTTGTCCGCTGAAATTTCCTCCGATACCATCCGTATGACATTTTAAGGAGAGATTGAATGCGAAGATTTGTGAAGGGTGTAGGTGTTGCTGTGCTCGTCCTGCTGGTGCTGGCGGCGATCGGGATCAGTGCGACGATCGGCTGGCGACCGTTCCTGGGACCGAAGTCACGCGCTTTGACGGGCCGTAAGTTTGAGACAACGCCCGGGCGGCTGAAACGCGGAACGTACATAGCGGAGCATCTGGCGGCTTGCATCGATTGTCACACGCCCTTTGAAACTATGCCGGGCAGTTCGGAAAATATGCTGCATAAAAAAGCCAGCGGACAGATTTTTCCGATCCCCAACTTTCCCGGGACGCTGGTGGCGGCGAATATTACCCCTGACGACGAAACAGGCGTGGGCAAGTGGACGGACGACGAATTGGCACGCGCCATTCGAGAAGGAGTCGATCGCCAGGGTCATACACTTTTCCCGATGATGCCGTATTCGCGTTACCGGGGAATGTCGGACGAAGACATCGCCTCGGTGGTAGTTTATTTGCGATCGTTGCGGGCGATACGGAACCCACTGCCGGCGACGGTGGTGAATTTTCCGGTGAAATATCTGGTGCGCAACGCTCCCGAGCCGGTAACTGGGGAGGTGCATCCGGATATGTCCACGGAGATAAGCAGAGGACAGTATCTAGTGCAGGTGGCGGCGTGCTCGGACTGTCACACGCCGATTAAGCGAGGCCAGCCCGAGCATGACCTGGAGTTCGCTGGAGGGCGGGTTTTCGATGAGCCTACCGGGAAAGTAGCGAGCGCGAACATCACGCCGGATTCGGCGACGGGGATTGGGAGTTATACGGAAGAAACTTTTGTGAAGGCCCTACGAACGGGGTACGTCGACAGGCGGCAACTGAATCTGCTGATGCCCTGGCAATTCTACAACGGGTTGACGGACGAGGATATCAAAGCGATGTACGCGTATTTGAAAACTGTGAAGCCGGTCGTTCACCAGGTCGACAACAGCAAACCTCCCACGGCCTGCAAAAAATGCGGAGCAGTCCATGGGGCCGGAGACGCAAATTGATTATTCGCGCTCAATAAATAATCGGCAGCTTAGCGAAGTCGGAAGCGATCTCATCGGTAACGCGCAGCACGATCAGGGTGCGGTCGTCGTGCGGCGTGGATTCGGCGCCGCTATACTCGTCAGTCGCGCTGAGAATTCTGTCGGCGATCGTGAGGGCCGCATCCTCGGGGAGGATTCCCGCAAGCAGGGCATGAAGTCGGTCCGCGCCGAACTCCTCTTGATCGCCGTCTTCGGATTCCAGGATGCCGTCTGAAGCGCAGATGACCACATCGCCGGGCTGCAAATCCACAGTAATTTCCTCGTATTCGGTATCACCGAAAAGTCCCAGTGGAACGCCGGAAATCTGAAGCTCGGTGGTCACACCATTGCGAACGAGCAGCGGGTACGGCTCTCCGCCGTTAGCCAGAGTGAGACGCCGATTAGGTGCGTCGTAAATTCCAAAGAGCAGCGCGATGAATTTTGAGTCGAGGCGCGCGCCAAACAAGCGCTTGTTGAGAGCGACGAGCATTTGCGCGGCACTGAGAGTGCGATCGGTGACGACCTCGCGCAGCGTCCCGATCGCGAGCGAGCCGTATAACGCCGCAGCGGTGCCTTTGCCGGAGACGTCGCCGAGGGCGAAGGCCAGATGGCCCTCCCCGAAAGGTTGAAAATCGTAGAAATCACCACCCAGTTCACGCGCAGGAGCGTAGGCGGCGGCAAGATCGAGACCGGGAACTTCGCGCGCGCCTTTGGGTAAAAGCTGACGCTGAACCTCACGCGCGGTGTTCAAATCGTTCAGAAGGCGGGTCTCATTTTCGCGCGCGTCCTGGTATAGGCGGGCATTCTCAAGCGCGATGGCGACGTAGGAGCCCATGGTTGCTAGCATTTGTTCGTGCTCGAGGGTGAAGGCCTGGGGCACGGTGCTTTCAAGATCGAGGACGCCGATGAGGCGATCCTGCAGTAGCAGCGGAATCACCAGTTCGGCGCGAACTTCCACGTCGGTATCGAACTGCATGTAGCGCGAATCGAGGCGCACGTCACCAATGCGCACGGGACGGCGTTCGCCCGCAGCGGTGCCGGTGATGCCCTGAAATAAACGCAAGCGCAGGCGGGCGGGGATGGCGTCTTCGTAGTGCATGGCAAAAACGCTTTCGAGGAACTGGCTGGTTTCGTTCCACAGCATGACTGTGAAGACGTGATAGTTCACGATGCGCTTGACATGTTGCGCGATGCGGCGAAGAAGTTCTTCGCGATCGAGGATGGATGTCAGTTCGCGGCTGACTTCATAGAGTAAGTCGAGGCTCGCCGCCTGGTCGGGTCCAGAGTCCACCAGGGTGTGGGCGAACGAGTCGATGTCACCCAAAGGGAAGAATGGGGCGAGTTGGGAAGAATCATCCATTGTGCGGGTGCCGGGAACTGATTCGTTAGATGTCACCTAACGTCAGATGTTACACAACCGCGGAAGTTTCAAGAATTGTTTGTTATGTGGAAGAGGCGCTATTTCACTTCCCAAGTGTCGCCGGCACGCAGGAGTTTGTTGAGATCGCCGGCGCCGCGCTTGGCGATGACGTCTTTGATCTGCTGATTCATGACGTCTTCAAAGCGGGGCACGTCGTCCCAGGCACGAAGGACGCCGATGGGAGTGGGGAAACCGGGTCGCTTCTCCATTTGCGAAAGCTGGAAGGCGTAAGCGGGTTCCACGTGGTGAGCGTCGTGGACGAGGAGATCTTTTTCCGTGAGACCGTTGCCCAGCTGGACTACTTCCATGTCGAGGCCGTTCATGCGAATGCCCTTGTCGCGCTGCCTGCCGAAGACGAGGGGCTTGCCGTGTTCGAGTTGAATGACGTGCTCGCTGCGGGCGTCGCGATCGGTCAGCGAGAACCACGCGCCATCGTTAAAAATATTGCAGTTCTGCAGAATTTCTACGAACGCGGAGCCCTTGTGAGCGGCAGCGTGCTTGAGCGTGTCTTTAAGATGTCCCTGAAACACATCGACGGAGCGAGCGACGAAGGTGGCTTCCGCGCCGATGGCTAGCGAAAGGGGATTGAAGGGGCGATCCACGGAGCCGAAAGGCGTGGACTTGCTCTTTTTGTTCAGCTCGGACGTGGGCGAATACTGGCCCTTGGTCAGTCCGTAAATGCGATTGTTGAAAAGCAGAACTTTGATGCCGACATTGCGCCGCAACATGTGAATAGTATGGTTGCCGCCGATGGAGAGCGCGTCGCCGTCGCCGGTGGCCAGCCAGACTTCCAGGTCGGGCCGCTGCGACTTGATGCCCGTGGCTACGGCAGGGGCGCGTCCATGAATGGTGTGGAAGCCGAACGTGTTCATGTAATACGGAAAGCGGCTGGAGCAGCCAATGCCGCTGACGACTACGAAATTTTCACGCGCGATACCCAGCTCCGGAAAGACCGCCTGCACGGCGGAGAGAATGGCGTAGTCACCGCAACCGGGGCACCAACGGACTTCCTGGTCGGTTTGAAAATCCTTTTTGGTCAACGGCACGATAGGTGGCAGGGTGGTGGTGCTCATGAAATATTCTCCGCGCTGTCCAGCATCTCTTCGATTTTCTGTTCGAGCTCAGCTTTTTTGAAGGGTCGGCCTTGAATTTTGTTGAGGCCCACGGCGTCCACCAGATATTTGGCGCGCAAAACCCAGAGCAACTGGCCCATGTTCAATTCGGGAACCAATACTTGCTTGTAGCGCTTGATGACTTCACCGAGGTTGGGTGCGAGGGGATTGAGATGTCGCAGGTGAACGTGACCGATCTTGCGGCCCTTTTCGCGCTGAGACCGCAGAGCGGCGGTGATGGCTCCGTGCGTCGAGCCCCAGGCGACAATGAGCAGGTCGCCCTCGGGATCGCCGGAGGGAACCACATCCGGAATATCCTGGGCGATGCCGGCAACTTTTGCGGCGCGAATGCGCACCATGTTTTCGTGATTGAGCGGTTCGTAGTTGATGTTGCCGGTGACGTCCTGTTTTTCGAGGCCCCCGATGCGATGCTCGAGGCCAGGCGTGCCGGGAATGGCCCACGGACGCGCAAGAGTTTGCGGATCGCGCTTGTAGGGTAGAAAACCTTCCACGGTTTTCGCGAATTCCACTTTGAAGTCAGGAATTTCGTGCAGCTGAGGAACGAGCCAGGGCTCGGCGCCGTTAGCGAGGTAGCCGTCGGAAAGGAGAATCACGGGCACCATGTATTTCACGGCGATGCGGCAAGCTTCGACGGCAACCCAGAAACAATCGCCAGGAGTTGCGGCTGCCAAGACCGGAATGGGGGCTTCGGAATTGCGTCCATAGAGCGCTTGCAGCAAATCGGCCTGTTCGGTCTTCGTAGGCAGGCCAGTAGACGGGCCGCCACGCTGAATGTTACAGATGACCAGCGGGAGTTCGATGGCGACGGCGAGACCGAGAGCTTCCGTTTTCAGTGCCATGCCTGGGCCGGAAGTGGTAGTGATTGCCAGGGCGCCAGCGTATGCGGCGCCGATGGCGCTCGTAATGGCAGCGATTTCATCTTCGGCCTGGAAAGTCATCACGCCGAAATCCTTGTATTGCGAAAGTTCGTGGAGAATGTCGGAAGCCGGGGTGATGGGATAGCTTCCCTGGAACAATCGCAGGCCCGATTTTTGCGCAGCGGTGACGAGGCCGAGCGCAAGCGCCTGATTACCGCTTAGATTTCTATACAGCCCTGGTGACAACTGCGCAGGCGGAATTTCATAACTGATCTGGAAAGCTTCGGTGGCTTCGCAGTAGGAATAGCCGGCCTTCATCGCCAATTTGTTGGCTTCCGTAAGCAGTGGCTTATTTTTGAATTTGTCCTCGATCCAGCGCACCGTCGAATCCATGGAGCGGTTGTAGAGCCAGTAGCACATGCCCAAAGCGAAGAAATTCTTGCAGCGATCCATGGACTTGGCATCGAGTCCAAGGTGTTCGAGGGCGCGGCGGGTGAGGCGCTCAAGCTCGACGGAAAAGAGGCGGAACTTGTCGAGCGAATGGTCTTCCAGCGGATTCACGGTCATCTTGGCCTTGCGCAGGTCGTTTTCCGTGAAGCTGTCGCTGTTTACGATTAGAATGCCGTTGGCCTTCAGGTCGGCGACGTTTACTTTGAGGGCCGCGGGATTCATGGCGATCAACACATCCACGGCGTCGCCCGGAGTGGACAATTCGTCGGACGAAAAGTGCAACTGGAAGCCGCTTACGCCTGGCAGCGTCCCGGCAGGAGCGCGAATTTCGGCGGGATAGTCGGGAAACGTGCGAATGTCGTTGCCGTAGAGCGCGACGGTATTGGTGAACTGGCTACCGGTAATCTGCATGCCGTCGCCAGAGTCTCCGGCGAAGCGGATGACGGCGCGGTCAATGACTTCGCGCTTGGGCTTTGGCAGCGGCGGACTGACTACTGTCGACATATTCTCCAGGTATCTGTGATCTTAAGCGCGCGTTTTCGCCAGGGTGGAACGGGCAAGCGAAGACGTTAGCAGCGCAAAAGGGTAACGGCAAAAGAATACCACAGCGTGCCTGGGAGAGTTCGATCGCGCATACTTCGCAGCGAGAAGAGTGGCCATTAGTTGCCTAGAATCTGATCTGGCCCCAAGTCATACGCGCTGTGGCCGATCGAGGCCATAAGTGACCCGGAGTAACTTCATGGATGGCCGTTTGGAGAAATTGAAGCAAACACTGGAGTCAACGATGGAGGGTATGACCAGTGCGGAATTAAATTGGCATCTCCCGGGGAAGTGGTGCGCGGCTCAAATATTAGAGCACCTGTATCTCACTTACACGGGGACGATCAAAGGATTCGAAAAAGTGATGGCCAGCGGAAAACCGCTGGCTTCGTCGGCGTCGCTGTCGCATTGGGTACGGACATTGGTAGTTGTAGGATTCGGTCACATGCCCACAGGAGTCAAAGCGCCTGCGGTGGCGGAACCGAAAGGCTTGCCGGTGGACAAAGTGCAAAAGGAGATCGGATCGAAGCTCGAGGCAATGGATGCGATTATCGCGCAATGTGAGGCAATTCACGGAGGCCGCGTGAAGGTGCTTGACCATCCGATTCTGGGTCCGCTAACCACGAAACAATGGAGGAAGCTGCATGTGGTGCACGGCCGCCATCACCAGCAACAGCTGGTATGGCTTCGCGAAAATACGATGAAGAAAGCCGGCTGACTCCATCATTGGTTCCCCTTATTGAGCGTTCCATTTCTGGGCACTGTGGCACTGCGGTAGTGACGCATTTTGAAAATAATGGGCACTAGCTTTGGTATCAAACGTGTGCAATCATAAGCTCGTATGCATAAACGGTCAAGCAAGGGTGATGTGGCCCAGAATGCGCTTCGGGTTGTGGAAGCAGCCATAGGCGCTCCGCTAGTTGGTGAGCTTAAAAAGCCGATACAATTCCCATCTAAAGCGCGAAAGAAAAACCCAGCGGCAGTTGCGTTGGGCAAGCTGGGTGGGCAAAAAGGCGGTCGCGCTCGGGCAGCTAAACTCTCTGCTGAGGAACGGAAAACAATAGCCCAACGTGCTGCACAAGCACGCTGGGCCAAGAGTGAATAAACGGTTTGTAGTTGCTCCACCACGTCCCAAGTCATTCGACCTCGCGAGGGAATGATGACTTGGGACTTTCTATTGAGGCCCCCTGCACGGTGGAAAGATCGCAAGAGGCTAGGAGTATTATTTTTAGCTGCATCACCGAAATCCTTTCCGCGAAGCCCGTTCTGCTATCGGGCGTTTACGCTTTGGCAGAACTCTTCTCAACTACAACCCTCAGCGAACCCCGGCTATCGTCAGAGTCTCTGTAAATCACGTTGAAGATCGTAGAGGCCATTTCTAACCATTTCTTGCGATCTTCAGTTGTCCACTCCGTCTGTGGCTCTGGGAGTTCTTTAAGCAAGCCTTCAATCAACGGATGGCGTCGCGTGACAGGCTCTTCGTGCTTGCGCTTCTGGTCCTTAGGCTCATCCTCCTCTTCGCTTTCTTCCTCTAGCAAAACATCGGGCTTTGTGCTTGCCCTGATGCTCGGCATCACGAGTCGAGAAGTGCTGAAGTCAAAGAATCCGGCTTGCTTCGCAGATCGTTGAAATACTTGACGGGCCTTGCCGATTACTTTTGTACCGACACCGAGAGTGCCGATGGTCCCCTCTAACCCAGAAGTCGGAGGAAGATTCGCTCCTTTGAATTGCTCATAAATTGCTCTATAAAGCGGAATGGTTAGAAATGATTCAACTCGTGCGGCTTTTTCCTGCTCTGGATCACAAATGCGGATTCCCAGAGGCAGAAGGGTAATCGTTCCGCGATCATAAGTTAATAAGCCATACATCTTTGCGGTTTGAACCCTCATTCTGAATCCACCGCCATTTGCTGCTTGTTGAAGTTGCGCGGCTAATTGGTCCCACTGACAACTCGACCCCCCGACCGCATGAACACTCTTTGCGATCTCGATTGAATCTTCCAAATCGAGGTACGGAAATGCGATGGTTGATCGCTCTCGACCGCCTTCACCTTCCTGAGAGGTTGCGGTCGCATCTGCCTGTTCTTCCTTCACGGCTCCTGCTTTTGTGGCCATTTTCAAGAGCCTCCCTTGGCTCTCGTAAAGAGAGTAATGCCAATCCGGGCACACTGTCAATCAAATAATGCCAATTTTGGCAATTATTTCTCAGCCCAAGGCAATAATTAGCACTATTTAGTTGACAGCTTACGCGCTCAAGCATATAATCCTCGCATTATGAATTGCCTATCTACTGCAAAACGTGTCCTGATTGTAAATGCTTTAGTGGAAGGAAACTCCCTTAGGTCTGCCGCTCGCCTAGCAGGAGTCGCGTTTAACACCGTTCTTAAGCTATTGCCTGAAATCGGCGAAGCCTGTGAAACGTTCCAACGAAAGACGCTGGTGAATCTCCCCTGCAAGCGCGTGCAATGCGATGAAATCTGGTCATTCTGCTATGCGAAGGAAAAGAACGTGCCCCAGGATTTGAAAGGGAAGCACGGTTACGGGAGCGTGTGGACTTGGGTGGCGATTTGCGCTGACACGAAACTGGTGCCGTGCTGGCGCATCGGTGACCGGACGGCGTGGCACGCGCAACACTTCATGTATGACCTCGCTGCGCGTCTTTCCAATCGCGTTCAGCTAACCACCGATGGCTTTCGTGCATACCTCGATGCGGTGGACTTGGCATTCGGAAACAAGATCGACTACGCAATGTTAGTAAAGCTGTACTCCAATGATCGGCCAGACCACGACACCCGCTACAGTCCAGCGGAGTGCATAGGATGCAGAGAAACCGTAATCACAGGGAAGCCTAGCGAACGCCATATTTCGACCAGCTTCGCGGAACGCCAAAATCTTTCGATGAGAATGAGGATGCGGCGTTTTACGCGATTGACCAATGCATTCTCGAAAAAGATCGACAATCATCGCTGGGCAACGGCGCTCTACTTCATGCACTACAATTTCTGCCGCGTGCACCAGACCTTGCGGGTAACGCCCGCGATGGAAGCAGGGATTGCTAATCACGTGTGGTCTATTGAAGAAATCGTTAATCTACTCGACCGCAAGGCCAGTGTGCGAAATGTGGCATGAACCTAGCGATTAACGATTGTTTTCTTTGTGTGCTCAATTTTGGGAGAAAACATCTTCAGTGCGTCCATCAAATCCGCGTGATTTTTTAGGCGTTGTTCTTTCTCGCACACCTTCCAATGACTTTTGACGGTTGAATTTTGTAAGCCATAAGGCCCGCCGTCATATAAAAAGCAGACGTTTGTGAATGTGCAACCTTGGTATATGAATCCGTCCAACTGAATCTCTTGATCTTCGAAGGTTTGATTCGAAATTACCCGCATAGGTGCTGGATATTGAGGCTCATATGCTGAAATGTTCAGAGTCAGAGACTTCGGAACCGCGTTGACCGTATAGGACATGTAAAGAGAAATGGCTGACATCAGCAATCCAAGGCAAACCACGGTGCCAATTAGTCCGTTGGAAGACAGTAGCCTCTTCAACCAAGGATGCATTTTGGCTTCCCCGCGAGAGATCCTGCCAACCCAAAGGACAAACGCAAAAACCCAAATAGCCGCCTGAATCCATGATTCGATGACACCAATATCCATGCCTCACCCCGTGCGAAATGAATGGGCATCATTCTACTCACCTTCTGATTCATTGAGCACATGGAGCAAAGTGAGTCACTACCGGCACTGCATTTCGCTTGACGTTCGCTTTCTTTTCGCCTAACGTGATGCTACTTAGCGTCTGCGTCAGCTTGGTAGCGCGGCGCAGGCATTCTGATCGGAGGCGCGATGGCCCTGACCAAGCGGCAAAAGGAAGTCCTCGATTACCTGGTTTCGTTTGAAACGAAGCATGGATATGCGCCGAGCTTTGAAGAAATCGGCAAGGGCATGAAACTGACTTCGCTGGCGACGGTGCATAAACACATCACCACGCTGGAGAAAAAGGGGTTTATCCGCCGCGGCTATAACCAGAGCCGCTCGATCGAGATTGTGCAGCTGCCAAAATCGGTGAAAGACCAGGTGATGGAGCGCAGAATTCAGGAGTTGCCGCTGGTGGGACGCATCGCGGCAGGTCGGCCTCTCGAAGCGGTGGAAGAGCGCGAAACCTTGTCGCTGGGTGATTTTGCGCGGGGCGGGAATTCCTTCGTGTTGCAGGTGAAAGGCACCTCCATGATCGAAGATCACATCATGGATGGCGATTACGTGGTTTGCGAACAAACGCAGGTGGCTAATGCGGGCGACATTGTGGTGGCGTTGATTGGGGAAGACGAAGCGACGTTAAAGCGCTTTTATCGCGAAGGACCGGGCAAGATACGGCTGCAGCCGGCGAATTCCGAAATGGGTCCGATTGTCGTAGCCGCGAACGACGTAAAGATTCAGGGGCGCGTGATTGGCGTCTTGCGAAAGTACTGATTGCAAAGCTGTTGACACTTCCCGCCTTCTGCGACGTCTTTACCTAGCTACGCACGCACAAGCCGACCGCACCCGCAACTCTTGTGTTCAAAGCGATGTGCAACGTCCTGGAACGCTCGGCACGAACCCCTGTTCTGTCGCAACTTGAGTGGGCTAAACTACTCGAGGTAGTCCCAAAACCCTCCTGAGGCATAGCCTGTGAGCTATAACCGAATAAAGCGGGCATGCACGTTAGCAGGCGCGACGGTGCTGGCGGCGGCATTGTGCCTGATTCTGCCCGTGCAGTGCGCAGCGTATGCAGTGCTGTCGCACGAAGCCATCATTGATACGGTCTGGGATACCAACCTGAAGCCGCTGCTGCTGAAGCGGTTTCCTAACGCCACGCCGGAGGACCTCCGCAAGGCGCACGGATACGCGTACGGCGGCGCAATTATTCAGGACATGGGGTATTACCCGCATGGCACCCATTTTTTCAGCGACCTGACGCATTACGTGCGCAGCGCCGACTTTATCTTGGCACTGATGCACAACTCCAAAGATCTGAACGACTACGCCTTTGCGCTGGGTTCCATGGCCCACTACGCCGCAGACAACGACGGCCATCGCATCGGGACGAATCCCGCGGTGCCACTGCTCTATCCCAAACTGAAAAAGAAATTCGGAAACGTAGTGACATACGAACAGGATCCGCTGGCGCACGTCAAGACCGAGTTTGGCTTCGATGTGATTGAGGTGGCGCACGGACGTTACGCGCCGGATGCCTACCACGACTTCATTGGATTTCAGGTGGCGGTGCCGCTGCTGGAGCAGGCATTTCGCGAAACGTACGGACTGGAGTTGAAAGTGGTGCTCCCCAAGGAAGAGGAAGCGCTGAATTCCTACCGGCACGCCGTCAGTCAACAACTTCCCAAAGCGACCCGTATCGCGTGGAGCCTGAAGCAGAAAGATATTCAGAAAGACCAGCCGGGCATGACCAAGCGGAAATTTCTGTATAACCTGTCGCGGGCGAGTTACGAGAAAGAATGGGGCAAGAAATACGAGCAGCCCACCGGCGGAGAAAAATTCCTGGCGCTTCTGACCAAGCTGCTGCCCAAGATCGGGCCGCTGCGGGTGCTGCAATTCAAGGCGCTTACGCCGCAGACGGAGAAAATGTTTGAGGACAGCTTCAACGCCACGCTGGAGCGTTACCGCAAATTACTCGGAGAAGTGAACGGCGGGCATCTGGAGCTACCTAACGACAATTTTGACACCGGCGAGGCTACCGGCCCGGGCAAATATGGGATGAACGACGACACTTATGCGAAGTTGCTGGACAAGTTGTCGGATGAAAAATTCGCAGGCGCCGCTCCGGAACTGCGAGCGAACCTACTGAATTTTTTTGCGGACCCAGCGGCCCCTTATGCAACCAAGCGTGATCCCAAAGCCTGGGCCAAACTTCAGACGGAACTCGATCAGCTGAAAGCGGCTCCCCCGGTTGAAGCTCCGGCAGTTTCGGCCAGTTCGAGTCGCTGAAGCCAAGGCATTGCGGGTCGTCTTGGGGAAGACGGCCACGGCGACATTCCGTCCTAGAGATAATTCGCATCCGGCAAATCGAAAATTCCGCCAGGCGGCATCGCGCCGCGCGTGCGAAACATTGTAGAATTTCGCACATGCCTGCATCGCTGTCCGCATGAAGAATTCCCGACCCATCCGCAAACTGCTGGCGGCCAATCGCAGCGAGATCGCTATTCGTATCTTTCGCGCGGCTAATGAGCTTGGATTGCGTACCGTGGCGATCTATTCGCAGGAAGACCGCCTGGCACTGCACCGATTCAAGGCCGATGAGGCTTACCAGATCGGAGCCGGCAAAGGGCCGGTAGAGGCGTACCTGGACATCGCCGGCATCGTGGCGCTCGCGCGCGAAAAAGAAGTGGATGCCATACACCCGGGATATGGATTTTTGTCAGAGAATCCGGCACTGGCGCGGGCGTGCGAAAAGGCAGGCATCAAATTCGTCGGGCCGACGCCGGAGCTGCTGGAACTGCTGGGAGATAAAACGGCCGCGCGGCGACTGGCGGCGGCAGCGGGCGTGCCGACTTTACCGGGAACTCCCGAGCCGGTGAAGACCGTGGCGGCGGCGCATAAGGCGGCTGCTGAAATTGGCTACCCGGTGATGGTGAAGGCCGCGATGGGCGGCGGCGGGCGCGGAATGCGCGTGGTGCACGACGCCACCGAGCTGGAGCGGTTGCTGGAGGAGGCGCAGGGGGAGGCGCGATCGGCATTCGGCGATGGATCGGTTTTCCTGGAAAAATACCTGGCCCGCGCGCGCCATCTGGAAGTGCAGATTCTTGGCGACGAGTACGGAGAACTGTTGCATTTGTACGAGCGAGATTGTTCGGTGCAGCGGCGGCACCAGAAAGTTGTGGAAGTAGCGCCGGCAGCGAACCTTCCCGAGGGAGTGCGTGGGGCGCTGTGTGATGCGGCGGTGCAACTGGCCCGTAAGGCCGGATATCGCAACGCGGGCACGGTAGAATTTTTGTATGACGTGGATGCGGAGAAATTTTATTTCATTGAAGTGAATCCGCGCATTCAGGTGGAGCACACCGTAACGGAGATGGTTACGGGCATTGATCTGGTGCGTTCGCAGATTCTGGTGGCGCAGAGTCACCATTTGCACGAAGCTCCGCTTTCACTGCCGACACAGGACAAGGTGCCGCTGTATGGAACGGCGTTGCAGTGCCGCGTGACTACCGAAGATCCGGCAAACAATTTTGCTCCGGACTACGGCAAAATTTCGACATATCGCTCGCCCGCCGGATTCGGAATTCGTCTGGATGGCGGAACGGCGTACGCCGGCGCGATCCTGGCGGCATATTACGACTCGTTGCTGGTGAAGGTGACGGCCTGGGGTTCGAATTTGCCGGAGGCCTGTCAGCGCATGGACCGAGCGCTGCGAGAATTTCGCATTCGCGGCGTGAAGACGAATATTCCCTTCGTCGAAAATGTCGTCAACCATCCTAAGTTTCGCAGCGGCGACGTAACCACTTCTTTTCTGGACGATTCGCCGGAACTGTTTCGCTTTCGCACACGCGGAGATCGCGCGACGCGATTGCTGTCTTACATCGGCGACGTAATCCTGAATGGCAATCCAGAAGTGAAGGGCAAGAAGGCGCCAGAAGTGCGCGAGGTGGCGGTGGTGCCCGCAACGCCGCTTACGGACATACCCGATGGTACACGGCAGCTGCTGCAGAGACTTGGGCCAGAGAAGTTTGCGGCGTGGGCTAAGAAAGAAAAACGATTGTTGATTACGGATACGACGTTGCGCGACGCGCACCAGTCACTGATGGCCACGCGGGTGCGCACACACGATTTGCTGGCCACGGTCAGCGCGGTGGCGCGACGGTTGCCGAATCTCTTTAGTCTGGAGATGTGGGGCGGGGCGACGTTTGATACTTCGTTACGCTTTTTGCACGAAGATCCCTGGCAACGATTGCGGGATTTGCGCGCGCGCGTGCCGAACATCTGCTTTCAGATGCTCTTGCGCGGAGCCAACGCGGTCGGCTACGCATCGTATCCCGACAACGTGATCGTGGAGTTCGTGTGCGAGGCTTACAAGCAGGGCATAGACATTTTCCGGATTTTCGATTCGCTGAACTCCATCGAGAACATGAGGGTTTCGATTGATGCGGTGCTGGAGACCGGTGGAGCCTGCGAGCCGGCGATTTGCTATACCGGCGATATCCTGGATGACGCGCGGCCGAAATATTCGCTGAAATATTACGTGACGATGGCGAAACAACTGGAAAAGCTCGGGGCGCATTTCCTGGCCATCAAGGATATGGCGGGTTTGTGCAAACCGTATGCTGCATTTGAACTGGTGAAGACGTTGCGGGAGGAGATCGGGATTCCGGTGCATTTTCACACGCATGACACGAGTGGACTAAATGCGGCGAGTATTGTGAAGGCGGCAGATGCCGGAGTGGACGTGGTGGACGCGGCAGTGGCGGCGATGAGCGGAGGCACCAGCCAGCCGAATTTGAACGCGATTGTGGAAGCGCTGCGGCACACGCCGAGAGATACGCAGCTGGATATCGAGACTCTGAACGAGTGCTCGGATTACTGGGAAACTGTGAGGACTTATTATCTGCCGTTTGATTCAGCTCCGAAATCGGGGTCCGCACGTTTGTACCAGCACGAGATCCCTGGCGGGCAGTATACCAATCTCCGTGAACAGGCGACGGCGATGGGGCTGGGGCACCGCTGGCGCGAAGTGGAGAAAATGTACGCAGAAGTGAACCACATGTTCGGTGACATTGTGAAGGTGACGCCGTCCAGCAAGGTAGTTGGCGACATGACTCTGTTCCTGATGGCTAATGAAATGCGCCCGGCGGATATTCTGGCGCTCGATGAGAAGCACGACATTTCACTGCCGAATTCGGTGGTGGAGATGTTCTCCGGAGTTCTCGGGGTACCGCCGGGCGGCTGGCCGAAGAAGTTACAGAAAATTGTTCTGCGCGGGCAGGCTCCTTTGAAGGGACTTCCGGGAGCGAATCTGGAAGCCGTGGATTTTGAGAAAGAGCAAAAGTTGCTGGAGAAGAAAGTAAACCACGCGATCCGGCGTGATGATTTGTTGAGCTATTTGCTGTATCCGGAAGTTTTTACAAAATACGATAAATTCCGGCAGACCTACGGGGATGTCAGTGTTCTGCCCACCAACGCGTTTTTCTACGGGCTGCTTTCGGGTGAAGAAATTACCGTGGAGATCGAATCAGGGAAGTCGCTGATCATCAAGTTTCTGACCGCTAGCGAGCCGCATCCGGATGGCACGCGGACTTTGTTTTTTGAACTGAACGGGCAGCCGCGCGAGGTGAATGTGCGCGACCGCGCTTTACGGGTGGTGGAGCGATCGCACCCCAAGGCCGATCCGGCTGATCCTGGCCACGTGGCCGCGCCGACCGCGGGAGTGATCAGTGGAATCGCCGTGCAGGCCAATCACACCGTGGAGCGCGGCGCGAAACTCCTGACCCTCGAGGCCATGAAGATGCAGTCAAACATCTACGCGCCAATTTCCGGGCGCATAACCAAATTGTTGGTGTCGCCGGGGCAAAATGTGGAAGCCAAGGATCTGCTCGTGTCCATCGCCCCATGACTTTTCGCAAACACGAAAAATTCTCGTCAAAAATATTAAAGAATGAACGCGACCTGATCGTGTACCTGCCGCCGGGGTATGAGGAGCAGTCGGAGCGCCGTTTTCCGGTGCTATATCTGCAGGATGGGCAGAATCTTTTCGACGGCGCGACCTCGTTCGTTCCAGGAATGGATTGGCGCGCGGGCCAGACCGCGGATCATCTGATCGGTAGCGGCGCCGTGGAGCCCCTGATCATTGTCGGAATTTATAATACGGGGAAATACCGTATCCGGGAGTACACCCCGTCGCGCATGCCGAAACTTGGCGGCGGGAGCGGTAACCGCTATGCAAGATTTCTGGTGGATGAATTGAAACCGTTCGTCGACTTTGAATATCGAACGATGGGCGACGGGGCGAATACCGGGCTCGGCGGCTCGTCGCTGGGCGGGCTGGTTTCACTTTACGTCGGACTGAAGTTTTCACAGGTGTATGGAAAAGTGGCGGCGCTTTCGCCTTCGGTGTGGTGGAATCAGCGCGTGATGCACCGCTTCGCGGCCACGGTGCGCGTCGGCAGGCGCCCGCGTATATGGCTGGACATCGGCACGGCAGAAGGACAGCAAATCGTGCGCGACGTTGAAAATTTTCGCGATGTATTGTTGCAAAAGGGATGGCAGCCGGAAGCCGAACTTCATTTCGAGCTGGTGGAAGGCGCGGAGCACAACGAAGCGGCGTGGGCTGCGCGGATCGGCAACGTACTGCAATTTTTGTTCCCCGTGGCGCGCAGCGACGTATAATCCGCCGCTGTGGGTTGTCCAGAACACTGGAGTGGTACCTTTTTCTATCGGTTGGCTGGCGGGTTCTCGAACAGAGGGCGCCGCGCATGCAAGGGATTAGCGATGGCTGCTCACGGTTGTTGGCAGGCAGGTAGACGACGTCAAAAACCATCCGTGCAATACCGGCCCGTGGGGCGCCCGATGCCGCCTGCATCCTTATGATCGCCGAAAGACCGCTGACGATTCTCTGCGTAACTTCCTACGAAAAAGGGCAGGAGTTCATACGCACGTGCAAGGCGATGGGTTGCCGGGTACTGCTGCTCACAGTCGAGAAATTGCACGATGGCGACTGGCCGCGGGAGTGTCTGGACGGAATTTTCACCATGCCGGAAGAGCTGCCACTACAGGGGCTGATCTATTCCGTAAGTTACATCGCCAGATCGCAGCCTATCGATCGGATTGTGGCGTTGGACGAGTTCGATATGGAGAACGTGTCGGCGTTGCGCGAGCACTTGCGTATACCCGGGATGGGTTTGACCACGGTACGTTATTTTCGCGACAAGCTTTCGATGCGGGCGCGCGCGAAGGAAGCGGGCATTCGCGTTCCGGAATTTGTTGCCGTGCTTAACTACGACAGTTTGCGCGAATACATGGCCCGCGTACCCGCGCCGTGGCTGTTGAAACCGCGGTCGCAGGCTTCGGGCATCGGGATGAAGAAAATTCATTGCTCTGATGAACTGTGGCCCTGGCTGGACCAGTTGGGAGATCAGCAATCGTTTTACCTGCTGGAGCATTTTGTGCCGGGGACGGTGTACCACGTGGACAGCATTGCCTCGGAGCGCGAGGTGGTTTTTGCGGAAGCGCACACGTATGGCACGCCGCCGTTGACGACTTCGCATTCGGGCGGGGTATTCACGACCAGCACTTTGCCGGGCGATTCGCCAGAAACGGTGGAGCTGCTGGCCATGAACAGAAAAGTGTTGAGCGAACTGGGATTTGTGCGCGGCGTGACACACGCGGAATTTCTGAAGGCCGATAGCGACGGGAAATTCCATTTCATCGAGGTGGCGGCACGGGTGGGTGGCGCTTATATCAGCGACGTAATAGCGGCGGCGACGGGAATTAATCTGTGGCGTGAATGGGCACGACTGGAAGTAGGAGCCGGGAAGACGCCCTATGAACTCCCGGCCCATAGCCGTCAATACGCGGCGGTGATTTTATCGCTGGCGCGGCAGGAATATCCGGACACTTCAGGATATACAGACGCGGAGATAGTACGGCGCATTTCGAAATATCATCATGCGGGAGTGATTTTGAGATCATCCGATTCAGCGCGAATTCAAGAATTGATCGGGGAATACACGCAGCGTTTTCAGCAGGATTTTCTTGCGACGCAACCGGTTCCAGACAAGCCGAGCAATTAAGGATTGTGAATCGGTAGAGTTCCATCGGTGCTGCGCGGACACTCCCGGGTGTTCCCAGGTTACCTACCCCACCCTCCTAACTGTCGAGGACGGGGCACCCTCGTGTGTTGTTTACGTCTAGATTGTGACTAAAATTTTCGGAAAGAGTGCTGGACAGCGGCGCGGTGATTTGTGCTATGTTGGCCATCCCCTGTCCTCAAGTCCAGTTACTGTAAAGCACGCGCGGGCCAAGCTGTAATTGCAGTTCAATATCCCAAGGAATAGAGTTTGCTGTACCCCGGCCGGACATCTTGTCTTCATGGGGGCTGTCCCTTGGGAGGTCCGATGTGGAGTAATAAAAGACCGGATGCGCCGCAGGGCGCGCAACCGGAGCAAAAAAACTTTAATTCGAATGAGTCGCCGAAACACGTTCCGGTGGCTTGGGAGGGAACATCCGCCATGAGTACTGATGCAATGCGTCCGTTGGGGGCTTCTGGAGCTGGTGCAGGAGCGCGCCTCGGATCAAGCCTGCACGTCAAAGGTGAAATATCCGGCAACGAAGATCTGCTGATCGATGGAACAGTCGAAGGACTGATCACGCTTGATGAGCGGAAGCTGACTGTCGGCGCGAGCGCCAAAGTTACCGCAGATATTATTGCCCGTGAAGTGGTGGTTTACGGCACGGTCAAGGGTAACCTGCGCGCGAAAGATCGCATCGAGATCAAGAAGGATGGGTCGGTAAACGGCGACCTGACCACCGCGCGAATCATGATCGAAGACGGCGCCTACTTCAAGGGCTCCATCGAGATCGACAAGACTGCCGACAAGGAATCTGCCGCGAACGCGTTTGCCCGCCAGAACGCTCCGGCGACGGCAAAAACTATTTAATTTTCCCAACCTTAACTTCATTAGAGCGGTGAGGGTTTTCCTCGCCGCTCTTTTTTTTGCGCCGGCGCGTTGCGCGAATATAACCTCTAACCTTTTCTATGACGGGTCATCCAACTGAGCGAAGATCAAGGTGAGTTGACGGAGCGTCGAATGGAAACGCGCAAACTCGGAAATTCCGACCTGAACATCACAAGAATCGGTTTTGGCGCATGGGCTATTGGCGGAAGCGGGTGGGAGTTTGCATGGGGCTCGCAGGACGACGGCGAGTCTGTCGCGGCGATAAAGCGCGCCCTGGAACTGGGCTTGAACTGGATTGATACAGCGGCCGTCTACGGCACCGGGCATTCGGAAGAAGTGGTGTCCAAGGCGCTTTCAGAATGGAAAGGCGTGCCGCCGTATGTGTTCACGAAGTGTTCGCTGGTGTGGGATGGGCAGCGAAAAGTGCACAACGAGTACAGCGCGGCTTCGATTCGGCGCGAGTGCGAGGACAGCCTGCGGCGGTTGCAGGTAGAGCAGATTGATCTTTATCAGATGCACTGGCCTCCGGCGGACAACGGGCCGGGACTGGAAGAGGCCTGGCAGACGATGGCGTCGCTGCAAAAAGAAGGCAAGGCCAAATGGATCGGTGTTTCAAACTTTAACGTGGAACAACTGAAACGCGCGCAAGAGATTGCGCCAGTGACTTCGCTGCAGCCACCCTATTCGATGATTCGCCGAGCCATCGAAGCAGAGATTCTGCCGTACTGCGAAGAGCAAGGAATCGGAGTGCTTTCCTATGCTCCCATGGCGTCGGGATTGTTGACGGGCGCGATGACGCGGGAGCGAGCGGCAGCTTTGCCCGCGGATGATTTCCGGAGCCGCAGCCCGGAATTCAGGGAGCCGCGGCTCTCAAAAAATATTGAATTGGTGGAACGGCTGCGACAGGTGGGACAACGGCATGGACGTTCGCCAGGAGAAGTGGCGATTGTCTGGGCCCTGCGGTTGCCGGCGGTTACCGGCGTGATTGTAGGGGCGCGAAACGCCAAGCAGGTGGAAGGCATCGTGGGCGCGGCGGATCTGACTTTGAGCAGGCAGGAAATTGCAGAAATTGAAGGTGCTGCAGCCACGGCCACGGCACGCTGACGGAAATCAGATAGAGAAAAGGTTATCGACCACAGGAGCTTCGATGGATCTGGGAATCAAGGGAAAAATTGCCGTGGTGAGCGGTTCGACGGCGGGCATCGGATTGGCAATTGCGAATACGCTGGCACAAGAGGGCGCGCAGGTGATCGTCAACGGCCGAACGCAATCGCGAGTGGCCGCGGCGGTCGCGAAAATCAGCGGCGGTGTGGCGAAAGTGCAGGTACGGGGAATTTCTGCCGACTTGTCCAATGCCGCCGGTGTGCAGGCAATTGCGAAAGAGGTCGCCGAAGCGGATATTCTGGTTAACAACCTGGGAATATTCGAGCCCAAGCCGTTCGCAGAAATAGCGGATGCAGACTGGATACGATTTTTTGAGGCGAACGTGATGAGTGGAGTGCGGCTGAGCCGCCAGTATCTGCCGGGCATGCTACGCAAAAACTGGGGCCGCATCATTTTTATTTCCAGCGAATCGGGGCAGCAGATTCCGGCGGAAATGATCCATTACGGCATGACCAAGACGGCGCAAATCGCGGTGGCGCGCGGGCTGGCGGAGTCGGTGGCGGGAACGAACGTCACGGTGAATTCGATCCTGGTGGGACCGACGGCCTCAGAAGGCGCGGTCACGTTTGTTGAGGGGTTGGCCAAACAGCAGGGAATTTCGACGGATGAATTCGAGAAGATATTTTTCGAGAGCGTACGGCCGAGCTCGCTGCTAAAACGCTTTGAGACTCCGGAAGAGGTCGCCGCCGTGGTGGCGTTTGTGGCCAGTACGCAATCCGCGACGATGAACGGCGCGGCGGTGCGAGCCGACGGCGGGGTGGTGCGCAGCATTTTGTGAGGTTGCTAAGTATGCGGCGATTACGCGCGCAGGTGGTCCGCCCGCCAACTCTTTATCTGCTGCTTGATGACTTTACGATTCTTGATTTTTTCATCCAAAACTTTGCGCGCCAGAACGGGTAGTTCAGCATCACTCGCAAAGCGCAGTGAAACTAATTGGCCGCGCTCAAATTCGCCGAAGCGCGCCTGCAGGTCCGGCGGTAGCAGTCTTTCGAAACGCAGGCGCTCTTCCAACCGAATCACGCGATCCTGAACGGTCAGGGCAAAGAGCCGCACAGTCAGGAATCCGACCAACAGGGCGACTGAGGTCAGAACCCAAACGGCGCCGTCGACAGACCACAGCGACATTTTCCAACGGTGGACGGCCCAACTAATGTTGATTACCAGCACCGGCAGCACGAAGAAATGGAATGCCGGCACAAACTTGGTATGGTTTGAAAAATTCTGTTCGCTCATCGAATAGCCTCCTCAAACGAATAAATCGGCTGCACGTCCACGGGAATGTCGGAAACCTTGTTCAACGCTTCCTGCAATTCCGGTGGCAGGACGGCGTATTTCGCAAACCAGGTTTCGGAGCGAGAGCGATCGCCGGTAGCTTCCTGCTCGAGTAATTCTTTGGCGAGGACCGCGATGGCTGCGGGCATTTTGTCGAGTACCACGGCATAACGGGATGTTGCCGGGTCGCGCGTGATGGCGCCCTGCTCGGCCATGTAGCTGAATTCCATCATTTCGGCGCGGCCATGGGGCTCGGCGATTCCGAAACGGATGGTGCGCAGATTTCCCGCTACATAGGAAATGTAAGCTTCCTCCAGTTTTTCTTTGCTGAATTGTCCGTGGGCATTCAGCCATTGCAGACCAAGCATGCCTACGATGTCCGCTTTGGCTTCTTCGAGTCCAGAAAAACCTCCACCGATCGCTTCGCGGATTTCGATCTGACCTTTGGCCGTTCGAGAATAGTTGGGACCGAGCTCATGGGCGATTTCATGCATTAAAGTGGAGGCGAGATAGCCTTCGCCGGAAGCTTTCTCAGCTTGATCTTCGCGCATCAAGCGCTTGGCCAACGGGAGTATGACTTCATTTACGCGGGCGTCCATGAAATTTTTAAAGAAAATCTTTTTGCTGCCTTTGGCGGCATGCACGCGGGCGTCGTTGGGCAGATTGTCAGCGACGGCCTGGTAGCCGTGGAGCAAATCCCCGGTGCGGAAGGGAGCGTCCATGACTTCCATGGGAGTGAGATGGCCGCGCTTGGAAGGAAGGTCGGCTTTGTCTAGCGGCAGGGATTCCTGAAGGTCGGGAACATATTTTTGATAGATGTCGAGCTTTTTGCTTTCTTCTTCGTTGCGAACCAGGACGGAAGCGCCGTAGGAAGTTTTCACGCCGAGCAGATTGTCGAGATAGGTTTCGTAGGGCGCGAGGATCAGATCGAATTTAGGATTCTGGAGGTCGAGCCAGGCGAGATCGCTCTGGTAGTAGTCGTCGGTCAACAGGGACTCCGCGCGGAGGCGGAGGAATTTCGCGAAGGCTGGGTCGTCGCTGAGAGCGGCAGCCTCCCGCAGAACTTTTGCGGCGGGCTTCAAGAATTCCGCGAATTCCACGTGGTAGGGGATCGCTACGAGCTGGTCACCTTTTTTGCGCACGACGGTGAAATCGTTATATATCGCGGTTTTTTCTTCAGGGTGCTGCGCCACATATTTCTCGATGTCTTCGCGCGTAAGTCCGGCGGGGTACAAGGCGCGGCCGGGAGGGGCGGAAGCGGTGCCGACGAATGGTTTCATTTCGTCCACGAGATCGTAGCGGCTGCCGTTGATCTTGAGAAAGCGCCGCAGCTTCACGTCTTCCGGCACCGTGCTTCTGGCCAGGGAAAGATAAAGCCTCAGACCTGCCGGATCGCTCTGGCGCCAGTAAATCTGTTCGATGTAATTGGAGGCTTCGACGAGTTTATGGACTAACTGCACTTCCCTCGCAGTCAGACCCTCCGAATGAAAGGGCATTTTGATGGGTTTGAACCTGGTAAGGCGAGCGTCGAGATCGGCGGCGACTTTCTGAGTGTCAGCGGCGGCGCGATCTGGAGGCGTGGTCTGTGCCGCCAAAGATGCAGCAGTAACGAAGATGGCGGCGAAAAAGCCCAGGATTCTGGAGAGCGGTGAAAATGCTGCCGAGAAGCCACTACCGGGAATTTTCATGGGCTTGATTGTAACAAAACGAGGCAGGAGGACATCCAACGTGCGGTGTGGGTAGAGTGCCGTTCACTGGTAAAATGTTAACGTGAACTAGCGCACCCGTGGCGCGATCGAACGATTCAGGAGAAAGAAATGGCCAAGGCAACATGGGCGGGGAAAACTATCGCGGATAGCAGCGCGACGATGCAGGTGGAAGGGAACGAATACTTTCCGCTGGAGGCCGTGGACAAGAAATTTCTGAGGCCGAGCAATCACACGAGCGAGTGCCCGTGGAAGGGCACGGCGCATTATTACCACGTGGAAGTAGATGGCCTGAAGAATGAAAATGCCGCCTGGTATTACCCGGAACCGAAGGCGGCTGCCGCGGAGATTAAGGATCGCGTAGCTTTCTGGAAGGGCGTTAGCGTCCAGGGGTGAGGAGGTTTTATTAGGACCGCTGGCGCTGTAAGTCAGGTGCCGAGAAGATTGGGCTGAGCGCGTGAGTAGCCGTGCTCGTGGGCCCACAGCGATAGCGGAAGAGCGGCCAGATCGTCCACAAGCGGCACCGCGTTTCCGTCTTTGGTCAGATCGATGGTGCGCAAATAAAATTTGCAGGTGTCACAGGCTTCCACGCGAATGTAGGGGAATTGCTCGGCGACGTATACAGGCAGTTTGGTTTCGGTTTCCTCTCCGCAGGTTGAGCAAATAATCCTGCGAAACTCCCACTCGCGAAGACAAAAAGAACACAGCAGAAATCTTTTGCCACCGTCACCTTCGGGTCGAAGGATGCCGAGAAGTGGCCGCCCGCCGCACAAAGGACACAGCGCAGGCGCGACGGTCACTTCGCCTGGAGCGGCATGACCGGAGAGGTGTTCGGCAAAGGGCTGTAGGAAGGCGCGCGACAAGAATTGTTCGAACGCGGCATTGGAAGAGTCAGCGCTGTTATCACCGCTCCAGTAGCGCGCCAACCTTGAGGAGACCAATTCGGGTGGCTCGGCGGAAACCTCGCGCGCGTAATCTGCGAGCGGCGTGGGGGCGTGCGCCGCGATCACCGCGAGGAACTTCTTGAACTGGGGGACCAGGCCAGCAACTTCGAGTTGCTCGCGAGTGAGCATCGCTTTGCCGGACGTTCGTCTATCGCGATTCGAGATTCCTAGGTACGAACTTTTCTGAAACTCAGCTATGTGTTTGTAGAAATTGAGGATTTCCTGCGCGAACGGATGGAGAGAAGCAAGACGCTCGGCCCGGCGAATGCGGCCATCATAGTCGCTGGCAACAATTTTGGCCGCCATTATCTGCGGCTGACGGCCCCGACAACGCGCTCCCACCACAGACGATGGTGGCGACGCGCAAAATTCTGTGAAACATCGCCGCGAATCATGGAGTTGAGGGCGCCCCGCTCGGCGAATACGCTCATGTAAATGTGAATCATAAACAGGCCGATGGTCAGCAGAGCGGCGGCTGGGTGAATCAACACGGCGGCGTAGCGGAGGACGCGGGCGTTCCAGGGAATATATTCCGGCAACCAGAGCACCAGACCCGATAGCAACAGCAGAACCCCGCAGAACACAAATCCCCAGAACAATAATTTCTGCCCCATGTTGTAGCGGCCGGCCGGTGGCATTTCGTCGTCTTCATTGCGAACGTAGTGGTTCATGGAGTTCCACCACGCTTTATCGGCTTCTGTGGTGTGCATCTGGGAAGCCCAGGTGATGTACATCCAGGTAAGGGTGATGGCAAATACGAGACCGACCCAGGGATGGAGCATGCGGGAAATCTGGGTGCCCCCGAGGACCACGGCAATCCACAGCAGCCAGGGCGACCAGAAGGCCAAGCCGGTGAGCATGAGATACAGATAGGCGAAGCCGTTGATCCAGTGCATCAGGCGCTCGCGAAACGGATAGCGCATGATGTGGCCGTTCGGAAGTACTTCGTCGGCCTCAGCGTCGGCGCGATAGTTCATTGGAGGCGATCTCCACGTGGGGTGTTGTCGATAACCGGCGGTCCCGCAATTGGCGGCGCGTTCTGATTTTCCGTGGGATCGTCGGGATCATCCTTCGGGCCGAAGCGGATGTAGTGCACCGCAAGTCCAATAAGGCCGCCAACCATGGCCAGATTTCCCAGCCACTTCAGCGGATGCTTCCAGAGTTTCACGGACCACGGAATGCGCGGATCGGCTGGCAGGCCGCCATAAATTTCCGGCTTGGTTATGTCGTGCAGAATGTACATCACACCAGTGCCGCCGACGCCTGCCGGGTCGTACACTCCGGCGTTGGGAAAATTCGAATGCTCCTGCAACTGTTTGGCGCGGGAATTGGCGAGAACGCGCATGTCATCCTTGGTGCCAAAGTGCAGGCAACCGGTGGGGCAGGATTTGATACAGGCGGGTTCAAGCCCCTCGCTCACGCGATCGGTGCACAGTGTGCATTTGTAGACGCGTTTGGTTTCCGTATTGAATTTCGGAATGTTGAAGGGGCAGCCGGTGATGCAGTAGCCGCAGCCAATGCACTTGTCCTGCTGAAAATCCACGATGCCGTTGGTGTATTGCACGATGGCGCCGTCGGAGGGGCAGGCGGCCAGGCAACCGGGCTCGGCGCAATGCATGCACTGATTCTTGCGCATGAGCCACATGAGCGAGCCATCTTCGCGCTCGTGCTCGTTGAAGAGGATGAGGTTCCAGTAGTTCCAGCGCGTTTCCGGCATCGTCTGGTAGGTATTGTTGAAGATAGTTTCACCGAACGGCAGGTCGTTCCACTCCATGCAGGCGACTTCGCAGGCTTTGCAGCCGATGCACGTGGTGGTGTCGATGAGCTTGCAGACGGTGTCTTCACGCTGGGTGCCTTCGCCGGGAACACTGCCGGCGTGGCCGGAAATTTTCTGGATGCGTAGTGTGGCCTGGCTCATATTTTCCTAGGCCCTTTCCACTTTGACCATGAAGCCCTTAAATTCCGGGGTAAAGGCGTTGGGATCGATAACCGTTGGTGACAACGCGTTGGTCAGCGTGCGAGCAGTCTTGCCTTTATCTTCGGCGATGCCGCGGTAGCCCCAGTGGATGGGGATGCCTATCTGATAGGTTTTTTTGCCGTCGATCATCATGGGCTTGATGCGACGGGTGACCATGGCTTTGGCGATATATTCGCCGCGGATGCTGGAGACTTTTACTCTTTCTCCGCCATGCAAACCCATTTCGTCAGCCATCTCGGCGGAGATTTCCACGAACGGCTCGGGGACCAGCTGGACGTTCATGGGATTATTTTTTGTCCAGTAGTGGTAGTGCTCGGTCATGCGATAGGTAGTACACACGACGTTGAAGCCGTCCTTGGGACTGCCGTACTTATCGTCGGGAGTTTTGAAACGCTTAACCACCGGGTTGTGGGTGACATTGGGATGCAACAGATTATCAATGGGACTCTCCACCGGCTCATAAAATTCGGGGAACGGGCCATCGGCAAAAGCGGCCAGCGGAGCGAAGATGCGCCCGACACCTTCGGCGTTCATGATGAACGGGCCCAAGTGGTCGGAGGGCTTGGAGTCGGGCTTGAAGTCGGGCACGTCGTTACCGGCCCACTTTTGCGTAGCTTCGTTCCACCAGATCTGTTTACGAGTGGAGTCAAAAGGCTTCCCGTCCACGTCGCACGAAGCGCGGTTGTACAACACGCGTCGATTCGCGGGCCAGGAAAAACCCCAATTCTGGTGCACGCCCAAACCCGAAGGATCCGAGGCGTCGCGACGCGCGGTCAGATTTCCCGCCTCGGTGAAGGAGCCGGAGTAGATCCAGTTGCCGCAGCTGGTGGTGCCGTCGTCTTTCAACCAGGCGAACCCGGGGAGCTGCTGGCCGGCTTTAATTTGCTGCTTAGTGACGGGATCTTCCAAGTCGGCGAGGGCTTTACCGTTGATCTCTTTCAAGACGTCGGAGAGCGATGGATTGGAAGGATCCGTATAGCTCCACGCAAGTTTGAGGATAGCATCGGGAAATTTCCCCGGATCCTTAGCGTAGAGCGCGCGCACGCGCAGGAAGATTTGCGCCACGATGGCCTGATCGAGCTTGCAATCGGCAGGCACAGGCAGGGCCGCGTTTTTCCATTGCAGCCAACGGGCGGAATTGGTGAAGGTGCCGTCCTTTTCCGCGAATCCGGCGCAAGGCAAGCGGTAGACGGTGGTTTGAATCTGTTTCATTTCGTCAGCGGTGATTCCCGGCGACTTCCAGAATTCGCTGGTCTCGTCTTCGTAGATTTCGCCGACTACCAGCCAATCAGCCTTTTTGAGCGCGTCAATATTCTTTTTGGAGTCCGGCCCGATGGCCACACCGTTCATGCCAAAGGCGAACATGCCCTTGACGATGCCGTTGTACATGTTGTTCCACAACTCCACCCACGAAAAATTGCGGTCTACTTTAGGCAGGTACGCGTAGGCCCAGTCGGTTTGCTTGGTGGCGGCGTCTCCGTACATCGCTTTCAAGAAACTGACCGCGAATTTCGGAGTGTTGCCGTAATAGTTGAAAGACTGCCAGGGCGCCGGTTTGGACGGCGTCGGCGTAATTCTCTTCATCCAGCCGTCGAAATTTTCATCGCCCGGGTTGGGCACTTTCAGATACCCGGGCAGGTTGTCGAAGACTCCCGCCATGTCCGTGGCGCCCTGGATATTGGAATGCCCACGGAGCGCGTTCACGCCTCCGCCGGCGCGCCCGACGTTGCCCATCAACAATTGCAGAATGGCCGCGGTGCGAATGATTTGCGTGCCAAAGGAATGATGGGTCCATCCCACGGCGTAAATGATTGTAGCGGCCTTCTTCATGTCGCCATCTTTGCGGATGGACGTGAAGAGATCGGCAATCTTCAAAAATTGGTCGCGCGGAACACCGGTGATACGCTCGACCATCTCGGGTGTATAGCGCGAATAGTGCTTGTTGAGGAGTTGATATACGCACCGCTGATTCTGCAGCGTCAGGTCGAAATCGACTTTCTCCGGCAAGGGCGGCAGCGCCGCCGGCAGGGCCCCTTGACCCAACTGCATGCCAGCATTCTTTGCCTGTGCAGCGCCGGTGCCTGAATAGTTCCACGTGGAGCGGTCGTAACTTTGTTTTTTCTCGTCGAATCCGGAGAACACGCCTTCGTCTTCGGGCAATTTGAAGCCGTCCTTCACGATGAAGGACGCGTTTGTATAATTGACTAGATAGTCTTTGGCGATGCGATTGTTTTCGATAGCGTAACGAATCAGTCCGCCGAGCAGCGCGATGTCCGTGCCGGCGCGTATCTGAGCGAACACATCCGCGACCGAAGCGGTGCGTGTGAAGCGCGGATCGATGACGATCATTTTGGCGTTACGGATGCGCTTCGCTTCAATGGCCCACTTGAAGCCGCAGGGATGATTCTCCGCCGGGTTACCGCCCATGATGAGCATCATGTCGGTGTTCTTGATGTCCACCCAGCCATTGGTCATCGCCCCGCGTCCAAACGTTGGTCCCAAACTTGAGACCGTGGGTCCGTGTCAAACGCGGGCCTGGTTTTCTAGGTGCACGACCCCCAGGGCGCGCATGGTCTTTACCACGAGATAGTTGAATTCGTTTGTATCGGTACAACCGCCGGTGAAGGCGATGGACTCACAGCGATTAACGGTTTTTCCGGTTGCGTCCTTTTCGATAAAAGTGTCGTCGCGAGTGTTCTTGACCTTCTGCGCGATTTCACTTAGCGCGCTTTCCCACGAAATGTTCTCCCAGTGGTCCGAACCCGGGCGGCGGACCTGCGGCTTTACGATACGCCGCTCATTCAAAATATCCTGCTGGAGCGAGGCGCCCTTGGGGCAAAGCGTGCCGCGATTGATGGGATGATCCGGATCACCTTCCACGTGAAGGACCTGCGGCGTCACATTTTTGGCCCGGTCTCCGATGGTATAGATGATGACGCCGCAACTGACCGAGCAGTACGGGCAGGTTGAGCGTGTCTCACTGGCTCGGGCAATCTTTAAATTCCGCAGTTCCGCGTATGCCGGCTGCAAATCGAAGCCGAAAAGGGCGGCGGCGGTTCCACCAACGGTTGCAAGTTTCAGGAAGTCACGGCGCGTAGGCTGCACGAAATACCTCTCTGCAGTTCCGGATGGCAAACATCTGTGTTACCTGTCCTTAATAAAACGAAGGGGGACGCGGTGTCAAGCGGGCATTCCAAAAGCGGGCAATTCGTGAAGAAACAGCTGGAATACCTAAAATGGCCAAGGCAAGTTACAATAAACCCTAGAATTTTTAGCCGACACCCCGTTGGCGGAGATAATTGATATTAATCCCGTAATCTTTAGCGCCATGGTGCGTACTATCGATATCGGGATTCCTGTACCCGAAGGAGTTGCGGCCCCCTGATGTCGACGCCCCAAACCATAAAACCTGATCTAGGCAATCTGCGAATTGGCGACGCGCATCGCAAGAGTGGAGGCGGAGCCGCCAAACGCGTGGTCATCACCGTTTTGCCCATCGTGATTCTGGCGGGTATTGCAGTGGCCGCCTTTGCCTACCGCAATCAAAAGCCGATTGTGGAGGTGACGACTGCGACCAAGGCGGATGCCGGCGAGCGGCAATCGCTACTGAACGCCAGCGGTTACGTGACGCCGCGGCGGCGCGCGACGATTGCGGCCAAAATTACCGGGCGGGTTACGGGAGTTTTCTTTGACGAAGGCACGCACGTCAAGGAAGGTCAGTTGCTCGCGACACTAGACGATTCCGACGTGAAACGCGCGCTGGCGTCCGCGAAGGCTGATCGCGAAACGGCGCAGGCGGCCATCGCTGATTATGTGGTGCAGTTGAAGAATGCCAAGGTGCAACTGGGCCGCGCGGAGCAACTGCAAAAAGCCGGCGTGCAGACCCAGGAAACGCTGGACAACGCTTCCACAGCGGCGGATAGCCTGACGGCGAAAATCGCTCTTGCGAAACAACAGGTGGTGGGCTCTGACGCGCGCATTAACGAGGCGCAACAGGCAGTGGATAACACGGTCATCCGCTCGCCGTTTGACGGCATTGTGGTTTCGAAAGACGCCCAGGTGGGCGAAATGGTGTCGCCAATTTCAGCAGGCGGCGGATTCACCCGAACGGGTATCGCCACGATTGTGGACATGAAGTCCAACGAGATTGAAGTGGATGTAAACGAATCGTATATCGCGCGCGTAGAGCCAAACCAGCCGGTGACGGCCACGTTGGACGCTTATCCGGACTGGCAGATTCCGTCGAAAGTGCGCACAGTGATTCCCACGGCGGACCGCCAGAAGGCTACGGTGAAAGTGCGCATCTCGTTTCTGAAACTGGATCCCAGAATTCTGCCGGACATGGGCGTGAAAGTTTCGTTCCTGGCGGAAGAGAAGCCCGTAGCCAACAAGGGCCCGGAGCCAAAAACTTTTATTCCCAAGACCGCGGTGCGCGGAGATGCCAGCAGTTCGTACGTGCTGCTGGTGCATGACGGCAAAGTGGAGCATCGCGCGGTACGTGTGGGGCTGGATCGCGGCAGCGATGTGGCCATCATGGCTGGTGTGATACCGGGCGATACGCTGGTGGTCAATGGACCGGCTAGTTTGCAGGACGGCGACAAAGTTGAAATCAAAAAGTAGGAGCTCAAGATGATTCGGGTAGACGGACGATCGGATTCCCCCAGCCTCATTCGCGTGCGCGGACTGAACAAGACCTACCGGCGCGGCGGAGAGCCGATTCAGGTGCTGCAGGGATTAAATCTGGATGTGGATCAGGCAGATTTCGTGGCTTTCATGGGCCCGAGCGGATCGGGCAAGACGACGCTGCTGAATTTGCTGGGCGGGCTGGATGTGCCCTCCGCCGGAAGCATTACGGTGGCTGGCGACGAGGTGACCAGCATGTCCGCGAGCAAGCTGACGCAATGGCGCGCGCGGCACGTGGGATTCATTTTTCAGATGTACAACCTGATCCCCGTGCTGACGGCCTTTCAAAACGTGGAGCTGCCGCTGCTGCTGACGAAGCTATCCAAAGCGGAACGGCGCAAGCATGTGGAGACGGCGCTGAGCGTGGTAGGCCTGGCGGAGCGCATGAATCACTACCCGCGGCAACTTTCCGGCGGTCAGGAACAGCGCGTGACGATCGCGCGCGCCATCGTTTCGGATCCCACGTTTTTGTTGTGTGATGAACCAACCGGCGACCTGGACCGTAAAAGCGCTGACGAGGTAATGGCGCTGATCGAGGAGTTGGTCGGCAAGTACAAAAAGACGGTCTTGATGGTCACGCACGATCCGGTGGTGGCAGCACGCGCGCACACCACGCTGCACCTTGAGAAGGGTGTGCTGGTGGAAGGCGAACGCAAGGGCGTGCTGGTAGGAGGTGCGGCGTGAAATTCAGCCGATTTATTCTTGCCAATCTATTTCGTAAGAAGATTCGTTTGATCCTGACCATCGGGTCGTTCGCGGTGGCGCTGTTTCTGTTTACCTTTCTGGCGGTGGTGAAAGGCGCGTTCAGCCGCGGGACGGAACTTGCAGGAGCGGACCGCCTGGTGGTTATCAACCGCGCTGGGCTGATCAACACGATTCCTCTGGCCTACCGCGACAAGATTTTGCGCATCAAGGGTGTCAAATATGTGACGCACAACAACTGGTTTGGCGGTGTATACCAGGACGAGAAAAATTTCTTTCCCCAGTTCGTCATCGATCCGGAAAATCAGCGACAGGTGATGACCGAGATGGAAGTCCCTGACGACCAGTGGAAGAATTTCCTAGCTGACCAGCAGGGAGCCATCGCGGGCGCCACGCTCGCGAAACGTTTTGGATGGAAAGTCGGAGATCGAATCCCCATCAAGAATGCGTTGTATGGGCCGACCAAGACGTGGGAATTCAACCTGGAGGGCATTTACAAAAACGGCCATGTCGGTGGAGACGAAAGCCAATTCTGGCTACAGTGGAAATATTTCGACGAGAGCATTCCGGCGGTGATCAAGAGCAACATCGGCTGGTATGTAGTGAAACTGGAATCGCCGGATGACGCTGTGTCTGTAGCGGCGGCGATTGACAAGACTTTTTCCAACTCATCCACCGAAACCAAGACGGAAACGGAATCGGCGTTTCAGGCTGGTTTTGCGAAGCAGCTTGGGAACATCGAATTCCTGATTCTGACCATCGGCGCGGTGGTGTTCTTCACGTTGTTACTAGTGACTGGCAACACCATGGCGATTTCCGTGCGCGAGCGCATCGGCGAACTCGCAGTGCTGAAGGCCATCGGCTATCCCGACCGCTATGTTTTGTTTTTTGTTCTGTCGGAAGCTCTGGTAGTGGCGTTGATCGGCGGACTCATCGGGCTCGGCCTGGCGATCGTGACGATTCCAGTCGTCGGCGCGGCCCTGAACGGTTTGCTGCCCCCGTTGCTGCTGTCCGCCAGCGTGTTGTCGCTGGGACTGGCGTTTGCAGTGTTCGTGGGGGTGGCCAGCGGACTTTTGCCGGGAATCGGCGCGATGCGTTTGCGCGTGGTGGATGCGTTGAGGAGAGTCTAAGTGGCTATCCCGGTTATTTACAATTTTCGCAGCGTGAAGGCGCGATGGACTTCGGCGATCGTGGCGGTGCTGGGAATCGCTGGCACCGTGGGGGTCTTCGTGGCCATGCTTTCGCTGGCGCGAGGATTCAAGGCGACCCTGGTTTCTTCGGGCTCGTACGACAACGCCATCATCATGCGGGCAGGCGCCACTTCAGAAATGACGGGCGGAGTGGGCATTGATGCCGTAAAAATCATTCAGGACGCTCCGGGAATCGCGCGCGGAACGGACGGCCCGCTGGTGACGCCGGAAGTGGTATTGGTCGCGCCGATTCCACTCATTTCGACGAACACCGATGCGAACGTGCAGGTGCGCGGCGTTTCGAAAAACGTTCTACAGATTCGCAACAAAGTGAAGATCGTGCAGGGCCGAATGTTTCAACCGGGACTGGACGAAGTCGTGGTGGGGAAGAACGCCAACACTTCTTACGCAGGGCTGACGGTTGGAAATACGATCAATCTCGGCACGGTGCGCTGGCAGGTTGTAGGCGTTTTCGACGCAGGTGGGAGTTCGTTTGATTCGGAAATCTGGGCCGACGCGCATTTGATTGGTCCGGCTTACAATCGTCCCGACACGCTATTCCAATCCGTGACCGTGCACCTGGCTTCGCCCGATTCATTTCAGCAATTCAAGGATGCGGTGGTGTCGGATCCGCGATTGAATGTGGACGTGACTCGCGAAATCGATTACTACTCAAAGCAATCCACGCGACTTACGACGCTGATCACGGTGCTGGGAGGGCTGATAGCAGCGATCATGGCTATTGGCGCGGTTTTTGGCGCCTTGAATACGATGTACTCCGCGGTAGCGGAGCGCGGGCGCGAAATTGCGACCATGCGCGCGCTGGGCTTCGGCGGACCTTCGGTGGTGTTTTCCTTTGTGATTGAAGCGCTGCTGATCGCGCTGGTTGGCGGTCTGCTTGGGTGCCTAGTGGTGCTCCCGCTCAATGGGCTCACTACGGGAGCCATGAACCTGCAGACTTTTTCGCACCTGGCGTTTGCCTTCAAGATCACCCCGGAACTGCTGGTGAAGGGCATCATCTTTGCGCTGGTGATGGGATTTGTTGGCGGCTTGTTGCCGGCGATGCGCGCCGCGTCACGACCGGTGGCTTCGGCGCTGCGCGAACTGTAGTTCCTATCCGTGAAATAGTGCTGCTAGGCAAGATGGCACTCTGGCATTGAAGTGCGGGTCTCTCCGTTATAGGCTGCCCTCAAATCCTGAAGCTATTTAGTTGCGTCCGCACAAGCTTCGGTCAGCGATAACAATCCATCAATCCACACCCGGAGTCCGTCATGGACACTGAAACAAGAACTGCAATTATTTCTATTCTGGAAACTCTGCGCCACGTGGCGGATACAGCATTTGAGGCGCGCGAGATGGCCTTCAAGAATTTTACGTCGTTGCGCGCGCAGCCCGGCTACGCGGAAGCGTACCAATCTCAGAAAAGTGACTTACTGGAAGAGATTCAGGCCGCCCGGGAACAAATACTTACGCACTTGAATGCACAGCTTCACCTGCTTCAAGACGTGTGATTAAAATTCCCCCATCACAGCGCCTGTTCCAGAAGCCTATTGCACCGTAATGGTTACGGTGGCGGTGGTGCGACCGAATTCGTTGGCGGCGTACAGAGTGTAGGTGGTAGTGGCCGTGGGCGTGACGTTTACGCTGGTACCGCGTACCGCGCCAACTTGCGGCGAAACTATCAGGTAAGACGCGTTGGTGGCCGACCAGCTTAGCGTTACAGGCGTGCCTGCGTGGACGGAGCCCGACGGGCTCGCTGTGAAGCTCTGAATCCCTGGCGCCTGGCCTTGTGGAACGTTTGCTGAGGTGTAAATGGTGTCCATCTTCACCACTTCGAAATCAGAGGCCTTCACGCCGCCGAGGGCATGAAGATCGTTATTGTCCCAGCTGGCATCCGGGGCGCCGCTCAGGAACATGGAAGAGCCGTTATCAGCCATGATCATTCCGTATTGCTGCAGGGCTTTCAGAATCACCTGGTTGGCGGGTGAAAATGTTGAGATGTTGAAACTGGATTTCAGGCGCAGGCGCATGCCCATGGGAGCGGCGCTGGCGTTGGTGGAATTCGCGGCCCAGTGAGTGGCCGGCAGAACGTAAGCGGCGCGGCTGTGCTGCAGAGTGAAGCGCAAGGCGTGCTTGATGGAGCCGGCGGCGATTTCGTCGTAGCGCGCGAGCCCGGGGAAAACGGGCAGGCCTGCGGCGTCGACGGAGGTCCACGTGAGCGGGCGATGATTGTAGTTCTGCAAGTCCCACACGGCGCCGGAGGCAGCGTTCCACGAGCCGTTGGTGTTCACGCTGGCGCCGAATAATTCGTAGAGGAAGCACTTGGTGTTGTCCAACACGAGCACATGCTGGTCGCCGGGATTTGGCGCGCCTTCGATGGGCGCGTTGGCCGGAATGGGCATCGGACCGGGATCGCTCTCGTCACCGTAGGCGTTGAAAGTTACGTCAACCGGCGCTTGCCCGGCACCGACCACTGAGTAGGGAATTCCAATAGTGCTGCCGCTGAATTGTCCGGAGCCGAAATCGGCGTGCATGCCGATCGTGCCGCCGATGAAATTGATCAGGGCGGTCGAATTCGGATCCACTGCGGCGAACGAAACATTCTGATTCCAGGCATTGTTGGCGGGGAAGGGAACGAAGCCCTTGAGGCTGCCGCCTGTGCCCACGCTCATGCCGCTGCAGGCGCTGGCTTGCGTGGTGCCATTGACGATCAGATTAATTGCGGATGAGCTGCTCGCGCCAGGATTCGGATTGGTGACCGTAACGGAATAGTTCCCGGAGGTGGGCTGGCTGCCGGAGGCGGTAAGTTGCGTGGAACTTACAAACGTGGTGGTCAACAGGGCACCGGATAGCGAGACTTGCGCGCCATTGACGAAATTACTGCCGGTGATGGCCAGTGTGAAACTTCCGCCATTCACTGTGGAAGGCGAGATATTGCTCAGTATGGGAGTGGGATTGAGCAGCGTAACGGTGGCGCTGGCTTTTTTGGTGGTGTCCGCGGCGCTCGTTGCCGTGACCGTGGCGCTATTGGGACTTGGCAAATTTTGCGGGGCGACAAACATGCCGCTCGAATTGATGGTCCCGGCGGTGGAATTTCCACTGACTACACCATTAACGGACCAGGTTACAGCGAGGTTGGTTGTACTGGTGATGGTGGCAGTAAATTGTTGGGCGCTTCCGGCGCGCACGCTTGCCGTGGTGGGCGCGACGGATACCTGCTCAACCGGGGCGGGCTTGTGCTTGCGGTCGGCGGTGCTCGTTCCGCTGGTGGAGCCGCATCCAGCGGCCCAAACCGCGGCGATAAAAAAGAAAACTTTAATGTGAGCGCGCACGAGACTCTCCCCTTGGTTTGGTGATTATGAACGGTGATTTATCCAGGGACTACTGGCCGACAGGCCAGCTAAAGTACAGGGCGCCTGCAATGCGGCATTGAATTGACATCCGAAATGCCCGATGCTGCAAGGCGAACCACATTCCGGGTCCAGGAGTCCCACAATGACGCAATTGCCCCGATCGCAACGATGGCCCTCGCTTCCACTGGCCGAATGGAAAGATACCTACGCGACGCTGCACATGTGGACGCAGGTGGTAGGAAAAATTCGCCTGGCGCTTAGCCCGGACATTAACCACTACTGGGGCACGGCTCTGTACGTGACGGCGCGAGGGCTGACTACCTCGCCGATTCCTTACGCCCAGGGCGTCTTCGAGATTAATTTTGATTTCGTGGCGCATGAGCTGCGAATCCTGACCAGCACGGGTGAGAGCAGATCCATTCGATTGATGCCGCGGACCGTGGCGGAATTTTATTTTGAGTTGATGGCGGCGCTGAGTTCATTGGGCATCGAGGTGAAAGTGTGGGCCATGCCGGTGGAAGTGCCGCGACCTGTGCGGTTCAATGTGGACGAGGCGCACAAGTCGTATGACCCCGAGTATGCGCATAGGTTCTGGCGGATCCTGACGAGCGTTGAAATGGTGATGCGCGAGTTTCGCGCGCGCTTCATCGGGAAAGTTAGCCCAGTGCATTTTTTCTGGGGCAGCTTCGACCTGGCCGTGACGCGCTTTTCTGGACGCCGCGCGCCAGAGCGGCCCGACGCGGATCCGATCACCAAAGAAGCTTACTCACACGAAGTAATCAGTCACGGGTTCTGGCCGGGCGATGGGGAAATCATCAAGGATGCAGCGTTTTATGCCTACGCGGCGCCGGAGTCGGAAGGTTTCAAGTCGCAACGCGTACTGCCGGCGAAGGCATTTTATAGCGGCGAGAAAAATGAATTTTTCCTGATGTATGAGGACATGCGCCAGGCGGACTCGCCGGAACAAGTGCTGCTGGATTTTTTCCAGAGCACGTACGAGGCGGGAGCGACTTTGGGGAATTGGAATCGCGCAGAGTTGGAGCGTCCCGGACAGAGTGCGGCGAAGGCTTAGATACCGCGGAATTGTTTGGTTTGCTTACCGGCGCTAACTTGGGCGTGGACCCAAGGTTTCCGCTGAGGAAATCGATTTGGCCGCTGGGGCCACAGTCGCCGGGGACGACACGCCAAAGGAATTGCCGGCGGCCGCTGCCAAAGCACTTGGGGCGGTGGAGGCGACGGGGGCGGGAGAACCAGCCGCTGGAAGCTTCGACGAAGAAGATGATGACAGATCCGTTTCCGTCAGCGCGACGGCGGGCGTGGAGCGGTAGCGCACGATCAACAAAGTCAGATCGTCAGCCTGGTGCGCGCCCTTGGAAAAATTTTCGACGGACTCCAGGATCGATTTCTGTAATTTGTCCAGGGCACATTCAGACTGGCCAGTAAGAACTTCACGAAGGCGCGGGACGCCGTAGAGTTCTTCAGCAGGATCCATGGCTTCGGTGACGCCGTCGCTGAACAGAATCAAAGTGTCGCCAGGTTCGAGTTTCACGCACGAACTGACGTATTCGGCTTCCGGGACCAGGCCCACCGGAAACGAACCTTCGGTGAAGGGCTCTTCGGCGATGCCGTGACGAATCAGGAACGGCGAGGGGTGGCCGGCATTGATGTATTCGAGCCCCCCATCCTGATCGAGAATGCCGAAGAACATGGTGGCGTAGCGGCCAACTTCCGAGTGGCCGCACAGAAATTTGTTGACGTGATTGAAGACCCGCGCAGGATCGGTTCCGAGGGTCATGCCGGAAAGTGCGCCCTGCAGCATGGTGGTCAGGAGCGCGGCTCCCAAACCTTTTCCGGAAACGTCGGCGATGAGGAACGCGGTGCGATTATCGCTGAGCGGGAAGACGTCGAAATAATCTCCGCCCACGGACAAGCAGGGAAAATTGATACCGGAAACGGCGAGGTGCGGGAATTCGCGAAAATCTCGGGGTAACAACGCCCGCTGAAAGTCGCGCGCAATGTTGATTTCCTGCTCCATGCGTTGGCGCTCGCGTTCGCGTTCGACGAGTCGGGCGTTGTCGAGAATGCTGGCGGCGTCGGCGGCGAGGGCGTCGAGAATCTGGCGGTCAAGCTTGGAAAACGCCGCGGGACGTTTCGAATCCATATACAGCACGCCGAGAAAATCTCCGCGCTTGATGTTGATCATGGATTCTTGAGTGTTGGCGCGAGACATGGCGTACAGCGGAATCACGACGACGGCGCGGAGTCGCTGCGCCACGATGCTTTGGGCCGCGGCGAGATCCATGTCGGCCTGCGCGAGATCTTCGGTGATGACGGGAGAGTGTTGCTTCAGGGCCAATTGGATCGCAGTTTGACTGGGCGTGAGACTCTCGGGCGGAAGCCGGAGGCCCCCGCTGCGGCGTGCCAGGCGCACATGCAAGCTTGCGGGATTGTCGCCTTCGAGTAGCAGGCCGCGGTCTGCGTCGGTGACAGACACGGCGTGATCCAGCATGGTGCCCAGCACGGAATCGAGCGGCAACTGCGAATGCAGCAAAGTGGTGGCTTCGAGCAATAAATTCAGTTTGCGCAGGCCGCCTGTGCCAGTCTGTTCCGAAGAAGTGATGTGCTCAATGCGCGTGAGCAGGTGAGGAATAGACTCTTCGCCGGAGTCGGTGGCGTTGCGAAAAATTATTTCGTAGGAATCTTCCAGCCCAAAAGAAATTACGTCGCCGTTCTGGAGTTCGCGGCTTTCCACTTTGTCGCCATTTACGAAGAGCCCGCGACGCTGGCCACGATCCTCCAGGTAGAAGCGGTTGGCTTCCGTAACGATCGCGGCACAGTTGCGAGATATGCGGCGATCGGAGAGCTGCAGATGGTTCCCGGTTTCCGCGCCACGGCCGATGTGGAAAGGCGTCTGCGTGATGCGCGCGAATCGGCGCGCGCCGTCAGGCGAGACGACTTCCAGTACCGCTTCTCCAGGCAGGGCCACGGAATCGGGCATCGGTGCACTCCAGGGGTGGATTGTAGCATGCACGGACAAGTGGCTGGCGTGTTGTGCCTTGCGAATTGCGCCACTCTGCCTAATCAATCAGGGGGCAGCCGCGGCTGAGCAAAACCAGATATCAAGCGGTTTTTCTAGCCCGAGCCGTTCTTTCCGACAGGGATTTTCTTGCCTTCGCGTCGGCGCCCTTGTTGGCGATGCTCTGCTTCAAAGCGGTCATCAGGTCCACGACGGGAGCGAGGCGCGGGGTTTTTTCCGGCTTGGGAGCGGCGGTGCCCTTTTCCTTGCTCTCGATGAGCTTCTTCACGCGCTCCTGGTATTCATCATGCAGTTTTTCAGGATGGAACGGGGCCACCAGGCCTTTGGCGAATTGCTCGGCCAGGTCGACTTCCGGTTTCTTGAGATTTGATGCAGTGTTTTTCCCGTAGCCGGGCACATCGCGAATCTCTTTAGGGTAGTAGAGCGTATGCAGCGTCAGTCCTCCGTGGTAGGGACGCACGATGACGGTACGTTCGCGCTGGTGCATGGTGACCTGCGCGATGGCGGCAACTTTCAATTCTTCCATGGTTTCCAGTAGCAGCGTGTAACCGCGGCGCCCGGCCTCTTCGGGAACTGAGAAGTAGGAGGTTTCAAAATAGATGGGATCCACGTCGCTGAGTTTCACAAATTGGAGGATCTCCATCGACGACGAAGAGGCCGGCTGAAGTTTTTTCAGTTCTTCACGATCGACGATGACCATCTTGTCGTCGTCGGTTTCGTAGCCCATGACGATTTCGTCTCGGGTGACCACGCGCTTGTCATACTCGCAATACAGTTGCTGGTGCACGCGGTGACCGCACTCGCGGTGCACTTCATGAAAGCTGATGTGCGAATAACGAGCAGCGGCGAAGAGCTTTATGGGCACGGAGACAAGCCCGAACGATATGCTGCCTTTCCAGACGGATGCGGCCATGACTACTCCCGGGGCATTACCATTCGTGGTAAGCGGTGCAATTATGGCCATAATTGCCGGGAATGGTAAATCGGTGATTAAGAGTAGAGTGGTTCGCCGGATTGAAATGCTGCAGCGGGGATGTAAACTGTTCAGCTTCAAAGAAATGTGAGTGACGGCTGAAGGGGAGATGCAACGTGCCGGAAATGGGCAGTAGCTTCGAGCATAGAGCGCCGCGCGGCCAGGGCGCGCGGAAGCTGAGTACCCACCAGCAGGCGACTTTGATTCAAATATTGCTGAACTTTCCCGATGAGCCTGTGGGCGTTTGCTGCTCACCGTCGGCTGGTGATGCAGTAGCGTACGCAGAAGATTTTCTGACAGTATTCAAATCGATCAACTGGACAGTCGATCGCGTACAGAAGGCCGACAGCCTGCCCGCCGCACCCGCCAGCCTGGCCATCATCGCGAAGGGGAACCCACCTCCACCCAGCGCGGAAGCCCTGCGTGACGGGCTACGCATTTATCAAATCGAAGCGGAGATTATTGAAGATCGCACTAATCTTTGCGGCGACAGGAAGTTCGTGTTGGCGGTCACCTAGGGGCCTGCGACTAGCTTTCCGTGGTGCCGGCTTGCTTTACCTCTTTTTCCACCGCTGAAATTTCCACGCGTTCGCGTTTGATGTCCAGGCGCAGCCTCGCAAAGATGCTCATATAGATGTTAGCTACCCACACCAGCGCGAACCCGGCAATCAGGTACCCACGCCAACCGGGGTACACCAACTTGAAGCGCGTAATTATCAGAAAAATGGCCGCTACGTAATGGCTGAAGCAGTATTCGCAAGTGAAGAGATAGAAAAACTTGCGCTCGTAAATAGTCCGGCAGGTCTTGCTGTTACGCACGCACCAGTCGCGGGTTTCCCTGAAGATTTCTTCATGGGTGATGGTCCAGGCGACGGAGGCAACGGGAATCGCCAGAATCACCAGTGTCAGAAGCTGCTGTCCCAGGCTCATAATTTTTCGCCATCCGCATACGAACATGCGCGAGTACCAGAGGCTATGAAATTATTTTTCCACAGCGCTTTCCGGTGTGCGGAAAGCGTCGTCGTCATTCTCTGAAAGTGCGGCTTCCGACCGAACTTTCAGTTCACCGCCGCCAAACAATCGCTTGTGTATGCGCGCTATTTTCTCAGGATCAATCTTAGGACGGCGGTCATAGGTCAGCAATCCGTTGGTTTCCTGTTCTATGTCGGTCAGCTGGGTGTAGCAGAAACCGGCGACAAAACCGAGAGCGGCGATGCCCTCCATAAGATCGCGGTATTTGACCAATAATTCCTCATGGCTCTGACAGCTACCGTAGAAGTCGAAAAGCATGTCCCGTTTTTCCCCGGGAATATCGCGCGGCACCTGCAGAAATCCGCCTACTTCCGAGAGCATTACCGGTTGGCCGCGGTACCGGGAACCCAGAACAAATAAAGGCTTGTTATCGATCCAGACATGCGCGGGCAGCGGGCCGCCCATGCGTGTCTCGTGGTAGCGCTGCTTCAAAAGCGTGGCCGTGGCAGTGTAGTCATGAATAGCGCAGATGTCCGTAATGTCGGAATGCTCCCAGCCGTCGTTATCGATAACGGGGCGGTAGGAGTCGACCTGTCGCGTAATTCCTACCATGCGCTCCACGAAGGCATACTGCGCGGGATTGCTTTCTTTCAGGCCCGGAAGTCCCATGCTCTCGTTGATGGGAACCCAAGTGATGATGCAGGGGTGGTTATAATCGCGTTCGACCGCGCGCTTCCATTCAGCCGCGAGGCGTTCCTCCGCTTGCGTGGACCATTCGCGGGCGTTGGGCATTTCGCCCCAGACGAGCAGGCCCAGCTTGTCACACCAGTACAGCCAACGGGGGTCTTCTATTTTCTGATGCTTGCGGGCGCCGTTGAAGCCGAACTTTTTAGCCCACTCGACGTCTTCGCGAAGTGCGGCTTCGGACGGAGCTGCTAGATAACTCTCGGGCCAGTAACCCTGATCGAGGATCATGCGCAGGTACGTGGGCACGCCATTGATACGGCAAGCGCCGCCGCGCAACTCAATACTTCGCAACCCGGAGTACGAGCCGACTTCATCCAGCAACTCGTCACCTTGAAACAAACGCAGCTTCAGTTGGTAGAGGTGGGGAGAATCCGGCGACCATAATTTGGCGCCGGGAATTTTCAAACGCAGATTGGCGGTGGCGGCGGAGATTTCTTTTTGGGTTTGCGCCACGAGGGTGCCGCCGTCAAATACATCCGCTTCCAGTCGCCAGGCGGCCGAAGGTGCGTGCAGGTATACCGCCAGGTCCAATGCACTTTCTCCCACAAAGGCTGAAATTTTCAGGTGGTCAATGCGGATGGCCGGCACCGGCTCCAGCCACACGGTTTGCCAGATACCGGAAGTGCAGTAGTAATCGATGTCATGTGGCAGTGCGCTTACAGACTGTTTGCCACGCGGCTGCGCGGGACTTTGCGAATCGAGCACGCGGACCGTCAGGCGATTTTTTTCAACGTTCAGGTAAGGGCCGATATTGAATTCGAAAGGAGTGTGCCCGCCGCGATTGTGGCCGACTTCCTGGCCGTTCACCCATACGGTGGATTCGTAGTCCACTGCGCCGAAGTGCAGCAATACGTTCATACCCTTCCAATTGGCGGGAATCTCGAAATCGCGCGCGTACCAAATGATTTCGTGAACCGACTTGTCGTTGATTCCAGACGATTCGCTCTGGTATGGAAACGGTACGATGATGCGATTCTCCAGGGGCAAGCCCAGCGGCCAACCGAGCGTCGCGCCCTGGTTCAAATCATCAAATGCGAATTCCCAGACACCGTTGAGATTCAACCAATCCGGGCGCACGAACTGCGGACGAGGATATTCGGGCCTGGGTATGTTTGCGTCGTTCAGCTGCATATCAACGGTGTCCCTCTGAAATCCCGGCCTGTGGAGCCGGCGACAAGCTACGCGGAGGTGTGAACGGTAGCTCCCGCGGCTTGTTCCAGAAAATCCGTATTACGTTGCGGCCCGTCATAATGAATGCGCTCGGGCTTTCGCCACCAGCCCGGCCCATCTGCCGGCGAATAATTCGGCGGGTGCCCGTTGGCGATTTCCTTCAATATCTTTGCGAGAGCGGTAGGCTTTGGTTCTCCACCGCGAAGATCAAAAACTCCAGGTTCGTAAATATTATCATTGCGAATCAGCAGGGAATTCCAATCAAACGATCCCAGGAGCGCCCAAGCTGTAACGGCCCTGACGTCGTATCCGTTGGCTCTTTGCAGTTCCGCGGCGTTCCACACTTCGCGAAACCACTTCACTTGTTCGTCCGGGATGCCGCCTAGATGTACTTCTGTCACGGCGACGGGAAGGCGGTAGCGGCTGCAGATTTCCGCCAGGCGCGCCGCTGGACCCAAGTCATCGGCGAGGTCCACGCGCACGGCTTCGACGTCCGCGTAGCGATGGCGTTTATTGGTGCCGTGAGTGGCGGCCGGATACAAATGGATGCGTTCATCCAGATAGCGATCGCTGGTCAGATAATGATTCACGCCAAGAATGTCGGGGGGACACGGATTTTCCAGGAACCATTCCAGCTCCGACTGTTCGATCCCGCTGTCGCACAGATAATTTGAGAGTGGATGGCGGTCGTCTACCCGGCCACACAGTAAATCAAAGGTCAACCAGCGCCGATCGTTGTCAAAGCGCGCCTGGTAAACCATGCGCGGAGTGCTGAATGTTTTGCCCAGGTCTTCTGTTTGGATCAGGCGCGCGGCTGGATTTACTTCGCGAATTGCGCGCATAGCCAGTGCTGTCGCGCGGCACTGGTGCAGCAAGGCGCGTGCAAACGATTCATCGGACTTCCCGTGCGGATACCAGTGACCGTACAAGCCGCTGAATCGGGCAGTCGTGAGTGGTTCATTGACCGGGGTGTAGTTTCCGACCCAAGGGTAGCGATTCGCGACGGCGCGGGCGTAAGCGCAGAATTTTTCTGGAAACTGCGGATCGGTGAGCGATGTGTGAGCGGGTCCGCTGCCGTGATGAAGCACTCCCACGATGGGATCGATGTTCAGATCGCGCAGTTGAGCGAGGCGCGCATCGCTCCAAGCCCATTCGAGATTGCCGGCGCGCTCGGTGCGCTCCCAGAGGATCGGGTAGCGAAGTTTAGTCACCCCGAGGCTGGCGATGAACTGCAGGTCCTGCGGGCGGTCTTGATGACCGGTGCGCGCGATCTGGTCGAAGTAGACATTTCCTACGCGATTGACGGTGCATTCCAGCCCGCCCCAGAGTTCAAGAGACATGTCCGCCTTCGCGCGCTCCGACCACCACGTCGGTTACAAAGGTTCGAGGCGTTTCGATATGGCGGGGGCGCGTGATGGAAACTGTCGATTCGAGACGGCGCATTCCGGAAATTTTGGCGTACATGGTAAGGGACTGGGCGGTGACCTGATCCATGTTGTAGTACTTGTAGGTAGCAAGGCGGCCGGCGAAATGCACGCCGACCGCGGCGTCAGCGAGTTCCTTGTATTGCGCGTAAAGCTCGGTGTTCTGTTTTCGCGGGACCGGATAGTAAGGATCGCCTTCGGCTTTGGGGAATTCAAAAACGATGCTGGTTTTGGGGTGAGCCTGGCCGGTCAGATATTTGAATTCGGTGATGCGCGTGTACGCCTGGTGGTTGGGGAAATTTACTACCGGCGCCTCCTGGTAGAACTCGCGGTCCACCGTTTGGTGTTTAAATTCGAGCGAGCGATAAGGAAGCTTGCCCAATTTATAGTCAAAGAATTCATCAATGGGGCCGGTGTAGATCATCTCGCGGAAGGGCAGTTCTTTGAGTACTTCGCGATAATCGGTATTCAGAAGAATTTTGATGTTGGGGTGATCGAGTATACGTTCGAACATGCGCGTGTAGCCGTGCAGCGGCATCACCTGGTACATATCGGTAAAGTAGCGGTCGTCGCGATTGGTGCGCACGGGCACGCGGCCGATCACGCTGGCATCCAGCTCTGAAGGGTCGAGTCCCCATTGCTTGCGGGTGTAACCGCGAAAAAACTTTTCGTACAGTTCGCGGCCGATTTTACTGACCACTACGTCTTCGGAATTATTTATTTTCCCGGTCGGCTCGGCGAGAGAGGCAAAAAATTCAGTGAGTCCTGCGGAAGTCAGATTCATTCCGTAAAGACGATTGATGGTGTCCAGGTTGATGGGAATCGGCACGGTCATGCCATCCACATTGGCGCGCACGCGATGTTCATAGGGGCGCCACGCAGTGAAGCGCGATAGATATTCGAAGACCTCCGTGGACTTGGTGTGAAAAATGTGCGGGCCGTATTTGTGCACCAGGATGCCGTCTTCGTTGTAATGATCGTAAGCGTTGCCGGCAATGTGATTGCGCTTATCGCAGATCAGAACTCTTTTGTTTCCGCCTGCCGCCAACCGTTCAGCGAGGACACTTCCAGCGAAACCTGCACCTACAATTAGATAGTCGAACATAAAGAAACTGATCTCCTGGTGTTGCGGGTAAATCTGATCGAGGCACGAGCGGTGCTTGAGGCTGTTGCTGCGGCGTGCGCGTCAGTCGGGGGCTAGGCCCGACCGCCGGCAGCAGCTGCTGCGGCAAGGCGGCTGCTGGCCGCGGGACTCTGCGCATCTTGATGCGTGTGACGCTTCACCACGTCTTCGAGTAATTCCGCCATGCGCCCCCAGGTGCGGGACCACGAAGTTTGGGACAGCATGGAATCCACAAGTCTCAAGCGCTGCGTGGCGTCCTCGGCCAGACCCTTTTCCGCCGCGGCGATGAATTCCTCAGGGGAATCCGCGATGTGCACTACACCGGCTTCGCCGTAGGGTCGAATGACATCGTTGATCGAAGTCGAAACGACCGGCAGACCGGCGGACAGATACTCGGGAGTTTTTGTAGGGCTGATAAAACGCGTTGAATCGTTACGCGCGAAGGGCAGCATGGCTATGTCCCAGCCGGCAAGGTAAGCGGGCAATTCGTCGTAGGATTTCATGCCCAGATAATGAATGTTGGACATCTTAGGAAGTTCGGCAGGATCGATCTTGACGACCGGGCCGATCATCACCAGATGCCAATTCGGGCGAGCGGCAGCAATTCCGGCGATCAAACTCAAATCCATACGTTCATCAATCACACCAAAGAATCCCAGCCGGACTCCCGGAATGCAGGCCTGGTCTTCCGGTTCCGTAGTCAAGGTGCGGGCCCGCGCGAAATGCGGAGTATCAATGCTCGACGGAAACGCGAAGATGCTGTGATGCTGTTGGCGTTTGGCTTCGTACAGGCTGAGGCCGCCAGTGAAAACCAGGTCCGCCCACCGCAGCAACTCCATCTCGCGCTCCCTTGACTCCGGTGGAGCGCCCTTGAAAGCGGAAAGTTCATCCATGCAGTCGTACACCACCGCCAGTGGTTTCAAATGCCGAGTCCAAGGCAGATGCATCGGAGTGTAGAACCACAAAGCGTAATTCTGGATTTGTTGCTGGACAAAAAATTCATTCAGCAAATTTTTGAGGGCTTCGGTTACGTCATCACCATGCGCGACGTGAGGCACAACAACATCAACACCAGAGTTGCCGCGCGTATGGACGAGGTGGGAAGGCGCCGAAGCAAAGACGGGTTCCTCGATATAAAAGACGCGCCCTTTGGCGGCAAAACGGCTGAGGAGATGTTGCGGGCGCTGGTATACAAAATTCCAACGCAGATGCGAGAAGCAGACCAAATCGGTTGAGCCAGTATCGATGGCTATAGGCATAGTCATAAGGTGTGTCGGGAACTCAAGAAAAGAATGTACTTAGACTGCGACAACAAAAACATAGGGTGTTCGTAGTAGCGGTTTTACTTTGACTTTGTAGGGTCAACGACTACGGTCTGCTCGGAACGCTGGGACGTTGCTCCGAGTTGCTGAAACACTCCGGCCTGCAGGACGGTCTGAGCCAGTGTGAGCACCAGCTTATCATCTCCAGCGATATTCAGCCTGACGGTCGCCTTTGCGGGATCGCCGCCGAATTTCCACAATCCGATGACCACCTTGGCCTCCGGAAGTAGGCTCCGAACTCTTTTGTACAATTCCCGGGCGTGTAACAGTGCGAAGGGCGGCAGCGCCGAAATGCATACGATGTCGGGAGCCGAGTCTTTTACCTGCGCGAGCATCTCCGCCGTGGTACCTATGGCGATGGCTTGCGCGCTGTAGCCGGATTTTTCCAGAAGCTGCGCCAGCATGAGTCCGACAATTTCATCGGCTTCATCACGCGCCGGCAAACAGACGATGCTGGTTAGCGGTTCAAGACGTACTGGCGTTCTTTCGCTCGCAGGCGGAAGGGCAGTTCTTTCTTCCTCTGTGGCGCCTTCTTGCGCGGCAGTGTCTGCCTCTCTGGTTTTGTCGGCCAGTTCCTCCAGCAATTCCTTGGTGCTCTGACAGATAAATTGTTCGGTGATGGCGTCGAGATCGTCGTGGTGACGATCCTGCTCAGCGAGCGCGAGAGCAGGGACAACCACGGAATCGTAAAGTTCTTCCAACGAATGATCTTTTAAATACTCTTCCAGGACCTGTTTTGCTTCCGGCTGATCGGACGCCAGAAGGCGCTGATAGTAATGCGCCTCGGGAGATAGCACGGGCTGATCGCCAAGCAAAACGTTCAGGAAACTCAACGTAGGCACGTGCCGCCCGATCACCACCAGGCAAACCGTTAATGGTGTAGACAGTAGAAGCCCAATCGGTCCCCAAATCAACGCCCAGAAAATTGCTGCAAAGAGAATTGCGAAAGAGGAAATGCCGGTGTTCGCGCCGTACAGCCATGGCTCCAGGAAATTCGCGACCGACAATTCCACGATCAGGTACAGCAACAGGGTTTCGACTGGCTGGCTCCACGAGGTAAAAATTGCCAGCGACAACAGGATGGGCAATATGGCGGCGAGGGGCGCGCCGATGTAGGGAAGGAAGCGAAAGAGCCCGGCAACGGTGCCCCACAAAAGAGCATTGGGCACGCCGATAAAATATAGGCCAAGTCCAATCACTGCGCCGTATCCGGTATTTACCAGAAGCTGCATCAGCAGGTAACGGCTGACGCGGGCTCCGGCGTCGTTGAGCGCCTGGGTCATCACGTTCAAATGGCCGTGCCCCACCAAACCGATCACACGATTGCGTAGATCTTCACGGCCGGCGAGCATGAAAATTGTCAACACCACGACGATAATGGCGCTTCCGAGGGGTGTGATCAGGCTATTGAAAGATTCCAGCGGGTTGCTGGCCGGCTGATACACCTGAACCGGGGCGGGCTTGGGTGGTGCTACCGCGCCTTTGGCTTTAGCAGAGGCTTTTGCTGAGGCATTTTCGGCCGTGTCCGCGGAGGTCTCGGTGATCTCCTTTCCGATTTCCTTTACGGCATTGGCGGCGCTATCGAATCTGCTGCTGCTCTTGGGACTGCGAATGGAATCGATTTTGGTTTTGATATTGGATTTGTAGCTGGGCAGCTGATAGGTGACATCAATTAGCTGGTTCGCGACCGTCCAACCCGCTATGCCCAACCCTGCGGCTGCTAAAACAACCACCAGGAACACGGCCAGAAATCTCGGAAAGTAAATCCGCTCGAGAAGGCTCACCAGCGGAGTGAGTACAAACGTGAACAATACAGCGAGCGCCAGCGGTACGAGCATCACGCGGGCGAAGTACAACGTGGCGATGACCACTACCGCTGCGAACAGGGTAAAAATACGTGAAATATCTTTAGCCGGAGGCGTGCGCGCCAATCAGGACCTCCGACTTTCGTCTTCGATTATCAGAAGTTGCAGTTGATGAGCTCTTCCGCGAAGTAACCCACCTTCGCACGGGGCGCTTACCGTTCGCTCATCGCCGCGAAAAAACTCGGCAGATTCCGTTGCGCATTGGCCGAGGTACCCGGCGTCTTCACTCATAGCGGCGAAATCCGCCATCTCTTCATAGAAGCCCAACATGTGATGCTCCGTATCGGTGGCTGCTGCACAGGGGACGACGGCAGAGCTGCTGCCAAAATGAAATCCATTCGCGGGCTGCAGTGATAATGCACCCTGAAGCGAGCTAAAGAGAAGAGGGAATTCAGCGGTAAGGCGAACGCTTGCGCAATCTACGCTCTTTACCGGATGGCCCGATATTGTCAGACAGACTAAATTCGCCACCTGAAGTAAACACGTCGAGGTTTTTTCGCTGCGCGTCAAGCCAGCGAATGCCTCCGCCACACCGAGATCAAAGGAGAAAGTTATGGACGAACAATATCGAAACGACAGCACGGATCGCCCCTTCGGGGACCAGGGTTCAACTGGCTCAGTGGCTGGAACCGCAGCCCGACTGAAGGAACAGATTTCCGAGAAGGCTGCCGATGTTCGCGACCGGGTCAACGATTTTGGCCGCAAGACAGCAGACAAGATTGACGCGTCGCGAGAGCCCGCTGCTGCATCGCTGAACAGGACGGCTTCCGCATTGCACAGTCAATCAGACCGCGTGGCCGGCGCAGCGCACGCGACCGCGGACAAGCTGCAAGCGACGGCGGACTACGTTCGCGACCACGATTTCAAGGAAATGGCGTCGGATGTAACTGAACTGGTAAAGCGATATCCCGGACAGTCGTTGGCGGTGGCCGCTGGGTTGGGCTTTCTGCTGGCGCGTGTAATGCGCAGCAGCGACTGAGGTTTACGTCCATGCGAGAGGGAACAAAGATGGCGGTACAAAACGGCAGGACAGTGCCGGAAGTTCTCCAGGACATTGTGGGAAATATCCAGGAGATCATCCGCTGTGAATTCCGGCTCGCCAAAGCGGAAATCAAACAGGAAGCCGCTAAGGCCAAATCGCCGGTCATCATGTCGGTGATGGGCGGCGCCCTGGGGCTCTATGCCTTCGGCTTCCTGCTACTCACGGCGATGCTGGCGATGGCTACGGTCATGACCATGTGGATGGCCGCGCTAATCATCGGCGCGGTGCTGGCAGTGGCTTCGATGGCCTTGATTGGCGCTGCCAAAGCGCGGCTCAAGCACGTCAATGCGGTTCCGGAACGAACGATCGAAAGCATCAAGGAGAATGTCCAATGGACCAAAGACCAGAGCAGATAGAGCAGCACATACGGCATCAACGCAGCGAACTGGAAGATAACTTCAGCGAGCTGGAAGAAAAGGTGAAGGGCGCCTTCGATTGGAAAACGCAATTCGAAGAGCGGCCAGGGCTGATGCTGGGAGCTGCTTTCGTAGGGGGAGTTTTGCTGGCAGCGATTCTGCCTAGCACGTCGAGCATCACGCAACGTGTTACGTCACGGCGTCGATCGTTCGCGGATCCTTATGGCGGCCGCGATTCAGCGGTTTCCTCTGGCAATGACCGTCCTTCTACATACGCAAGCGCCGCGGCGGGATCGACATCAGAAACCTGGGACAATTTGAAGAATGCCGCCATCGGCCTAGGCGTTTCGCGCCTCACCGAACTGGTGGAGGGCCTGGTTCCCGGGTTCAGCGAGCAGTACAAAAAAGCTGCGAGCAGCAGCAAACCGACCACGAACTTCGGAAACATGCCCACATCGCAGGAAACGAGCAGGCAGAAGCCGAATGGTGGCAGCACGGACTACGCTTCACATTCCTGACGCTTCCCTATTCACTCACGACCTGACGGCTGCGCTGCAACATGGCGCAGCCGTTTTGTTTTCGGAATCAGTGGCCCCATAAGTACTACAAAATGGAACTGCCCCTACATCGTTTACCTGATGGTCCCCGAGATGCATTAACCGTACTGTCCCACCATCTTGAAGGGCCTCGTCGTTGGCCACCTGATATTCAACTAAGGAGACCGGAGATGGACTTGCTTTGGACAATTGCGGTGATACTTGCGATTCTGTGGCTGCTCGGGCTCGTGACTTCCTACACACTGGGTGGCTTCATTCACATCCTGCTCGTTCTAGCGATCATCGTCATACTGATCCGGGTCATCCAGGGACGCCGACCGGTTTAGGTTACCAGGCCGCGAGCGTGCTTTAGCCCAAACGGCGCAGGAGTCTTCGGCACGGCTTTCGCGTGGCACATGGACGGCTTCGGTCGTGCGTGTGCCACGTATCCGCTACGCAGAGGGGTATTCAGTTATGGCTGCGGAAAATTCTTCGGGCAAAGGTTCTTCAGAAAAAGAGCCAGGATTGCTGACCAACGTGGCCGAGACGATCGGTTCGACGTTGGGCACATTGGTGGCTCGTGCCGGCGCCGCGCAAAAGTCTCTGTCCACGGCGGCCAGCGAAACCGTAGCGACCGTTAAGAAAGCATCAACAAGAGTCCGGGCCATCAGAAAGTCTGCCCGGCGCGCACCAGCGAGAAAAACTTCCGCCAAGCGGGCTGGGAAGTCCGCCCAGAAATCCAAAAGTAAGAGTTCGCGCAAGCCGGCCAAGAACGCTGCTTCGAAGAAACGCCGCGCCAGCCGGCGCTAGTCCTTTCCCGCAAAAATACCGCACCCTTCATTTCTGCCACGTTTTCTCTGCTATTCATATCGCAGGGCGATGACTGGACTGACTCGAGTGGCGCGTCGCGCCGGAATCCAGCAAGCCAGCACGCCAATGATCAACAACAGCACCGGCACGATAACCAGAGTGAGAGGATCGTGCGCGGACACGCCCCAGAGTTGGCTGCTGATGAGCCGCGAGAGGCCCAGGCTCGCCGCCAGGCCGATACCAACCCCAAGCGCTACCAGGCGTAGTCCGGTTCGTATCACCAATCTTTGAACGTCGCCGCCTGCAGCTCCGAGCGCCATGCGAATGCCAATTTCGTGGGTGCGCCGCGCGGTGGTGTAGGCGATTACGCTGTAAACGCCGATGGAGACGAGAATCACTCCGACTGCGGCGAAGACGGTGATGAGTAACAAGCCAAAGCGCGGCTGTGAATAGGAAAACGAATTGATGAAGCTTTCCATAGTGCCGGTGAAGGTGAGCGCCACGCTACGATCGGTGCCCCAGATTTCCTGGCGTACCGCATTCATCATCAGCATCGGATCGGCTGAGGTGCGAACGAGCACGCCCCTGGCCGCCGAACCCGTGACCGTGTACGGCACCCACGTTTCCGCCGTAACGGGCTGCTGCAGTCCCTGATTTTTCACGTCAGCCACGATGCCTACGACTTCATACCAGGCGTCCGGTTGCGCGTCGGGGAACTTTTCTAGTTGCAGAAGGTGGATACGCTTGCCGATGGGGTCTTCGTCTCCGAAATATTTGTGCTGAAAAGTTTGATTGATCACCACCAGTTTGCGCGCGTTGTTCACTTCCGATTCCGTGAAGCTGCGGCCTTTCAGAAACTGGATGCGCAGAACGGGGAAGTACTGTTCGCTGCACAGTTGCAGTAGCGACGTCCAGGTTTCGCTGTGTGTTTTCCCGACGACCTCCACGTCAGTGGGAATGCCGCCGTAAGGTGGCAGCGTGCTCGTTTCCGAGGCACCTACCACTCCAGGAAGGGCGTTTAAACGTTGGAGGAGCGGACGAAAAAATCCCGCGACCTGAGCGGCGGTTTTATAGCGATCCTGCGGAAGCGGCAACCGCGCCACCAGGACGTGGTCCGGGCGCAGGCCCAGATTTACCTCGTGCAGAGCAGCAAAACTACGCATCAGCAGGCCCGCGCCGACAAGAAGAGTAAGCGAGAGTGCCACTTCGAAAACAATGACCGCGTTGCGAAGGTTGGCGTGGCTGGAACTGCCACTCGTGCCTTTGCCACTGTCACGCAAAGAGTCATTCAGATTGCGGCGCGAAGCCTGCAGCGCGGGAACCAGTCCAAAAATCAGCGCAGTGAGCATCGCCACGGCCAGAGTGAAAAGCAGGACCGGAGCGTTCATGCGTATGACGCTTTCGGCAGGAATGGTATTGGGTGGAATGATAGCGATGAGGCCTTTCAGTCCGGCCCAGGCCAGGAGAGCTCCCAACAGTCCTCCGCCTATGGCTAGGAGCAGGCTTTCGGCCAGAAGCTGTTGCACCAACCGGCGCCGACCGGCGCCCAATGCCGCGCGGACAGCAAATTCTTTTTCACGCGTGGTGGCGCGAGCGAGCAAAAGATTGGCGACATTGCCGCAACCAATCAGCAGGAGCAACGCGACCGCTGCCAGCACGATCAGAAGCGTGGTTCGGAACTGGCCAACCACCTGGTCCGCCAGCGACTCGATGAGCACAGAAAAATGTTTTGGGTATTCGGTGGGAGCTTGAGTGGCGTGCTGTCTAGCGATGACCGTGAAATTCGCGGCCGCTTGCGCATTGGTGACGCCCGGTTTCAGTCGGCCCAGCAAATACCAGAAGCGCGGGAAGCCATTCGCGTTGGTTTGCGCACGCACCGGCTTTTCGGGGATCCACATATCCGCGTCGCCCCACGCGAAGCGCGGTGGCATGATGCCAATCAAGGTGCGGGAAACACCGTTCAGCGTGAAAGTTTTGTTCACGAGGGAGGGATCGGAACTGAAGCGGCTCACCCACACCTTGTAGCGCATCAGGAATACCGGCGGCGCGCCGGGTTCATAATCGGCCGCTTGCGCTACGCGACCCAGTAGCGGTGGCACACCGAAAAATTCAAAGGTGCCCGGAGTGGTGAGCTGCCCGGCGAATCTTTCCGTGCCTTCCCCCGAGGTATAGAGGATGTCTTCGCCGGCATCGCCAATTGCGTCTTCGAGGACGCTGTTCTGGCTGATGTAGTCCAGAAAGTCGGCTCCCGAATAACTGGCACGGCCGCCCGGATTGCTGTCATCCGTATCGTGAATCTCAATGGAGACTAGCCGGTGCGCGCCTTTGTACGGGAAGGGCTCCAGCAGGACATTGTCGATGACGCTGAAAATAGCGGAGGAGGCGCCGACGCCGAGGGCTAGCGTGACGATAGCGATGATGGTGAAACCGCGGCTCTTCCATAGGGTGCGAGCGCCAAAGCGGAAATCAGCAAGCAGCGATTCCATCACGAATGCCTCCAAACAGCGGCGTCGACAAGCTCCCGTCCCTATGTAGACGTATGCAGATAGAAATGGTCGGGCCAGGCACAAGGGCCTCGCCAAAGGAACGCGAGAAGGGGAAGTAATGTTCCGCAGTTTTAACGAAATGCTGCTATACGCCTAACCAACCGTAGCAGAGCGGCGACGGTTCACGTAGTCGCTGACATAGCTTTCCAGCAACTCGTTCAGCTTCGCGGTTACAGGCCCTCGCGGGTTGGCAATCTTACGTCCAGCAATCTCGCCGACACCGATGACGTTGCGAAGGGTCGAGGCAATAAAGACTTCGTTGGCAGAGTAGAGGTCGTCGACATGCAAAGCATGTTCGCTAATGGGAATGCCGGCTTCCGGAGCGATCTCCATCAGGATGCCGCGAGTCACTCCTTCGAGGCATCCGGAGTTAAGCGGCGGAGTCAGCACCTTGCCATTTTTCACGGTAAAAAGATTTGCGGAGGTGCACTCGGCGACTTCGTTGCGTTCGTTCAGGAGCACCACTTCGTCGAAACCGTCCCTCACGGCTTCCGCCACCGCCCAGACATTGTTGAGCCACGAAATACTTTTGACCCCGGACAAGGGCGCGGCGGCGTGGCGGCCCTGTTCGCGAAGGGCCAGGCGAGCGCTGGGAGCATATTGTGGAAGGTCCGCGGTACACATCAGGATATCCACAGGTGGCTGCTTTTCTGCGCTGGTCCACGCGCCAACATGATTATTGAGCAGGTAGATCCGCGCACAGCCTGCAGTAATTTTATTGGCGTGAACCAGGTCAGTCAGGTGCATGCGCATTTTCGCCGACGCATAAGGCATCGGCAGTCGAATGATAGCGGCATGTTTTTCGAGGCGGCGCCAATGGCGTTCATACGCGAAGGCTTCGCCGCTTTCTATGCGTAGCGTGGTAAAAAGTCCCCAACCGCAGATGAGCCCGGATTGGCCCAGGGAGAGGCGCGCCTTCTCCACCGGCAGGAGGGTTTCGTTATGGAAGATGTAGCGATGGATCAAGCGGACCTCGCGATGAAGCTACGCGATTATTGTAACTTAGAAGGCCAAAAGATGGACTCGGGGTGCCTGGATGCTTGATGAACAGTCAAAGGAAGCGGTGATTCGGTCGGTGATCGCTGCTTTCGAAAATACTTCCTATCCCGGCGACGACTATCTGCTGGGAAGCCGCCAGGGATGCGAGCCCTCTGATGAAGTGCTTGCATTTCAACTCAAGGTAAAGTGGCAGGAGTTGACGGCGGAATTTCTGGATCAGCACGCCGGCGCGTTACACTTTTTTTCGGAAGCCGGGTTGCGGTTCTTTCTTCCTGTTTTTCTGGTTGTCGATGTGCGCGGGGAGTTGAAATACGCGGAACCACAAGTTCACGGTGACATCGGGCTTTACGGATATAACTATTGAAATCACCAAGAAGGATCGCAAATTTCTGATCAAATCGGGGAAATCGCAACTCCTGAATCCGCGTCTTTATGGAGCGATGACTTTTCTGGACTATGCGCGCTATAGACTGTCGATTTTCAGCCGCGAAGAAGCCGCCGCCATCGTGGATTACTTGGAACACAAGAAAACCCTAGAAGAAATGGAGCGCGACAGAATTGAAGCGGCGCTGAGTGATTTCTGGCGCGAGCGCGCCCGCACTGCTCCCCGGGCGCAGGAATTAAGCCCGCACATCAAAGAAAAAGAAGAATATGTGGCCGCAATTCTGGAAGAGAACGAAGCGAAAAACCCTAAACATTAAGATCTGAGAGCGAGTTACTTTTCGCGCCCGCCTTCGCAGGAGTCGGGCAGGTTCAGCATTTGCCCGGTGTAGATGCGGTTGGCGTCCACGATTGCTGGGTTTGCTTTGGCGATGCAGCCCCAGAATCCGCCGAAACCGAACTTGATCTGAGCAATGCGCCACAAGCTGTCGCCCTTGCGTACGGTGATCTTCGATTCGTCTGGCTGCGTGGGCGTCACTGGCGCAGCAGGCACTGCCGCCGCAATGTTGATGGTCATCCCGGGTACAAGGTGCTGCGGATCCACTATGGAGGGATTCACGGCCACGATTTCGTGCCAGCGATGGCCGTCGCCCAGGTTGATCTGTGCCAGTTTCCAGAAGGAGTCGCCGCGTTTCACGATAATGGTTCGAGGAGCGGCGGGATCTACAAACACCGGAGCCACGGGCGCCGCAACGGATGCGGGCTGCGCAGCGCTGGGCCTGGGCATCACAAGTTCACGGGCGGGCTGAGGTGCCACGCCGACGGGCAATAATGTGGGTACCGAGGCGTTGGTATTGGGAAACTCCGGAGCCACAGGTACGGAGTAGTTCGAAGATCGCGGTGCGCTTGGCTTCGGCGCGACAAAGTCATGGGCGAGCTTGGGAGCAGCAAACTCGGCGTTCGCTGCGTTGGCTGCTGGCAGGTGAAACTCCACTGACTGCGCATCCTGCGATAATTCCTTCATAGCGCGGTACATGCGGGCCACATCGCCCAGCGGCAACTGCTCAAGAGCCTCCGCCGAAACCTCTGCCGGCTGGGCCACAGAGCCGGGAACCACTTGCTCTCGCTTCTTGGCGTCCAGCAGTTCGCGGTCTTCGCGGGTGAGAATCCGCGCGCGCTTCAAGTCCTCTTCGGTGTAGACATGCTTCTGGCGTGCCGCGGCTTGCTTGTCTTTGCGGGCTTGCTGCTGACGAGCGGCTTCGGCCACGTCTTGCGCCCAAACGGGAGCGCTTGCCGAAAAGGCACAGATGGCCAGCACAACTGCACTGGCGTGCAGGCGTTGCCGGGAGCGATCCCAAGCCATCGTGCAATTCCACTCTGTTAGGCCGTGCTTGTCGTTGCGATTCGTCATGACACACCTTCCTACTGAAAATTAGCTTGTCCTCATTTTATAGAAAGCGGAGACCTCAAAAAGAATGGATTCGTACCCGTGCTCTGTTGGATAACTGAACTTTAGACACCTGAATTCGGCCGCCATCCCACTCGCCGCGGTGGTGGTTTGCTGCGCGTGAAGCGTACTTGGCGTAACATGTGTGCGCCCAAGACAGCGTCAAGCGAGGAACGTAAATGAACGACAAGTCCCGGAGGGATAGCGGTCTCTCACCGCACGCGGATCAATTGGAGAAGCCGGCTGTCGCCCCGGCTTGCGATGTCCCGGCGCGTCGGAAATTCCTGAAGGCCAGCCTCCTCGGCGCCTCGGCGGCAGCCATCTCGCCGCGAATTTCGTTTGGCGTGACTCGCGAAGCTCCATCGGGGCTTGGCGGCAAGGCCGGCGCGGTCTCGTCTTTTGAACTGGAGGAAACCACGGTAACGGACCTGCAGAGCGCCATGGCTTCGGGACGTTTCACGGCGCACACCATCACCGAAAAATATCTCGCGCGAATCGAAGCGGTTGATAAACACGGCCCAGCCCTCAACAGCGTCATTGAAGTGAATCCCGACGCGCTCAGTATTGCGAAGGAATTGGATCGCGAGCGCAAACAAAAACATCTACGCGGGCCGCTGCATGGCATTCCGGTTTTGATCAAAGACAACATTGATACTTCCGACCGCATGATGACCACCGCGGGTTCGCTGGCGCTCGTGGGTTCGAAGCCGCCCAAGGATTCCATGGTGGCGCAGAAGCTGCGCGAGGCCGGCGCGGTGATCCTGGGCAAAACGAATCTAAGCGAGTGGGCCAATATTCGTTCGAACCAATCCAGCAGCGGATGGAGCGGACGCGGCGGGCAAACAAAAAATCCATATGTGCTTGATCGCAATCCTTGCGGCTCGAGTTCCGGCTCGGGAGCCGGAGTTTCTGCGAATTTGTGTGCTATCGCTATCGGAACGGAAACGGATGGCTCGATTGTTTGTCCCGCCTCTGCCAACGGCGTAGTGGGTTTGAAGCCGACGGTTGGGTTGGTGAGCCGGAGAGGAATTATTCCTATTTCGCATAGCCAGGATACGGCCGGTTCGCTGTGCCGCACCGTGCGTGACGCCGCAATTTTGCTTGGCGCGTTGACAGGTGTAGATGAGGAAGACAAAGCCACGTCGGAAAGTCGCGGGAAGTCTTATGCGGACTACACGCAATTTTTGGTTGCTGACGGGCTGCACGGGGCACGCATCGGCGTGGTACGCGGGACGTTCGGCTTCAGCGGCGCGGTGGATGCGCTGATGGGTTCGGCGCTGGAAGTGTTGAAGGCGCAGGGCGCGGTACTGGTGGATCCGGCAGAAATTGAAACGCGCGGGAAATTTGATGAGTCGGAGTCGATGGTTTTTATGTACGAGCTGAAGGCCGACCTCAACGCGTACCTGGCGAAACTGGGGCCGCGAGCTCCGGTGCACACCTTGCAGGAAATCATCGAGTTCAATGAGAAACATCGTGAGCAGGAGATGCCGTACTTCGGGCAGGAATTATTTCTGAAGTCAGAACTGAAGGGGCCGCTGAACAGCCAGGAGTATCTGGACGCGCTGAAGAAAAATCATCAGCTAGCGCGCACGGAAGGCATTGATGCCACCATGGACAAACACAAGTTGGACGCGTTGGTGGGTCCGACGGGTGGACCGGCGTGGCTGACGGATCTGGTGGCGGGGGACCACTTCAGTGGAGGCAGTTCCAGCAGCTCCGCGGTGGCCGGCTATCCCAATATTAGTGTTCCTGCAGGCGATGTGTTTGGCTTGCCGGTGGGAATTTCATTTTTCGGGCGCGCGTGGAGCGAGCCGGTGTTAATTCGCATTGCCTACGCCTACGAGCAAGCCAGCAAGTTGCGGAAAGCGCCCCAATTTTTGCCCTCGCTGGGCGCGAAGCCTTGACCTAGAAGAACTACTTACGCCAGGCCGCCGGCGCGCGCGAGTTTCAGGGCTTCGATGGCCGCGCCTCTTGCACCCGCAGTATCGCCGTTCGGCATTACGTATATAGGGATGTCAGCCTGTTCTTCGCGTTGGTTGGGCATGGCTTTGTGAATTTCATCGATGAACCAGTTCTGAAATTCCTTGCTGGTTTCCAGCGCGCCGCCGCCGACGATTAACGCGTCGGGGTCGAAAGTGTTGATCATTTCATCGAAGAACAAGCCCAGGGCGTGAGCCTGGACACGGAAAATTTCGCGGCACATAGCGTCTCCTCGGTCGGCGCGGCCGCGCACCATCTTCGCGCACTGGTTGAAATTTCCCACTTTTTCAAATTCGTGGCCGGGATATTTGGGCAGGAAATACGGAAGAAAATCGCGCTCAATGGCCGTAAGAGAGCAAACGGATTCGAGGCAGCCGACGCGTCCACAGTTGCACCTCGGGACTAAGCCGCTTATCCCCTCGATACTCTGGTAGGGAATCAGGACGTGGCCCAGTTCGCCGCCAAAACCCTTGCGGCCTTTGATCACGCTACCGTCGAGAATGACGCCCCCGCCGAGTCCGGTGCCGATGACTACGCTGACGGAGGTTTCTTTTCCGCTGGCGCCGAAGATGGAGAAGTGGCCCCACAATGCGCCGGCGTTGCCATCATTCAAATAACTGACCGGCTTGCCGAGACGAGTTGCCAATCCTTCGCGGATGTCGAAGTCCGCCCAGTTGGCGTGCACAAAATTTGTGGAGCCGCGCGCGCTCAGCTTGCCGGCGGCGCTCGCGGGGCCGGGTGTGTCGAGGCCGACGGCGACAATTTCTGAGACTTGGATGTTGGCGCGGTCGGCGGCAATCTTCACGCCATCTTCAATTTGTTTCAGGCACACATCGGGCCCTTGCTTCGCAAGCGAAGGATGCTCGCACAATCCTTCGATCAGAAATTTTTCCTCGCGATCGAGAAATGTGTAGTTGACTGCAGTTCCGCCCAGATCCACTCCGGCTACGACTTCCACGTTAACGCCTCCGCTCCTGATTCAAATCCCTTTCAGCATTCTTTGATGCGTGTCGCGCGCTCCCGAAAATGTTTACGAGTCTACACCCGCGCTGGCGCGTTGACTCTACCGGTTTGGGGATACAATCCTTTGACAATGCCGGGGGCATACTCTAAGATTTACGTTTGTCTCTACAGGGAAAGGTGTGACCGTTTCGATGAGGACGTATGTAGCCAAGGGCAAAGAAGCAGAGGCCCTCAAACTTGGAGCTCGCTGGCACGTGATTGATGCCACGGACGTGGTTTTGGGTCGGTTGGCGACTCAGGTGGCCCGCATTTTGATCGGCAAAGACAATCCGAGTTTTACCCCGTATCTGGATTCCGGAGACCACGTGGTGGTCATCAACGCGGACAAAATCCGCATGACCGGAAACAAGATCGAACAGAAGGTTTATTACTCGCACAGCGGGTATCCGGGCGGCTTGAAGGAAGTTCCAGCCAAGCGTTTGCGCGTGGCCAAGGCCGACTGGATGGTTCGCGAAGCGGTGTTGGGCATGTTGCCGAAGAATAAGTTGCGTGCGCGCCGGGCGAAGAAATTGCGCGTGTATCGCGACGCGGCAGGTCTGGCGCGTCACGCCGGGCAAAAGCCGCAGGCGATGGCCAGCTAGACGGGCGATACGCCGGTTGAAGTGGCCGTTGGATGGCAGCAAGGTTCGGGGATTGTTGTTCTGGTGGGTGTAACAACCTGCAGTATTCCAGTCTCCAGAGTACTTTCCATCGGGATTTTTTGAGACACACGCGTTAGGTGTCTCTTCAATGCGAATTCGTGGTGGTTGATTTTAGGAGGAACGTTGAGTTCTACAGGTTCGCCCCTCGCGGGCAAGCAAACATGGATTCTGGCTACCGGACGTCGCAAGGAATCGGTGGCGCGTGTTTTTCTGCGCGCGGGTTCCGGCAAGTTCAAGGTGAACGGCCGGACTGCGGAAGAGTATTTTCCGAACTTCGCATGGAAGCACGACGCGCTGGAACCGCTGAAATTCACCAACCTCCACGACCAGGTGGACGTGGTGGTCACCGCCAAGGGCGGCGGCGTGGGCGGGCAAGCTGGAGCGGTACGCATGGGCCTGGCGCGGGCCATTTCGGTGTATAACCCGGAGCTGCGGCCGGCGCTGCGCAAGAATGGTTTTCTGACTCGCGATTCGCGCATGAAGGAACGCAAGAAGTACGGACAGAAGGGCGCACGCAAGCGCTTCCAGTTCACCAAGCGCTAAGCGCAGATTGTTTTGGATTTTGTTGGGCCGATGGATAGCCCAGCTTCGAGCTCCGGCGGTGTAGCGTAAGCCAGACCGCCGAGATCACGGCCGGCAAGGAAGCCGGCAAAAAGGCTGTTCTTTCGCGAGGCGCAGTTTTCTCGCGAGCGCAAACAGCAATCCTAAGAGGAGGAAACTTGGCAGTAGAAATTACAATGAAAGAGTTGCTGGAGGCGGGAGTTCACTTCGGCCACCAGACGCGACGTTGGAATCCGAAAATGAAGGAATACATTTTCGGCGAACGCAATGGCATTCACATTATTGATTTGCAAAAGACGCTGAAAATGTTCCGCGAAGCGAGCCGCTTCGTTGGCGAACTTTCGGCGCAGGGCCGCACGGTGCTTTTTGTGGGCACCAAGCGCCAGGCTCAGGAAGCGGTCGCTGAAGAAGCCAAACGCTGCGGTGCATTTTTCGTGAATCACCGCTGGCTGGGCGGCACGCTGACCAACTGGTCCACGCTGCAGAAATCCATCAAGCGCCTGAAGCTGCTGAAAGCCATGAGCGAAGATGGCCGCATGCTGGAACTTTCGAAGAAGGAAAAAGCGCGCCTGGAGCGCGAAATGAAACACCTCTTCCAGAACCTGGAAGGCATCGAGAATATGGCCCACTTGCCGGATGCCATGTTCGTGATCGATTCCAACGCCGAAGAGATTGCCGTCAAAGAAGCGCGCCGCATGGGCGTGCCGGTGGTTTCCGTGGTGGACACCAATTGCGATCCGGACGTAGTGGATTGGATCATCCCCGGAAATGACGACGCTTTGCGCGCCATTCGTTTGTTCACGTCGAAGATTTCCGAATCCGTCTTGGAAGGGCACAACGCTTACCAGCAATCGCAGGTAGCGGAGCAGAAGGCGAGCGCGGATCAGGCACTGGCCGATGGCGTCGAATACGTGGATACCAGCGCATACGAACAATACGAAAAGCAGGAAGGCGACTTTGTGGAAGGCGTCGTGGAGACGCCTGTCGATGTCCCCGTCGAGCCCGCGGAGCCTGCGGAAGCAGCGGCCGCGACTGTCCCCCCGGACGAAGCACAGCGCTAAAAATCAGCGGCGAAGCAGAAGGCGAAGCCCTGCCGCAGCCTCGCGAGTTTCCGGGCGCAAAGATATCTTCGTGCGCGTCTAAAACATCAAAACCGATAGCGAGAAGAGAATACGAATGAGCACACAGCCAACACCGATTCAGATTCCTGCGCAACTCGTGAAGGAGTTGCGCGAGCGCACCAATGCGGGTTTCGCGGATTGTCGCGCCGCCCTTGTAGAAGCCGCCGGCGACATAGAGAAAGCCATCGCCGTACTGCGCAAAAAAGGACAAGCCGCGGCCGCGAAAAAGGCCCAGCGGGAAGCCAGCGAAGGCCTGGTGGGTAGCTACATCCACGCAGGCGGGAAGATTGGCGTGCTGGTGGAAATTAATTGTGAGTCCGACTTCGTGGCGCGCACCAATGAATTTCAGCAACTGTGCCACGACATCGCCATGCACATCGCGGCGCTCGATCCACGTTATGTGCGGCGCGAGGAAGTGACGTCCGAGATGCTCGAGAAAGAGCGCGAAATCTACAGCGCCCAGGCTCGCGCAACCGGCAAGCCCGACGCGGTGATTGAGAAGATCGTAAACGGCAAGATGGAAAAGTTTTACGAAGAGAATTGCCTTTACGAACAGCACTACATCAAGGACGAGAGCGTAACCATCGGTGAAATGATCACCCAGGCGGTAGCCAAGTTGGGAGAGAACATGGGTATTCGCCGGTTCGTGCGCTTCAAAGTCGGCGAGGTAGCCGGTAACGCTTCCGCGGGAACCGAAAGCGCGGCAGTGCCTTCCGCTTAGGACGGCGCATACCACTAGACATGTACAAAAAAGTCCCGGCGTAAGCCGGGACTTTTTTATGTGCACCCATGCGGCACCGCAGATTGTTTGTTACAATTCCGAAGATTTAATCGCCAGCCATCGGAGCTACATGCCCGCAAAGACCGTGAAGCCCAAAGCAAACGCGCAGTTAACCGCAGCGGCCAAACGTCCGGCAGTACCGTTGGCAAAACACACTCAACCTATCTATAAGCGCATTATGCTGAAACTTTCCGGGGAATCCTTTCAAGGGCCGCAAGGATTCGGCATACATGGCGAAACCATCCAGGCCATTGCCAAGGAACTGAAGGATGTCCACGCCCTGGGCGTGGAGGTGGCTATCATGGTGGGCGGCGGCAACATTTTTCGCGGCGCGCGGCAGAAGGGTTTTGAAATTGATCGCGCGACAGGCGACTTCATGGGCATGCTGGCCACGGTAATCAATGCGCTGGCTTTGCAGGATGCGCTCGAAAAAGAAGGCGTGCACACGCGAGTGCAGAGCGCCATCGAGATGCACCAGGTTTCGGAACCTTTTATTCGACGCCGCGCCATACGCCACTTGGAAAAGGGCCGCACGGTGATTTTCGCCGCGGGCATCGGCAATCCCTATTTTTCGACCGATACGGCAGCAGCGTTGCGCGCGATGGAAATAAAGGCTGACGTGATCATGAAGGCTACACGCGTGGATGGCATCTACGACGCCGATCCGGAAATTGTGAGAGACGCCAAGCTCTATACCGATGTGACCTATCGCGACGTGCTACAGAAGGGTTTGAAAGTTATGGACGCCACGGCGATTTCGCTGTGTATGGACAACGGCATGCCCATCGTGGTGTTCAACATGAATCGTCATGGAAATATCCAGCGCGTGCTGCTAGGGGAGCGCGTCGGTTCGACAGTGGTACCCGATTAGCATCGCGGCGCCCGCTACATAAGTGTTTGCAGTGGAACCAGCTTTGCATTTCATAAGAGGTGTCAATGAGCACGATTGGATCGACAAAAGAGGCTTTGGCCGTAGCGAAAACTCGCATGGAAAAAGCGGTCGAGGATTTTCGCAAGGATTTGGGCACGCTGCGCACCGGGCGGGCAAATGCTTCGTTGCTGGACAGCATCCGCGTGGATTATCACGGATCGCCGATGCCGGTGAATCAGTTGGGCGCGCTAACGGTTCCGGAACCCAGCATGATCGTCATCGCGCCGTGGGACCCCAGCGCCGTGGCGTTGATTGATAAGGCTATTCGAACGTCTGAACTCGGATTGAATCCGACCAACGACGGAAAAGTGGTGCGCGTGCCGATACCTTCGTTGACCGAAGAACGGCGCAAGGACATGGTGAAGCAGCTGCACAAAATCCTGGAAAATCATCGCACTGCGCTGCGCAACGTGCGCCGCGATCTGAAGGAAGCCGTGGAGAAACTCGAAAAAGACAAGAAAATCAGCGAAGACGAAAAGAAACGCGGGCTGGACGAACTGGAAAAAGTGTCCCACGCCGAAACGAAAAAGATGGAAGACCTCTCAACAGCCAAGGAAAAAGAAATCCTCCAGGTTAAATAACTAGCGGTTTGTATGGGCGGAAGTTTTCTTAACGGCCGGCTTTGAGGTTTCGTCGCCGCTGCCCGGCCGCTCCAGTATGAAATCCTGTGCTTCATCGTTCTGCACCGCGTGCATGAAAGCCTTGTAATCCGCAACGCGCTCGGCAGGCACCGTCCTCAACAAAAAAATAACGTGTCGCGATGCCGTGACGGTCGTTTCGCGGGCGGAATACTTCGATGAAAACGTGGCGTAGTCGCGTTCCACGGAAGTTCCTGTGGGTGTATGAGCCGTGGTGCCTGCGGGCAGATGCAGCGCGGCGCGCGTCTCGACGTCTAAGGGAGTGCCGAGGTCGATGGCCGAAGTTGCTGCCGTCGAATCCATCTTCGCCGGCGCGTCCGGCAATCCGACTTGCGGTAACAGCGCGGGAATGCGCACCGGTTTTTTGGACCAGTCCACAAACTTGGGCATAGTGATTTGGTAATCCACCGCGAAGGGCTCGCGCGTTACCGCCGGATCGGATGCGCTGACGCTGTCTACTTTTCCTCGAAATCCGTCGGAGATGGAAAGCAGCTGCGCCAGGTCCTTCCACTTTTCTTTGGCGGTTTGCCGAAAGGCCACGCGCAGCAACAATTCGTTATCTCCACGCAAAGCGTAGTGCACTTTGGCGGTGAGCTTGCCATCCGCGGAGAGAGTGGCGTCCACATCCACATGCTGCGAAGCTGCGAATGGCAGATCGACGGGGACGGTCAGCCAGCGAGAGAGCGCTGTGTTTTCTTTGTCGTCCGGCAACACAAGAAACGCAGGTTTCCCGCGCAGGTTGGCGGCGACCATTTTGAATGGCGCCACTTCCACGCTGGGGTCAAGCCAGAAACCTGGCCCATCTTTTCCGCACCAGGCGAGCACGTGGGTGAACATGGACGGGCGGGGAAGCAGTGATTCCGCGTTATCCGGCGCGCCGGCAAGAGCGACAATCGCCGGAAGTTTCGCCGCGCGAATCAACGTGGTGAACAACAGCATTTTGTCCTGCTCGGTGGCATAACCCGAAGAAATAATTTCCGTGGGATTGCGGGTGCGGAAACCGGTGGCTTCCATCGGTAAAGCCAGAGTGGCAATTTTCAGTGAGACGAAATCATAGAGCGCTTGAATCTTTTCGTCAGGCGCGCTTAAGCCTTTCGTCAGGTCCGCGGAGTTCGCAATGAGGTCGGGGGCGATCTGGTCGGTACTTTCAAATTTTTCCGCCAAGCGGGCCGACAGTTGCTTCCACGACGTGAAGGTGGTGAGCGCCACGTCGGGTTCCGTCGACAAGCTTTGTTTTGCCGCATCGGCAGCTTTGCTGTCCGGCGAGGCCCAGCGGTATTCCCATCGCCGAATAATGCGCGCGTCGGCCGCCTCGCCGGACCTGGATTCTTCCTTGGGAGCAGTGAAGGGATTTACGCAGAGCTGTACGGGGCGAGACGCCGGAAGATCCAGTTCGAATTTTTCTTCCGTGACAATGGCATCTTTAGCAAAGGTGTGGAACAAATGAAAATCCGGTGCGAGCGGTGCCTTCGCCGTGGTAATCACGCGATATTCAAGTTGGTCTGTGGGCTGAAGTCCGAGGATGCGCACGGTCTTGCGGCGGACATCCTGATACGCGGTGGCATCCGCGACCGCGGGATTCACCTGGTCGGACACCGCGCTGGGCAAAATGTCGGCAGTGCCGCCGCTGGCGTGCGTGATTCTCGCCAGGGGGATTTCCACGGTTTCGAATGCGCGATTGTAGTCAAAACTTAGCCGCGCAAATTGCCGCGTGCCTAATTCCGTATTTATACGCACGCGGGTGTGTACTTCTTTGCGGCTGGAGCCATCGGCTTCGAAGCGAATGTGCGTCTCCAGCAATTCGATCTGTGCCGGGGTTTGGGCGGCCGCCTCCGCGGCGGATTTGCCAGCGTTTTGCTTGCCTGGATTTGGAACAGTTGTTTGTGATTGCTGCGCCTGCGCCACGGGCAGGGTTGCGAGAACGATCGACGCGAGAAACAAGCAGGCTTGTTTCACATTATGAATAGACATTTCTACGGACACACTCGCAGTGTAGGTGCTTCGGCGAGCGTGGTAAAGAAAAGCTTGCAAGCGGCTTGTCGATAGTCGAAGTGACGTACAATCCTTCGACGAAGATTCTTCCGCTACACGCATAACGGTTGCACATGGCGTGCGTCTGACATGCTTGGAACCGGGCGTCCCGATCAGCTGTCCCTCAGGAGAAATCATGCGACACATTCTTGCGATGACCGCGGCTCTGCTGGGGTCTGCGACGCTATGGGTTGCCAGCGCCGCTCCCAAGGAAGTGAATGAAGAGTCCACGCGGGCCGCGCTGGTCAAAATTGCCGGAGAAGGACTGGTCGAATCGCATACCTTCGAATATCTGACCCAGCTCAGCGACGATGTGGGGGCGCGGGTCACCGGAAGTCCGCAATCGCAAAAGGCCGTGGATTGGAGCCTGGCCAAAATGCGTGCTATCGGTCTGGAGAACGTTCACGCCGAAAAATTTCAAATGTGGCGCGGATGGACGCGCGGCTCCGCGGACGCTCAAATGACCGCGCCCATGCACCGACGACTCGCGGTAGACGCCATGGGCTGGACGGGTTCAACGCCCGCCGGGGGCGCCGAATGCGAAGTGGTGACGGCAAATGTATTTAACCTGGATGAAGAAATGAAAAATCCGGGAAAGTTTGCGGGCAAAATTATTTTGATGGTGCCGGCGGGCCGGCCTAACAAAGACGCAATGGCGATTTTTTCGCAGTTTGGCGACTTCGTGAAACTGGTGGGGAAGAGCGGCGCAGTGGCGCTTTTTGGCGGCCAGGGCGGATTCAAGAGTGAAGGCATGAATCTGACGCACACTGGCATTCTGGGATTCGAGGAGGATTTTTCCATTCCGGTGTTGTCTATTACCGCTGAAGACCAAGGACAGTTGGAGAGATTCATAGCGAGCGGGAAACAGGTGCGTGTGCGATTGAACGTGCAGAATACATTCAGCAACGGTTCCGTGGACAGCGCCAACGCCGTGGGTGAGATCCGCGGGCGAGAGCATCCGGAAGAAATTCTGGTCGTTGGCGCGCATCTGGATTCGTGGGATTTGTCGGAGGGCGCGACAGATAACGGGGTGGGCTCGGTCAGCGTGCTGGGGGCGGCGGAAGCCATCTTGCGTTCCGGCCAGCGCCCGCGCCGAACCATCCGATTTGTTTTATTCAATGGTGAGGAGCAGGGTTTGCTGGGTTCAGCAGCCTACGTGAAACAGCACCAATCCGAAATGGGCAATCACCTCGGCGATCTTGTTCTGGATGAAGGCCAGGGTCCGGTGACAGAGTTTCAGCTTGGCGGCCGCGACGACCTCGTCGCCGCTTTTCAACCATTCGCCGATTCTCTCGGGAACATTCGTCCACTGAAGGTGAATGACAAAGTGGAATTTGGAACGGACACGGGGCCATTTATTCTGGCGGGTCTGCCGGGCATCAACATGAATCAGGATTCGCCGGAATATAAATTCACCCACCACTCCGCTGGGGACGCGCTGGAAGCCGTGAAGCCCGATGTCCTCGCGCAGGACGCCACGCTGATGGCCATGACGGCATTTTGGATCGCCGACCGGACCGAGCGTTTTGCCAAGCCGTGGCCAGCGAAGAAAACAGCGGCGATGCTGCGTCAGCAACACCAGTACGAATTTCTCAAAGCGTTCAACTTGTGGCCATTCGGCGTTCTGGGGACTGACGAAAAAGACCGGCAGACCAACGACCAGCCTTGAGCCTGCAGCAGCGCTTAAACCGGCTTTTTCTGCCACTTAATCCGGCTGGCGTTAAGCCAGGCCGTTCATTGCAAAAGGGTTATTCTCGACTTTGGCGAGGCTTTAGTGAAGTGACTGGCAACCTCGATCGAACCGCCGGGCAAGATTGTGGCCAAATCTTGAAATTCGACGATATTTCCACCGCGCTGTTTCGAAGATAATTTGACAGAGCAAGTTTTCTTCCTTATACTGCGTTGGTTTGTCGGGATGTGTTTCTCCCGATGGGGGCGACTGCTATAGGCGGTCGTGGTTGGAAGGAATTCTTCGGTCCCGGAACATAGAGTCACGGAATGGGATAGAAGAGCGGCCGGAATGGGACGCCAGTCCCGCAAAGCCGAGTAAGCCTCTCCGAAACGAATCCAGGAGCGAATTTCCGCCTCTTGGAGTTGCGCACGGAGTTTCTTGCTGGTATCCCGGATTCGCAGTAGACCTTTCAGCATTGGACTGCGCTCTCGCGCATTTTTTGCGCGCGCCTTGCGAGAGCCGCGGAAAATTGTGCGCGCCATTGAGGGAAATAACTGTGCCGACGTTTTCGCAACTAGTACGTATGGGCCGCGAGAAGGTCCTGGTTAAAACGAAATCGCCCGCGCTGATGGGCTGCCCGGAAAAGCGCGGGGTGTGCATCCGCGTGTACACGCAAACGCCGAAGAAACCAAACTCCGCGCTGCGCAAAGTTGCGCGTGTGCGTTTGACGAATTCGATTGAAGTTACGACGTACATCCCCGGCGTTGGCCACAACCTGCAGGAGCACTCCATCGTGCTGGTGCGCGGCGGCCGCGTAAAAGATCTGCCGGGAGTTCGTTATCACATCGTGCGCGGGACGCTGGACGCCGCGGGAGTCGAGAATCGCAAGCAGGGCCGCTCGAAATACGGCGCTAAGCGCCCCAAGGCCGGACAGACCAAGTAACAAAATTTTCGCAGAAAAGTTTGCAATTTCGAAGGAGCTATAAAGAGCAATGCCACGCAAAGGATTAGTTACCCGCCGGCCGCAAGCGACCGATCCGGTATATGACAGCCCGCTGGTGGACAAATTTATCTGCTCCATGATGTGGGAAGGCAAGAAGTCCACGGCGCAGCGCGCGTTTTATGGCGCGATGGACCAGGTCGCCAAGAAAACGAATGACGACGCGCTGAAGATTTTCAACAAAGCGGTGGAGAACGTGAAGCCGCTCCTGGAAGTAAAGACGCGGCGTGTGGGCGGCGCGAACTACCAGGTGCCCGTGGAAGTAAATCCCTTCCGCAGGCAATCGCTGGCTATTCGCTGGCTGCTGCAGTATTCGCGGGAACGCTCCGGCAAGACCATGGTGGACAAGCTGGCCGATGAGTTGATCGATGCGTCGAACGCTCGCGGCGGGGCGATGAAGAAAAAAGAAGATGTGCACCGCATGGCGGAAGCGAACAAGGCATTTGCGCACTATCGCTGGTAATTGCTAGCGAGTGGCAGGGCAGGTTGATGTGACGGTGAAAGAAACGACGCAACAGGAATCGGCGAAGCAAGGAACCGCAAAAACGGAAACTCGGAAACAAGTATCTGCACCACAAGAATCGGGAAAACAAGGGCCTGAACAAGGAAAAATGAGCAGGGCATTCAAACTCGAAGACACCCGCAACATCGGGATCATGGCGCACATCGACGCCGGGAAAACCACGTCGACGGAGCGTATCCTTTTCTATACCGGTGTGACCTACAAGATCGGATCCGTCGATGAAGGTACCGCCACCATGGACTGGATGGAGCAGGAGCGCGAGCGCGGCATCACCATCACCAGCGCAGCCACCACCGCTTCGTGGACCCGCAACGAGAAGAAATATCGCGTCAATATTATTGATACGCCGGGACACGTGGACTTCACCGTGGAAGTGGAGCGCTCGCTGCGCGTGCTCGACGGCGCGGTCTGCGTGTTTGACTCCGTCGCTGGTGTGCAGCCGCAATCGGAAACGGTGTGGCGCCAGGCCGATAAATATCGCGTGCCGCGCATCTGCTTCGTGAACAAGATGGACCGCATGGGCGCGGACTTTGATCACGTGGTGCGCACCATTCGCGCGCGCCTGGGAGCGCATCCGGTGCCGCTGCAATTTCCGCTGGGCCGCGAAGACAATTTCATCGGCATCATCGATTTTCTCGAGCAAAAGGTCATTGTGTGGCTGGAAGAGACTCTGGGCGCGAAGTTCGAAGAGTTCCCGGTCGAAAAATTGTGGGACAAGGCGTTTGTGGATTCACGCGCGGACGTAGCCGCGGCCCTCAAGGGCTCCGCGATCGATAAAGCGTTTTACGAAGAGCATCGCAACAAGGTTGTCGAGTACGTTGCGGAACACGACGATGAAGTGATCGATAAGTATTTGAACGAAGGCACCCTCACTGTTGAGGAAATGCGGAAATCCATCCGCAAGTCCACGCTGGCGCTGAAGATTGTGCCGGTATTGGCCGGTTCGGCGTTCAAAAATAAGGGCATTCAGCCGCTGCTGGATGCGGTTATTGATTTTCTGCCGTCGCCCGTGGATGTGCCGCCACTCGAAGGCGTCAACCCCAATACCGAAGAGGTGGAACTGCGCCGCGCCTCTGACGACGCGCCTTTTTCCGCGCTGGCTTTCAAAATTATGTCCGACCCGTTCGTCGGCCACGTGACGTACATCCGGGTTTATTCCGGAGTTTTGAAGTCCGGCAGCTACGTTTACAACTCCGGCAAAGCCACGCGCGAGCGCATCAGCCGCCTGCTGCAGATGCATGCCAACAAGCGCGAAGAAATTGAGACGGTCTATGCCGGCGATATTTGCGCGTGCGTGGGTCTGAAGAGCGTCAACACTGGCGATACGCTGTGCGACGAAGCCAAGCCGGTGGTTCTTGAAAACATTGATTTTCCAGCGCCGGTTATTTCCGTAGCGATTGAACCCAAGACCAAGGCCGACCAGGACAAGCTGGGCGTGGCTATGCAGCGGCTTGCGCAGGAAGATCCGACGTTCCGCGTTTCCACCGAGCCCGATACCGGACAGACGTTAATTTCCGGCATGGGCGAGTTGCATTTGGAAATTATCGTGGACCGCATGCTGCGCGAGTACAACGTGCAGGCCAATGTGGGGCGCCCGCAGGTGGCGTATCGCGAAACGATTCGCAAGAAAGCTACCGCGGAAGGCAAGTACATCAAGCAGACCGGCGGTCGCGGTCAGTACGGCCACTGCAAGATCGAGTTGCATCCGATCCCGAGTTCCAGCCGCGAAAACATGAAGGAAATGTCCACCGACGAACTGGACGCGCTGGCTAAAGAAGTTGTAGGCGGTCCGGCTGGCAAGTGGAAATTCGACAAGGAACATCGCTTCCTATTCATAGACAAAATCGTCGGCGGTTCCGTGCCCCGCGAATTTATCGCTCCGATCGAAGCGGGCATCCGCGAAGCTTTGGACAATGGCATTCTGGCGGGCTTCACCATGGTGGATGTTGCCGCGGTACTGATTGACGGCAGCTATCACGACGTGGACAGCTCGGAAATGGCCTTTAAAATTGCGGGCTCCATGGCTTTTAAAGAGGCCTGCCACAAAGCTTCGCCGGTTCTGTTGGAACCGATCATGCGCGTGGAAGTAGTGGTTCCCGAAGAATACATGGCCGCCGTTTACGGCGACTTGAACGCGCGGCGTTCCGCGATTCAGGGTTCGGAAAATCGTGCCGGCGCCAATGTGATCCGCGCGGAAGTTCCGCTGGCGCAGATGTTCGGTTACGCCACGGATTTACGCAGCCGCACACAAGGCCGCGCGAATTTCACCATGCATTTTTCGCACTATGCGGAAGCGCCGAATTCGATTGCGCAGGAAATCATCGAGAAGAACAAGGGCCGGGACACCCGTTAGTAAGAATTAGGTCACAAGAAATTTGTAGTTGGTAACGAGACTTTGATTTGAGGAGCTGAGCAAGCGATGGCGAAGGAGAAATTCGAACGCAATAAGCCGCATGTGAACATTGGGACCATTGGTCACATTGATCACGGCAAAACGACTTTGACGGCGGCCATCACC
>Ga0193726_1000089_pt1 | contig 157603 bp, 152 predicted proteins | sample H2c1metaG_FD_144928 | JGI IMG/M metagenome (GOLD analysis project Ga0193726, IMG submission 144928) | Soil microbial communities from a riparian zone of the East river system, Colorado, United States - H2c1 | ecosystem: Environmental > Terrestrial > Soil > Riparian zone | place: USA: East...
AGCTTGATCAGGCACGACAAGGTGATCGCCACCGTCGGCGCCTTGAAGTTGCTCGAACAGCGTCTCGGAGGCGCGAATGAATAAAGAACGCTTGATGACCGTGCTGATTCAGCCGCACGTGTCGGAAAAGGCCGCCAACGTGGCGGAAAAGGCCAATCAATACGTGTTTCGCGTGCGCGACGATGCCTCGAAGGACGAGGTCAAACAGGCGGTCGAATTGATGTTCGAGGTCAAAGTCGAAGGCGTCAATTTGCTCAACAAGCCGGGCAAGACCCGCCGCTTCAAGAATGTCGCCGGCAAGCGCAACGGCTACAAGAAAGCGTATGTAAGTTTGCAGACCGGGCAGTCGATCGACTTCACCGGCGGCACGGTTCGTTAAGGATTTAGGCTATGGCACTCATCAAGATGAAGCCGACCTCCCCGGGTACGCGCTTCGTAGTCAAAGTCGACCGCTCGCACCTGCACAAGGGCGGCCCGCTCGCGTCTTTGACCACCAAGAAACCTCGTACCGGAGCCCGCAACCATTCCGGCCGGCAGACCACGCGCCACATCGGCGGCGGTCACAAGCAGCGCTATCGCTTGGTCGATTTCAAGCGCGACAAGGACGGAATTCCGGGCATCGTCGAGCGCCTGGAATACGATCCGAACCGCACCTCGCATCTGGCATTGGTGCTGTACAAGGACGGCGAGCGCCGCTACATCCTCGCGCCCAAGGGCGTGAAGGCCGGCGATGAAATCCGCTCGGGCGCGGATGCTCCCATCAAGGCCGGCAACGCGCTGCCGCTGCGGCACATTCCGGTGGGCAGCACCGTGCACAACATCGAACTCAAAGTCGGCAAGGGCGGCCAGTTGGCGCGCAGCGCCGGCGGTTCCGCTCAATTTGCCGCGCGCGAAGGCGTTTACGCCAGCGTGCGATTGAAGTCGGGCGAAATGCGCAAGATTCACGTCGATTGCCGCGCCACCATCGGCGAGGTGGGCAACGATGAGCACAACCTGCGTGTGTTCGGCAAGGCCGGCGCGGTGCGCTGGCTTGGCGTGCGCCCGACGGTTCGCGGCGTGGTGATGAACCCGGTCGATCACCCGCACGGCGGCGGCGAGGGCAAGTCAGGTCAAGGCAACCCACATCCTGTGAGCCCCTGGGGCCTGCAGACCAAGGGCAAGAAGACCCGCCGCAACAAGCGCACTGACGGCATGATCGTTCAGCGCCGCAAGAACAAACGACTGTAAGTCTGGAGATATCACAGTGCCTCGTTCGCTCAAGAAAGGCCCGTTCGTGGATCTGCACCTGGCCAAGAAGGTACAGACGGCCAGTCAGAAGAATGATCGCCGCCCGATCAAGACCTGGTCGCGGCGTTCCATGGTCATCCCCGACATGGTTGGTTTGACCATCGCCGTGCACAACGGCCGTCTGCACGTACCGGTGTTGGTATCGGAGAACATGGTCGGCCACAAGCTCGGCGAGTTTGCCCCGACGCGCACGTTCAAGGCGCATTCCGGCGACAAAAAAGTCACGGCGGCGGAGTAGCCATGCAAACCAAGGCGGTTTTACGGTACGCACGCATTTCTCCGCAGAAATGCCGGCTGGTGGTGGACACCATTCGCGGCAAGTCGGCGACGCTGGCGGTCAATACCTTGAAGTTCATGCCGAAGAAGGGCGCCAAGATCGTCCTCAAGGTGCTGGACTCGGCGATTGCCAATGCCTACAACAATTTCAATGCCGATGTCGATGATCTGAAGGTGACCCGGGTCGAGGTCGATCCGGCGCCGATGCTCAAGCGGTTTCATGCGCGTGCCAAGGGCCGCGGTGTGCGGATCGCCAAGCGCAACAGTCATATCCTGGTTCAAGTGTCCGACGGTAAGCGAGAGGCCTAATGGGTCAGAAAGTAAATCCGATTGGTATTCGTCTCGGCATCACGCGCGACTGGACGTCGAAGTGGTATGCCGGATCGAAGACGTTTGCCTCGAACATCCACACCGATTTCCTGGTGCGGAAGTATCTGAACAAGAAGCTTGCCGACGCCTCGGTGAGCCGCATTCACATCGAGCGCGCCGCGCGCCGCGCCAACATCACCATTCATACGGCACGGCCGGGAATCGTGATCGGCAAGAAGGGCGAGGACATCGAAAAGCTCCGCACCGCGGTGGCCAAGATCCTCGGCATGACGATGAACGACGTGCGGCTGAACATCGCCGAGATTCGCAAGCCCGAACTCGACGCCAAGCTGGTGGCGGAAGGCATCTCGCAGCAGCTGGAGAAGCGCGTGATGTTCCGCCGCGCCATGAAGCGCGCGGTGACCAACACCATGCGGTCGGGCGCGTTGGGGATCAAGGTGCGCATTTCCGGACGCTTGAACGGCTCGGAAATCGCCCGCACTGAGACCAATCGCGAAGGGCGGGTGCCGCTGCACACGTTCCGCGCCGACATCGATTACGGCGTTGCGGAGGCGCAGACCACCTACGGCGTCATCGGCATCAAGGTCTGGATATTCAAGGGTGAAGTGTTCGATCAGCCGGAAATCGAGGCCGCCGAAGCGGAGGCTGAAGCCGCCGCAGCGACGCCGCCCAAGTCCGGCGAGGCTCCGGCTCCGGCCGCAGGTTGAATAGGTAACACAGCATGATGCAGCCGAAGCGGACCAAGTTCCGCAAACAATTCAAGGGCAAGATTTCCGGCAGTGCGCAGCGCGGCAATTCGGTCGCGTTCGGCGAATACGGCCTGAAGGCGACCGATCGATGCCGTATGACGGCGCGCGAGATCGAGGCGGCGCGGCGCGCCATTTCACGCTACGTGAAGCGCGGCGGCCGCATCTGGATCCGGGTATTCCCGGATGTGCCGATCACGCAGAAGCCGCTCGAAGTGCGCATGGGCTCGGGCAAGGGCAACGTCGAGTACTGGGTGGCGCGAGTGCTGCCCGGCAAGGTGCTGTTCGAGATCGAGGGCATGAGCGAAGAAATCGCCCGTGAAGCATTCCGCTTGGCCTCGGCCAAGCTGTCCGTGTCGACGGCGTTCGTCAAGCGCCAAGTTCGAACTTGAAGGTGCGTTTATGAAGGCCAAAGACTTGCGCGCGAAGCAACCCAAGGATCTCGGCGAGGAGCTGCTCAAGCTGCGCCGCGAACAATTCAATTTGCGCATGGCGCGCGCGACCGGCCAGGCGGCGAAGCCGGATCAATTTGCGAAGGTGCGTAAGAACATTGCGCGGGTGAAGACGGTGCAGGCCCAGTCCCGGGTCAGCGGAGGTAAGGCGTGATGTCGACCGAAGTACAAACGAACGAAGCGGCGCAGGCCGGCGCGGCGCCGGTCCCCGGACAGCGGCTGCTCACCGGCAAGGTCGTCAGCAACAAGATGGACAAGACCATTGCGGTGTCGGTCGAGCGGCTGGTGAAGCATCCGACCTACGGCAAGTACATCCGCCGCACCACCAAGCTGCTGGCGCATGACGAGAGCAATGAATGCAAGGAAGGCGACACGGTGTCCATCAAACCGTGCCGGCCGATGTCGCGTCGTAAATCATGGGTGCTGGTGCGCGTCGTCGATCGCGCCCGCGCCGAATAAGGGGCCGACATGATCCAGCTTCGAACCATGTTGAATGTGGCCGATAACAGCGGCGCCAAGCGGTTGATGTGCATCAAGGTGCTCGGCGGCTCGAAGCGCCGCTACGCCGCCGTGGGCGACGTCATCAAGGTCAGCGTCAAGGACGCGATTCCGCGCGGCAAGGTCAAGAAGGGCGAGGTGTACGACGCGGTGGTAGTGCGCACCAAGAGCGGCGTGCGCCGCGCCGACGGTTCGCTGATCCGCTTCGACACCAACGCGGCGGTGCTTCTGACCAACAAGCTCGAGCCGATCGGCACCCGCATCTTCGGACCGGTGACGCGCGAGCTGCGCAACGTGCAGTTCATGAAGATCATCTCGCTCGCACCAGAGGTGCTGTGATGCAGAAAATTCGCAAAGGCGACATGGTGGTGCTGATCACCGGCCGGGACAAGGGACGCAAGGGCGCCGTCATCGAAGTGCTGGCGGACGACCGCGTGCGCGTCGAGGGCTTGAACATGTCCAAGAAGCATCAGCGGCCGAATCCGCAGATGGGCGTGCAGGGCGGCATCATCGAACGCGAAGCTCCTTTGCACGTGTCGAACGTGCTGGTCTTCAATCCGGCGACCCAGAAGGGCGACCGCGTCGGCTTCAAGGCTCTGGAGAACGGCCGCAAGGTCCGAGTATTCAAGTCGAACAAGGAAATGGTCGACGCCAAGTAAGCGGCGTCCCGTCAACGAGTGAAATGACATGGCAGCAAGACTGAAAAAGATTTACCACGACAAGCTCGTGCCGGAGCTCAAGACGAAGCTCGGCCTGAAGAACACCATGCAGGTGCCGCGCATCCTCAAGATCACGGTCAACATGGGCGTGGGCGAGGCCGTGGCCGACAAGAAGGTCATGGACGCGGCAACCGCCGACATGGCGAAGATCACCGGGCAGAAGCCCGCGGTGACCAAGGCCAAGAAGTCGGTGGCGACCTTCAAGGTCCGCGAGGACCAGGCGATCGGCTGCAAAGTGACGCTGCGCGGCGACCGCATGTACGAATTTCTGGATCGTCTGGTGAGCATCGCGATCCCGCGCATCAGGGATTTCCGCGGCATCAGCACGCGCTCGTTCGACGGCCGCGGCAATTACAGCCTGGGCGTCAAAGAACAGATCATTTTCCCCGAGATTCAGTACGACCAGATCGATCAAATTCGTGGCATGGACATCACCATCTCCACGTCGGCACGCGACGACAAACACGGGCGCGCGCTGTTAGAAGCCTTCAACTTTCCGTTCCGCAAGTAGGGTAATAGCCCATGGCCAAGACGAACATGCTCATGCGCGAGAAAAAACGCCTCAAGGTGGCGAAGAAATTCGCCACGCGCCGCGCCGAGCTCAAAGAACTGATCCGCGATCCGAAGACGGGTCAGGAAGGGCGCGAAGCCGCACAGGCGGAACTGCAGCGGCAACCGCGCGATGCGGCCGCCACGCGGCAGCGCAATCGCTGCTCGATCACCGGCCGTTCACGCGGCGTGTACCGCAAGTTCGGTCTGGCGCGCACCAAGCTGCGCGAGGCCGCCAACCGCGGCGAGATCCCGGGCCTTTCGAAGGCGAGCTGGTGAGGCGCGCACTATGAGCATGACTGATCCGATTGCCGATCTTCTGACGCGAATCCGCAATGCGCAATCCGCGGGCAAGCCCACGGTGGGCATGGGTGCCTCGAAACTGAAGCTCGCCATCCTCAAGGTTCTGAAGGACGAGGGCTACATCGGCGGCTACGGCGTGGATGCCGCGGGCGCCAAGAGCACCCTGTCCATCGAGCTCAAGTATCACGACGGCCGGCCCGTCATCGACCGCATCGAGCGCATCAGCCGCCCGGGGTTGCGCATCTATCGCGGCAAGGACGAGCTGCCCAAGGTGTTGGGCGGTTTGGGTGTGGCGGTCATATCCACGCCGAAAGGCATCATGTCCGACGCCCAAGCGCGCGCGGCCGGCACCGGCGGCGAAGTGCTCTTCGTCGTCCAGTAAGGGCCGATCAAAGGTTTAGAGGTAGTGTAGACATGTCACGAGTCGCAAAAATGCCGGTAGATCTCCCGCAGGGAGTCAGCGCCACGATCGGCGCCGATGCCGTCACCGTGAAGGGGACCAAGGGTTCACTGACGCTGGCGATCAAGAGCGGCATCAAAGTCGTGCAGCAGGACAAGCACCTGGAAGTGCAGGCGAGTTCGACCGCCGAGGGCTTGAATGCCATCGCCGGCGCGACGCGTGCGCACCTGGCGAACATGGTCACAGGCGTTACCAAGGGCTACGAGAAGAAGCTCGAACTGGTCGGCGTCGGCTATCGCGCGGCGGTGCAGGCGAAGAGCCTGACCTTGACCTTGGGCTACTCGCACTTGATCAACTATGCGATTCCCGAAGGCATCACCATCGAAGCGCCGAGCCAGACCGAGATCATCGTCAAGGGCATCGATCGTCAGCGGGTGGGCCAGACCGCGGCGGAGATTCGCGGCTTCAGGCCGCCGGAGCCCTACAAGGGCAAGGGCGTGAAGTACTCCGATGAGAAGATTTCGCTGAAAGAGGCGAAGAAGAAGTAATCATGAAACTGACCAAACAAGACACCCGCCTGCGCCGTGCGCGCCGGGGCCGCGTAAAGATCAAAGAGCTGGCCGCGCTGCGCCTGTCGGTGCACCGCACGCCGCAGCACATCTATGCGCAGATCTTCGCCGCCGAGGGCGACAAGGTTCTGGTTGCCGCATCGACCTTGCAGAAGGACGTGCGCGGCGCATTGAAAACCACCGGCAACATCGAGGCTGCCAAGGCAGTCGGCCGCGCCATCGCGGAGCGTGCCAAGGCCAAAGGGATTGCCAAGGTCGCCTTCGATCGTTCCGGTTTCATGTACCACGGGCGCGTCAAAGCGCTGGCAGAGGCCGCTCGCGAAGCGGGCCTCGAGTTCTAACCAAAGGGTCTAAAGGATATGGCGAGAGTAGAAAAACCAATGTCCGGCGATGACCTGCTCGAGAAGCTGGTCGCGGTGAACCGCGTCGCCAAGGTGGTCAAGGGCGGCAAACAGTTCGGCTTTACCGCACTGACCGTCGTCGGCGACGGCGCCGGCCGCGTCGGCTTCGGTTACGGCAAGGCACGCGAGGTGCCGGTCGCGATTTCCAAGGCCATGATGCAAGCCCGCAAGAGCCTGGTCACGGTCTCTTTGAAGAACGATACCCTGTTCTATGCGGTCAAAGGGAAGCATGGAACCACCCGCGTGTACATGCAGCCAGCCGCCGACGGTACGGGCGTGATCGCGGGCGGCGGCATGCGCGCGGTGTTCGAGTGCGCCGGCGTGCGCAACGTGCTCGCCAAGAGCTACGGCTCGCGCAATCCCATCAACGTGGTGCGCGCCACCATGGATGCGCTGGCGAAGCTGCGCACTCCGGACGACATCGCAGCCAAGCGCGGCAAGAGCGTCGCGGAACTCGTGGGTTAAGGTCATGTCCGACAAGTCAATCAAAGTCACGTTGACCAAGAGCCTGTTCGGCCAGCTGGCGAGCATCCGCAATTCGGCCCGAGGCTTGGGGTTGCGGCGCATCGGCCACAGCGTCGTGGTCGCGGATACGCCGTCGAATCGCGGCATGATCAATGCCGCCAGCCATATGCTCAAAGTAGAGAGAGCCTAATGCGACTAAATACCATCAAGCCGGGCGCCGGCTCCAAGCGAACCCGTCTGCGGGTGGGCCGCGGCGCGTCCGCCGGCCAGGGCAAGACCTGCGGCCGCGGCGTCAAGGGACAGCGCGCGCGCAAGGGCGGCTACCACAAGGTCGGATTCGAGGGCGGTCAAATGCCCCTGCAGCGGCGTTTGCCGAAGATCGGCTTCCGTTCTGCCATGAAGGCGTCGCGCGCCGAGTTGACGCTCACCGATTTGATGCGGGTCGACGGCGCCGATGTGACCTTGGCCGGCCTGATCGGGGCTAATTTGGTCCCGGAGAACACCAAACTCGTCAAGATCATCTTGTCCGGCAAGGTTAGCAAGGCCTATGTCGTCAAGGACAAGGTGATTACCGCGACCAAGGGCGCTAAGAGCGCAGTCGAATCAGCCGGCGGGCGTTTCGAGGTCTAAGTACCGTGGCCACCAGCAATCCCACCGCCGCTTTAGGAGACATGACGCGCTTCGCCGAGATGCGCAAGCGTCTGTGGTTCCTGCTGGGCGCGCTGGTGGTGTACCGAATGGGCACGTTCATCCCCGTGCCCGGAATCGACGCCGCCCGGTTCGCCGCATTCTTTTCGACTCAGAACGGCACGCTGCTCGGCATGTTCAACATGTTTTCGGGCGGCGCCCTGCAGCGGTTCAGCATATTTGCGCTGAACGTGATGCCCTACATCACGGCGTCCATCATCGTGCAGATGGCGTCCATGGTGTATCCGCCGTGGAACCAGATCCGCAAGGACGGCGAGTCCGGTCGGCGCAAGCTGATGCAGTACACGCGCTACGGCACGGTGTTTCTCGCGGCTTTTCAAGGCTTCGGCGCGGCGCTGGCCATCCAGAATTCCGGCGGCAACCTGGTGCCGAACCCCGGCCCGCAGTTCCTGATGGTCGCCACCATATCGATCACCACCGGCACCTTGTTCGTGATGTGGCTGGGCGAGCAGATCACCGAGCGCGGCATCGGCAACGGCATCACCATGATCATCGTTGCCGGCATCATCGCCGGCCTGCCGCGCGCCATCGGCAATACTCTGGAGATGGTGCGTTCCGGCGAAATGAATCCGCTGATCGTGCTGTTGATCCTGGTGGTCGTGATACTCGTGACTCTGTTCTGCGTGTTCGTCGAGCGGGCGCAGCGCAAGATCCAGGTGAACTATGCCAAGCGCCAGGTCGGGCGGCGCATGATGCAGGGCCAAAGCACCCATCTGCCTTTCAAGCTCAACATGGCCGGCGTGATTCCGCCGATTTTCGCCTCTAGTTTGCTGGTGTTTCCGGCGACGATTGCGCAGTTCTTCGGCAACAGCCCGAATCCCAATCCCATCCAGCGCACCCTGCAGAAGGTCGCGGTGGTGCTGGGCTACGGCCAGCCGCTGCACGTGCTGCTGTTCGCGCTGCTGATCATCGGTTTTGCCTTCTTTTACGTCGCCCTGGTGTACGACGCGCGCGATACGGCGGAAAACCTCAAGAAGGCCGGAGCATTCATTCCCGGCATTCGCCCCGGCCAGCAGACCGGCGACTACCTGGACAAGGTGCTGACCCGTCTGACCCTGTGGGGCGGCCTGTACATCATGGCGGTGTGCTTGCTGCCTGAAATCATTCGCATGGTGAATCCGAGCGTTCCCTTCCAGTTCGGCGGCACCTCTTTGTTGATCATCGTCGTCGGCGTCATGGATTTCGTCGCGCAGACGCAATCGCATTTGATGTCGCACCAATATGAGGGCCTGATGAAAAAGGCCAGCCTGCGGGGCATCGGGAGTAAGAAATGAAAGTTCGTCCTTCGGTCAAAAAGATCTGCAAGAACTGCAAAGTTGTGCGGCGCCGCGGCATCGTTTACATCATTTGTTCGTCGGATGCCCGGCACAAGCAGCGGCAGGGCTGATGCGTAGCGAATTGATCTGTAGGGGTTTTTCTAATATACTACCGCGCTTTTTTTCGTGGGCGCGGGTGGAGAAGTAGATGGCGCGTATCGCCGGCATCAACATACCGATGAACAAACATGTCGTCATCGGCCTGACCCATATTTTTGGCATCGGCAACAGCCGCGCCGCGCGCATTTGCGACGCCGCGGGCGTGAAATACAGCGTCAAAGTGAAGGATCTCACGGATGCTGAAGTTGCCTCGCTGCGCTCGCAGGTCGCGAAGTTCGCGGTCGAAGGCGATTTGCGGCGCGAGGTATCCATGAACATCAAGCGCCTAATGGATTTGGGTTGCTACCGGGGCATCCGGCATCGCAAGGGCTTGCCGATGCGCGGTCAGCGCACGCGCACCAATGCCCGTACCCGCAAGGGCCCGCGCAAGCAGGCCGTGAAGATGAACGCGCCGCCGGGCAAGGTCTAACAGAGAGCATCAATGGCTGAACAGAAGCAAAACGCAGGTCAATCCGCCCCCGGCGGCGGCGCGCAAAGCGGCAAACCGGTCCGCAAGAAGGTGCGTAAGAACGTGCTGGATGCGATCGCGCACGTGCACGCATCCTTCAACAACACCATCATCACGATCACCGACCGGCAGGGCAATACGCTGTCCTGGGCGACGTCGGGGGGCTGCGGTTTCCGTGGTTCGCGAAAGTCGACGCCCTTCGCGGCGCAGGTGGCTGCCGAGCGCGCGGGCAACGCAGCGCAGGAGCACGGCGTAAAGAACGTCGAGGTGCGGGTGATGGGCCCCGGCCCGGGCCGCGAATCCGCCGTTCGCGCCCTGAACGGCTGCGGATTGAAGATCACGAACATTGAAGACGTGACTCCCATCCCCCATAACGGTTGTCGTCCGCCGAAGAAACGTCGCGTCTAGTTTCAGTCGTCCAAGGCTCAAGGGTTTGTAATGGCAAAATATACCGGTCCGAAGTGCAAGCTGTCTCGTCGCGAGGGAACCGACCTGTTCCTGAAGAGCGGCGTGAAACCGCTCGAGTCGAAGTGCAAGCTCGAAGTGCCGCCGGGCGGCGTGAAGAGCGAGCGCAAGCAGCGCTTGTCGGAATACGGCCTGCAGCTGCGCGAGAAGCAGAAACTGCGCCGTATGTACGGTGTGCTGGAGCGGCAGTTCCGCAACTACTATCAGAAGGCCGCGGGCCGCCCCGGAGCGACCGGCGAAACCCTGCTGCAATTCCTGGAATGCCGGCTGGACAACGTGGTCTACCGGATGGGCTTCGCCTCCACCCGCGCCGAGGCGCGTCAGTTGGTGAGCCACAAGGCCGTTGCGGTGAACGAGAAGCTGGTCAATATCGCTTCCTACCAGTGCAAGGCCGGCGACGTCGTCAGCTTGCGTGAAAAAGCCAAGAAGCAGACGCGTATTCAAGCCGCCCTCACGATCGCCGCGCAAGTCGGCTTTCCTGATTGGGTGGAAGTGGACGACAAGAAGTTTTCAGGGATCCTGAAGTCGGTTCCTGATCGGCAGGAGATTCTGCCGGACATCAACGAGAGCCTGGTCGTCGAGTTGTATTCGAAGTAGAGATTTGGGCCTTACCCAACCGCAGCCTTTTGCTGCGTTGTTCCCGGTTAGTTAGCGAGGTCTTCCATGCAGGGATCGATCAATGAGTTTTTGAAGCCCCGGGTCGTCAAAGTACAACCCGTGTCACCGCGCCATGCGCGCATCGTGATCGAACCGTTCGAGCGCGGCTTTGGCCACACGCTGGGCAATGCCCTGCGCCGGGTGCTGTTGTCCTCGCTGCCGGGCGCGGCGATTACCGAAATCGAAATCGAAGGCGTACTGCACGAGTACACCGCCATCGAGGGCGTGCAGGAAGATGTGGTCGACATTCTGCTGAACCTCAAAGCGGTTGCCATCCGCATGCACACGCGCGATGTGGCCGAGGTCCGTCTGCACAAGAAGGGTCCGGGACCCGTCACCGCCGGCGACATTGCCGGCGATCATGACATCGAGATCCTGAATCCGGATCTGGTGATCGCGAACCTGACCAAGGCCGGTGAACTGTCGATGTCCCTGAAAGTCGAGCGCGGACGGGGCTATCGCCCGGCGGCGCAGCGCATGGCGTTCGAGGAACAGACCCGCGCCATCGGCCGCCTGCAGCTGGACGCTTCGTTCAGCCCGGTGCGCAAGGTGACGTACAACGTCGAAAGCGCGCGCGTCGAACAGCGCACCGATCTCGACAAGCTGATTCTCGACATCGAAACCAACGGCACCATCGACCCGGAAGAGGCCATCCGCCGCGCCGGCGGGATCCTCAAGGATCAGCTGTCGGTGTTCGTCGATCTGCAGGGTCAGGACGAGTCGACCACCAAGGCGACCGAAACCCAGTTCGATCCCATCCTGCTGCGCCCCGTCGATGAGCTGGAACTCACGGTCCGCAGCGCGAACTGCCTGAAGGCCGAGAACATTCACTACATCGGCGACCTGGTGCAGCGTACCGAAGTCGAATTGCTGCGGACCCCGAACTTGGGCAAGAAGTCGCTCACCGAGATCAAGGAAGTGCTCGAGAGCCATGGCTTGACGCTCGGCATGCGCATCGACAACTGGCCGCCGCCGGGATTGAAGCGCGACGACGAGCGCGACGGTATTTAACGCAAAAGAGTTTTCGACAAGGGTTTTAGAACATGCGGCATAGAAACAGCGGGCGCCAGCTATCGCGCAACTCCTCACACCGTCATGCGATGCTGCGCAACATGGCGGCCTCCTTGCTGCGTCATGAGACCATTCGCACCACGGTGCCGAAGGCCAAGGAATTGCGCCGCGTCGTCGAACCCCTGATTACGCTGGCCAAAGTCGATTCTCTCGGCAAGCGGCGCCTGGCGTATTCGCGTCTGCACGACAAGAGCGTGGTGGAAAAGCTGTTCGATGACTTGGGTCCCCGCTTCAAGGCGCGGGCCGGCGGCTATACGCGGATCCTCAAAATGGAACCCCGCCCCGGTGATTCGGCGGACATGGCGTTGATGCAGTTGGTGGATGCCGCGGCAGCGCCCGTGGAAAAGACCGACGACACCAAGGCCGCCAAGGCTCCCAAGACGCCGAAGAAGTCCAAGAAGACTGCCTCGGGCGATGCTGATGCGGAGGCCGCGCCGGCCGCCGCGCCCAAGCGCCGTAAGAAAGCCGCGGCCTAGCCGAGGAAGCGCACCGTCTCGTTGAGCCCCAGCTGCGCCGCCTGAGCGCGCAGGCTGCCCTCTGCCGGACCTTCGCCGGCGATCAAGAGCAGCGCGTCGGGACGCACCTGGCGCAGCTCCAGCATCATCTGGAGCAGGAATCCGATGGTCTCTTCGTGCGCCGCGCGGTCAGATCGCGGCGAAAGGTCTCTATCGAGGTCGACAGCCCATTGACGCGCGGAAAAAAGACATCCGAGATCTTGAGGATGCGCACGACGCCTGGCCCGCGAGCTCTTAAGCCGCTCTCGCGAATGCGTCCCGAGTCATGTTTTCAGGCTTCCCCAAAGTCGCGACCACATTATCCTCGATGCGCACTCCGCCGAAGGGCTTGAGCTCTTCGACGACCGCCCAGTTGATATGGGCACGGCGAGCGTCTGCATGCGCCGCGGCCAGCAAGGAATCGATGAGATAAATACCGGGTTCCACGGTGACCACCACCCCCGGCTCGAGCATGCGGGTGAGCCGCAAATACGGGTGACCCGCGGGCCGCTGCCGCTCATGTCCCTGCGTGTCGCTCAAGACGCCGCCGACATCGTGCACCTGCAGGCCCAGCAAGTGTCCAATGCCATGCGGGAAAAATACGCTGGTGACGCCCGCCTCCAGGGCCGCCTGGCCCGGCAACTTGGTCAATCCGACGCGCTGCGCGACATCGCCCAAGGCGCGATGGGCGGACAGGTGCACATCGCGATAGTCGCGCCCAGCGATGATCTCGCCGCACAGCGCCTGCTGCGCCTCGTCCACCGCCGCCACCAGATCAGCAAAGCGCCCGGGGACCGCCGCGTAGGTGCGGGTGATATCCGAGGCATAGCCGCGGTATTGAGCGCCGGCGTCGATCAGGAAGGAGCGCAGCGGACTGGGGGAGGTGCGCTCCAGATGCTGGTAGTGCAGTACCGCGGAATTCTCGTTGTAGGCCACGATATTGTTGTACGGCATCTCCTCCTCGCGCTGCGCACAGGCCTCCAAATAGCGCATATGCGCCTCGTATTCGGAGGCGCCGCGGCGGAAGGCGGCGAGCGCGGCGCGGTGCCCGCGGGCGCCGAGTTCGCACGCGCGGCGCATGCATTCGAGTTCGTAGGACGTCTTGACCGCACGATCGTAATGCAGATGCGTGAGCAGATCTTGAGGGTTGATGCTCGCCGCGTCGGCGCCGACGGCGCAAGCCTCCGGGCCGATATGGGCCACGCGCCCGAGGCGGACCCAGTGATCGCTCGCCTTGGAAGGATCATCCAGGGCAATCAAGTCGACTTCCGCCGTCCAGGGCGCCTGCGGCAACCCGGCCGGCTTGTGCCAATAGTCGTTGGGCTGGTGAAACAGGACCTTGGGCCGTGCCCCGGGCGCCACGACCAGAATGCAGCGGGGATTGTCCACGATCGGCACCCAGGCCTTGAAATGAGGGTTGACCTTGAATGGGTAGTCCTGGTCGTCCAGGAACTGGGTGGGCGGCCAGCCTGCGTGGATCACCATGGCATCGAAACCGCCGGCGCTGAGCGACTGTTCCGTCCGCCGCATCAGCGTCTGCAGATGCGGCTTATATAGCTGATCGAGACTGGATTCACTCACATCTGCTCCCGCCCGCTTGACCAGCCCGAAGTATGCTCCAGAGCCCTTTACAGCTATAGCTCTTTAACCCCATCAGCGATTACAAAGCGTTAAAGGCGCTGTACCGGTGGCGAAAGAGATATGAAATTGAGGCGAAACACTCTAAAATCCCGCAGGAGAATTGGGTGAAGGCCCAACAACAAGCTCGGCCTTAAAATTTTATTCTTAATATTTCTGGGGTATCGATAGATGAAGACCAAACTTGCTTTAAGCGCTTTTGTCGCAGCATTCGTGCTGAGTGCCTGCGGCAGCAAGACCGAGGCTCCCGCCCCGGCTGCTACTGATGCGACTCCTCCGGCCGCCGCGCCGGCTGCGGACGCTGCTGCCTCTGCCGCTTCCGACGCCGCTGCAGCTGCGAGTTCTGCAGCTGATGCAGCCTCGAGCGCAGCATCCGCTGCGAAGCCGTAATTCGGTTCGATAGCTGATGCCACATGCCCGGGCGGGCGGCCGACAGGCGCGTTCGCTCGGGCGTGTTTTTGAAGATTGGGAAGCGGGTTAGTTGTTAGTCAGTATTCGCGACTGTCGACACTCGAAGAAGGATCGCCAATGGATCCAGAGCGTCTACGCCGAATACATCGACTCCCTGGCCGATTTGAATACCGGCCTGTTCTCCGTCATCGGGGCCGACAATCCGCACGAAGATGAAATCTTCGCCCACTGGTTTTCCAACGACCATTCGCATCCGCTGCTCATTCTCAAGGGAGCGGAACCCGTGGGGTTCGCGTTGGTGACCCGTCCGCGGATTCCCACCGCCGGCGAGCCCGCAGCCGACTATCGAATGTCGGAATTTTTCGTGCGCAAACAGTATCGCAAGGCCGGTATGGGGCGCGATGCCGCCACCCTGATTTTCGACCGCTTCGCCGGCGATTGGGTCATCGTCGAATATCTGCGCAACCCGGGCGCCGTGGCGTTCTGGCGGCGAGTGATCTCCGGCTACTGCGGCGGCCGTTACACCGAGCGATCCCGCCACGGCGAAGTGCAGCAGCGATTCACCAGCCGGCCCTCGGCCCTGCGTTGAAGGGTCCATGAATCGCGAGCGCCCCCGCCGTTGGCAGATGTTGCTGTTATGCGCCGCTGCCGCCGCCGGCGGCGCCCGTTCGCAGGATCTTGCCGCGGCCCGCGCCTGTGCCGGCATCGCTGACAAGACCGCCCGTCTGGCATGCTACGACGCGGCGTTCGCGCCGCCTGCCGCTCCTGCCGTGGCCGCTGCCCCGACCGCGGCGTCCAGCCGGACTGCTGCCGCGGCGCTCGCCCCGGTGGTAGCGGAATTCGGGGACAATGGGCAACTGCGACCGGCACCCAAGGCGAATCTGCCCAAGAAGGTCGACCTCAAAGTGCGCAGCGTGGCATCCACGGCGCGCGGCATGTACCGGCTTACGATGGAAAATGGCCAGGTTTGGGAGACCAAGCAGGCCGATTGGACCTTGGATTTCAAATCCGGCGACGCGGTCACGATTTCACGGATGATGTTCGACTCATACCAGATATCATTGACCGGCCGAGGAACCAGCGTCGGCGTCAAGCGGATACAGTAGCTTTGACGAATACTCCATCACAGGCCGAACCCAATGTCGGTTTCGACTTTGTCCGCACCCTGGCAGCGGAGTTGTCGCGCGGCAATGTCGACCTGCCCTCGTTTCCCGAAATCGCGGTCCGTGTCCGGCGGATTTTGTCCGACCCCAAATCGTCGGTGGATCAGGTGGTTCGGGTCGTGGGGTCGGAGCCGGCGCTGGCGGCGCGGCTGCTGCGGATTGCCAATTCCGCGTCGCTCAACCGTAGCGGCAAGACAGTCAGCGATTTGCGCACGGCGATCAACCGCATCGGCTACAACATGGTGCGCAGCGCCTCGATATCCTTCTCCATGGCGCAGATACGCAAGAGCAACAAGCTGGCCGGATTGGAGCACCACCTCAACGATCTCTGGCAACGCAGCACCCTGGTGGCCGCATTCGCCTTCGTCCTTGCCCGGATGTGCACCCGGGTCAATCCCGATGAGGCCATGCTGACGGGCATGATGCACGGCATCGGCAAACTCTACATTTTCACCCGCGCCATCGACCATCCTGAATTGTTCGTCGGCAAGACCACGCTGGACAGCATCATCGGCGATTGGCATGCCTCCATCGGCAAGGCGATTCTCGAGAATTGGGATTTCTCCGAGGCGATGGCCAAAGCGGTCGGCGAACAGGCGGATTTTTCGCGCACCGACGAGGGACCGCCGGATTTGAGCGACGTCATTGCGGTCGCCGTCATCATGGCCGAGCACGCCGCCGATGCCCCCGGCCTCGAAGCCGCATTGCAAGGCCTTGGGGCCGCCAAACGCCTGCGCCTTGACGAGGAAAAGACTCAGGTCGTGATGCGCGAATCAGCCGCCGAAGTCACCGCGCTCAGCCAGGCCCTCGGCAGCTAGGATCCGGTCCGGGCAGTCCCCGCGAGCTGCTCGGCCGCAACCGCGCCGGCCACGTAGGCGGCGTTGTGCGGCATGATGCCCGCGAGATTCATGCGGCTGTCCTGCGTCATGTAGATGTGGTGCCGGTCGCGCAGACGATCCACCACTTGGGGGGATACCCCGAGCAGGGAAAACATGCCGCGCTGAGTTCGAATGAAATCGAAGGTCGCGGCGCCGGTGGCCCGGCGCAGCTCGGCTGCCAGCAGCGCGCGCATATCATTGATCCGGGTCCGCATCAGGTTGAGTTCCTCGATCCAGGCCCGCTTGAGCGCCGGATTGGCAAAAATGTGCGCGGCGATCGCCGCGCCGTGGTCGGGCGGCATCGAGTAGATGCCGCGCGCAATTTGCAGCACATGGCTCAGCATGGCATCGGCGCGCGCCTCGGTCTCGCCGATCACGATCAATGCGCCGACGCGTTCGCGGTACAGACCCAGATTCTTGGAATACGAGACGGCCACCAGCGATTCCGGCACCGTCTCGGCGACCAGACGCACGCCGGCGGCGTCGGCATCCAGATCGACGGCGAACCCCTGGTAGGCGAGATCCAGGAAGGGCACGAGGCGCCGGCGTTTCAAAAGCTGCGCCACGGCCTGCCATTGCATCGGATCCAAATCGGCGCCCGACGGGTTGTGGCAACAGGCGTGCAGCAGGACCACGTCGCCCTCGGCCGCGCGGTCCAGCCGCTCGAGCATGGCCTCGAAGCGTAGGCGGCTCGTTCCCGAATCGTAGTAGGGGTAGCGCTCCAGCCGCAGGCCCGAGCTGCCCAGCAGGGGCGTGTGATTGCCCCAGGTCGGATCGCTGACGTGCACCGTGACCGCAGGGGCGGCCGCGCGAATCAGTTCGGCGCCCAGCCGCAGGGCACCGCAGCCGCCGGGGGCCTGCACGGTTCGCGCGCGCCGGTCGCGCCGGGCCGTGTGCGCCGCCCCGAGCACCAATTCCTCGACGGCACGGTTGAATTCCTCGCGCCCCGCAGCGCCCACGTAGGACTTCGTGGTTTGCGCCGCCAGCACTTCCTGCTCGGCTCGGCGCACGCAGGCCAGCACCGGCGTATTGCCGCTCAGGTCGCGGTACACGCCCACCCCCAGATCGACCTTCGAGGGCGTGGTGTCGGCCCGATATGCCGCCATCAGTCCGAGGATGGAATCCGAGCTCAGCTGTTTGAGTTCTTGAAACAAGAGTTAGCGCCCCATTTTTGTCCGCGCCCATTATAGTCGAGGGACAATGTGGATTCGCGGCGCTTGCCTGTTGATTTTGACCCTGGCGCTCGGCGACCTGCCGGCGGCGGGGACGGCGCCGAGGATTGTCAGTCTGAGCCCGCACATCACCGAATTGCTGTATGCCGCCGGCGCCGGCAGCCGGATCGTCGGTGTCGATGATTTGAGCGATTACCCGCCCGCCGTCGCCGGCATGCCGCGGGTCGGTGAACCGGCCACCCTCGATGTCGAAGGACTGCTCAAGCTCAAGCCGACGCTGGTCGTTCTGTGGGACTCAGGCACGCCGCCGCGGGCAAAGGCGCAATTGCAGAGTCTGAACCTCAAGCTGTATGTCACCGAACAGCGCCGCCTGGACGATATCGGAGCGGTACTGCTCGACTTCGGCCGGCTCGCGGGCACCCTGCCCGAGGCGGCGGCGGCCGCCGGCCGCTATCGGTCGGAACTCGCGGCGCTGCGCTCGCAGTATGCGGGACGTCCGCGGCTCACCGTGTTCTATCAAGTGTGGGACCGGCCCTTGTACACGCTCTCGGGCGCGCACGTGGTGACCGAAGTGCTGTCTCTCTGCGGCGGCGACAATGTATTCGCCGATCTGTCCACCCTGGCCCCGGCAATCGACAAGGAAGCGGTGCTCGCCCGCGACCCCGACGTCATTCTCGTTGCCGCCACCGGCGCCGAGGGCCTGAGACAGGTTGCTGATTGGGGCCGATTCGGCAATCTTCGCGCCGTGCGCAATCACCATATCTACACGGTGGACCCGTCGCTCATCGGGCGAATGACGCCGCGCATCCTGCAGGGCGCGCGCGACGCCTGCGAATTGCTCGACGCGGCCCGGGGTGTGCAGCGCCGCGTAACGGATGCGTCGTTAGGGGCCCACCCTGATCCGTCTCCATTTTAAGACATTGGTCCGATGACATGACCCGGCGTTAGCGTGTACGCTTTAGCCACCTAATCAGCGGGAGAGTTACCTCATGGCGCTTTGGAACGAAAAACCTACGCCCGGCGCGGCGGGTCCTGTTGTCCCCCCCTCGGCGACACCTCCGGAAAGAAGCCCTCCCGAGCGCACGGTGAGCGACCCGGCGCTGTCGGTGTCGCCGCGCCGTCCCACCCCTAAGACCTCGTCGGAGGGCGGAGAATCGGTCATTGCCGCCAATCTGACCATCGAGGGCAAGATCGAAGGCTCGGGCAACGTGCGGATTGCGGGCCGCTTCAAGGGCGATGTGCGCATCGACGGCAACTTCAGCATCGAATCCGGGGCCCATCTGACCGGCCAGGTACTGGCCGGCATCGTGGTCGTGGGCGGCGAGCTGCAGGGCAACATCGAGAACGCCAAGCGGGTCGATGTCCAGGAGGGCGGCGTCATCGTCGGCGACGTCAAGGCAGGATCGATCACGGTGGCGGCGGGGTCGCGCATGCGTGGACACGTGGAATTCGGCTGGGACGACGAGAAGGTGAAGATCAAGCCGGGCTTGGTCGGCAGCGGCAACTAGGAGCCGTGGAATGAGCGTCGTTCGTGCCGGGACCTTAGGCGCGACACGGATATGTCCGCATTGCAAGGCGGTGGTACTGCAGAGCGCCAGCGTCTGCCCCGGCTGCAAGCACCATTTGCGCTTCAATTCCGGCAGTGCGGAGCCGCAGTCCGAAGGGGTGTCGGCGATGCGCATCGAGGGCTCGATTCGCCATACGGTGCGCGACGAAAGTTGCGAATACTGCGTGGTCGTCTCGATTACCAACGAGCGCGGCGAGAAAGTGGCGCGTCAAGTGGTCGGCGTCGGCGCCCTGCAGCCCGGCGAGAAGCACAAATATAGCTTCTCGGTCGACCTGATGCCGGTGCGCGCCTTTCCGGAGCGCCGCCGCAACTAAAGCGGCGGGCGCGGGCGGGGTTCAGCGCTGAGCGCGGCCCTCGATGTCGATGAATCGCAAGAACTCCGCGCGCGTGCTGGCATTCGCGCGAAAGGTGCCGAGCATCTTACTGGTGATCATCGACACGCCGCGCTTGTGAACACCGCGCGTGGTCATGCACTGATGGACGGCGTCGATCACGACCCCGACTCCGCGCGGTTTGAGGACATCGTCGATGCACGCGGCGATCTGTGCGGTGAGCTTCTCCTGCACCTGGAAGCGCCGCGCATAGCCATCCACCACCCGGGCGAGCTTGCTGATTCCGACCACCCTGTCGGTGGGTAGGTAGCCGACATGCGCGCGGCCGATGATGGGCGCCATGTGATGCTCGCAAAAAGATTCGAAACCGATATCGCGCAACACCACCATTTCATCGTAGCCCTCGACCTCCTCGAAAGTTCGGCGCAGGTACGCGCCCGGGTCGATGGAGTATCCCGAGAACCAATCTGCATAGGCGTTGACGACGCGCTTCGGCGTGTCACGCAGGCCCTCGCGCAGCGGGTCGTCGCCGGCCCAGCGCAGTAAAGTTTGCACGGCGGCTTCGGCTTGGATGCGGGTCACTGCGCGGTTGCGTTTCTTGGCCATGGTCATTTCTCCTCGAACACGACTTGGCCGTGCAGCAGAGCCATCTTACATCGCAGATTCTTCAGCTCCTGCGCCGGCACTGTGTACATATCACGGTCCCAGACGGCAATGTCGGCGTCCTTGCCGATTTCCAGCGAACCGATGCGGTCATCGAGAAACACCTGCCGCGCGCCCCATGCGGTGTAGGAGCGCAAGGCCGTATGTATGTCGACGGCTTCGGCGGTGCCGAAGGGATGGGCGCCGAACGTGCCCTTGAGAGTCTCACGCTGCACCGAGGCCCAGAGACCATAGCGCGCGGCGAGCGGCGTCACCGGATAGTCAGAGCCGCCGCCCCAGCGAATGCCGCTCTTCAAAAAGGTATTGAGCGGCACCAACCGCGCCGCGCGCTCCGGTCCGAAGTTGCCCGCGTAGTTGTCGCCGATCCACCACATGAACGGCGCTTGTACTTCCGGGTAGGCGGCGTCATAGCGCCTTTCGAGTTCTGCCATGGTCTTGATGGCATGATCACTGGGGATATTGGCGTGGATGATGCTGTGCCGCAGGCTCATGGTCGGTGTCTCGGCGAGCACTTGCGCGTAGGTGTCCACCACCCAATCGATCGCGCGGTCGCCGATGGCGTGCGTACCGACATGGACTCCGGCCTGATGGAACAGCCGTACCATCTGACGGTAGACCTGCGGGTCCGTCGACGGATAACCGAAATTTCCCCGGTCGATATCCGTCGAGTTCTTGTGCCATTCCTGGTTCAGCCAAGCGGTGCGCGCGCCGCCGCTGCCGTCCATGAATATCTTCGCGCCGCAGGAGAGGAGGCGGCCGTCGCCCAGCGATTGCGGCGGGCGGGGCGCGTTCAGAATCGAGGCCAGCGCGGTCTTTGCCGAGGCCAGCGTGTTGCCCGCAAACCAGAGCACGCAGACATGCTCCGCCAGCTTGCCCTCGAGCTGCAGCCCGCGGTACGCGTCCCACACGGGCTGGCCGATGGCCGGATCCTTGACCGCGGTGATGCCTTCGCGATGCAGCTCATCGATGCTCTTCAGAATGCCGTTGCGCTGCTGCTCCGCCGTGGGCGGCGGAATCAAATCGACCACCGCCGCCTGCGCCGACTCCTTCAATACGCCGCTCGGCGCGCCGTGCGCATCGCGGTCGATGGTGCCGGCGGGCGGATCGACGGACGCCGCGGAAATCTTCGCGAGTTTGAGCGCCGCGGAATTGGCGACGCCGTAATGGCCGGTGGTGTGGGTGAGCCATACCGGATTGTGCGGCGACACTCGATCGAGATCGGTTGCCGTGACATAGCGCCGCTCGACGAGCTTGCCCTCGTCCCAGCCATCGCCCTGCAGCCATTCGCCCGGCTTGAGGTGCGCGATGCCGGCCTGCACGCGCTTGACCACGTCGGCGACCGACGCGGCGTCGCTGAGGTGAACGTGATACAGCTCCCCGACGCCGCCCTCGGCAATGTGCGCGTGACTGTCGATGAGCCCCGGCGTCGCGGTGCGGCCGTGCAGGTCGATGCGCCGCGTGGCGGCATCGGCGAGCCGCAAGATATCCTGATCCCTGCCGACCGCGATGATTTTGCCGTCGCGGATCGCCACAGCCTCGACGATCGAGTCCTGCGCATCCACCGTGAGAATCCGGCCGTGAAATAAGATCAGCTGCGGCGGTGCTGCCGCGCACGCGGCGCCGGCGGACAGCAGCGCGGCGCAGGCCGCCAGGGCCGCACCCAGCATCGAGAAATTCGGACGTGGGGGTCGAGCGTGTCGATTGACTTGAGCCGGCATAAGCTACATCCTGATTTTGTGTTTATTTGCGGAGATAATCTTGAAATATCGTGTTCGCCCGAATTCTATCATTGCATGCATCGCCGCCCTGTCTGCATCGACGGCGTGGGCCGCGGCCCTGCAGAGCGATGCGATCACCCGCGAGACGGCGCACGACATCTTCAAGCAACTGATCGAAATCAACACCACTGATTCTATCGGAAGCACCACGGTGGCCGCCCAGGCAATGGCGCAGCGGTTGCTCGATGCGGGATTCCCCAAGGCCGACGTGGTGGTCATCGGGCCCAACGACCGCAAAGGGAACATGGTTGCCCGTTATCGCGGCAGGCCCAACTCCAAACTGCGGCCGATGCTGATCATCGGCCACCTGGATGTGGTGGAAGCACGGCGCGAGGATTGGTCCACCGATCCGTTCAAGTTCGTCGAGCAGGACGGCTACTACTATGGGCGCGGCACCCAAGACATGAAGGAATCGGATGCCATTGCCGTCACCGATTTCATCCGCTTGAGGAAGGAAGGCTACGTTCCGGACCGCGACATCATTCTGGCACTGACGGCCGACGAGGAGGGCGGCAAGTCGAACGGCGTGAATTGGCTGCTGCAGAATCATCGCGCGCTGATCGATGCTGAATTTGCGCTCAATCCGGACTCGGGCGGCATCAGCATGGACCACGGCAAGCCGCTGGCGGTTGAATTCGAGGCGACCGAGAAGCTCTATGCCGACTACCAGGTGCTGGCCACCAATCCGGGCGGACACAGCTCGCTGCCGAAGCCGGACAATGCGATTTATCACGTCGCGGATGCTCTCGGCGTGCTGGAGCGCGCGCCGTTCCCCTTCGAATTGAACGCCGTGACCCGCGAATATTTCGGTCAGATGGCCAAGATCGAGTCCCCGCAGAACGCGGCTGACTTGCGCGCAATTCTCGCGAGCCCGCCCGACGCCGCCGCCATTGCGCGGCTGTCGACGGACGCGCGCTACAATTCCACCATGCGCACCACCTGCGTTGCCACCCTGCTGGGCGGCGGCCATGCTCCCAACGCCCTACCGCAGCGTGCCGAGGCCAATGTCAATTGCCGCATCTTTCCCGGTCATTCGCAGGAGGAGATACGCCTGCAGCTGATCCAACTGTTCAACGACCCGAAGCTCAGCGTGCGCTACCGCAGCGACGCGGGGGAATTGGCGGATCACGGTTCCGACCGCAAAGCCATGGTGCCGCCGCCGCTGCGCCCCGATGTCATGGACTCGCTGCGCCAGGTGGCCGCCAAGCGATGGCCGGGCGCCCCCGTCATACCCAACATGGAAACCGGTTCCTCCGACAGCATCTACACCATGTACGCGGGAATCCCGAGCTACGGGATCAGCGGCATTGCGGTCGACCGGGACGATATCCGCGCGCACGGCAGGGACGAGCGGCTCAAGGTCGATTCGTACTACACCGGCGTTGAGTTCTATTACGAATTTCTCAAAGCCTTGACCACGGGTCATCGGTAAGACTACCGCGGGCATGTTCTGTAAAAGGTCGTGGGCGTTTTGACGTTTTGACGTTGACGTCAGAACGTCAGGGTAAAATCTGAGGTTTCCTTTTGGGGCCGGCGGCTGAACTTGGCCGCAGCTTGGGCTGGATCATGACGACTCTGCAAGTGATTGGTTCTCGCGAACGCGACTTGGGCGGCTTCGTCGTGCGCCGCGTCCTGCCCGCAGAAGGCCGGCAGATGGTGGGGCCGTTCATCTTCTTCGATCATTTGGGCCCGACGCAATTCGCGCCGGGGTTCGGCATCGATGTGCGGCCGCACCCGCACATTGCGCTCGCCACGGTGACGTATCTTTTCGCCGGCTCGCTGGAGCACCGCGACAGCCTGGGCACGGTGCGTGAGATTCGGCCGGGCGACGTCAATTGGATGTCGGCCGGAAGCGGCATCGCCCATTCCGAGCGGACTCCCCGGGCCGCACGCGTGGACGGCGAGTTCGTGCACGGCATCCAGAGTTGGGTGGCGCTGCCCGACGGCATGGAGGATGGGGAGCCTACCTTCGAGCATTATCCTTCGGCCGCTCTGCCCACCCACGCGGCGCCCGGAGTGGAATTGACCGTCATTGCCGGCGAGGCCTTCGGGCTGCGTTCGCCGGTGGTGACTCTCTGGCCCACGCTGTATGCGCACATACGCATGACGGACGGCGCAACGCTCGACGTGCCGCCCGAACATGGCGAGCGGGCGGTGTACGTGGTGCAGGGCGGCCTCGAGGCCGGCGGCCTGCCGGCGACGGTGGGGCAGCTCGCCGTGCTGGAACCCGGCAAGACCGTCGAGCTGCGCGCCGCCGGCGACGCCCGGATCATGCTGTTGGGCGGCGCGCGCTTGCCCACGCCGCGGCACATCTGGTGGAATTTCGTCGCCTCGTCGCAGGAGCGCATCGACAACGCCAAGCAACGGTGGGAACAGCGGCAGTTTCCCGCCGTCCCGGGCGAAACCGAATTCATTCCATTACCCCATTACTAAACCAAGGAGCCGACATGTCCGACAAAACCGCAAGCGTGCACTGGGAAGGCCGCGGCAAGCAGGGCGTAGGCCGCATCAGCACTCAGACCGATGCGTTGAAGGCCTATCCCTACGGCTTCGCCAGCCGCTTCGAGGGTGATATTCGCGGCACGAATCCCGAGGAATTGCTCGGGGCCGCGCACGCCGCCTGCTTCACCATGGCGTTCTCGTTTGCCTGCGATGCGGCGGGATTTGCCACCGCCGCCGTCGATACTCAGGCCGCGGTGCGCCTGGTGATGAAGGACGGCGGGTTCTCGATCGACCGCATCAGCCTCAGGCTCGAAGCGAACGTGCCGGGCGTCGATGAGGCGACCTTTCAAAAGCTGGCCGCCGGCGCGAAACAGAATTGTCCGGTGTCGAAGGCCCTGGCCGGCGTCGCGGAGATCACGCTCACCGCGGTACTGCGCACCTAGCGGCGCCGCCGCGGCTTATCCTCCGGGGGGCCTGCGAAACGCGAACATGAGCGCGGCGATCCACGCCGCCGTCGCCAGCAGGAAGGCGATCATGACGGCGGCGAACAGCTGACCCGGCAGATGCGGCGGGTGTTGGCGATTCGCGGCCAACTCCAGCCAGTGCACCAGGCACACCAGGATCACCAGCAGCGATCCGAACCATACGCCGTGCGCCACGAGAAATGCGCGGGTGCCGGCGATTCGCTGCGGCGCCAGCCAGTAGTCTCGATTGGGCAATTTCATGTCGGCGGCGCGCGAATAGACAGTGGTCAGGACGGCCACCACCAAGACCGGAAGTCCGATGGCGAGGCACAGGACAAATCGAGTGTAACCGCTGCGGGACATGAAGGCGTTGGCCTGTCCGGCCGCGTTGAAATGCGAGGCAACGGTCGGCGGCAGCTCCGATACCGTGCCGATCACGAAAAATACCGCGCACAACAGCAGCAGGATGAATATCGACCAGGTCACCCGGTGCGGGTGCGGCGAGGATGGAATCACGGCGACCGCCACAGCACCGGAAACAGCGGATGATTCATGGGTGCTCCCGCCGGCAGCTCCGCCTCCAAGCCGGGGAATTCCGGCGATGTACGCCAGCGGCGCGGCGCGTGCGTGATGTCGTCGCCGAGGAACCGCACCGAGAACACACGGCGGCGATTCTTGCCCGTCACCCCCGGCGCCGCGTGCAAGGCCAGCATGTGGAAGCACACGGCATCGCCCGGCTGCAGGTCCCAGCCGAGAATGGGAAAGTCATCGCGCGCGGCATTGATGTTCGGCAGATCGGCGAGCGAGCCCTCGGGAAACCATTTGGCCTGCGCGTCCATGAAGGAGCGCGGCATCAGCCAGGGCCCCAGGTGCGAGCCGGCGACGAACTCCAACGTTGATTCGCGATTCACCGGATCGGCCGGAATCCAGAAACTGACGTTCTGCCGGCCTTCGATATTGTAGTAGGGCTGATCCTGGTGCCACGGGGTGGGTTGCCGCGTTCCGGGTTCCTTCGTGAGCATGTGATCATGGTAGAGCCGGGCGCTGGCGCTGCGCATCAGCCGGCCGGCGGCCGCGGCGACGGCCGAGTCGAAGATGAAGCGCCGGTAGTGTTCATTGTCCTGCCAATTGCAGAAATCCTCGACAAATCGTCCCGGGTCATCCGCACCGCTCGCCACCTTGGCGCGCGGACTCAGATGGCGGAGATTCTCATCGATGCCGGCGCGCAGCAGCGCCATTTCCTCCGGCCGAAACAGTTGCCGGATGCACGCCGCGCCGTCGCTCTGAAACCGCTCGACGGTGGCGTCGTCAATCATGGGGCAGCGCGCCGAGGATATCTTCCAGCAGGGCCGGTCCCCGGTAGGCGAATCCTGTGTAAATCTGTAGCAAATTGGCACCCGCACGCAGAGTCGTCAGAGCCTGATCCGCGCCTACGATACCGCCGACGCCGATGATGGGAAAGCGGGGTCCCAATTCCGCGCGCAATTGCGCGATCACTCTCACCGATAGGCGATGCAGCGGCGCACCGCTCACGCCGCCGGTCCGCTTGGCGTCCGCCGGCCGCTCCAGCACGCTGTGATCGATCGAGGTGTTGGTGGCGATCACGCCGTCGACGTCGAACGAACGCAACTCCTGCGCCAGCCCCGTAATCTGCTCCTCGGAGAGGTCCGGAGCGACCTTGACCAGCAAGGGCACGCGCCTGCCGTAGTGCCCCTGCAGCAGCACGCGTTCTTCGAGCAGCGCGCTGAGTATCCTTTGCAGGCCGTCGCGCGCCTGCAGCTCGCGCAGCCTCGCCGTATTGGGCGAGGAGATGTTCACGGCGACATAGTCCGCAAGCGGATACACCTTGCGCAGGCAGATCAAGTAATCGTCCTCGGCCCGCTCCAGCGGAGTGTCGACATTCTTGCCGATGCTGATGCCGCGCACGCCGCGATAGCGGCTGCGGGACACGCGCGCCGCCAGATGATCGACGCCCTTGTTGTTGAACCCCATGCGGTTGATGAGCGCGCAGCGATCGGCAACCCGGAACATGCGCGGCTTGGGATTGCCCGGCTGCGGACGCGGCGTCACAGTACCCAATTCGATGTGACTGAAGCCCAGCGCGCCCAGCCCGTCCAGAGAGTCCCCGTTCTTGTCGAACCCCGCCGCCAGGCCCACGGGATGCGCGAACGTGCAGCCGAAGCAGCGCAGCGACAATCCTGCCGGCAGCTTGAGAGCGGGCCACAGAGGCCCCAGCCAGCGCAACCCCACCATCCCTACGCCGTGGGCCAGCTCCGGGTCCAGCCGGGTGAGAATGGGCAGCGATGCGCCTGCAATGACCGATGTGGCGCGGCGCCTCATGCAGCAGCCGGCAACACGCCCGGCAGCGCGGCAACGAAGCGTGCCAGCGCCTTTCCCAGGGATTGATGCTGATCCGCGTCGAGATGAATGCCATCGACCGCGCTCGCACTGGTGATGGCGCCCGCGTCGAAGAAATGGCAGGCGAGCTCCGCCGCGACGGCGCGGAATGCCTCGCTCAAGCCGGCCGATTTCTCGGCGGCGCCGGTGAACTTGGCCGCGAGCGGCCCACGCGGGATCAGAATGCGCGGCGGCGCGATCACCACAATCGGCGGCACCGGCATGCCGGGTTCGATGGGCGCCTGGCGGATCGCATTGACCAGTGCGGCGATACCCTGGGCGGCGTGCGCTGCGTTGTGCGGATGCATGGATTGAAAATCGTTGGTGCCGAGCATGAGCACGGCCAACGCGAGAGGCGAATTGACCTCGATGCGTTGCGCGAGGCCCGCGAGTCCGTTGCGCCCCGGCTTGAACGGGTCGTCCCACACGGTGCGGCGGCCGTTCAAGCAGTCCTCGATCACACGCACCGCCGCTCGCGGCTCGTTGAGCGCGATTTCCATCACTCCGGGCCAGCGCGCATCGAAGGGCAGCCGTTGGCGCGTCGCCGGAATGATGCCCCAGGAGAGAGAGTCGGAGTAGACGAGAATTTGCTGCATCGTGCGGCTATTGGTGCTCGGCCGGCGGTGCAGGTGAGTAATGTACGTGGGCGATTTTCCAGCCGCCGGCGCCCTGAAACCACACGTCGGTTTCCTGAAAGACTTCATCCGTCACTTTCTTGTCCGCCCCGAGCGTCTTGACGTGCAGCAGGTAGCTGGCGATGGCCGTATCGCCTTGCGGACTGAGCTTCAGATGATAATCGGACAACGTACAGGCCTGGAGGCGCGCCCCGCCATGGATGTAGGCGGTCCACATCTTCCGGTAGCTTGGCACATCGGTGCGGCCTTCCGGAAACCATAGCACCGCGTCCTCCGCGTAATAGGCGAAATACCGGTCCAAGTCGTTGGCTGCGTACGCGGCGTTGAAGTCCTTCTCGAGCCGATCGATGTCGGCCTTGGAATCGGCATGCGCGATGGCCGGCGCGCCGGCGAACAGCAGAAGGCAGGAGCACAGGAAGGCAATTCTCATGGGAACCTCGCGTGGCCGGCGGCGATCTTGCCGCCGGCCGCTAAATTACGCGAGAATGCCGGGGACGGCCAAGACAAATAACAAAAAAGGGGATTGCATGGAGCGCAGCCACCACCGGCATTTGATACCCGCCTTGCTGTGCGTCTGCGCCGTGGTTCCGGCCCTGCCGCAAGCTGCGCGCGCAGCGCCGCCCATCGAAGCCTACGGCCGACTGCCGGGAGTGGAATTGCTGCGCATTTCCCCGTCGGGCGAGCGCATAGCGCTGATCGGGGTGTTGGGCGAGGAGCGCCGCCTGGTCGTCTTGAGCGCCGATAACAAACTGCTGAAGACCGGCGTGGTCGGCGAGAACAAGGTCCGCGACCTGCGTTGGGCGGGCGACGATCATCTGTTGATCACCATCAGCGCCACGGTGAACTTGCAGCTCGATTTCGGACATTCATATGAGCTGGACAGCGTGCTTCACGTGGGCATGAACGACAAGGCGCCCTGGTCGGTCTTCGGCAATGCTCATGGGATCGAGCCCACCGTGCGCGGCTATTTCGGGGCGGCTGAGCAGGGCGGACAATGGAGCGGTTACTTCGGCGGAATCACCGAAGCGCGCGATGCCGGCGGCGACTTTGTGTTCGACCATGGGTACGCTGATTTGTACCGCGTGGATCTTGCTACGCGCAAAACCGCGCTCGTGGCCAAGGGATCGGGGCGGGAGCATCAGTGGGTCGTCGGCGCAGACGGCACCGTGATCGCACACAGCGAATACAACGGCACGAGCGGTGAATGGCGGATGTTCGTGGGCCCGGGCACGGTCAACAACCATGAGCTGATTCATAAAGTTTCGCCGACCAATGACATCGACCTCATTGGCGCCGGACGCAGCGCGGGAAGCGTACTGGTCCTGAACCGCAGCGGTGAGGCGGATGTTGCCGAGGAAATCAATCTCAGCGAGGGCAAGGCACAGGAACTGTTCGCGGACAATGGGGTTCGCGGCTATCGCTACGATCCGGTGTCCCGTTTGTTGATCGGCGCCAGCCTGTTCGAGGAACCGGGCGAATTGTTCTTCGATCGCCTGCCGCAAGCGCGGTTCGCCGCGACGCGCAAGGCATTTCCCGGGTTGCAGGTGCACCTGCAGTCCTACACCGCAGGTCTGTCCCGCATGATTGTGCAGACCGAGGGCGACGGCGACTCGGGCACCTACTGGCTGGTCGACATCGCCACCGAAAACGCCATGCCGCTGGGGTATGCTTATCCTGCCGTCAAATCCGCGGACGTGGGAACAACCTCCGTCGTCAAGTATCAAGCGGCGGACGGGTTGGCGATGGAAGGCATTTTGACGCTGCCGCCGGGGCGCGAGCCCAAATCGCTGCCCTTGGTGGTCATGCCGCACGGCGGACCGATGGATGTCCGCGATGACCTGGGGTTCGATTGGTGGGCGCAGGCCTTTGCATCGCGCGGCTATGCGGTGTTTCAACCCAACTATCGCGGCTCCAGCGGCGTCAGCGCCGAGTTTCGGCGTGCCGGGTTCGGCCAGTGGGGGAAAAAGATGCTGTCGGACATCGCCGACGGCGTGGCCGAAATTGCCAAGCAGCATATCGTCGAGCCCAAGCGCGTGTGCATCGTTGGAGCCAGCTATGGAGGGTACGCGGCACTGGCCGGAGTGACGCTGCAGCAGGGGTTGTACCGCTGTGCGGTGTCCGTCTCGGGACCTGCAAATTTACTGACCTTCGGCGTCTGGCAGAGTAATTATTACGGCTACAACAACGACACGGCCCGCTACTGGCGCAAGCTCACCGGCGCTGATCCGGGCGGGGACTCCGCGCTGCGGACAATTTCGCCGGCGCTCCTGGCCGACAAGGCGGATGCGCCCATCCTCCTGATCCACGGCAAGGACGATACGCGGGTGCCCATTGAACAAAGCGAACAAATGGCGGCCGCGCTCAAGCGCGCCGGCAAGATCTATGAATTCACGGTGCTGCCGCGCGAGGATCATTTCTTATCGCGCGAGGCCACGCGCATTGCCATGCTGACGGCGGCCGTGAACTTCGTCCAGAAGTACGATCCGGCGCAGTAGCCTTCGCAACTCTGTAACACAAAGATCGTAAGGTGCCCCTAAGCCGGTGAGCCTGGTGCTCGTCTGCCGGCGTCCACAACTTGAGGGGGTACTATGAATCGCAGATTATTGGGCGCCGCCTGCGGCGTCTGCATGGCACTGGGGCTGCAAGCGCACGCTGAGTCGGACGAGGGCCTGCTGGATTCCCGGCAGGTCAAGCACGTGCTGCTGATCAGCGTCGATGGGCTGCACGCACTGGACCTGTCGAACTACGTGACGACGCATCCCGATTCCAGCCTGGCTGAACTCAGCCGCCACGGCGTGACCTACACGAACAACGCGACCGCATCGCCGTCGGACTCGTTTCCCGGTCTGGCCTCGCTGGTTACCGGCGGGTCTCCGGTGACCACCGGCCTGTGGTACGACGACACCTACAATCGAGCTTTGTCGCCGCCGGCGCAGACCGACGGCCTGGGGAATCCGGGCGGCAGCTGTCCCGGCAAGATCGGCACCAATGTCGCGTGGGACGAGGCCGTGGATGTCGATTTGACGCGGCTCGATGCCGGAGGCGGCCTCAATCCGAAATTCCTGGTGCGCGATCCGAACCGCGGCTGCAGGACCATCCTGCCGCACGAGTATCTGCGCGTGAATACGATTTTCGAGGTGGTGAGGGCGGCGGGTGGACGCACCGCCTGGACCGACAAGCATCCCTCCTACGAATGGACCAACGGCCCCAGCGGCAAGGGCGTCGAGGATTTCTACGGACCGGAGATCAACTCGATCCCCGTGGCCCTGCCGCAATTCTCGGGGTGCGCGCCGGTGCCGTTCGCCGATCCGGGCCCGGATGATGGCTGGACCAACAGCTTCGATGACATCAAGTGCTATGACCTGCTCCACGTGCAGGCCGTCCTCAATCAGATCGACGGCTTCAACCACGATCGCAGCGCCCGGGTGGGGGTGCCCGCGCTGTTCGGCACGAACTTCCAAGCGGTGAGCGTCGGCGAAAAATTGGCCGTCGATCCCGTCAGCGGACTCAAGGGCGGATACACGGACGTGCTTGGAACGCCGGGTCAGGCTCTGGCCGGCGAGCTGGATTTCATCGATCAATCGATCGGCCGGTTCATCAAGGAGCTCAAGGGCCAGCGTCTCTACGACTCGACTCTCATCGTCATCAGCGCGAAGCACGGCCAGTCGCCGATCGACGGGTCGAAGCGCCGCGGGATCGGCGGCGGCCAGCCGGCGGCGACCATCGGCACGTCAGACGCATTCGATATCTCCGATGACGGCTCGCTCATCTGGCTCACCGATCCGTCTCTGGCGCCGGGCGTCGTCGCGACTCTGAGCAAGCCGGCGAATCAGCAGGCATTGGGCATCCAGGAAATATTCGCGGGTCAATCTCTGCGCAATAAATTCAACAATCCCGGTGCTGATCCGCGTACTCCCGACATCATTCTGAAGGTCAACACCGGAGTGATATTCACCGGTGGCTCGAAGTTGTCGGAGCACGGCGGCTTCAACGAGGATGACGTGCACACGGCGCTGCTGCTGTCGCTGGACGGGATGGACCGCGCGGTGGTGAAGAGCGCGGTGAGCAATCAACAGGTGGCGCCCACGATCGTCAAGGCGCTCGGCCTCGATCCGAACCAGTTGGAGGCGGTTCGCAGGGAGCAAATCCATGTGCTGCCGTTTCTGTTCGGCGGCAAGGTCGACAACAGCGTGACCCGCTTCTGACCTGAGGACGGTTCGGCGGGGAGGCGCACCGGCGGATCGGTGCGCCTCCGCACGCCTCGGCGCCGGTCCCGCAAAATAGACAGAACCATTCTCGTCTGAACCACTCACAATCTCTTGGGCGGAGACCGCGTGAAGAGATAAGGGGGTGCGATTCATGGTGGTGCACGCTCAAAAAAGTGCCTGCCATGCCGTAGTGCAATGACAACGACTCGATTGCACGAAGGCCAGGGAAGAAAAGCCATCTTTCTGTTGGTGCTGTTGAGTCATTGCGTACTGATCTTCACCATCAGCCGTTCGAACACCACCCAGAAATCTGTAGCCCAAGTTCTTCATGAACCATTGCTCGTATTTTTCTTGGACGAGGGCAAAGCAAAGACCGAGGCGGATGCCGCAAAAGAACCGCTGCCGGCCAGAACGCGACCGGCATTGAAGCGCCCAAATACGCTGCCTCCCGCCGATCTCGCCCAACCAACCGACCCCGACGTCGCGTCATCCAATGCCATCACCGATTGGTATGATCAGGCCCGCCGGGTCGCGGAAGACATCCTCGAGCAGGACCGCAACAAAGCCGCGAAACGCGCCTTCGGCCATAAAATGCCATCGGCCGAGGAGCGTGGAAAAATCTCCATTTTTGATCCGGCACCCGTCCGTCGTGCCGGGACCTGGGATGGGCCGGACCGCTTTTATGTCACGGACAATTGCTACTACCAATTTGATCGGTTGGCGCCGCTACCGCCCACGCTTCTGGACCATCGCCTCAAGACACCTGTTTGCAAGCCGCCGCCCAAAGGCGGCGGCGACGCGATGTTCAAGGATCTGACTCCTGAGTATCTGAAAACGCCGCCAAAATCGACAGGCCCCTGAATCCCGACTCGCCGGCGGGCATCGGGCGGATACCTCAGATATACGCCCGGGTCGCCAGCGCCCCCAGATAAAAACAGGCTTCGGTCAGCTGCCGGCTGACGTCGAGATCTGCGGCGCCGACGGCGGGGCGGTTGCGCCGTACGTAGGCGCCGTAGGCGATGCGCCCAAGGATGGCTGCCACCAAGCCGCTGAGGCCGGGGACACCAATGAACACCGCCGGCGCGAAGCCGAGCGCCAAGGCGATGCCGAGGCTGCCCAAGGGGGTCGGCTTCATCGACACGGCCAGAGCGCGGCTGGCGGCGTTTCCGGCAATCATGATGATGCCTAGGGCGACGTTGGGAGGGACAGCGAACGGTAGACTGGCGGTCGAGAGTCCCATCAAGGCGTTGTATTTGATCAGGACGGCAAACACGAAGCCCAACATCCCTAAGGAGCCCGCCTGCGCGCCCCAGGGCGCATCCATGCGCGCGGCCAGCAATGCCATTGCGAGCATCGAGAGCGCGACGGCGATGCTGGTCGGCCAGACTTGGGCGCCGATCCAGTACGCCGCCCCGCCCGCGGCGCCGATGACCACGCCCACCAAGGGCAGGAATCGCGGCGCCGTCAGCAGCGGGCGCCGAAGCGTGCTCATGCGCGCTTGCGCACGGCCGGCGGCGCCAAGGTGGACCGCAGGTAATGTCCGGTGTATGAGGCCTTGTTGGCCGCGATCTGCTCCGGCGTTCCGACTGCGACGATCCTGCCGCCGCCGTCCCCGCCCTCGGGACCCAGATCCACGACCCAGTCCGCGGTCTTGATCACATCGAGATTGTGTTCGATGACGATGACGGTGTTGCCCTCGTCGCGCAGGCGCTGCAGCACGACCAGCAACTGCGCGATGTCCGCGAAGTGCAAGCCGGTGGTCGGCTCATCGAGGATGTACAGCGTGCGTCCGGTGGCCCGTTTCGAGAGTTCCTTGGCGAGCTTGACGCGCTGGGCCTCGCCGCCCGACAAAGTCGTCGCGCTCTGCCCCAGCCGCACGTAGGACAAGCCCACATCGAGGAGGGTCTGCAGCTTCGGTTGCACGGTCGGCACGGCGGCGAAGAACGGTAGAGCGTCCTCGACCGTGAGGTCGAGGATTTCCTGGATGTTCTTGCCCTTGAAGCGGATTTCCAAGGTTTCGCGGTTGTAGCGTTTACCCTTGCACACATCGCAGGGTACATAGACGTCGGCGAGAAAGTGCATTTCCACCTTGATGACGCCGTCGCCCTGGCAGGCTTCGCAGCGTCCGCCTTTGACGTTGAAGCTGAATCGCCCCGCCTCATAGCCCCGGGCGCGCGATTCCGGCACGGCGGCGAACAGTTCGCGTATCGGAGCGAACAAACCCGTGTAGGTCGCCGGGTTGGAGCGCGGGGTGCGGCCGATCGGACTTTGGTCGATCTCGATCACCCGGTCGATGTATTCGAGGCCCTCGATGCGGTCGAAATGCGCGGTGCCGGCCGAGGCATGATTGAGTTGGGTTGCCACCGCGCGAAATAAAGTGTCGTTGACCAACGTCGATTTGCCCGAGCCCGACACGCCGGTGACGCAGGTCATCAACCCCAGCGGAAATTCCGCGGTGACTTTTTTGAGATTGTTGGCCGTCGCGCCGAGAACCCGCAGCATGCGCTTCGGATCGGGCTCGCGCCGATTTGCCGGAATTTCGATGCGGCGCCGGCCGCTCAAGTATTGTCCGGTGATCGAATCGGGATGCGCGGCCACTTCGGCCGCCGTGCCCTGCGCCACCACGCTGCCCCCATGCACGCCCGCGCCGGGCCCCAGGTCCACGACGTGATCGGCCTGGCGGATTGCGTCCTCATCGTGTTCGACCACGATCACGGTGTTGCCCAGATCGCGCAGATTGACCAGCGTGTCGAGCAACCGCTGATTGTCGCGTTGGTGCAGGCCGATCGACGGCTCGTCGAGGATGTACATGACGCCCACCAGGCCGGAGCCGATTTGACTCGCCAGTCGAATCCGCTGCGCCTCGCCGCCGGACAGCGTGTCGGCGCTGCGGTTCAAGGTGAGATAGCCGAGGCCGACGTTGCCGAGAAACCCCAGCCGATCGGCGATTTCCTTGACGATCTTGACCGCAATCTCGCCGCGCCAGCCCAGCAGCTTCAGGCTGCCGAAGAACTGCAGGGCGCGCTCGACCGACTGCGACGACACTTCGGGGATGCTCTTGCCGTCGACGAACACGTTTCTCGCGGCGCGGTTCAGCCGCGTTCCCTGACAGTCGGGGCAAGGCCGCGAGGAACGGTACTTCGCCAACTCTTCGCGCACCGTCGCCGATTCGGTCTCTTTGTAGCGGCGCTCGAGATTTCTGACGATGCCCTCGAAGGTATGTCTGCGGGAGACCGTGCCGCCCTTGCCGTCGAGGTACTTGAATTCGATTTGCTCATCCGCGCTGCCGAACAGCACCAGATCCTTGATTCTTTGCGGCAGGCTCTCGAAGGGCGCTTCGATGTCGAACTTGGTGTGCCGCGCCAGGGATTGAATCAGCTGGAAGTAATAGGCATTGCGCCGATCCCAGCCGCGAACCGCACCTCCCGCCAGCGACAGGTGCGGATTCGCGACGATCTTTTCCGGATCGAAGAAGTCCTGCGTGCCGAGGCCGTCGCATGCGGGGCAGGCGCCGATCGGACTGTTGAAGGAGAACAGACGCGGTTCCAGTTCGCTCAAGGAGTAGTTGCAGATGGGACAGGCGAACTTGTCGGAGAACACGAGTTCGGGGCGTTCCGGCGCATCCATGTACGCGACCCGCGCCACGCCCTGCCCGAGCCGCAGCGCCGTCTCGAAGGATTCCGCCAGACGTTGAGCCAGGTCAGGCCGTACTTTGAAACGGTCGACGATCGCCTCGACGGTGTGCTTGCGGCGCACATCGAGCTTGGGCGCTTGGTCCAGCTCCACGACCTTGCCGTCGATGCGCGCGCGCACGAAGCCGCCGGCCTGCAGTTCCTCCAGGAGTTCGGCGTGTTCGCCTTTTCTCTCGGCAATCGCGGGCGCGAGCAGCATCAGGGGAGTGCCCTCCGGATGCTGCAAAACAGCGTCGACCATTTGACTCACGGTCTGTGCAGCCAGATCGATGTGGTGATCCGGGCAACGCGGCGTGCCGGCGCGGGCGTACAGCAGGCGCAAATAGTCATAAATCTCGGTCACCGTGCCCACCGTGGAGCGCGGGTTGTGGGAGGTCGACTTCTGCTCGATGGAGATCGCGGGCGACAGCCCTTCGATGGTGTCGATGTCCGGCTTCTCCATCATCGAGAGAAATTGCCGTGCATAGGTCGACAGGGATTCGACATAGCGCCGCTGACCCTCGGCGTAGATGGTATCGAAGGCAAGCGAGGACTTGCCGGAGCCCGATAGGCCGGTGAATACGATCAATCGATCGCGCGGCAGGTCGAGATCGATGTTCTTGAGGTTGTGCGTCCGGGCGCCCCGGATTCGGATATTTTGCATGTAACCGACTACTATACCCGCGGCCGCCGGTGCGGGTGAATGCCCCCCTAGGGCCGGTCTGCGGCGTAAGAAACGGCCGCCTGCGGCGTGAATTTCTCCACGAGCGCGGCCTACAGGCCCGTTATTGGGGCAGGTGCCTCCGTGTACAATGCCGGCATCCAATTGTTCTTTAGGGGTACGACATGGCGCGCGGCGTAAACAAGGTCATTTTGGTCGGTAATCTCGGCGCCGACCCGGAGACCCGCTCGATGCCGAGCGGGATGACGGTCACGAACATCCGGATCGCCACCAGCGAGTCATGGAAGGACAAAGCCTCTGGGGCGCAGCAAGAGCGCACCGAATGGCACAACATCGCCCTGTTCGGCCGTTTGGGCGAAATAGCCGCGGAGTACCTGCGCAAGGGCTCGCAGGTGTTCATCGAGGGCAAGTTGCGTACGCGGAAATGGCAGGATAAGACGGGCAATGACCGCTTTACCACGGAGATCATTGCCGACAACATGCAGATGCTCGGCGGCCGCGCGGGTGGAGGGGGCGGCGGAACAGGCGGCGGCTCCGAACGCGGCGCCGGCGGCGGTGCGCCCCCGCGTGACGACTACGATCAGTCGTCGGCGCCTGCGCCGGCCGGCGGCAAGGAAGATTTCGACGACGACATTCCGTTCTGATCCATCGTTTAAGCAATAGAAGCCGCGCCTAGGGAGCAAAGATATGCGGACACAGGCCTCGGTGGGTTCCGGATCCGTGCCCGTCAGGCAGTATCAGGGCGTCAGAACCACGCTCGGAACGTGGGTCAAGGCCATTTGCCGCGCCTTGGAGGCCGCCGGTTGCGATAGCGCCGCATTGCTGGCCCAGGCCGGGTTCGACGTCAAGGCCCTCGACGGTCCGACGGTCCGCTGTCCGCTGACCCAGACGGCACGTCTGTGGAAAATTGCGGTGGCGGCCACCGGCGATCCTGCCTTCGGGATCAAGGTCGCGAGCCACATCAAACAGACGACTTTTCATGCGCTCGGCTACGGACTGTCGGCCAGCTCCACGCTCAAGGAGGCCTTCGAGCGCGTGCAGCGCTACTGCCACGTGGCGAGCGACGCCATCGAGTACGAGTTCTCGCGCAGCGGCCCCGAGTATCATTTCGTGATCGAACCGGCGGATGACGTCGCCGACGAATCGGTGGACGCGCTGGTGGCAGCGTATCTGCGGATGTGCCGCTCATTGATAGGACATGACTACTCGCCCTTGCGTATCGAGTTTCGCCGCACGCGTCCCGCGCAAATCGAGACATTCCAGAGTCTGCTGCGCGCGCCTCTGCAATTTGGCGCCGCGCGGACCCGATTGGTGTTCGATGCCGAATCGATCGAACGCCCGTTGGATGGCGGCAATCCGGAACTGGCGCGGCACCATGACGCGATTGCGCTGCAATACCTGTCGCAGATCGAACGCGACAACATTCAAGGGCGGGTGCGCGATGTATTGCGGCAGCGGCTGGCGCGCGGTGAGCCGTCCCAGGAGGACGTTGCGGAGCTGCTCAACATGAGCGCCCGCACGCTGCAGCGAAAGTTGGGCGACTGCGGCACCACCTACAAGGAAATCCTGGACGAGACCCGCCGGGTGCTGGCCCTGGCCTACTTGAGCGGGCCGCGCCACACAGTCAGCGACGTGACTTATTTGCTGGGATTCTCCGCGGGAAGTTCCTTCACTCGGGCGTTTCGCCGCTGGACGGGGCAATCCCCGTCGGACTGGCGCGCGGGCGGCGGCGGGACTTGAGAGGTCAGCCGGCGGTGCCCAGTGCGATTTCCAATTCGTTGGCGAGTGCGATCAACCGCGGCCGCACTTTGTCCAGCAGGAACTCTTTGGACACCCGGTAGGCCGGTGCGCCGCAATTGATCGCCATCGGCGGCAATCCGCCCCCCGGCCGCACGGGCAATGCAATGGCATTGACGTCTTTCTGCCAATCTCCGAAAGAACAGCAGACTCCCAGCTCTCGAATGTCGCGCAGCGCCCTGGCCACTCCGCGCTGCAGCTCCGGCCAGCGGCCGGCGTCGGCGAGCTCGCGCACCCGCTCCATGATGTCATTGCGCTCTTTTTCCGTCACCGCCGTCAAATAAGCGCGGCCCATGGCCGAGCTGGCGATCTGAATTCGCGCGCCGCTGTCCAGACTCAACGTGACCGCGGCTGAGCCACGGACCGCATCGATGTAAATCATCGAGAGACGATCGCGGCTGCCGAGACTGACCATGCACTGCCCGAATTCAGCCAACTCTTGCATCAAAGGATGCGCGAGCTTGCGGATGTCGAGCCGCGACAGCATGGCGCTGCCCAGGCTGAGCGTGGCGGTGCCCAGACTGTACTTGGCACTGTCCTCGACATAGACCAGATAGCCGAGCTCGGTGAGCGTGTGCGTCAGTCTCGAAATGGTGGACTTGGCCAGGCCGCAGCGCTTGCTCAGTTCCTGATTGCCGAGCATGCGGTCGCCATGACGAAAGCAGGCCAGCACTTCCAGCCCGCGCGCCAGCGCGGTCACGAAGTGACGGTCCGTTTTGACGAGGGCCGCTCTCGGCGGCGCCTTCGGCCGCTTGGCGGTGTGCAGCTTATGGGGTTTATTCATTGACATGCTCCGACACCCGTACTCATAATTTTGCACGAATTCGGAATTAGATTCTGTTCTGCAGAACAAGAGATGTGGGCATTCATGATCTCCGGCGACAACCATGCGTCTTGAGTTTACCGAGGAAGAACAAGCCTTCCGGGCAGAGGTGCGCAGTTTTCTGCACGACAAGCTTGCTCCCGGCATCCGCGAAAAAGTGCTCAACGGCTATGAGCTCGGCCGGGAGGATCACCTGCAGTGGCAACGCCGGCTGCATGAGCGGGGCTGGGGCGGCATGGGCTGGCCCGTGGAATTCGGCGGGCCCGGTTGGAACTCGGTGCAGCAGTATATTTTCGAAGAAGAATCGGCGCTTGCCGGCGCTCCGCGCCTGATCCCGTTCGGCACCAAGATGGTCGCGCCGGTCATCATGACTTTCGGCAGCGTCGCGCAGCAACAGCGTTTCCTGCCGAAGATCAGCGCGGGGGACGAATGGTGGTGCCAGGGATATTCGGAACCCGGCGCGGGCTCGGATCTGGCTTCGCTGAAGACGCGCGCCGTGCTCGACGGCGACGCCTACCTCGTCAACGGCCAGAAGACCTGGAATACGCTGGGCCAGTATGCCGATTGGATTTTCTGCCTGGTGCGCACCGACCCCCAGGCCAAGCAGCAGTCCGGCATCACGTTTTTGCTGATCGACATGAAGAGCCCCGGCATCACGGTGCGCCCCATCATGCTGTTGGACGGAGGTCATGAGGTCAACGAGGTGTGGTTCGACAATGTGCGCGTGCCGCTCGAGAATCGCGTCGGCGAAGAGAACCGCGGCTGGACCTACGCCAAATTCTTGCTCGGTCATGAACGCACCAATATTGCGGGTATCGGCGGCGCCAAGCGCGAGCTCGCGCGTCTCAAGCGCATCGCCGGCGAGGAGCGCCGGCACGGGCGTCCGTTGATCGACGAGCCACTGTTCGCCGCGCAGATTGCGCAGATCGAAATCGACTTGTGGGCCTTGGAGATCACCAACTTGCGGGTGTTGTCCGCGGAGCGGCGCTCGCCCGCGGCGGGCCCTGAAGCCTCGATTCTCAAGATCAGGGGCACCGAGATCCAACAAGCCATTTCTGAACTTTTGATGCGCGCCGTCGGGCCTTACGCGCTGCCGTTTCGCCGCGAGGCCATGGAAGCCGGTTGGCAATTCGATCCCGGGCGAGAGGCGCCCGGACCCCGCTACGCGGCGACCCTGGCGGGAGCGTACTTCAATCAACGCAAGCTTTCGATATTCGGCGGCACCAACGAAATTCAGAAAAACATCATCTCCAAGATGATCATCGGCCTCTAGGAGCGACGGTTGAACTTCGAATTCAGCGACGAGCAGCGGCAGCTTCACGACGCCGTCGAGCGCTATCTCGGCGAGCAATACAGCTTTGAGCGCTATCAGTCGATCAAGCGGTCGGCGGCGGGCTGGGACCGTGAGATTTGGCGCGGCCTGGCGGACTTGGGCGTACTCGCCATCACCGTGCCGGCGGCGCAGGGCGGGCTGGGATTCGGACCCTTGGAAACGCTGGCCATGATGGGCGATTGCGGCCGCAGTCTGCTGCTCGAGCCGGTACTGAGTAGCGCCGTCATTGCGACCGCCGTGCTGTGCGCCTTTGCCGACGAGGCGCCGGCCGGCGAATTGCTCGCCGCGCTGGCAACCGGCGAGACAATCGCCGCGCTCGCGCACTTCGAGAGCGACTCGCGCTTCGAGAGCCGGTGGGTGACCACGCGGGCGCGGCGCGTCGGCGACGGCTTCAAGCTCGACGGCCACAAAGGTGTGGTGATGCACGCCGGCGCGGCCGACATGTTGTTGGTGACGGCACGGACGGCGGGTGACGCGGGCGACGCGGAGGGGGTCAGCGTGTTTCTAGTGCCCCGCGACGCGCCCGGACTGGTGCTGGATGAGTATCCCATCGTCGACGGCCAGCGCGCCGCCGATGTCTATCTACAGGGAGTCGACGTTCCGCTCGCGAGCCGTCTTGGCCGCGAGGGCGCGGCATTGGCGCCGGTCGAAGCCGCCCTGGACATCGGTCTCGCGGCACTGTGCGCCGATGCGGTCGGGGTGATGCAGGCGCTGGTGGACGCCACCGTGGACTATGTACGCACGCGCCAGCAATTCGGGCAGCCCATCGGCCGCTTCCAGGCGCTGCAGCATCGCATCGCGGACATGCTGATTCATCTCGAGCAGGCGCGCTCCATGAGCTATCTCGCCGCGCTGCGCTGTACGGCGGAGGATGTCGGCGAACGACGCCGGGCGTTGTCCGCGGCGAAGGCATTGATCGGGCAGTCCAGCCGATTCGTCGGGCAGCAGTCGGTGCAACTGCACGGCGGCATGGGCATGACCGATGAACTGAAGGTCAGCCATTGGTTCAAGCGGCTCACCGCCGCGCAGGTGATGTTCGGCGACAGCGATACTCATTTGCAGCGTTACGCCGCGCTCACGCGCACATGAGCCTGCGATGCAAAGCCGTGGTGGCGCGCGAACTTGGCCAGCCGCCGACGGTCGAGCCAATCGACGTTGAGGCGCCGCGCCACAGCGAGGTGACCATCCGGCTGGCCGCCTGCGGCGTATGTCACAGCGATCTGTCGGCGTCGAACGGCACGATTCCCTATCCTCTTCCCTTGGTGCTGGGCCATGAGGGAGCGGGCGTCGTCACGGCCATCGGGGAGGGAGTGAGCCGCTTCGCCGTCGGCGACCATGTGGTCAGTTCCTTCGTCAGCATGTGCGGACGCTGCCACTACTGCCAGACGGGCCGTCCGCAACTGTGCGTGCAGTCGCTGCAGGCCCTGTACACCCTGCCCGACGGCACCGTGCGCACGCGCGATGCCGCGGGACAATCGCTCAACGTGTTCTGCGGCTGCGGCGTCATGGCCGAATTCGCGACGCTGCACGGCGACAACCTGGTCAAGATCGATGCACAGATGCCGCTGGACCGCGCCGCGCTCATCGGCTGCGGAGTCATGACGGGCGTCGGCGCAGCGGTGAACACCGCGCGGGTCGAAGCAGGGTCCGTGACGGTGGTGTTCGGCTGCGGCGGCGTCGGACTCAATGCCATCCAAGGCTGTTCCATCGCCGGGGCGCGGATGATCGTCGCAGTGGACACCGCCGATGCGAAGCTCGATCTGGCGAAGAAATTCGGCGCGACCCACGTCTTCAACGTGACCGGGCAGGAGAACGTCGGCAAGGCCTTGTACAAATTGACCGGCGGCGGCGCGGATTACGCCTTCGACTGCGTGGGCTTGGGCAAGATCGCAGAGCAGGCCTGGGGCGTGCTGCGTCGGGGCGGAACCGCGGTGATCGTGGGCATCGCCGACTCGAAGGATCAGATCACGCTGAATGCGCAACAGGCGGCGCTCAGCGAGAAGACTTTGACCGGCAGCTACTACGGCTCGGCCAGGCCGAGCCAGGATTTTCCGCGTCTCATCGGGCTATACCGCAGCGGGCGGCTGAAGCTCGACGAATTGATCACCCGCACCTATGCGATCGACGAGGCGCCGCAGGCCTTTGCCGACCTCGCCCAGGGGCGCGAGGGACGCGGCGTCATTATCTTCGACGCGGCCTGACAGCTAACGAAAGTCCGGAAGCACCGCCACTTCGTCGTGGGGAACGCCCTCGATCGGCAGGCCGGCCTTTTTCCAAGCGCGCAGGCCGCCCTTGATGACTGCGACCTGAATCCCATTCTTTTCTAGCTCCCGAGCCACTCTCACGCTCGTGGCCTCACGAACGCAGGTGCAGTACACAAACACCACCTGTCCAACAGGAATTGCCTCATTCGATTGATGAAGAGTGTTGGGGTCCAATCGTCGGGATCCGGTGATGCGCATCGCCTTGCGGTCGAGATAGCCGTGGCTGCGAACATCGTATATATGCGCCCCGGCGGACATTGCCTGCGCCGCGTCGGAGACGACGGCAAAAGCAACCGTGCGCAGCCTGCGCTCCTTGGTCCACCGCCAACATTGCCACGCGATGTAACCGACGATCAACGCGATGACCGCCCAACCAAGGACGCGACCGAAGGCCTGGTAGCCTCTCGTGATGGCTTCGAGCGCGCCGCTGAACACAAACCCCACCGAAAAGTACCCGACGATGTAGAGGGTCGCCCCCACCAGATCGAGCCGGATGAATTGCAGGAACCGCATATTCATGGAACCCGCCAGCGGCGGCGCCATGGTATTAATTCCGGGAATGAATTTCGCAATGAGGAGCAGTTTGCGGCCGCGTCGGTAGAAGGAATCCGCGGAGCGAAGAATGCAGGATTCAGGGTTGAGCGAAATGCGACACAGCAAGCCCAATAACCACCATCCCGTGTAGCGACCGACGAGAAACATCAAGGTATCGCCGACCAGCATTGCGGCGATGGCGCCGGACAGAGCATACGGCGCCGGCAATGCGCCACGCGCACTGGCGCCGCCCGCAATCAGCAACGCCAGCGCCGCGGGCACAGGAAATCCGATCGCCTCGAGAAATACCGCGGCGAATAGAATCAAGAAGCCGTGCGCGGCCAGGTTCGAAATCCAGGAATCCATGAGGGTGCGAGCCGTGTTGGTTCAAAACCAGCTACTAGGGGAGTTTACGCCGGTAACGGCTCCGGCACGGAGTCCACCCCTGGAGCCGCATCGAAACGCCTGAAATTCCGCGGGCCGGGGATTTCGCTCCTCGGCTACCAAAAAAACTCGAAATTAGCCCCAAAAGCATACCCATTTTTGTCCGGGGAGCGCTCTAATGTTCAGGCAACAGTCGATCCTGGACGGGACGGGCGTGGGCGTACCTGACAATCGTAGCTTCGTCGCGGGAATGGCCGCCCGATATGGCAGCCGGCTGCGCCGTTTTCTATCCGTACGCTTGCGCAACACCGCTGACGTTCCAGATCTCGCCCAGGAGGTTTTTTTGCGCCTACTGCGTGTCGAAGGCTACGAGAGCATCCGTAGCCCTGAAGCGTATCTTTTCACGATCGCGAGCCATGTCATTCAACAACATGCCGTGCGGCGCTCATCCGAGCCGGTCTCGGTCGATATTGCGGAGGTTTTCTCGGAACTCCGCACCTCGCCGAGCGACGACCCGCCCGATCAGGCCGCCCATGCCCAACGGCTTGCCGAACTCGAAAGGATTCTCGGTCATTTACCGACGCGGGTGGCGACCGCGCTGGTTCTTCACCGGGTCGCCGGCTATTCCGTCCAGGAGGTCGGCGAGGAGCTCGGTGTGTCCCGGGAAACCGCCAAGAAAAATATTTGGCGCGCGCGGTCGAGCACTGCCGGAATCTGCGGGCGACCGGGGGCGGCGTGGCGTTATGAAAATCAGCCCCTCGAGCGGTAAGCCTCATCCGGGAATTGTTGCAGAGGCATCGGCATGGTTCATTGAGTTCCGTGCCGGCGACGTCACCGGTGAGGCGCGCCTCCATTTCATCGACTGGCTGCGTCGCTCACCCGAACACATCCAGGCATACCTGGAGGTTTCCGATGTCTGGGGCGATCTTCCGACGTCTGACCCCGACGGCAAAATCGACATCAGGTCGCTCATCGCGCGTGCCCGCAGCGAAGGCGACGTGATTGAGCTCTCGCCCCCCGGCACCCGTCCGCGGCACACTCCGCTGCCGGCGAAGTCGTATTTCAAACCGCGTACATGGCCGCAGAGGCAGCGGCGGACCGCGCTCGCAACGGCTGCGCTCGCCCTGTTTGCTTTAGCGACGGTCTGGTTCTGGGACGGCGGTGTCCTCTCTGACGCTTACTCCACGGGCATTGGAGAGCAGCGCACCATCGCGCTCGCGGACGGGTCGACGGTCGAACTCAATGCTCGATCAACCGTTCGGGTCCATCTCACCGATCGGCAGCGCGACGTGACTCTGCTCGAAGGCCAAGCCTTGTTTCGCGTTGCCAAGGACGCGCAGCGGCCCTTTGTGGTGCGTGCCGGCGATGCTCAGGTGCGAGCCGTGGGCACCGAATTCGACGTTTACCGGAAGCAGAGTGAGACGGTCGTGACCGTGGTCGAGGGCCGGGTGGAGACCTACGACGCCTCAGGACTCGGCGCCGCCGGGCCCGTCGTTCTGTCGGCGGGCGAGCGGCTTACGGTCCTGTCGCACACCGTGACGAAGCCGACTCGGGCCGATCCGTCGGTCGCGACCGCTTGGCTGCAGAAGCGGCTCATATTCGAAGAGACGCCGTTGAGCGAAGTGGCCGAGGAGTTCAATCGATACAATCGCAGGCCGCTCAGCATCGAAGACCGCGACCTCAGAATGCTCAAAATCAGCGGGGTGTATTCGTCGACAGATCCCGCATCGCTCATCAATTTTCTCCGCAATCAGTCATCCATCCAGGTCGTAGAAACGGACAAGGATGTACGCATAGTTCGTCGCGAGGCACGCTAAACACATACCCATTTCTTACGTGACAACGCTCTACTGTAATCAGACGCGGCGGCCACAGTGGCCGGCGACGAACAGAAGCCTCGCAAAGAGTGCTGGAGCGTTTATGCGAATTGCAGTTGTTGCTGCGGCTGTTTGTGTTTCCATGGTGGGTCTGGCGGTCGCCGACAATGTGAGCGCCGCGATTCGAAAGCCGACTCACATCACCGCCCAGCTCCTTGGGCCCGCGCTCGTGCAGCTCGCGCAGAGCCGCGGGCTGCAGGTGCTGTATCTCTCCAACACCGTTCGCGATCTACGCACGCTTGGCGCGGAGGGAGATATCACGGCTGACGAAGCGTTCAACCAACTGCTCATCGGAACCGGTTTGACCTACCGTTACCTGGATGAGAAAACCGTGACCATCGTGCCGATGAGCGCGCCTCCACAGCCTGAGGGCGGCGGCGTGTCGTTGCAAAAGCCGAAGATAGACTCGACCACCCTCGCGGCGGCGGCAGATGATCCTCCGGTCCGCTATGTGGTGGCACAGGCCGCGGCCGGTCCGGCGCCGCAAGCCGCCTCGGCAACCACGGAGGCGCCGCCGCTGCAGGAGATCATCGTCACCGGCTCGCGCATTGCCGCGCCGAATGAAGTGAGCACCAGCCCGATCCAGGTGGTCAGCTCGAAGGACATTCAGGTGTATGGCAAGACTGACGTCTCCGACATCATCAATCTGCTGCCGCAAAACTTCAATAACGACCTTGGTCAGGATCTCGGCAACGGCACGTCGGGCTTGACGACCGCGGGCGGCGTCGCCACCGCGGATTTGCGCGGACTCGGGCCCGGCCGCACCTTGGTGCTCATCGATGGCCGCCGGCTCGGGGTGGGTTCCCCCAATACCGCCATCTCACAGCCGGCCCCCGACCTTGACCAAATTCCCGCAGGGCTGGTGCAACGCGTCGAAGTGGTCACAGGCGGCGCATCCGCTGCCTATGGATCGGACGCCATCGCCGGGGTGGTGAATTTCATCATGAAGCGCGACTTCCAAGGCTTCCAGGTCGATGCGCAATACGGCGAGAACCTGCATGATAACCATGACAAATACCTGCAGGGCTTGGCGACGCAGTTTGGCGCCACGCCGCCTACCGGCACGTCCCAGGACGGCCGCAATAAAAACTTCGACATGCTGATGGGCACGAACTTTGCGGACGGCAATGGCAACGTCACCGCCTATTTGAGCTACCGTCACGCCGATCCGGTGGTGAGCAGCCAGCGCGACTACGGCGCCTGCCAGATCTTTCCGGTGACCTCCGCGATCAACACGGTCACCGGCCTCACCTGCGGCGGCTCGTCGAACTCCAATTGGTTCAATCCGGCAACCGGTCCCAATGCAGGAACGGTGTACAGCGTCTACAAGAACGGTTTCGTACCGATCGGCTCGGCAACGACGACACCGCCGGCCGACTACAACTCACAGCAGTACATCTACCTGACACGCGAAGACGATCGCTACAACGCCGCATTCCTAGCGCACGACGACATCAATGACTATTTCAAGCCGTACGCCGAATTGTTCTTCATGGATGACAAAACCCATCAGCAGACAGCTCCCGCGGCATTGTTCAAGGATGCGAATCCTCTCGATCCCACCGGCGCGGGCGATTACTTCATCAATTGCAGCAATCCGTTCCTGAGTGCACAGCAACAGGGGATCCTGTGCACGCCCGCGCAAATTGCAGCCGATGCCGCGCGTCCGGGATCGGCGAGCGCGCAAGTTGAAATCGGCCGCCGCAACATCGAAGGAGGGCCCCGCGAGGTCGGTTTCGAGCACATCAACTACCGCGCGGTATTCGGCACCAAGGGCGAATTCGCGGACGCGTGGAATTACGACGCCTACGGACAATACTTCTATACCTCGTTCTACGACTCCAATGAGAAGTACCTGAACTTCCAGGCCATCAGCAACGCCTTGCAGGTCACGGGCACCGCAGCCCACCCCGCGTGCATCGGCGGTGCGATCGGCTGCGTCCCCTATAACATTTTCTCGGACGGCGGCGTCACCCAGCAACAGCTGGCCTACCTGTATGAATTGGGGACCGCGAATGGCAGCTCGACCTTGAGAACTCTGCACGCCGACGTCACCGGCAAATTGGGTCAATATGGGATTACGTCGCCGCTCGCCACCGAAGGGGTGGGCGTGAATGTCGGATTCGAACATCGGGATGATCATGTTGTCTTGCTGCCGGACGCGGCCGAGGAAAGCGGCTTGCTGTCGGGGTTTGGCAGCGCGGTCGCGCCGATCGACAACAGCATTTCGGTGGCGGAGGAGTTTATTGAGGTGCGCGCACCGCTCATGCAGAATCAGCCCGGCGCCAAGGAGCTATTGTTCGATACGGGTTATCGTCGATCCGACTACTCTACGGTGGGCGAGCAGAACACCTACAAATTCGAAGTGCAATACGCGCCCATTGCCGACTATCGGCTGCGCGCCTCCTACGATAAGGCCATTCGTGCGCCGAGCGTTGCGGAAGCGTTTACGCCGCCGATCGTCGGTATTGTTTCCGTGGGCGCCGATCCTTGCGCCCCGCCCATCAAACTGAGCCTGACCGAGTGTGAGCGTACGGGCGTGACCAAAACGCAATACGACAACGGCTCGATTCCCCAAGGGGTCGCCTCGCAGCTGTCGGCACAGACCAGCGGCAATCCTGCGTTAAAGCCTGAACAGGGGACTACGTATACGATCGGATTGAATTTTGCGCCGAGCCAGATTCCGCATCTCACCGGGAGCATCGACTACTATCACATTCAGATCAAAGACGAGATCGGCATCTATCCCTACAATGTCATTTTGTCCAATTGCGCCACCACGGGCAATCCGCTCTATTGCAGCCAGATTGTGCGCCAGCCGACCACCGGCAGCCTGACCGGCAACAGCAATGCGGGGGGCGGCTACGTGATTCAGAAGAATTACAATTTAGGAACCGCCATCAACAGCGGTGTCGATCTGCAAGTGGCCTACCGCCTTGATTTGCCGCGGGAGCTGGGTGACCTGTCATTCGCTCTCAGCGGCGTCTACTTGTTGCATAACGAGACCCAGAACCTCCCGGGGGCGCACACGTATGACTGCGCCGGGCTATTTGGCGCGACCTGCGAGACCGTCAATCCTCGCTGGCATCACGTGTTTCGCACGACGTGGGACACGGCATGGAATTTCTCGGCATCTTTGACGTGGCGCTTCATCGGTCCGGTCACCGAGGACAACAATACCTCGGATCCGACGCTGCAAAACTCGACCGGCTATGGCGGCTTTGACTTCGCCAGCGGCAAGATTCCCGGGTTCAACTATCTGGACCTGGAAGCGACGTGGAACGTCAATAAGATCCTGCAGCTCCGCGCCGGCGCGAACAACATTCTCGACAAGGATCCGCCGCTGATCAATACGTTTGCGGTCTCCGGAGGTTCGGCAAACACCTACAGTGTTTACGATCTGTTCGGACGGCAGTTGTTTGTGGCCTTTTCGGCCAAGTTCTGATCGCCCATGAACCTGCCGGCTCTGTCAGCGCGGCGCGCCTAGCGGCGCCAGCGTGGACAAATATCCCAACGTGGCGACCAGGATCATGAAGTAAGCCGTCACTCCGTTGTTGGTCGGCATCTCGGCAGGCAATTCTTTCTCGAACGCCCGGTACGCTGCGCCGCCGGCGACCAGCAAGAGCAGGGGCTGCGAAAAGAATGCGGCGAACAGCCCCGCTGCGATGGCAAGGCCGATGCGGCCGGAGCGATTGATCGCCACCATGGCCTGCCCGCCGTCGAGCGCCCAGACGGGAACCAGGTTCAAGAGATTGATCAACGCGGAGAAGCTGGCGAGGCCGATCCACAAACCCTGCTGCGTCTGCCACCAGAGGAGGACGCAAACCAGGGCGCCGAGAGCCCCTGCCAGAGGTCCGGCGAGACTCACCAGGGCACGCGTATGAGGAGTGACGCCCGCAGCGGCCCAGCGCACGTAGGCACCGAAGCCGGGAATGAACATGGGTAGATCCGCGGCCAGTCCCCGTCTTCTCACCGCAATCAAATGACCGAGTTCGTGCACCAGAATGAGCACGGCCAGGCCGACGCCGAACTTGGCGCCGTACAGCGCCCAGTAAACGCCGGCGAAAGTCGCAAAACTCAGCAGGAACTTGAGCTTCAGCAGCGAGAGAAAGAATTTTCCCTTGAGCAAGAGCAGCGCGATTGGTGCGAACGGTCCCAGCTTGCGGGCCCATCCAGGGGAATCGCTCTTCGCCGCTTCAGTGCGGATGGCCTGAAACAGCTCGGCGACCTTGGCGCGCACCCACGCGGCCTGCGAGGAGTCGGCCGGCAGCAACTCGAGGGCAGCCTGCCAGTCGCTGTGGGCCGCGACGAGTTCCTGCCGCTCCTCGTGCGCACGGGCGCTTGCTGCGAGTTCCTCGAGCTTGCGGGCGTGCACCATGGCCTGGCAGTCGCCGCATACCAGGACGCCCGGCGCAAGAGACGCGCCACAGCGGCCGCAATTCTCAGGCGCGACGTCGATGGGCAACCCAACCTGCGTCAGATGACGCCTGCCGCCGACGGGGTATGCGGCCCCGATACATCGAGGGTACGGCCGGCGGTAAAGCCCCAGGCGAAACGGATCCCGACGAAGAGAATGACGAGTCCGATGATGCCGTGGACCGGGTCCTGTAGATCGAGAAACGGCGAGGCGACGCCGAGCAACGTCAGCACGCCGACCGCCTTGGCGAGATTCATGTGCCGGCCATGCGGCGCTGCGGCCGCGGCCGTCTCAGCGGGTTGCGCCTGGGCCTGGTGCTGTCTCATCTGATGAATGGCAACGGGCACGGCCGACATCGACACGGCAAGATACGTGAGCAACACGGCGACGACCTGGTAGCGGCGCCCGCCCACGCCCCCCGATCCCCAGCTCATCGCTTTGCCGACGATGAAACCGACCGCCAGGGAGACCCAACCAATGACCAGGCCGGTGACCAGCGCGAAGGTGACATAAAGTGCGAATCCGACCAGTGCGCCGGCGATACCACACGCGAGTGCGCGGATGAAGGCGGCATGCGAGTCTTTGGGTATTTGCGCCTGAATCTTAGCCGTACACTCCGCGCAGGCTTGAGCGCCATTGACCTTAAAATACGGCGCGGTGATCGGGCTCCGGCATGCAGCGCAGGTCATCGTCGGGCTGTTTGGCGCAAATTCGGCGGTGGCGAATTGCGGCATTCCCTTGCTCGTGTCTTCCATGAAATGACTATAGCCTATTTCGTCTGCCGCACAAATCAGCGCTGTCGACCGCATCGCACGGGTCGCGGCAACTTAAAGTTGTTGCCGCGGTGCGTGCTTGTGATGAGAGCTTTTCGCGTGTCCCACGATGGGTCGACCAATGGGCGTCCCGTAGACGTGGTGCCTGGTATGAGCGTGCGGGACAAAAGACGCCGGCTTCGCGTCGCAGCCGGCCGGTTTATCGCCGGCCGATGATAGCGCCGGATGGGCAAGTACGGCGGCGGCGAGCACGGCAATTGCGAATTTGGTCATTTTCCTGATCCTCACCGCCCGATGGTAGGCAATTTCGCGTCTGCTCGGTATGGCGCGCGCGCGGTAACGTGATGCGCGTCAAGAAAAAGACAACCGTAGCCCTGCCATGCAAGGCCGTGACGCGCGCCCTCAGGCGGCCCCGGTCTTGCTGAACGGCAGCACGTGGTGACGCTTGCCGGTTGCCGCGAATATGGCATTGGCGACGGCCGGTCCGACCGGCGCCACACCCGGCTCGCCCACTCCGGTCGGCGGTTCCGTGGACGGCATGATGTGCACTTCAACCTTCGGCATTTCGTTGATCCGCAGCACCCGGTAGCTGTTGAAGTTGTCCTGCTCGATCCGGCCGTCCTTGAGCGTGATTGCCCCGTATAGGACCGCCCCAAGCCCAAAACCGATGCCGCCTTCCATCTGCGCGGCGATGATGTCGGGATTGATCGGAGTGCCGCAATCGACGGCGCATACCACACGATCGACCTTCACCTGTCCATCCTTGCCGACGCTGACTTCGGCAACCTGCGCAACCAAGGTTTTGAAGGCTTCGGCAACCGCAATGCCGCGGCCTTTGCCGGGGGGCAGAGGGGTGTTCCATCCTGCCTTGTCGGCGGCGAGATCGAGTACTGCCCGCATGCGCGGATTCTTGGCCAACAGCTTGCGCCGAAAGGCGAGGCCATCCTGGCCTGCGGCGTGCGCCACTTCATCGATGAAGGCTTCGACCGCAAAGGCTGTGTGCGAACTACCGACCACGCGCCACCACAGCACCGGCACGCCGGTCTTGGTGGTGGCGAGGTCGACTGCTATGTTGGGGATGTCATAGGGGATATTCGCGGCGCCCTCAACCGAGGTCGGATCGATGCCGTCCTTGATCATCACGGCGAAAGGGCCGCCCGCCATGATCGATTGACCGACGATGACGTGCCGCCAACCGGTGAGTTGGCCGTCGGCGCTCAATCCTGCGTCGAGCTTGTGGAAATACATCGGCCGGTAGAGACCGCCGTGGATGTCGTCTTCGCGGGTCCACTGCAGCTTGATGGGCGTGCCGTCGGCGCCGTATGCCTTGGCGATGGAGACTGCCTCGACGATGTAGTCGGAGCCTACATTGGCGCGCCGGCCGAAGCTGCCGCCGGCGTACAACGTATGGATGCTCACTTGCTGCGGATCCAAGCCCGCCGTATGCGCGGCATTCGCCTGATCGATGGTCTGGAATTGATCTCCCGCCCAGATCTCGCAGCTGCCGGCGCTGAGCTTGACGACGGCGTCGAGCGGCTCCATGGGCGCGTGCGCGAGGTAGGGAAACTCGTAGCTGGCCGATACCTTGTAGGCCGCCTCATGAATCGCGCGCGCGGCATCGCCCTGTTTGCGCGCGGACGCCGCGGGTTGTTCGGCCAGGCGGCGGTATTCGTCCATGAGAGCGGCGGAACTGCGCTTCTCGCCATTGGAGTCGTCCCATTCCACCGTCAATGCATCTCGACCCTGCTTGGCCGCCCAAAAGTTCTTCGCCACCACCGCGACGCCGCGCGGCACCGCCACCACCTTGACGACCCCCGGCACCGCCGTGGCTGCGGCGGCATCGAAGGATTTGACCGTCGAACCGAACAGAGGCGGGCGCTTGAGCAGCGCCACGAGCATGCCGGGAAGCGCGACATCGAGCGTGAACTGCGCGGTACCGTCGGACTTCGCCGACGCATCGACCCGCGGCGCGGTGCGCCCGATGAGTTTGAAATCCTTGGGATCCTTGAGTTGCACGGTCTCGGGCACCGGCAGACTCGCGGCGGCGGCCACCAGCGTGCCGTAGGCCGCCTTGCGGTTGCTGGCGTGGTGATAGACGACGCCTTGCTCCACTGAGAGATCCGCGGCCGGCACCTTCCATTGCTTGGCCGCTGCCGCCAGCAGCATGGCGCGCGCCTTGGCGCCTGCCTCGCGAAGCTGCATCCAAGAATTGGCCATGGCCGAACTGCCGCCCGTCCCCTGGAGGGTGCCGAAGACGAGATTGGCGTAGCGCTTCGCATCGGCGGGCGCGCTTTCGACGCGGACCAGCGTCCAGTCGGCGTCGAGTTCTTCCGCGACGATGGTGGCGAGCCCGGTATAGGCGCCCTGGCCCATTTCGACGTGCTTGGCGATGACGGTCACGCTGTTGTCGGCGCCGACCCGCAGGAAGGCATTGGGCGCGAAGGCGGCGGCGCCCGAAGCGGCGGTGGCGGCAAACGCGCGGCGTGCCGGGCCGCTCCATTCGAAGCCGATGGTCAGCGCAACTGCGCCGACGGTTCCGGCGCTTTTGAGAAAATCACGGCGCGTCGACCGTGCGGTGCTGCGAGCATTGGTGTTCATGGATCAAGCCTTGATGGAGTCGGCAGCCGCGTGGATGGCGGCGCGGATTCGCGAGTAGGTGGAGCAGCGGCAGATATTGCCGCTCATGGCGCTGTCGATGTCGGCATCGCTGGGCGCGGCGTTCGTTTCCAGCAGCGCCGTCGCCGACATGATTTGTCCGGACTGGCAATAGCCGCACTGGGGCACTTGGAGTTTGACCCAGGCTGATTGCACGGCCTTGGCAGGCCCGCTGGCCAGACCCTCGATGGTGGTCACCTTGCGGCCCGAGACCGTCGACAGGGGTGTTATGCAGGAACGGATGGCTTTGCCGTCCAAATGAACCGTGCATGCGCCGCACAATGCCATGCCGCAGCCGAATTTGGTTCCCGTGAGGCCGGCAAACTCGCGCACGGCCCACAACAGAGGCATGTTGGGATCGGCGTCCAGCGTGGTTGCCTTGCCATTGAGTACAAAAGAGGTGGACATGGAAGACTCCGGCTGTCTGATATACCAACGATGAGGCTAGCCGTGCGGCCGGGAAAGGTCAAAGGGTGATCATTGCATCAACGACGCCCGATTTGCCCCCATGAGGGGAGTCCGCTATGGTCGCCCCGGCGGCCGCAATAAGGATAACAACATGGCAATCAGAAGTACCGACGCCCTACGGCGATCGCCCCAGTGGGGGCTGGTTTTAGCACTGACGGTGCTCGCGGTGTTCGCGCTGCACTTCATCGTCAAAAACGCTTTTCTCTATACATCCTATGATGCCGCCACTTACGGGTCGCTATGGCCGCGGCGTTACGGTCTGTTGCCGCACATCACAGGCGGCGTGCTTGCGGTTCTGACCGGTCTCATTCAGCTGTGGCTCGGCGCCACCGGCCGCACCGCGCTGCTACACCGCACGCTGGGGCGGGTCTATGCCGGCGCTGTGGCCGTGGCGAGTGCGGGCGCGTTTTATCTGGCGCTCACCCTGGAGCCGAAGTACTTCGCCTACGCCGGCGGGCTATTCGGCCTTGCGCTCGCCTGGACGGTCACCACGTCGATGGCGGTGTTGGCGATCCGCCGCCGGGCGATCGAACAGCATCGCGAATGGATGATCCGCAGCTACATCGTCACCTTCGGCTTTGTGACTTTTCGGCTGTTCGACAATCTACTCACCGATTGGAAGGTGGCGCCGGAAGGCGACATAGACTCCTTCATGGCCTTCGCCTGCTGGTCGATACCGCTGCTATTGGCGGAGCCGCTGATCCAGCTGAGAAAGATCCGCCGCCGTTGATCGACCGCGCGGGCTATCAGCCGCTGCGCTTATAGAGCCCGTCGAACACGGTCTCCCAGGTCGACTGTCCGGCCTTCATCATTTCCCAGTGCTGGCGCACCGACCCGTCGCGCGCCGGCGTCCAGGTAATCCGCTGGCGGGTGAATCCCGCTGAGTCCGCGCCCGGCCGCTTGCCCTCGAGAACCATACTTCCGGCGACCAGGCTGCCATCGAGTTCGAGCGCTCCGCCGTGGTCGTCAATCCACGTCTGATGCCAGAGATGTCGCTTGCGGTCGTAGAAGTTGATGCTCCTGCCGCGGCCGCCGTCGACCGAGGTCCAGGATTCAAACAGCGCACAGCGCTGCAGATCCGGTTCGATGGTGTTGCGGCCTGCGGGCTGACCGCCCTCGGTCACGGTCCAACTGCCGATCCAGAAATCGAATTGCCGGTACTCTTGCGAATCGCAGGTGGGCGGCGGCGGCGGCGGGGCGGGCGTTGCGTCGGCGGCGTGCGCGCGCGCAGTGCAAAACAGCGCACCCGCCGCAGCGAGGGGTGCAAACCAGTTTGAGGAGAACGGCATTGAGGCTCCCGGGACTCGCGGCAAGAGACCGACGTTAGCGCAATCGCCGGACAGCGTCCAACGGCGACGGCGCTGCCGTCAGTCGTCCGCCAGATTCTGCCCCGGAAACAGCGCCTCATTGAAGCCGAACTGGGTCAGATCTCGAATGCGCCGCGGATACAATATACCGTCGAGGTGATCGACCTCGTGTTGCACGACCCGGGCATGAAAATCCTTGACGGTGCGGTCTATGGGCGTCCCCGCCGCGTCGACTCCCGTGTAGCGCAAATGGCGATATCGCGGCACGAGTCCGCGCATGCCGGGCACCGACAGGCATCCCTCCCAACCCTCGTCCTGGAGGTCGTCCAGCGCCGTGAGGGAGGGGTTGATCAGCACCGTAAAGGGCACAGGATCTTCTTCCGGGTAGCGCGGATTGACATCGAAGCCGAATATCACCACCCGCAGGCCCACCCCGATTTGCGGCGCAGCGAGCCCGGCTCCGCTGAGGCTGCGCATGGTGTCCCGCATGTCGGTCAGCAGGTTTTCCAGCTCCGGGGTACCGAATTCGCCCACCGGCGCCGCAACCGCCAGCAGGCGCGGATCGCCCATTTTGAGAACTTCGCGTATTGCCATACTTCCTAGTATCTTAGCGGCCTTTTCCACGTCAGCCTATGGCGAGAGTATGCCCGGCCGTTTATACATAAAAACCTTCGGCTGCCAGATGAATGAGTACGATTCCGGCAAGATGCAGGACGTGCTCGAATCGGCCCATGGCATGACGCGCACCGACGACCCGGCGGAGGCGGATGTGCTGCTGGTCAATACTTGCTCCGTGCGCGAAAAGGCGCAGGAGAAGGTGTTCTCCTTGCTGGGTGAATGGCGGGCCTTCAAGCAGCAGCGGCCGCACGTGGTCATCGGCGTCGGCGGCTGCGTGGCGAGCCAGGAGGGCGAGGGGATTACCCAGCGGGCGCCTTTCGTCGACCTGGTGTTTGGGCCGCAAACCCTGCACCGCTTGCCGGCCATGTTGCAGGGATTGAAAGAATCCGGCCGGCCGCAAATCGACATCAGCTTCCCGGAAATCGAAAAATTCGACCGCCTGCCGCAGGCCCGCGCGTCCGGCGCAACCGCCTTCGTCTCGATCATGGAAGGCTGCAGCAAGTACTGCAGCTTCTGCGTGGTGCCCTACACGCGCGGCGAGGAGATCAGCCGGCCGTTCGAGCAGGTGCTCGCGGAAGTCGAACATCTGAGTGCGCAAGGAGTGCGCGAAATCACGCTGCTCGGGCAGAATGTCAACGCCTATGCCGGACCGATGGCGGACGGCACGCTCGCGGATCTGGCGTTGCTGATTCATTTCGTCGCCGCGGTCGACGGCGTGGAGCGCATCCGTTTTACCACTTCGCATCCGCTCGAGTTCAACGACAGCCTGATCGAGGCCTATGCGAACGTGCCCAAACTCAATAATTTTCTGCATTTGCCGGTGCAGAGCGGCTCCGACCGTATTCTCGCTGCCATGAAACGCGGTCATACTGTGCTGGAGTACAAGCAGAAGCTGCGCAGGCTTCGAGCGGTACGGCCGGACATTTGCATTTCAACCGATCTCATCGTCGGATTTCCCGGCGAAACGGCGGAGGATTTCATTGCAACCATGAACCTGGTGGCGGATGTGGGCTTCGATCAATCGTTCAGCTTCCTCTACAGCCGCCGTCCCGGCACCCCGGCGGCGGCGCTGCCGGATGAAGTACCGCACGCGGTCAAACAGCAGCGGCTCGAACTCCTGCAGCAGCGCTTGAACGGTCAGGCGCGCGCGATATCCGAGCGCATGGTGGGCAGCCGCCAACGAGTGCTCGTCGAGCGTCCCGCCAAGCGCAATCCGCAGCAACTCGCCGGCCGCACCGACAACAATCGTTGGGTCAATTTCGATGGACCCGCCGACGACCCGATGAGTCTCATCAATCACTTTGCCGATGTAATCATCACCGAGGCCATGCCCAATTCCCTGCGCGGCCGTCTCATCGACGACGAGGCGCCGTGAGTTCGATTCCGATGACGCGCGATGTGCTGCTCGCCCCGGTGGACAATGTCCGATTGGTGGAACTGTGCGGGCCGCTTGACGAGCACCTGCATCAGATTGAGACGAGGCTCGGGGTGGAGGTCAAACGGCGGGGCAACCGCTTTCAAATCATCGGCTTGCCCGCGGCGACTGAGCGCGCCGAAGCGGTGCTGCTCGGCTTGTACGCACGGGCGCAGCGTGAGCCGGTGGATTCACAACGCGTGCACATTGCGCTGCAAGAGCTGGATATGGACAGCAACGATGGCGAAGCCAAAACGGATAGCGACGAGCTCAAGGTTCATACGGCGCGCGGCGCGGTGCGGGCACGCGGCACCAATCAAACCCAATACCTCAACAATGTCCGGACTCACGATCTGACCTTCGGCATCGGGCCTGCCGGCACCGGCAAAACCTACCTCGCCGTCGCCTGCGCGGTCGAGGCGCTGCAGTCCGAAAAAGTCAGGCGCATCGTGCTGGTGCGCCCGGCGGTCGAGGCGGGCGAGCGCTTGGGATTTCTTCCGGGCGATCTGTCGCAAAAGGTCGACCCTTACCTGCGTCCCATGTATGACGCGCTGTATGAAATGATGGGGTTCGAGCGGGTCGCCAAGCTGATCGAACGCAATGTGATCGAGGTGGCTCCCTTGGCGTTCATGCGCGGCAGATCGCTGAACGATTCGTTCGTGATCTTGGACGAGGCGCAGAACACGACCAACGAGCAGATGAAAATGTTTCTGACGCGCATCGGCTTCGGCTCCAAGGCCGTGGTCACCGGCGACATCACGCAGGTCGATCTGCCGACTTCCAAGCAATCGGGCCTACGAACCGTGATCGACATACTGCGCGGCGTGCGCGGCATCGCCTTCACCATGTTCAGTTCGCGCGACGTGGTGCGGCATCCGCTGGTGCAAAGAATCGTGCAGGCCTACGAGGCGAACGCTCCCGACGACGGTTCTTGATCCGTGGCCGGCCGGCTCGAATTGGATGTGAGCTACGCCGCGCGGCAACCCTGGGTTCCGAGCCGCAGGCAGCTGACGTCGTGGGCGGCGGCGGCGCTGGCGCCCCTGCGCCGGCCGGTGGTGCTGTCCGTACGCGTGGTGGGCGTGGTGCGCAGCCGCAGCCTGAATGCGCGCTACCGGCACAAGGACAAGCCGACCAATGTGCTGTCCTTCGGCGGGGCGGGCAGCACACCGGATGGCCTGCACTACCTGGGGGAACTCGTCGTGTGCGCGCCCGTGGTCGCTCGGGAGGCCCGCAACCAGGGCAAATCCCTGCCGTCGCATTGGGCGCATATGACGGTCCATGGCGTGCTGCATTTGCTCGGCTTCGACCACGAACACGAGTCCGAGGCCGCGAAAATGGCGGCAAGAGAGATTCAAATCCTTGATCGGCTTGGCTTTTCGGACCCGTATCGATGATCGAGTATCCTTAAGCCCCCATGTCAGAACAACCTCAAGGCGGCACCACCGGCCGTTGGTTAAAGCGCATTACTCAATCGATGTCCGGTGAGCCGCGCGATCTCGCCGAGCTGATCGAGGATTTGCGCGAGGCCAGTGAGCGCGGCCTATTCGACGGCGATGCGCTGGTCATGCTCGAGGGGGTGCTGGCGGTTGCGGACATGCAGGTGCGCGACATCATGGTGCCGCGTTCGCAGATGGTATTCGTCGAGCGCAACGAATCTCCGGACAAGCTGGTCGAACTGGTGGTTGAATCCGGCCATTCCCGCTTTCCGGTGATCGGCGAAGACCGCGATCAAATTCTCGGTATTTTGTTGGCGAAGGATTTGCTGCGCCTGCAGGCCGCGGGCGACGAAAGTTTCGAAATTCGCGAGTACATGCGCCCGGTGGTATTCGTCCCCGAGAGCAAACGCCTGAACGTGCTGCTCAAGGAATTTCGCCGCAGCCACAATCACATCGCCATGGTCGTCGATGAGTACGGCGGGGTGTGCGGCTTGGTCACCATCGAAGATGTCATCGAACAAATAGTCGGCGAGATCGACGATGAACACGATGTCGAGGATGATCAGGCGATTCGACGCGAAGGCGCGCGTGAATTCACCGTGCGTGCGCTCACGCCCATCGCCGAATTCAATCAATTCTTCGGCAGCGCGTTCTTGGATGAGGAATACGACACCATCGGCGGCCTGCTGATGCAGGAATTCGGACGACTGCCGCGCCGCGGAGAAACCATTCGAGTCGCCGACCTGGAATTCCGTGTCCTGCGCGCCGACCGGCGCCGCATCGATCTTCTGCGTGTCATCACGCCAACCGACATAGAACCACCGGCCGCCGACGAGTCGGCTCCTTGAGCGTGGGTGCACGCGGCCCCTCCGCCGCGTTGCCGATGCAGGCCCTGTTGCGGTTGACGGCGGCGTTCGGCGCCGGCGCATCGCTGAATCTCGGGTTTGCACCCTTCGCCTGGTGGCCGATCGCCATCTTGGCGCCGGCGGCGTTGTTTGCGTTGATCCGAGGCCTGCCGCCGCGGCGCGCCGGCTGGACCGGCGCTGCGTTCGGCACCGGTCTGTTCGCGAGCGGCACGTACTGGCTGTACACCTGCCTGCACGTGTTCGGCTTGGTGCCGATCTGGCTGACATTGATACTGCAGGCGGCGCTGGTCGGACTGATGTCGCTGTACCCGGCGGCACTGTGCTACTTGGCGAACCGCTTCTGGCTCAAGCCGGGCGCGACACGGGCCTGGCTGGTGCTGCCGGTTCTGTGGGTGTTGCTCGAATGGCTGCGCGGCTGGGTGTTGAGCGGATTTCCGTGGCTGTCGCTCGGCTACGCGATGATCGATTCTCCGCTCAAGGGTTGGGCACCCTTGTTCGGCGTCTATGGCGCGTCTTGGGCGGCCGTGGTGATCGCGGTCGCCCTCAACGTGCTCCTGGCCCCCGGCGTTCCGCGGTCGCGGCGGTTATTTGCCCTCGGCGGCATTGCGATCGTGTTCTTGGTCCCGACGCTGCTCGACCGCATCCCCTGGACGCGGCCTGTGGGCGCCGCCGTATCGGTCGCGGCCGTGCAGGGCGCCGTGCCGCAAGATCAGAAGTGGCAGGCAAGAAACGGCAATGCCACCATGGCGCGATATCTCAAACTCACGGCGCAGGCTTGGGGCGCGCGGCTCATCGTCTGGCCGGAAGCGGCGGTGCCGGTGCTGGCAAGCCAGATTCCCGGCTACTTGCAGCAATTGCAGGAGGACGGACGCGCGCACGGCGCTGATCTGGCGATTGGGTTGGTCAACTTTGACGCGGCGACCAAGCGCTTTTACAACGGGCTATTGGTCATGAGCGATACCGGCGGCGGCTGGTATTACAAGCGCCACCTGGTCCCGTTCGGCGAGTATTTTCCGGTGCCGGCGTTCGTGCGCAGCTGGCTGCGCTTGATGAGCCTGCCGTATGACGACATCACCGCCGGAGGCAACCATCAGCCGGTGCGCAGCGCCGCAGGTCAGAAGCTCGGCCTCACGATTTGCTACGAGGATGCCTTCGGCAGCAGCCAATTGAAGGTGCTGCGCGAGGCGACGCTGTTGATCAACGTCACCAACAATGCTTGGTACGGCGACTCTACGGCGCCTCACCAACACTTGCAGATTGCCCGCATGCGCGCGCTCGAGGCCGGGCGCTACCTGGTGCGCGCCGCGAACGACGGCATCACGGCGGTGATCGGACCGCAGGGTGAGATCGTGGCCCGCCTGCCGCAATTCCAGGAAGGCGTGCTGCGGGCCGACATCGTGCCCATGACGGGCCTGACTCCTTATGCGCGGCTCGGCAACTATCCGGTGATCCTTGCGGCAGGCGCGCTGTTGGGACTGGCCGTGTGGCGGCGTCGCCGGGGAGTGTAGCTAGGACAACTCCTCGAGGTACCAATCGACGAAGCGCGCGGCGTAAGTCTCCTGAAGAGAATAGGGACCGGGTTCGAAGAAGCGTGAGTTCACCCCGGCCTGATTCATCTCGACGATTCTCTTGTCCTCGGCACTGGTGGTCTTCCACAGCCACGTCAGCCGCTCGACATCGTAGTCCATGCCTTCGACGGCATCTTGATGGACCAACCAGATGAGCTCCATTTCAGTGTGGTCCACCGCCCTCGGGATGAAGCGATAAATGACTCCGTGGTCCGGATACGCGAGAAAGTCGCTGATCGGACCAATGTCGAAGTAAGTGGAGTTGCCGTCGGACGCCGAAAACGCGCCCATCAGGCGCGCAACGGATCGGCCGTCGTCGGTCGCGCTCACCATGCCTTCGTGAAGAGCGCTGCGCATGACGGCCACCGACTCACGTCCGGCGCCGGCGGCGCAACCATAGTGATCGACGTCCGGAACCACGATGCCGAGCGCCTCGGCCCGCGAGCGGCCCGCGCGTTCCAACTCCGCGGCAGCGGCCGCCGGACGGGCGTAGACGTGGCGCTTGGCGAACTCCGGGTGAGCCGGGGCGCAGTGGTAGCACTCCATGTAGTTTTCAACCGCGAGTTTCCAGTTGGCCTTGATCGAATACAATTCCCGGTGAGCCACCTTGGCGGCTGCCCAGCCGTGTACTCCGGCCGACCGCGCCAGCGCCTCGGCAGCCCTGTCGAGATCGAGCGGCTCTTGCGCGAAAGTTGTGAAAATCAGGCCTTCCATGATTCGGACCGGAAGCGTTTTCAGCGATACATCGGCGCGCTGAAACGATTTCGGCATCTGGCGCGCCGCCAACAAACGGCCGTCCAGGTCGTAGGTCCATGCATGGTAGGGGCAGGTCAGCCGCCCGGAAGGGGCTTTGCCGGAGCGCCCGGAACACAGCCGTGAACCGCGGTGCCGGCACACGTTGAGCAGGGCGCGAACCGCCCCCTCCGGTGTGCGAACAATGATGACCGATTCGGCTCCAAGGTCGATCACCCAGTAGTCGCCGGCGCGCGGGATGCTGCTCACGTGACCGGCGCAGAACCAGTGCCGCAGCAGCATGCGCTCCATGTCCTGTGCAAAAATGTCCGGATCCGTGTAGAAGTCCCGGGTCAGCGCATGGCCCGGCTGGCGATTACGAATGCGGGCGGCGAGATCGGCGGAGTGCACGCCGGGAATTGTAAGCGCAGCCTGACGGCGGCACTAGAGAGTCTTGGCGTTCAAGCCGCCGAAGCGCCGCTGCCGGCCGTTGAAATCCTCGAGTGCGCTGCGAAATCGCCGATCATCGAAGTCCGGCCAGAGGCAATCGCTGAAGTGCAGTTCGGCAAACGCTGATTCCCAAAGCATGAAGTCACTGAGGCGACGCTCGCTGCCGGTGCGAATCAGCAGGTCGACTTCACCGGCGGGGTGCGCGCAATTGTCGGCCTCGTGCAGCAGGCGATGAAATTCCTCCGCCGTCAGATCGACATCCGCGGCGGCGCGCCGCGCGGCCTGCAGAATGCTGTACTGGGAGGAGTAATCGACGGCAATTCGCAGCAGCATCCTCTCGCCCGCCGCGGTCAATCGCTCGCTTTGTTCGATGGAGCGCAGCAGGTTGTCGCCGAGCCGGTCGCGGCGGCCGATGACGTTGAGCCGGATCGATTGCTCCACGCAACGGCGCGTCTCGGTGAACAAGTATTGCCCGAACAGGCGCATCAGCGCCGTGATCTCGGCCGTGGGCCGGCGCCAATTGGCCGCTGAGAAGGCGTACAACGTGAGGGTCTTGATATCCGCCCGCGCCGCCGATTCGACCGTGGCGCGCACCGCCTTCGCACCCTCGATGTGGCCCGCCGTTCGCGGCAGGCCGCGCTCGGTGGCCCAGCGCCCGTTTCCGTCCATGATGATGGCAACGTGCATGATGTCAGACCCGCCGTGTTGCCTTGATGACCGCCTCGATGTGTTCGAGGTAGCGCAGCAATGCGCGTTTCCCCACCTGTGTGATGCGGTATTCGGATCTCGGTCTGCGTGCCTCGAAGGACTTGGTGCACACCACGTAGCCCGCCTCTTCGAGCTTGCGCGCGTGTGCGCTCAGGTTGCCGTCGCTCACGTCGAATAGGGACTTGAGTTCGTTGAAGGTGAGCTGCTCGTTCATGGCAAGCGCGCTCATGATGCCGAGCCGCACGCGTTCGTAGATCAGGCGGTCGAACCCCGCCTGCTCGCCGCCATGCGGGGCCCGCGGCGCCGCTTTGACGGAACTCGGCGCGGTCTTGGCGGAGTTGGGCGCAGCCGGCTCGCTGCGCTTGATGGCGCCGGATTTAGTTCCCATGAGTCGAACGGCCGATCAAGACGCCGAAGAGGATGTGCAGCCCGCCGAATCCCAAACCCAGCATTGCGGTATGCGCCGCCCCCGGCAGCGCGAAGGTCGCTATTCCCAGAGCGACAAATAACGCTCCCATGACGCAGACCAGCCGTGCGATCGCCGCGTTCGTCACCGTGCTCGCCGACAGCACCGCGCAGCCGTAGAGCAGCAGCCACATGCCCGGAATGACCCGCGCCAGACCCACGGAGACCAAGACCCACGTGAGCACCGCGCCGGCGAGCAGGGCGGGACCTAGGCAGAGCATGAATTTTCTGGCGGGTCCCAAATAACGCGACTGACCGCGCTGCGCAATCTGGCGCGCCACCAAGGCCCCGCCGAGCAGCAGGGCGACGGCGGCTGCGACCAGCCAGATCCACAGCCAATGCGGGGCGAAGCGCGGCAGCGACACCACGGCGGCGGCAAGAACGCCGATGATGCCCATGACGATGCCTGCCATGCCGGGAACGTCCATCGAGCTCGACGATTCGATGGAGGCGCGGATGTAGGCAAGAGTTCCGAGTGCCCGGCTCTCAATGGCGGCCGGAGCCTCGGATTGAACGGGAAACACTGCGCCCGGCCTAGTCATCAGACCAGCTTAAGCGAGCGTACTATGCCGCGTCAAGTACTCTGAAACGCAGAGTGAAGTCCAAAAGAAGCAGGGAGCGGCCGTACATGGGCCTCATTCAAACAGCGTTTTCAAGCGCGGGTCGCGCGCCAGTCCGTCGTACATGTCGAAGCCCCTGTCGATCCAGGCGCGAAGCGGGTCATCGTGGGCGAGCAGCGGCAGAGTACTGACGGCGGCCACCCACAGGAAGGTGCCCAGCACGATGTAGTCCGCGTAATTCGGTGCGTTGCCGCCGAGAAATGGATGGCGGGCGAGGTGGGCGCGCAGCGGCGCCAGCGCATCGCGCAGCGCCGGCAGGCGCGAGGCACGGTCGGCCGTGAATTCTTCCAAGCTCGCGCCCTGCAGCCATTGCTCGCGCGTGCGGCGAAAGTAGGCGCGATCGTCCGGGCGGGCAGCATTGTGAACATCGAGCGCGTACACGCCGAACATCTTGCGCGCGATCTCCGACATGATCCATGCATCGGTGAGCCGCACCATCGCCAGCTCCGCGGGACTCGAAAACAACGGCCGCGAATCGGGAAACGCCTTATCCAGGTATTCGGCGATATCCCAGCTCTCGGCGAGCACGAATTCGCCCTGTTGGATGATCGGCACCGTCTTGAAGCGGCCGCCCAAGATCTTGGAAATCTCGCTAAAGCCCACCGGGACCGCCTCGCAGGGCAGCCCTTTGTGCGCCAACGCATAGCGGATGCGCCACACATAGGGACTGGCCGATCGTCCATTCGCGAGTACGAGTTCGTAGAGCCGGATCATGGTGAACGCAAAGAATAACGCGGCCCGATTCCCAATTGCTACCTTTGATGCCTGAACGTCCGCCCCGATTGACCGGCGCGCTCAGCCGGCGCGGGTACCGTCCGGTACCGACTGTTCGGGCAGAGCGAGTACCGGGGTGATGCCGTCGGGATAACCAATATCGAACAGCATTCCTTCCGAGACGACACCGCGCATGGTTCGCGGCGGCAGATTGACCACGAAGAGTGCTTGTTTGCCCGTGATCTCCGTTGGGTCTTGCCGCTCCTGCTGCAACCCAGCCACGATGGTTCGCGCATGATCTCCGAAGTTGACCCGCAGCTGCACCAGCTTGTCCGAGCCGGCAATCGCGGACACCGACTCGATCGTACCCACGCGCACGTCGACTTTCTCGAGCACAGACAATTCGATCAATGGCTTAATCGGCGCCGGCGGCATGTCGTACTCCCGGATTGGCGGCGGTGAACTCGACGAATGATTCGATTGTATCGATTGCCGGCCCGGCCCGATCAACATTGTTGGAGCGAAAAATCTGTCCCCTACAACGCATGAAGCATAGACTCCGGATGTGCGCGTCCCCGCATACGCTCATTCTCATCGCTGGCCGGCGTTCATCACGCTGGCCATGGCCGCGGCAATGCTGTGTTATCAGAGCGGCTGTGTTGCGACCAAGTACAAGCTCGCCAAAAAAAACACGCCGCCCGTACAGCTTCTCAATATTGCCTTCCCGGCCTCGGCACCGCTGCAGCCGACGCTTGCCGCACTCATTATTTATGGAGGCCCGGGTTCGTGGAAGCGTGAGGCGTTGTGGGACGAATACGTGGTCACCCTTGAGAATCGCGGCGAGCAGCCGGTCACCCTGGATTCCGCAACGCTTGGCGACTCCGCCGGAACGACCTACGCCGCAGGCAACGATCCTTGGATACTCGAAAAACAGAGCAAGAAACTCGAGCAGCAATACCGAGCCCGTGGTGAGGCATTTGTGCGCGCTGCCGGACCCGGCGTGCTCATCGTCGGCGCGGGCGCCGCCACCATCGGCGCTGCCGCCGGGGGTAGTGTATTCGTCTCCGCGGGTCTGGTCGGTGCAGCGGTGGCGACGATAGTCGTCCTGCCTGTCTACTATATAACCGTCTTCGGCATCAATCACCACAACAAGAAAGCCGTCATGGCCGAGTTCAAGCGCCGGCGGCTGCAGCTACCGTTGACGCTTGCGCCCGGTGAGACGCGGACCGGGAGTCTGTTTTACCCAATGGTGCGAAATCCCAGTTCGCTCGAGCTCCGTTGGTCGAGCGACTCTTCCGGCGGCCAGGCAGCACTCCCTCTCGATTTTCTGAGAGGGCTCCATGTACCGACCGCCGCCCCTGCAGAGCCTGCACCCAAGCCAATCTCGCCCTAAGGTAGACCGGTCTGCTCAGTTCGACGGACGCTTTTTGAACATCTGATCGATCTTTGCGTTGAGCTCGTCGATGGCCGCGGTATTCGACTCGCCGATCGACAAAGCCTTGGTCGCTTCGCTGGAAGCCGCCGAGGCGGACGCTGAAGTCGCCTTGTTGGCCGCGGCCGCATTACTCGAGGATTTCCCGAGGTCGACTTGTAGTTTATTGACCTGTGCCTCGAGATCCGCGATTCGCGCTTCCAGGGGGTTAAGGTCGGTACACCCGGCGGTCATCACCAGGAAGGCAAGGATGAAAAACTTTCCCATAGTTGCGCCCATTCCTTTGCGTCAAAGGCCGACTGAACCCACAGTGTAATGTCTCCCATGCCCAGTTCGCCACACAGTGGACTTTCTGCCTATTGCACGAGAAACGGGGGCGTCGAAGTCACTTTTCCGACGATCTGCGGCCTCGGTGGGTGCGAATGTCGACGCCCGCAAACCAGCGGTTTGTTTCTGCCGCTCCGAACAGGCGTCGATCGCTGTCGCGGCGGTCGGCATGCTTGCGGAACTTGCACGAACAACTCGTCGGCATCGTGCAGGCCTCCAACGGCAGGCGCGGTGCTTCACGCATCAGATAGGGTCTGCGCGTAGCGTGCATTGCCGCCGGGCAGCACTTGTTGCTCGGCGCGATCTCGACCGCGCGGAAATCGCCGGTGCCGTTCGGCCGCTTGGGTTTCGCGATTGGGGTGGGCTTTTTCGCGTGGTGCTCGCGCGACATCTTGCCGAGCAACCCTTCTAGTACTTTGATCATGACGGCGCCTCCGGTGATCGACTCAGCAACTATGCATCAGGCAGGTGGTCATCGCAGACAGGCACTGTGAGCATTGCGATAGGCGCCTCACAGCGCGTCGCTGTAAGTTAAATGGGCGGCCCGGGGACCAAGTATTCAGATCGAATACGGTACCGAGCCCTCGACAGGGCCAGGTCGATGTCGAATTGCCCTGGGCGCAATCGTCGTATTAGCGCGAGACTAGCAACGCCGCCCGCACGGCAAGGAGAAATCTCGATGGCCCCGACTCTTCATGCGACTTTGGTGTTTGAACGTGAGATTTCCGCATCGCCGAAGGCGGTATTCGCGGCGTTTGCAGACCCGGCGGCCCGCGCGCAGTGGGGGCTCCCATCCGACACCGCCGTCGTCATCTACGATGACGCAGACTTTCGCGCAGGCGGGCAGGATCATTTTCGATGCGGTCCCAAGACGAACCCGAATATTCATGGCGTAACGCACTACCTGGATATTGTCCCCGATCGCCGCGTGATATCGAGCGAAACCCTGGTCGTGGACGGCGGTCGCCTGTGCGTGTCCCTGACCACACTCGAGCTGGCCCCGGACGGCGACAAAACCAGGCTCAAAAACACGACGCAGCTGGCGTCCTTTATCGGCGAAGCCATGGTCAACGGCCACACAATGGGGACTGATGCGGCGCTTGACAGCCTGGTTCGATATTTCAGCCCATGAGCGGGGAGCGCGGTCGTCGGGGTGACCAGCCAGCGCCATGGCGTCTGCGAGCGTGAGTTGGCTGAGTTCAGTGGGACAGCGCATCGACGATCGCCATCGCTCCGGCATACTCGATATCGTATTGAGCCTGCGCCGGGGTGGCATGCGAGCTGAATTTGACCACGATGGTACGCGACGCCGGATCGATGACGATCAGTTGGCCGGCAAGCCCGATGGCAGAGATGTGCCCCCGCTGTGGATCGGCGATGTACCAGTAATTTCGATAGGAACCGTTCTCATAGCCTGAGAGTTGGCGGAAATAGGAGTATTCCGGGCCTTTCTTCCAGGCCGCCGGATCGCCGCCGTGACGGGTGTCGTCGACCCACCGGTCCGGCACGATTTGTTGGCCGTTGTACAGCCCGCGCTGCAGTACCATTTGCGAGAAGCGACCCAGATCGCGCAGCGTCATGTTGAGTCCCGGGTCCGCGTAGGCCGCTTGGAATCCGTCCAGCAGGACGTAGGCGTCCCGCTCGGCGCCGAGCTTGCTCCACAGTTCCTGGGACAGGAGTTCTGCGTAGTCCCTGTGGGTTGCGCGTTCCAGGACCCAGCCCATCGCATCGGTGTTGGCCGAGATGTAGCGGAATTCGCTACCATGGGCGCCGTGCCGCCGCTTGAGCGTGGCGAGGTAGCCATGCAGGCCTTTCGGGGCGTCGGGGCCGCGCGCAACCCACCCGGCTGCTTCATCCAATCGATACAGATCGCTGCTCTTGGAACTGTAGTCTTCGTCGAATTCCATGCCGACCGTCATGTCGAGCAGATTGCGCACGGTGGCGCCGTCGTAGGCCGATCCTTTGAGTTCAGGAACATAGGTCGTCACCAGCGCGTTCGGGTCGAGTCTGCCTTGATCGACCAAGATTCCCGCCAGCATTCCCAGGACCGACTTGGACACGGACATGAGCAAATGCCTATCCTCAGCCTTCATCCCGTTGAAATACTGCTCGGTCACAACCTTGCCGTTTTTCATCACGAGGAAAGCATCGGTATCGGTCGATGCATACATCTCGGCAATGCTCATTCGCGTTTTGGTGATCGGGTTGACGAATGAAATGCCGCTGAGATCGCGCAGTGCGTAGCCCAGCGTCGCCACCGGACCCTTGCCTCGATCGATGGTTGCGCTCGGAAAGATGCGGTTGGTGTGCTGGTAGGACCAGCGGTTTCCCGGCCCCCAATACCAATTGCTGACGTTGATGTCCGGAGCGAGTCCGTCCGGGGTGGCTGCGGCCGCTGCTGCGCCAATCGCTTCGATCGGCGACGTCGAGGCCATGGCGAAGCAAGCTCCGATCGTTGCAAGCGCGAATCGGCGGCGGGCGATTGTCAAACGGCCATCGACTCGATGAGCGCGCGATAGTCGTTCAAGTCCGGTGTCTTGAGGCCCGCGACTTTGCCCTGGTCGTCCCATTGCCGCACCCGCACCGCGTCCCTGTAGAAGGGCTCGGTCTCGAATTGCGCCACTTCGTGCGCCGCCATGGGGCCGCCTTGAAGTTTCAGGGTGACCACCGAGGCGGGGCTCAACTTCGCAAAGTAGGCGGCGTCGGTGGCCAATAGATAGCGCTTGGCGGGGACATGCAGGCGCACGGGTTCCGATACTTCGGGGCGAAAGCGCTGCGCCAGCCAGCGGCCGCCGACCCTTTCGTGATGGGCATCCACGGTCCAGTCGGCGATATCGCTGGGGACATCTTCGACGAGATGTCCGATGTCATGCAACAACGCGGCGACGATGAGTCCCGGCGGCGCGCCCGCGGCTTGTGCGAAATACGCGGCCTGCAGGCAATGTTCGGTCATGGAAACGCTCTCGCCGAAGTAGGCTTCCGCGCCGCGCCGGTGAAAGATGGCAAGAATTTCTTCGCTGACGTTCATGACTGTGCCTCCGGCTGATATTCGCGCCGCAGCAGGGCCGCCGTCGAGTACACGCTGTCGCGGGTCAGGTAGCAGCCGCGCAAGTGACGCGGGTGCTTGGCCGAGGAGAACGCGGTGCGGCCGTGCAGGGTGCGTTGATTGTCGAACACCACCAGATCGCCGTCGCGCAAACTGAGCTGCAGATGAAACCGCGGGTCGCGCAGCAGCGCGGCAAAACTCCGGTATGCGGAGTAGAACGGCCCCGCTTCGCGGGCCGCGAGGCGCAGCGGCGCAATCGAGCGGCTGTTGTAGTGCACGGCGCTGATCTTGCCGGAACACGACAGCTGGATCAGCGGCCGTTCGGCGTACAGTTCCGCATCCTTGGAACGGTAACGAAACGGCACGGGCGTGCGCGTCAAAACGGCGAAGGCGTCGGGTGAGTGGGTGCGCAAATGGTCGGCAATGGCGAAGCCGTCGCCGAACAGGCTATCGCCGCCGTCGGGAGAGGCGATGAGAGCATGCAGCACTTGAAAGCCCGGCACCGGCTCGCGGTAGGGATTGTCCGTGTGCAGTCCCAACCCTAAGTCTGAATACGCCAGATTCTCCGGCTGCGGCACCGACCGCACATCGTAGACCAACCCATAGTTGGTTTCCGAGACTCGCCCCACCAGCGATGCGGCCTCGAGGATCCCGGCATCGACCGACGGCACCTGGCTCAAGAAAGCGATACCGTCTTGCAGCAGCCGCGTCATCCACGCGGCGCGCAGCGCCCGGTTGCTTTGGGCCTCGCTCAGCGTCGCCCAAGCAAAATCGCGCGCAGCGTCAAGCGAGGCTCCTTCGAGCCAGGGCTTGATGGTGATGTCCGCCGGCTCAGCGGAGCGGCCCGATGCCTGCGCATGCAGCCATCCCAGATCGAAAGCCGCGATGCGTGATTCGGCTTCCCATTCGATGTTCACGGCGCCGTTGCGGGCACTGGCCGAGCGAATCCGCGGATTCTCCGGCAAATCTGCGATATCGATGAGTCGTTGTCCGCTGTGCGTATCGCGGTCCTCGGGCAGATTGTCCCGCAGCCACAGGCTCGCGAATTCGCCCGAGGTCCCGTCCGCCCATTCGACTTTGAGCATGTCGGGCAGCGCCCAAACGCGGCTTATCGCGGCGGCTCCGTTCATGGGAGATGCGTGCCGCGAGCGGCGGCTCTCGCGTTGAGGATGTACAGACAACCGGCGCCGACGGCGGCCAACGCACTGACCATGGCCAATCCTACAAATACACCCTGCCAGCCGAAGGTTACGGAGACTTGAGCGACGACGTAGCCGGCGGCGGCGCCGCCCAAATAGCCGATGCCATCGATGATGCCCGAGGAGGCGGCGCCGGCCTGCTTGCCGCCGAAATCCAGCGCAAAGGCGCCGCCGAGATAAGAATACGGACCGAGCAGGCAGAAGGCGATGGTGCCGATGGCGATTATCGGCAGCAGTGAGCCGGCCGCGCTGGATCGCATGGTCATCAGGACCAGCAGGGCCGCCGCGGCAGCGCTCAACCCAATGAACATGATGAGCGCGCGTCCGTTCACGCCGAGCCGATCGCTGAGCCAGCCGCTCACCAGCACCGACACCGCTCCGACACCCGGAAAAATGGCGCTCATGCGTGCCGCGTCGCCCTTGCTGTAGCCGACAAAGTCGCTCAAATACTGCGGCGTCCAAGCGTTGAAGGTTTCGCGAATGATGGTGCAGCCCAAGGACAGGAGGCAAACCAACAGGAACGCCCGGCTGCGAAACAAGGGCAGCAGCAGAGCAGCCACGCTTTGCGGCCGCGACTCCGAACTCGCAAACAGATTGAGCGGATTGGGTGTCGCCTCGGTGTATCCCGAGGCGACACGGGTCTCGCGTAGAAAGAGGGCATTGAGGACCAAGAAAACACAGGCAACCGCGGCCGCGAAGAAGAACAACGTGCGCCAACCGTAGCCATGGTCGATCAGCATTCCCATCCATTGCCGCGCCGCCGCGTCTCCAACGAGGTAACTGATGCTCAAGATGCCGATGATCATTCCGTAGGAGGAATAGTCGAACCACTTCGAGGATACCTTGACCAGCCCCGCCCATGCCACGGACTGTGTCAGGCGGTTGCCGACCCACGCCATGGTGAACAGCGGCACGCTCAATCCGGTGGCGAACAACAGGGTGAAGATCGCCGCACCGCCCAGTCCGATGAGGAAATTGTTCCGGCCGCCCCAGAAGTCGCCGAGCCCGGTCAAAAAGAGTTTGCCGACCGCGTATGCCAGCACGCCGAAAGAGGTGATCGAACCCATGCGAACGATGGCATCGGCGTGGCTGACGCCATGTTTGCCCAGTTCTTCGACCAGAAGCGGCGTTGCCACCGACAGGTCGGCGCGGCAAAAGTAGAGGGCGCCGTAGCCGCCGAACAGCAGCAGGATGGTCATGGTCTGCCGCATCCGCAGAGCGCGGGTGGTCGGCCTGACCGCGGGCGCATTCGGGCTCACCCCAAGTTCGGGCGCAACTGCCATACAAGATCCCTAAGAAGCTGGAGGCGAGTTTTAATTCTGGGGCCATCATCTCATTTGGGCCGCGCCCGGGCCACCCTTGGCACAGAACCTGCTTTCTACTTGTTGAGGGCGGGATTTGATGCGGCCCTCAGGGCAGAAACCTAAGTCGAGAGGCCGGCGATGCGGTATTTGGACATTTCAGGCGAGATCCGGATCGAGTCATCGGCCGCGTGGGCGGCAATGGCCAGCCGCATTGCGGCGGCCGCCGGCAAATTATTGCCGCCCCAGGGCCCATTCACAGATTCACAAGGAAACTCTTATGTCGTCAATCCCAAACGTGAGCTCCGCTCCTTCATCGGCGCTCTTTCCCAGCAACATTCACGCGCACGGCCACAAGCACGGCGCGCACGCGGATGCCGTCGGCAACTCCAGCGATGACGCGACGCAGGCTCCAGGGGCCGTGGAGAACCTCTTCGGTAGTCTATTGCAATCGCTGGAGCAGGTAGTCGGCCTGCAACCGGGCGCGGCGCCCGCGCCCACTGCGGGCGCGACGGCCAGCACGGGTGCCGCCGGTACGGCCGCATCGACGGCGGGTGCCGGCGCGAGTGCAATCCACACCGCCAACCCGCTGGTGCAAAACTACCTTAACAATTTATCACTCAAGCAACAGTCCAACGCTTCACAGGCGAAGCCGGCGGGAACCCCCCTCAACGCCGAAGCGTAAGTCCTGCAACACCTGAGCGTCGGCGCTCAATTGACGTTCATAGATCACCCGGCTAGGCTCAAGTGCGCCGGACAACGACACTGTGAACACCATCAAGACACTGCCGACTTTGTACATCCCGCATGGCGGCGGCCCGTGCTTCTTCATTGATCCGCCGGCGGCCTATCCTCACATGTGGGATGGCCTGGCCGGATATCTGCGAGGCATCGACGCCTCCTTGGGGGTGCGGCCGAAGGCGGTGCTGGTGATCTCCGGGCATTGGGAGAATCCGCTGCCCACGTTCAATATCGCGGCGAAACCGGGACTCCTGTTTGATTACTACGGATTTCCGGAACACACCTATCGCCTGAAATATCCGGCGGCGGGCGCCCCGGAATTGGCGGAACGCGTGCGCGCGCTGTTGGACGATGCGGGATTCAAGAGCGACGTGGAATCCAGACGGGGACTCGACCACGGCGTGTTCGTGCCCTTTCTGCTCATCTATCCGAATGCGGACGTGCCCATCCTGCAGCTCTCACTGCAAGCCAGTCTCGATCCCGCCCTGCACCTGGCACTGGGGCGTGCCTTGGCGCCGTTGCGCGAGCAGGGCGTGCTGATCGTCGGCAGCGGCATGAGCTACCATAACTTGGCCGACATGTTTTCGGGCCGCGGCGCGGATGCCGCCGCCGCATTCGATGCCTGGCTGGGGATTGCCGTACAAGATCCGGCGACCCGCGACCAGGTGCTGGCAAAATGGCGCGAGGCGCCGGGCGGCGCTGCCTCGCATCCGCGCGAGGAGCATCTGATGCCGCTGATGGTGGCTGCCGGGGCCGCCCGCGGCGACCGCGGCATCCGCAGCTTTGGCGAGTCCATCGGCGGAAAAAGAATCTCCGGCTTTCAGTTTGGTTGAGGACCGCCCATGCTGCGATTGATGCTGCTGGCGCTGGGCGCGCTGCTGTGCGCGCGTCCGGGCGCGGCGCAGGAAGCCGGTCCCACGGCGGCGAATTCCGCGGAAGCCGGCACCATCGTCATTCGCGCCCAGTCGCTCATCGACGGCCTGGCCGACAAGCCCCGGCACACGATGGAGATCGTGATTCGCGGCAACCGCATCACCGAGGTGCGCGCGGCGAACTCCCAGCGCTTGCCGGCCGGCGCCCGCGTGATCGATCTCGGCGCGGCGACGGTCTTGCCGGGCCTCATCGACACCCACACGCATATTTTCCTGCAGGGCGAGGACCCATCCGCCGGCGGCTACGATGTGCAGTTGCTGAAGTTCCCGGCGTCCTATCGTGTGGCCCGTGCGATGGTGGCGGCGCGCCGCGCGCTGGAACAGGGCTTCACCAGCATCCGCGACATGGAGACCGAGGGCGCCGGCTACGGCGATGTCGGCATCAAACAGGCCATCAACGAGGGCATCATCCCCGGGCCGCGGATGTGGGTGTCGACGCTGTCGATTTCCTCGACCGGCGGCTATCCCCTCGAGGGCTATGCGCCCGAGATCAGCGTACCCAAGGGTTCACAGCTGATCGACGGACCCGTCGAGGCGCGCAAGGCCGCGCGGGAACAATTGGACAAGGGCGCGGACTGGATCAAGGTCTACATGACTCATCGCTCATGGCTCGACGCCCAGGGCGCGCTGGTGTCGCAGCCCACGCTCACGGTGGAGGAACTGCGGGCCATCGTGGATGAAACGCATGGCTGGGGACGGAAAGTGGCCTGCCACGCCTACAACGGACCGGGCCTGCAGCGTGCGCTCGACGGCGGCTGCGACTCGATCGAGCATGGCCTGGACATCACCGATGCGCAGATTGCGCAGATGCTCAAGCAGGGGACGTGGTACGTGCCCACCCTGCAGGTGTACTACACCGACTGGGATCCGCCGGACACGGATTCAGGAAAGCGCGATCGCAAACGCGTGGCGCTGCATGGAGTGTCGTTCAGAAAGGCGCTGCGCGCCGGGGTCAAAATGGCGTTCGGCACGGATGTCGGCGGCTTCAAGTGGTCGCAGCCCATTGCCGAGGAGTTTTCGCGCGAAGTGGAATTCGGCATGACGCCGATGCAGGCCATCCAGTCCGCCACGTCGCGCGCCGCCGAGTTGTTGGGCAAGCGGGGCGAACTCGGGGTCGTTGCGCCCGGGGCTTATGCGGACCTGATCGCCGTGGCGGGCGACCCGCTGGCGGATGTCGGCGTGCTCAAGACCGTGCAGTTCGTGATGAAGGACGGCGCGGTGGTCAAATAATCAGTTCTCCGCCCGCAGCGTGGCGATGTTGTCCGCCGTCAGCGTCGAGGGTTGTGCGCCGAATCGCGCCGTGACGTAGTTCGCGAGGCTGGCGATCTCCTCATCCGAATAGGCGCTCCCGAACGCCGGCATGGTGGCGCCCGCGTCCGCGGTGCGGCGATGTGCGCCGGTGAGGATGATCTGCACCACATTGGTGGCCGTGGGATCGTTCACCGAGCGCACGCCGGTGAGCGTTGCAAAGGGAAGCACCGGACTCACGCCGGTCCAATCGTGGCAGGCCGCACAGGCTCCGGCAAACACCGCCTTGCCGCGGCTGTCGAGCCCCGCGGCAACGCCTTCCGCGTGCGACGCGGGAGCGGGGCCGCTCTTGGGCTCGGGCAGATCGCTGGTGGCGATCGCCGACACCGATTTCAGATAGGTCACCATGGCGCCGATATCGCTCTGCGACAGGTATTGGAGACTGTTGTCGACGGCTTCGCCCATGGGGCCGGTGGCCGTGCCGCGGCCTTCCGCATGGCCCACGGACAGATAGTGCGCCAGATCGGCATCGCTCCAGGCGCCGACGCCGGACTTGGGGTCGGCTGTGATGTTGTAGGCGCGCCAGCCGGCCTGCACCGCGCCGGCGAACTTCTTCCGTTCGTTCAGCGCCTGCAGCAGATTGCGCGGCGTGTGGCATTCACCGCAATGCGCCATGGCCTCCACCAGGTAAGCGCCGCGATTCCACTGCGGATCGCGCGCGCTGCGCGGCTCGAAGCGCTTGTCCGGATTGAACAGCAGCGCCCACACTCCCATGAGCGAGCGCTGGTTGAAGGGGAATTTCAAGGTGTTCGCGGGCGCCGGCGCGTGCACGGGCTTGAGGCTGAACAGATAGGCCTTGATGGCGCCGGCGTCGGCGTCGGTCATATAGGTGTAGCTGGCGAAGGGCATCGCCGGATAGAGCCGGGTGTCGCCGCGGCCGATTCCTTTGTGCACGGCGTTGAGAAAATCAGCGTCGCTGTAGTTGCCGATGCCGGTGTCCTTGTCCGGGGTAATATTGGTGGAGTACAGGGTGCCGAACGGCAGCACGAAGGCGCGGCCGCCGGCATAAGGCGTGCCGCCATCGGTCGTGTGACAGGCCGCGCAATCGGCGGCGCGCGCCAGATACTCGCCGCGCTCGACCAGGCTTGCGTTCTTGAGCTCCGCCGAAACGCCGGTGGGATCCGCGCCGTGATAGTCGCTCAAGGCGACCTGCGCGCCGCCGGCGAAATCCATGGCGCGCGGCGCCAGCACCACCATCCAGGCGAATCCGATGAGAACCACCGCGGCAATGGCGGCAATTCCGAGCAGGGTGTAGCGCCGCGCGCGGCTGGTCTTGGAGGAGTCGTTCATGATGGTTTCTTCCCGGAAAGTACGTCTCGATCGATGGGCAGTCGGCGCAAGCGTATGCCGGTGGCCGCGAATATGGCGTTGCCGAGGGCCGGCGGCGCGGCGGTGACGCCGGTCTCGCCGATGCCGCCCGGCGCTTCGCCGCTTTTGATCAGGTGCACCTCGATCGCGGGCGCTTCGTTGATGCGCAGCATACGGTAGTCGTTGAAGTTGCTTTGCTGAACACGGCCCTTGGCGATGGTGATGTTGCCGTGCAGGGCGGCGGTCAGACCGAATATCAGGCCACCCTGCATTTGCGCCACCACCGTGTCGGGATTGACGACGATGCCGGTGTCCACGACGCAAACCATGCGCCGCACGCGCACCTCGCCGTGGGCGTCGACTTCGGCTTCGGCGACGGTTGCAATGAAGCTGCCGAAGGCGCCTTGCAGCGCAAGGCCGCGGCCGGTGCGCGCGGGCAGCGGACTACCCCACCCGGACTTGGCGGCGGCGAGGTCGAGCGCCGCCAGCAGCCGCGGCGACTTGCCGAGCATGTTGCGGCGAAAAGCCACCGGATCTTGGTTGGATTTCTTGGCCAGTTCATCCATGAAGCTTTCAATGGCGAATACATTGTTGTTGGGACCGACGCCGCGCCAGAACCCGGTGGGCACCGCGGGCGGCTCGTCGCGCACGTATTCAATGCGCAGATTGGGGATGTCGTAGGGGATGTCGATGGCGCTGTCGACCGCGTCGATGTCGATCCCTTTTTGAAAGGCCGGCGGCAGCCAGCGCGCGAGGATCGAGGAGCCCGCGATGCGGTGCTTCCAGCCGTTGATCCGGCCATTGGCGAGAGTCGCCGACAGCAGGTCGCGGTACACAGGACGATACACGTCGTGCTGCATGTCCTCCTCCCGGGTCCAGACCACCTTGACCGGCCCATCGACCTGCTTGGCTATTTGGACGGCCGACTCCACCATGTCCGTCTCGAGCCTGCGGCCGAAGCCGCCGCCGATCAGATGGTTGTGCACGATCACCTTGTCGAGCGGCATTCCCGCGGCCTTCGCCGCCGCGGATTGCGCTCGCGCCAGCACCTGCGATCCCGTCCACACTTCGCAACTCGCCGGCGTGACGTGCACGGTGCAGTTCATGGGCTCCATGGTGGCGTGCGCCAGGAAGGGCATTTCATAGGCTGCCTCGGATACCTCGCCCGCACTCAAGGCCTTGGTAACGTCGCCCGCGGATTTGGCGACGGCGCCCTCGGTTTTGCTGGCGGCACGCAACTGCTTCCATACATCGTCGGACGAGACGGCGGAATTCGGCCCCTCGTTCCAGGTGATGTCGAGTTTGCTCAAGCCCTGCTTGGCCGCCCACATGTGGTCGCCGACGACGGCGACCATATCCTTCAGCACGATCACCTGCCGCACGCCCGGAACCATTTTGGCTTTCGCATCATCGACATGCCCGACCGTGCCGCCGAACACGGGGCAGGCGGCCAACGTGGCGAACTTCAACCCCGGCAGCATGACGTCGATCCCGTACAGCGCTTTGCCGTTCACTTTGTCGGGGGTGTCGAGCCGCTTGAGAGGGTTGCCGATCAATTTGAAGTCGCTGACGGCCTTGAGTGGCGGATCCTTGGGCGGCGCGAGACCCTGTGCGCGGTCGACCAATGCCGCATAGGCAACGCGGCGGTTGCTGGCATCGTGAATGGCCTCGCTGTTTTCGGTGCGAACCGTGGAGGCGTCCACCTTCCACTGCTGCGACGCGGCTTGAACCAACAGGGCACGCGCGCCCGCGGCGGCTTTGCGCAGGGGCAGCCAGAATGAGCGCACCGAATTCGAGTTGCCGGTGACCTGCAGTCCGAATACGGGGTTGGCGTAGAGCTTGTCATTGGGGGGCGCGTGTTCCAGCACCACCTGTCCGAAGGCGGCGTCGAGCTCCTCCGCCAAAATCATGGCGACGGCGGTATAGATGCCTTGACCCATCTCGACCTGCGGCATGACGAGCGTGATTTTGCCGCGGCCATCGATGCGAATGAACGCATTGGGGGCAAACGGCGGCTTCTCGGCGGATGCGCTCTGGGCGAGAGGCAGGTGAAAGGCGACCACCAGGCCGCCGCCCACCGCGAGTCCGGCTTGCAGAAAGCCGCGTCGCGTCAGTGCAGCGCTCTGGGGCAGCAGTTTAAGATTGTGCGGCATGTTTGATCGCCTCACGGATACGCACGTAAGTGCCGCAACGGCAAATATTTCCCGCCATGGCGGCATCGATATCGGCGTCCGCGGGATGCGGGGTGGTGTTGAGCAAGGCCGTCGCCGACATGATTTGCCCCGACTGGCAGTAGCCGCACTGGACTACTTCGAGGTCCAGCCATGCTTTTTGCACCTTGGCGCCGGCCGCAGAGGCGCCGATGCCTTCGATGGTCGTGATGGCGAGCCGTCCGATGGTTCCTACCGGCAGCAGGCAGGAGCGCACGGGCTCGCCGTCGAGGTGCACGGTGCAGGCCCCGCATTGCGCGATGCCGCAGCCGAACTTGGTCCCGGTCATGCCCAAGATATCGCGCAGCACCCATAGAAGGGGCATGTCGGGCGGGGCATCGACATCCTTCGATTCGTCGTTGATACGCAGACTGACCATGGGGTACCTCGTTCAGGCAGGGCAGTGTTTGAGGCGTCGACCGATACCCCCAAGACTAGCGAATTGCCGCGATTAACGCCATTGGGTCCGCGATGAATGGCGGCGGCGGGTCACTCGCCGGAGTTGAGGCTGCCGTCCAGAAACTGCTGAACCTCGTCGAACAGCTGCATGCGATTTTTTTCCAGCATGACATTGTGAGTGCCTTCGCCGATCTCCACGTAACGCTTGTAAGGCGCCTGGCTCAGTTTGGCGAAGTAGGCGTACAACATATAGCTCGGCGTATCGGCGTCCCATTCGGCGTGGGCCAGGAAGGTGGGGACGCGAATCTCGCCCGGGTCGTACTGGGCCTTGCCCGCGGCCCAGAATTGGCCGATGTCCTGCATGACGCCGTTGGGCGCCCGCACCACCGGCGGCGATTGTTTGGCTCCCTCCGGGTCGCTGGCCAGGACGGCGGCGGCCCAGGCATCGAACCAGCCCGCCGGGATCAACTCCGCCTTCTGGTCCTCACGCACCCCCCGGAACCAGCGCTCCTTGGCGGCCTGCAGGGTGATGCTGCGATAGGCGCCGAGCTTGCCGCCTGGATTGGTCGCCGGCGGAGCGGCGGCGATCCATATCGGCGCGTACAGCACCAACCGATTGACCTTGTCGTTATTCCTTGCCGTGTACCAGCCCATGATTTCCGTGCCCCACGACCAACCCAACAGGTCGATTTTCGATACGCCACGGCGCTGCAGAATGAAATTAACCGCCGCGCCGACGTCCTTGACCGCGGTCTCGGTGCGCACGATGGGCGGGTTGTCCGCAGCCGGCTGTTGCATTTCCGGCGGACGCGTGGACTTGCCGTAGCCGCGCAGGTCCACCAGGTACACGTCATAGCCGTGCTGCGCGATGTAGTCCATCCAGGACAGGCCATTCAGCTTCAAGTCGAATGCCGCCTCGGCCGGATAAGTCGCGCCATGCACGAACAGCAGGATTTTACCGGGGGCGAAGGTTTTCACGCCTCGCGGATGTTTGTTGCGCACATACAGGCTGATTCCGGGATCGGCCGCCGGGATGGTGAATTCCTCCATCGATGAATTCGATCCCGCGGCCGGCGTCGTCGACACCGTGCCCAGGGCAAAGAGCAGCGAGCCGCCGAAGCAGCGCAAGTGCCGACGTGTCGATCCGCTGCCGCTGTTCATTGATCCTTCCCTCCGTGCGGTGCACGTGTGACGCGCGCAACTGTGGCATTCTTGGACGACGGATTCCAGCGGCATTAATCGTCTCAGCTAGCGAGGCAACCGTGACATCGACCCTGACGAAGAAGATTTTGGCCTGCTGCTGTGTGGCGGGCGTCCTGTTGGCGGCGCGTGCCGGTCTCGCGCAGAGCGCGGACAGCGCGGATGGCGAGCCGGTTCAGCACGAATTCATCATCGACCACTTCAAGACGGAGAGCGGCGCGGTACTGCCGCAGGCCCGCGTCATGTACGGCACCTATGGGCAATTGAACGCCGCCGGCGACAACGCCGTGCTGCTGCCGTCGCACTACATGGCGGAGATGCATGGCTACGGCTTCGTGATCGGACCCGGCAAGGCACTCGACCCGAAGAAGCTGTTTCTCATCACCAGCGAATTGTTCGGCAATGGACGTTCATCTTCGCCCAGCAATACGCCGGAACCCTTTCATGGTCCGCGATTTCCGGTGACGACCATTCGAGACAACGTGGAGGCCGTGCATCGCCTGCTCACCGAGCAGCTTCACGTGCGCCACCTGCGCGCCGTGGTCGGATTTTCCATGGGAGCGCAGCAGGCATTTCAATGGGCGGTGAGTTACCCCGGCTATATGGACCGCATCGTCGCCACGTCGGGAACGGCGAAGACCTACGGCCACGGGATCGTGCGGCTCGAAGGGCAAATTGCGGCGCTGACCGCCGATGCGGCCTTCAAGGGAGGCGATTACACCGATGAGCCGGAGAAGGGCATTCAGGCATTCGCCATGGTGTGGACCGGCTGGCTGTTCTCACAGGAGTGGTGGCGCCAGGAGTTGTGGCGCAGCGATCCCTCCTTGGGAAGCAGCTTCGATCAAGTGGTCGAGCGCTTTCGGACGAATTTCATTCCCGGCGCCGACGCCAACAATTTGATTCTGCAGATGCGCACCTGGGAGAAGCACGACGTCGGCAACACGCCGCCGTTCCATGGCGACGTCGAGGCGGCGCTGCGGACCATCCAGGCGCAGGTCTTGTACATGCCCTCGCAGACCGATCTGTACTTCCCGGTGACCGACGCCCGTTACGAGGCCGCTTTCATTCCCCATGGCGAACTCGTCCCAATTCCGTCCCTATGGGGCCACCCTGCGGGCGCGGGAGCATCGCCGGCCGACGGCAAGTTCCTCAATGAGCGCATCGCCCGCTTCTTGGACGCGAAAAACCCGGGTAAATAAGCCGTTCCAGCCTGTATAGTGCGTGGCTGCCGTTTTAGACCATAACTAACATTTCACCAATACCATCCAGAGGTATCGCATGCTTCGCCACGGATTCGTCAGCGCCGTAGTGCGCGTCATCGCCGGCCTTTTTCTCTGTGCCTCCGCCTGGAGCGCGAGCCCCCTGTTGTTGCGCAATCCCTCCCTCAGCCAGGACAAGATCGCATTCTTGTATGCGGATGACATCTGGACAGTCGCGCGCGAGGGCGGAGAAGCGCGACGGCTGACGTCGGTGGGCGCCGTGGTCGCGGGACCGTTCTATTCCCCCGATCACACCCAGATCGCGTACTCGACCCGGCAGCATGGATCAGCGGATGTGTACGTGATGAACGCGGAAGGCGGCGTGCCGCGGCGTCTGACCTGGGAACCGGCGGGCAGCCGGGTTGAAGGCTGGACCCCCGACGGCAAGGACGTGTTGTTCGCGTCGCAGCGCGTGAGCTACTCGGATTTTCCGCGGCTGTTCCGCGTGCGCGCCGACGGCGTCGGAACTGCGCAGGTTCTGCCGCTGCCGGGAGCGTCAGAGGGCAGCTTGTCCGATGACGGCAGCACTCTCGCCTATGTGCCTTTTGAAAAATGGCAGGATGCGTGGAAGCGCTATCGCGGCGGCCAAACGACGCCGATCTGGCTGGTGAATATCAAGAGCCTGGAGGTCGAGAAAATTCCTCGCGACAATTCCAGCGATTCGCATCCGGTGTGGAGCGGCAGCACGGTGTACTTTCTCTCCGACCGCAACGGTCCGGTGTCGCTGTTCAGCTATGACACGGGCACGAAGCAGGTGCAGCAGGTCATCGCCGATCAAGGATTTGATCTGAAGACGGTCGCCGCCGGACCGGGCGCGCTGGTGTATGAACAGTTCGGCTCGCTGCATCTCTATGATTTGGCGGCGCATCAGGAACACGCGGTGCCGGTCACGATTCGCGGCGACCTGCCGGGCCTCGTGCCGCATTGGGGCCAGGTGGCCGCGAAGGAAGTGCAGAACTTCGCGATCTCGCCGACCGGCGCGCGCCTGCTGGCGGAGGCGAACGGCGACATTTATTCGGTGCCCGCCGAAAAAGGCGATACCCGCAACTTGACCCGCACGCCGGGTTCCGCGGAGCGCGACCCTGCCTGGTCGCCGGACGGAAAATCCATTGCCTATTTCAGCGACGCATCCGGCGAGTACCAGTTGTACGTGCGTGATCAAGACGGCCTGCAGCCGCCCAAGGTCATCGATCTCGGCCCGGAGCCGTCATTCTTTTACGCGCCCCTGTGGTCGCCCGATTCCAAACGCATCGCCTTTTCCGACAAGCATTTGCGCCTGTGGTACGTCGAGGTGGCCGGCGGCAAGCCGGTCAAGATCGACACCGGCTTGCGCGGCAGCTTCGGCGCCTCGTCGGAACTCTCGTGGTCGCCGGATTCTCAGTGGCTCGCGTATTCCCGCGATCTCGAGAGCCAGATGCACGCGATTTTCTTGTATTCGTTGGCGACGCATGCCTCGACGCAAGTGACCGACGGCATGAGCAATGCCGCACATCCCGTTTTCGATCACAACGGCAAGTACCTGTATTTCGCCGCATCGACCAACAATGGACCGTCAGATGCGGGAATCGACCTGTCGTCGCTTGATCGTGCCACCGACAGCAGCGTCTATGTCGTCGTGCTGTCGCGCAACACTGCATCGCCGGTGCCGCCGCAGAGCGACGATGAGAACAAGAAGAAGGATGATGAGGACAAGAAGGAGGAGGGCAAGAAAGGCGACGATAAGAAGGATGACGACAAGAAGGACGATGCCAAAAAAGACGAGGCCAAGAAAAAGGACGAGAAGCCAAAACCCACCGTGATCGATCTGGCCGGCATCGGCAACCGCATCCTGTCGCTGCCCATTCCGCCGCGCAACTACGTCGACTTGTCCGTGGGCAAGAGCGGCGTGCTGTTTCTTGCCGCCGGCACGCCGGTGGGCCGTTCCTCCGACGAGGACGGTCCTCCCGTAACCGCATTGTGGCGCTTCACCACGGAGAAGCGCGAGACCGAAGAGATGGAGAGCGGCGTGACCGCCTACCGGGTCTCCTTCGACGGCGACAAGCTCTTCTATGCGCGCCAGGACAATTGGTTCCTGGTCCCCACGGCCGATCTGAAGCCGGGGTCGCCGGATGCGCCGCAGGGCAAGCCCGTCAACAACGGCGGCATGACGGCCATGATCGATTCGCGAGCGGCCTGGAAGCAGATGTTTCGCGAGTCATGGCATCTGCAGCGCGACTTTCTCTACGACCCGCATTTTCACGGGCTCGATTTGGCGAAGATTCAGGCGAAGTACCAGCCGTATCTCGACGGGCTGGCGGCGCGCGATGAGTTCACCTATTTGAGCAACGAGATGTTGGGTGAAGTTCAAGTGGGCCACATGTTCGTGCGCGGACCGCGGGGTGCGGACAATGCGCCGAAGCCGGGGGTGCTCGGCGCCGACTATGCGGTCGACCACAATCGCTACAAGTTCGCCAAAATTTACAACGGCCAGAACTGGACTCCGTCCCTGACCGCGCCGCTGACGCTGCCCGGCATCAACATCGTCGAAGGCGACTATTTGCTGGCCGTCAATGGCCGCGAACTGCACGCATCCGACAACATCGATGCCTTCCTCGACGGCACGGCGGGCAAACAAACGGTGTTGCGCGTGGCCAAAACGGCGGAGGGCGGCAGCGCCCGCGATGTGACCGTGGTGCCGGTGGGTTCCGATCACGGTCTGCGCAATCTCGATTGGATCGATTCGAACCGCCGCAAAGTCGATGCCCTGTCGGGAGGCAAGGTCGCCTACATCTACATGCCGAACACCGCGGGCGCCGGCTACACCAACTTCAACCGCTATTTCTATGCGCAGCTGGACAAGCAGGCCGTGGTGCTCGATGAGCGCTACAACGAGGGTGGGTTCATTGCCGACTACATCGTCAACGTGCTGGGGCAAAAGATGTTGAGCGGCGCGATCGAACGCGATGGCAAGCCGGTTCATGATCCGGAAGGCGCGATCTTCGGACCCAAGGCGATGATCATCAATCAATCCGCCGGCTCGGGCGGCGATGCCATGCCGTGGTACTTCCGCAAGGCGAATCTGGGCACCTTGGTCGGTGTGCGCACCTGGGGCGGATTGGTGGGCATCGGCGGCTATCCGACACTGATCGACGGCGGCTCCGCCACCGCGCCGCGCTACGCCATCTACGGACTCAAGGGGGAATGGGAAGTGGAAGGTCACGGCATTGCCCCCGACGTCGAGGTGCAGGAGCTGCCGAAGGACGTGGCCGCGGGCCACGATGCGCAACTCGAGCGCGCCGTTGCCATCGTTCTACAGCAGTTGAAAGAACACCCGGTGATCGAGCCGGCAATACCCCCCTATCCCAACTACCACGAGCACGACGATATCGGCAAACACTGACCGCGGCGGCCGGCGCGGCGTTTGGGCACCCGGTGCGGGGCATTCACCATTTTGCGGGGTGATTGTCGATCCGCCGGGTGCTGCTTCGTCGTTGTAGTGAGCGAGAGGATTGCAGCGGCGATGGTCGTCCGCGCCTCGCCTCAACGAGGGTATCCAATGCGATTCATGTTCATCGTCAAGTCCGCCCACACCGTGGCTCCGACACCGAAACTATTGGAGGCCATGCACAAGCTGGCCGACCGGGAGATCAAGGCCGGCCGCATGCTCGACAATGGCGGTTTGATGCCGCTCGCCACCGGGGCTCAGGTGCGCGTCAGCCACGGACGGCTCAGGGTCATCGATGGCCCGTTTGCGGAGGCCAAGGAAGTCATCGGCGGCTATGCGATTTTTGAGCTCAAGAGCAAGGAAGAGGCCGTGGCATCGGCGACCGAGTTCATGCAGCTGCACCAGGACTTGCTGCCGGGATGGGAGGGGATCTGCGAGGTTCGCGCGTTCGCCGGTTAGTGTCCGCCGCGCCATTCTGCCGTTGCCGCCTGCAGCAATTGAGTGTTTTTGAGCAGGGCGGCATCGAGCAGGCCGGCCTGCTGTGCGGCCCGCGTCCAGTCCTGCGCCTCCACCGCCTCGGTCAGACCCGGAAATTCGAGGTGGGCATAGGTATAGCGCGCCGCATACAGCAGGTGTTGAAACCACGGGCGGCCGGGAATGCCGGCCGGATCGAGCCAGTTCGATTCGACGCGGAATAATTCGGCGTTGACGTTGCGGATTCGCGTTGGGCCGGCGTTGCCTGCCGCCAGGTCGCGCGCGAGCAGCGTGCGAAGCTCGGCACCCGCCGCTTCAAATTCGACCATGCGGTTCTGCAGCGGTTGCAGGGGCAGCCGCGCGGGATCGATTTTGTTGGCGTGCTGCAGTTCGCCGAGAAAGCCGCGCAGGGCGGCGCCGTTCGCCGCAAAGTCAAAAGGCAGTATGTCGGAGTTCGCCAGGCGCAGCGCCACCAGGCCCCAGATGCGCGTCACCGCCGTGTGGTAGGCAAAGGTTGGATCGCCCACGTGGGCCATCCAGAAGTGGTCGTCATACGCGGAGTGATAGACACCGTAATCGCCGGTAAAACCCAGATTGACCACGGGCCTTCCCAGGTGATTGAGAAAAACCGTGTGGTCGGAGCCGCTGCCGATGCGGGTTTCCACCAGCTCGGAATCCGCGGGCGGCGCGGCGGACTTCTTGTCGCGCATCGATGTCGCGCGCCAAGCGTCATAGAGCGACTTGCCGGAGGGCGCCGTCACGCTCTTCGCGGCTTCGAGCAGCATGGGCGCCAATGAGGCAACCGCCGACGGCGAGAAACTCAAGCCCTCCGGGCCCGCCGTTGCCGCCGCTCCCGCCACCGCTTCGTCCACGTTGAGGTAGGCAATCAGTTTTCGCTTGAGGTCACCCGCGAATTGTTCGCCCCACTCGGTCGACCCGGTGAGCCCGTACTCTTCGCCGTCCCAGCTGCAGACCACGATGCTGCGCCGTGGGCGTAGGCCGCGGCGCTTCATCTCGCCCAGAGATCTTGTCAGTTCCAACATGGCGGCGGTGCCGCTGACGGGATCCACGCCGCCATAGACCCAGGCGTCGCGGTGATTGCCGATCAACACCCACTCATCGGGCAGCTCGCTGCCGCGGATGCGCGCCTCAACGACGGTGTAGGGTTTGACGCTCTGGTCCATGTCCACGTGCACCCGCACGGTGACAGCGCCCGTCAAACGGTAGGTGATGGGCAGTGCGCCGCGCCACTGCGGCGGCGCTTCGCTGCCGTCCATATGCTCGAGCAAGGGCTTGGCATCATGCCACGAGAGCGGCATGGAAATAATCTTGGGCAGGGAGCGCGCCTCGGACGGCGCAATCCGCTTGGCGCCGGGCGTCGATGCCCAGCCCGGCGTCGTCGGATCACCCGGCACGATGAAGTCGTAGGTGATGGCGCCGTGCTGAATGTGGCTCTCCGGTCCCCACGGACCGTCGGGAAACACCTTGCCGCGCGCATAGCCATCGTCGGCAGGGTCGGAATAAATCAGCAACGCCGCGGCCCCTTCCCGCTCCGCCGTCAGCGCCTTGAAGCCGCGGTAGCTGTACGGATTGGAATAGCGGACGATGACAACCTTGCCCTTGACGCTGATGCCGTGCTGCCGCAGCAGGTCGTAGTCTTCCGGGTTGCCGCTGTGCGCGTAGACGAGGTCGGCGGTCACGTCTCCCGAGGCGGAAAACCCGAAATAAGCGGAATCGATTTTGGGGTTCTTGGTGCTCGGATCGAGATCGTAGGAATCTTCGCGAAGCGAGGCTTTGAAATGCACCGGCGCGGTCATTTCCAACGCGACGGAGCGCGGCTGCGAGTGCAGCACGTCGTAGCGGCGCAGAGTGACACCCTCCCAGCCCTGCTTGCGCCATTCACGGGCCATCACCGCCGCGAGACGATTGTTTTCCGGGGAAGCAGCCGGGTGCGGATTGGCCGTAAACAGACGGTGCCACTCGCGTGCCTGGTCGGCCGACGGCAGAGATTGAAACAACGTCTCCCGTTGGTGTTCTTGCGCCGCATGCGCCGGCGAAAATCCGAGGATGGAGTCGGGCGGCAGCCCTGCGGTCTGAGCAAAACCCGGGCCGCAGTAGAAAGCGGCAACGAGAGCAACCCGGGCCCAGCGGCCGGCGACGATACGCGTCATTGGATTCATAGTGTGCAGCTGCATAGAATAGATCACCGCGCCGGGCGCCGCGATAGCCACGGCAGAATCAACGTGGCCGCCATGCAAAGATAAGCGAACAAATTGCCGACCGCTACGAACGGGGTGCGGCCGCCCGCCATCCATGGCGCCGCGACCATCATGCCGTCCTCGGCGTGCGGCTGGCGATAGGGATCATCGGCGTAGGTCTTCTGCAGCAGGCGGCCGTTCGGATCGATGTAGGCGGAGACGCCGGAATTGACGGCGCGCACCATGCCGACGCGCAGCTCGACGCTGGCGAAGACCGCAAGCGCCAGATGCTCCCAGGGTTCGGTGTCGGCGCCGAACCAGGAGTCGCTGGTCAAATTGACCAGCAGGTTGGGGCGCAGCTGCCCCACGCCGCGCAGGAATCCCTGCAGAATGTCCTCGTAACAGATCACCGGCCCCAGGTTCCAAGTTCGCCCGCCGGGTTCTTGCAGAGTCAGCACTCCCGGCCCCTTGCCCGCGGTGAATCGGCCGGTGCCCGGAGGCAGAAATTTTCGCAGCCACGGGAAGGTTTCAATGCCGGGAATATATTCGCCGAACGCCAGCAGCCGGACCTTGTCGTAGCGCCCGGCCATCCGGCCGTTGCCGTCGAGCAGAATGGCCGAGTTGAAGGCATCCTCGCGGGTCGGATCGTACATGTCGGCGCCGATGACCACGGGCACGTCGAAACCGCGGCGAATCATTCCCAAGTACTCCGGCGCGAAGTCCGCGATGAAATTTCGCGGCAGGGTGACGGGATACGCGCCTTCGCTCCACACCAGCAGTTGCGCGCCGGCTTGCTGCAGACGGCGGGACTCGGCTTGCAGCGCGGCCAACTGCCGCAGCGCTTCATCGCGAGAAAATTCGCCCTCCACCGTGTAGGCAAAATTCGGCTGCACCAGGCCGATTTTCAAGCGCGGCGCCTGCGCGACAATGTCATCCACTTGGCGCATGCGCACGGCGCCGAAGATGAGGGCGGCCGCGAGCACCGCCGCCGCCGCCACGGCGTGATAGCGCGCGGCCCGTCCGTCCACTGTTAAATCGTAGAGGGCGCCGTTGACCAGCATCAAGAGCGCCGTCACCCCCAGAGGTCCGGTGAGTTCGGCGATTTGAATGACATGCGGATTCCAGGCTTGGGAGATCCACTGGCCGCAGGGGAACAACTGCGGCACCACCAATTCGCTGCTGACCATGGCCATGGGCGCGAGCCAAGTCATGGGGACGCGGCGTCTTCGGCGAACACCGCAGACGATGGCGGTGAACAGTAGAAATATGAGCGCGCGGGCCGCGCAGAACACCAGAAACACCAGAGCGGCCGCGATCCACGGGAACTCGGCAAAGCGCTGCATGACATCGATGAGCCAGTAAAAGCCGCCGCCGGTTTCGATGACCCCCGCCCACCAGCCGAGAAACAATGCTCGCTTGAAAGTGGGCGCCCGATCGACGGCGAACAGCATGGGAACCGCCGCGACCCAGGCCAGGGCGGAGAGGTCGAAGGGCGTGACCGCCAGGAACCACAAGCAGCCACTTACGGTGACCAGGCCGAGAGCGCCGTAGAAATTGAGCTTAAGCATGCTTAATCCAGGGTCAATTGAGTTCACGGCCTGGGGCCTGTCGGGTATTCTGAGGGACAATCATGAAAGAAAGATACGAACCCGCCGCTGTCGAAGCGGAGGCCCAAGACTATTGGAACCGCGAGCGCTGCTTCGAGGCCAAGGAAGACAGCAGCCGCGAGAAATACTACTGCCTGTGCATGTTCCCCTATCCCAGCGGCCGCCTGCACATGGGACACGTGCGCAATTACACCATCGGCGACGTGCTGTCGCGGTTCATGCGCATGAACGGCAAGAACGTGCTGCAGCCCATGGGGTGGGATGCCTTCGGCTTGCCGGCCGAGAACGCGGCCATGGCGAACGGCGTGCCGCCGGCGAAATGGACCTTCGACAATATCGCCACCATGAAGGCGCAGCTCAAATCTCTGGGCTTTGCCCTCGATTGGAGCCGCGAGCTCACCACCTGCCGTCCTGAGTACTATCGCTGGAATCAGTGGCTGTTCCTGCGCATGCTGGAAAAGGGCGTCGCCTACCAGAAAACCGGGGTGGTGAATTGGGATCCGGTCGACAAGACCGTGCTCGCCAATGAACAAGTGATCGACGGCCGCGGCTGGCGCACCGGTGCGTTGGTGGAAAAGCGCGAAATCCCGATGTACTACCTGAAGATCACGGACTACGCCGAGGATCTGCTCGAGGCCTTGAATCACATGCCGGGGTGGCCGGATCGCGTGCGCGCGATGCAGGCCAACTGGATCGGCAAGAGCGTCGGGGTGCGGCTGGGATTCCCCTACGATATCGAAGACCTCGGCGACGGCGCGGCCGGCTCAAGCAAGGGCGTGCTGCACGCCTTCACGACGCGCATCGATACCCTCATGGGCGTGACCTTCTGCGCAGTGGCGGCCGAGCATCCGCTGGCGACGCACGCCGCGCGCAGCGATGCCAAATTGGCCGCCTTCATCGACGAGTGCAAGCGCGGTCCCGCCATCGAGGCGGAACTCGCGACGCAGGAAAAGAAAGGCATGCCGACCGGCCTGGTAGTGCGCCATCCCATCAGCGGCGACGCGGTGCCGGTGTGGGTGGGCAATTACGTGCTCATGAGCTACGGCGATGGCGCCGTGATGGGCGTGCCCGCGCACGATGAGCGGGATTTCGAATTCGCGAAAAAGTATCACTTGCCGATCAAGCCGGTCATCGATGTCGCGGGCCGTGAATATTCGCTGCACGCCTGGGCGCCGTGGTACGCCGAGCATGGCCGCTGCATCAATTCCGGCGCCTACGACGGTCTGGAATTTCAAGCCGCGGTCGAGACCATCGCCGCGGACTTGCACAAGAAGGGTTTGGGCGACAAGCAAATCACCTGGCGCCTGCGCGATTGGGGGATTTCGCGCCAGCGCTATTGGGGCTGCCCTATCCCGGTGATTCACTGCGGCGCCTGCGGCACCGTACCGGTGCCCGACGATCAATTGCCGGTGGTGCTGCCGGTGGATCTCGTGCCCGACGGCAGCGGCAATCCGCTGCTCAAGCACGAAGCCTTTCTCGCGGTGTCCTGTCCGCGATGCGGCGGCAAGGCGCGGCGCGAGACCGATACCATGGATACCTTCGTGGATTCCTCGTGGTACTTCCTGCGCTTTGCCTGTCCGGACAACGACCAGGCCATGCTGGATTCGCGGGCCGGTTACTGGGCGCCGGTGGATCAGTACATCGGCGGCATCGAGCATGCCATCTTGCACTTGCTGTACTCGCGCTTTTGGACGCGGTTCATGCGCGAACTGGGCATGGTGGCATTCAAGGAGCCGTTCGCCAAACTGTTCACCCAGGGCATGGTGTTGAACGAGGTGTTCTTCCGCAAACCCGATGCGGGCCGCATCGAGTACTTCAATCCCGCCGACGTGGAAGTCACGCTGGATCCGACGGCGCAGCGGCGCATCGCCGTGCTGCGCTCCGATGGCCAGGAGGTCGAGTCGGGCGGCATCGTCACCATGTCGAAGTCCAAGAACAACGGCGTCGATCCGCAGGCGCTGGTGGATGAATTCGGCGCCGACACCGCGCGGCTGTTCACCATGTTCGCCGCGCCGCCGGAACAGACGCTCGAATGGTCGGACGAGGGGGTGCAAGGCGCCTCGCGCTTCATCAAGCGTCTGTGGAAGGCGGTGCATGATCACGTGATCCAGGGGCCGGCGGCGCCGCTCGACCAGGCCGCCCTGAGCGAGGGGCAGCGGACGATCCGCCGACAGGCGCATCAAACACTGGCGAAGATCACCGACGACATCGGCCGCCGCCGCACCTTCAATACGGCGATAGCCGCGGCCATGGAGCTGTTGAACGCCCTGGCGAAGTATCTGCAGAATTCCCGGCAGGCGTCGCCACAGGATGGCAGCGTGATGCAGGAGGCCCTGGAAATCGCCGTGCTCGGACTGTCGCCCATCATCCCGCATGTCACGCACGCCCTTTGGCAGGCTCTGGGTCATCGCAGCGCGCTGATCGATGAGCCATGGATGGCGGTCGATGCCGCCGCCCTGCAGACCTCTTCAATTCAAATGGTGGTGCAGGTCAACGGTAAGCTGCGCGGGCATATCACCGTCCCGGTCGGCGCCGACGAGGCCACCGTGCGTGCGGCGGCGCTGGCCGACCCCCATGCGCAAAAGTTCATCGGCACCTCCCCCCTGCGCAAAGTCATCATCGTGCCGGGTAAGCTCGTCAACATCGTGGTGTAATCGCGCCATGGCCATGATGAGTGCGTGCCGATGGATTGCCGGGTGCTGCGCCGCGCTGGCGCTTGCCGCCTGCGGCTTTCGACTGGCAGGTAACGAGCCTCTGCCGGGGGTGATGGCGCGCCCCTATCTCTCGCTCAAGGATCCGTACACGGATTTCTCACGCGAGTTCGAGCATCAGCTCAAGACCTCGGGCGCCACCTTGCAAACCGTGCGCGCCAATTCCACCGTGTCCATCGAGGTGACCAAGGATCTGGTCGAGCAGCGCACGCTGTCGGTGTCGGCCACCAATATCCCGACCGAATATGAGCTTACCTATACGGTTACGTTCGAGGTGCAGGGCACCGACAAGCAGCTGCTGGCGCCGCAGACCATCAGTCTGTCGAAGGACTACAGCTTCGAGGAGAACGTGCTCCTGGCGAAGGAGCATGAAGCAGACATTCTGCGGCGGCAAATGGCGCGCGATCTGGTCACCATCGCCATGCGCCGGCTCACGAGCTTGAAATAGCGGCCGGTGCGATCGGCGTGCTGCTGGTTAACGCCATCGATCGAATGAGTCTCGAACTGCTGCTGGATCGCTACGGTTTGGCGCTGCAGCTGGTGGCCCCGGACGAAATCATCCCGGGATCGTATTGGGGCGAGCGGGAGGCGGGCCTGATCGGCGCGAAAATTTTCGCGCGGCTCGATACCCCCGTGCACTCGGTGCTGCACGAGAGCGCCCACTTCATCTGCATGACGCCGGAACGGCGCGCGGGGCTGGATACGGACGCGGGCGGAGACGATGCCGAGGAAAGCGCCGTGTGCTACCTGCAGTTGGTTTTGGCGGAGTCACTGCCGAATGTCGGCCGGGAGCGGATGTGCCGCGACATGGATGAGTGGGGATACAGTTTCAGGCTGGGAAGCGCCGCCGCGTGGTTCGAGCAGGATGCGCAGGATGCGCGTGCCTGGCTGATCAGCCATGGTCTTGTGGATGAGAGCGGCCATGTCACCCATGCCTGCCGGTAGGACGCCCGGCATGTCGCGCCGCACAGCCTTGGCGGGATTGGTGGCGGCGCTCGGCGCCGGTTGCGGCAAGCTTGCCTTCATGGCGGCGAACCTCCCCGCCGCCTTCGGCGCCTACCGGCGCCACGCCAACATTGCCTACGGCACTCAAACCCGGCAGCGATTGGACGTGTACGTCCCCGACCCGCCCGCATCGCACGATGGATCCGCTCCATTGCGGCCGCTGGTCGTTTTCTGGCATGGCGGGCGGTGGAGTTTCGGCGACAAGGCGGACTATCGTTTCGTGGGTGCGGCGCTGGCCGAATTGGGCTGCGTCGCCGTGCTGCCGAATTACCGGCTCTACCCTGACGTGAAAATGCCGGGCTTCATGGACGACGCGGCACGCGCCGCCCGCTGGGCGGTTGCGCATGCCGGCGATTATGGGGCGGACGCGAACCGCCTGTACCTGATGGGCCACTCGGCCGGCGCGCACCTGGCCGCCTTGGTGACGCTCGATTCGCGCTACTTTGCCGCCGACGGACGAGCGCCGCCGTTCATTGCCGGCGTGATCGGCCTGTCGGGGCCTTATGATTTCCTGCCCCTGAAGGAGGCGGACGTGCAAGACATGTTCGGGCTGCCGCCGAACTATCCGCAGTCGCAGCCCGTCAATTTCGTGACTGCCGGCGCGCCGCCCATGCTGTTGGTGCACGGCCTCAAGGACGAGACGGTGCGGCCGAAGAACTCGGTCAATTTCGCGGCCGCGCTGCGCGCGGCTGGAGTGCCGGTGACCTTGAAGCTGTATCCCGACTTGGTCCATGCCGACACGGTGGCGGCGCTCAGCCTGCCGGCGCGGCGGCGGGCGCCGACGCTCGCGGATGTCGCAGCCTTCCTCAGGCAGCCGCAGTCATCTTGAATATGCCTTGGGCGTTCATGCTGTCAAAGCGCAAGTCCAATTGACGCGTGCCGTCGGCGTTTGAGATCAGGTCGCGGGAAATGAATTCGTAGAACGAGCCGGGCACCGACAGGGTCAGCGGTCCGCCATCGTCGTCGATGCCGCCGCTGCCACTCCCACCGCTGCCGCCGCGAAAGGTGCGGGCCACGGGATCCGCCTTGAACGCGGTTTGACGTACGGTGCCGCTGCGGGACACCTCGATGGTGTCCTTGATGGGGCGGCCGAGGGCGCGCTGTTCGCAGGCCACGGCATCGACGTCGGCGACCCGATCGGTGGCGTGGTTGAAGGCGCAGCCTTCCGTCGCCATCCAGGCGGCTTCTGCCGACTCCGCCAGCAGCAACCGGTAGTCGGCGAGGCTGGGCATTTCGTGGCAGCGGCCGAATGCCGCGAGTATTTCGCGCAGTCCCACGGCGGCAGCGGCGAGTTCGCAGCGGCCGCGCTCGGCGAACGCCCCGAGCGTGGCGCGGGCCTGATGCGACAAGGGATCGCGGCTGGCGCCGAACACCCGGGCGGCGGCGGCCTGGAATTGCGGCGAGAAGCGCTCGACATGCAATTCACTGATGAAAAACTGCGGCATGGTCGCGGCAAATTCTCGATGCGCAAACGCATGTCCCGTCATCCGCAACCTATCGAGCGGATAGTCCCCCGCCAAGGCATAGCCCAGCGGCTCCAAAATCCGGGCGAAGGATTCGATGCCGGGCGGCAGCGCGCCGGTCGGTCCCGCCGCAAAGCGAATCGTGCGCAGCGCTCCGTGATCGAAGATGATGTGCTGATGCAGGCGGCGCCGGTCCGCGACATAGGCGGCTCCGGTGGGAACGCGGTCTAGCAGATCCTGGAACAACAGCGCGTTGAGCGCCATGGCGAACGTGACGCGGCCGATCTCGCACGGGCCTGCCGATTCGCGCGCGCCGTCGCCGAGAAAAGCCCGGTCGATGTGCAGCGTGCTCAAGGTGTCGGACGCCGCCCGCTCACCCGCGGCCGCACGGATCAGGCGCGAAAGATCGCTCATGATCAGGCGGCGTTGGCGGCCGCCGGCGCCGCCATGGCGTAGCATCGGCCGAAGCGGTTCGCCAGAAATGCCGGCAGCTTGATGTCTTCTTGGCGGATGAGCCCGGACTGCGGCAGCTTGTCGGCGCTCAACATGTCGAGTACCGCGCAAATGCCGCCCGCCGTCGTGATTTGAATGGCGCTGCGAACCCGGCCGCCCAGGGGCGCCGCGTAGATTTTGTTGGCGTAAGTCTCTTGCATGAGCTGGCCATTGCGCAAGCCGCTGACGGTGACGAAAACGATCACGACATCCTGCAGGGTGATCGGCACGGCGTTCTCCAGAATGTCCTTCAAGAGCTCGCGGCGATCGCGCAGCCGCAGATCGTTGAGCAGCGCCTTCATGATGGCGGCGTGGCCGGGATAGCGGATGGTGCGGTAATTGAGGTTGCGCACCTTGCCGGATAGCGTTTCGCACAGGGTGCCGAGGCCGCCCGAGGTGTTGAACGCCTCGTACAGAATGCCGTCGAGGGAGAATTCTTCCAATTCCTCCAAAGGCTGAGTTTCGCGCAACTGGCCGTTGACGATGGCCTCGCAAGGCTCGCAGTACTCGTTGATGACGCCGTCGGTGCTCCAGGTCAGATTGTAATTGAGCGCATTGGACGGAAATTTCGGCAGGGCCCCGACGCGCATGCGCACGTCGTGCAGCACATCAAAGCGGGCGGCCAGGTCGCTGGCCACGATGGTGATGAATCCTGGCGCCAATCCGCATTGCGGAATGAAAGCCGTGCGGGCGCCCTGGCTGAGTTGTTTCACCACCCGAGTGCTGGCGACATCCTCGGTCAAGTCCAGGTAGTGGGCGCCGGCGGCCTTGGCCGCTTCGGCGATGGTGCGCGTCGCGTGATAGGGCGCGGCGCTCAGCACGGCGAATTTGCCGGTGAGAATTTTGCGCAGGGCGTCCCCCTGGGTGATGTCGGCGGCAACTTTGTGGATCGCGGCGGTGGTTTCGAGGCGATCCAATTGCTGCTGCGATCGGTCGACGACCGTGACCTGGTAATCACCGGACCCTCCCAGCAGTTCCGCGATCATGGATCCGATCTTGCCCGCGCCAACGATAACGATTTCCTGCATGCCAACTCCTAAAATTATGGCCGTCATTCTCGGCGGGATACCCTTCGAATGGTAGGGTCGATTTAGACGTTTTTAAGGGGTATATTAGTCGGTATGTAGGGTTAAACCTTTGAAATGCCATGGATGCCATCGACGAAAAGCTGCTGCTGGCCTTGCGGGAAAACGGCCGCGCCCCCACGGCGCAATTGGCCCGCCTGGTGGGCCGTTCACGTACCAGCGTACAAAGCCGCATCGAGCGGCTGGAAAAGCAGGGGGTCATCGTCGGCTATGGCGTCTTGTTGGCGCCGGAACATGGGTTGGGCGCGGTGCGGGCCCATGTGATGATCAAGGTGGGGCCGAAGGAGGCGCGGGCGGTCACCGCGGCGCTGCGTGCCATCACTCAGGTGCGCGTGCTGCATTCAGTGAGCGGCGATGTCGATCTGATCGCGGTCGCCGCGGCGGCGTCGGTGGCCGAGATGGATGAGGTCATCGACCGCATCGGCGCACTGGACGGCGTCGAGCGCACCAATTCATCCATCATTCTGTCGACGAAATTCGAGCGCTAGGGCACCCGGGTCGCTTGATAAAGCGCTGCATTTTGATATCATGATATCAAATGTAGGAGAGCGCACGTGGCCCAATTCGTGGTTCGGGATCTTGAAGAGGACGTGAAGAACCGCTTGAAGCGGCGTGCGGAGCGCCATGGCAGAAGCATGGAGGAAGAAATCCGCCAGATTCTCCGCACCGCGGTCAAAGGGCCGGATCGGCCTGTCACCAAGCTAGGATCCCGTATCGCCGCGCGCTTTAGCGGGGCCGGATTAACGGCTGAACTGCCTGAGCTGCATGGCCAATCGGCTGTTCCGGCTGAATTCAAGCCTTGATCGTCCTGGACACCAATATCCTCTCGGCAGTGATGCAGCGGGTGCCCGAGCCGCGGGTGGTCAAATGGCTGGATCAGCAGCCGGACACCTCTGTATGGATCACGAGCATTACTTTGTTCGAAGCGCGTTTCGGCCTGGCTCTTCTGCCGAAGGGCAAGCGCAGGCAAGCTCTGGAAACGGCCTTCGACCAACTGGTGACTGACGATTTGGAGGGACGGGTGCTGGATTTCGACCGAGCCGCAGCCGAGGCGGCGGCCGTGCTCGCGGCCGAACGGCAACGTGCCGGCCGTTCAGTGGACATTCGCGACACGCAGATCGCGGGCATCGTGCTTGCCCGGCACGCACACTTCGCCACCAGAAACATCAAACATTTTTCTGACTTGGGAGCCCGGGTGGTCAATCCATGGGAACCCGACTCAGCGGGCTTGCGCGTTCAAGACGCCTAGCCGTCATCGCTGGCGATCAGCGGTTGCCGGCGGCGACTGCTTGCAATAGTTGATCCCGCTCGCCGCGGCTGAGCACCTTCGGTACCGCGACCGGGTATCCCGACTCGGCTGCGAAGAAGGGGGAGTTCTTGTAGCTGCCATCGATGCGCGCCCGCGTCACCAAGGCGATGAACCGCAGAATCACGGTGATCAGGGCGAGCGAACTCGATCTCACCTTGCCATGCGTGCTGTCGGTGTTCACATGAGCCTGTACCGGCCCGAAGGATTCCTGCAGCGTGGGCCCGCCGCCTTCCAGGCAGCTATGCACCAGGCCGACGAATGACACCTTGGAATTGGCCAGGGTGTTGCCGATGGGTGTGTTGCAGCAGGTGGAATACCAGCGCAACAGGCCATTCGGCGTGAGGCGCATGCACGCCAGCGTCTCCTTGCCCTGCGTAAAGGCGACGTTCGCGGCGCGAGTCTGAATCACGTCCGTGCCGCCGCTCTCGTCCAAAATGTCAGTGGGACGGCCGAGGAAGTGCGCGAAAGCCTGGCAGTCGCGGCAATAGCACACGCAGCGGTTGACCGCCTGCGATCGGCTGACGTATCCCTGCAGCGTTCCGCATCGGCATTGCAGCGGGTGATCCATCGAGCTTAGGTTCCGGTCGGCGGGGTGCACTCATGCGGGTGCACGCCCGGCAACAGTCGGTGCACCACGTCGAATTCGATCGATGCCTCGTTCAATATGTGCCAGGCCGTGGACACCACGATCAAATGTTCTTCGGGAATGACGATCAGCCGCTGTCCCCCCATGCCGCGCGCCAACCAGGCCACACGCTTTGCATCGCCGTGCGGCAGCAGCCACCATTGATAGCCGTACTGAAAGCCCTCACCGGCATCGATTCTCGGCGTCAGCGACTCCTTGACCCAGTCCGACGTCATCAACGGCTGTCCGTTCCAGCGCCCGGCGTTCAAGTACAGCAAGCCGATCTTGGCCAGGTCCTCGGCACGCAAGTACAGGCCGCCCTCGGTGTCCACCACGCCCAGCGGCGTGCGCTTCCAGTAGTAGTCGCGAATCCCGAGCGGCCCGAATAAGTGGCTGCGCGCGTAATTCTCGATGTCGACGCCGGTTTCGCGCTTGAAAATATGCGCCAGCAATTCCGTCGCGCCGCTGGAGTAGGCGAACACCGATCCCGGCTCATCCTTCATCGGCCGGTCAATGACGAATTGCACCCAGTCATCGGCAGCTTCCATCAGGTCAGACGGATTATTGGGATCGTCATAGGGCAGATCCTCGTTCCAATCCAGCCCGCTGGTCATGGTCAGCAGATCGCGCAAGGTCATGCGCCGCTTGCGCGCATCGACGTTCTTGACTTTGGTCTCGTCGAAATAGTGCAGCACCGGCGTGGACAACGGCGCCTTGAAGGCGCCGCGTGCCATGGCAACGCCGATGGTCGCCGACGTCACAGTCTTCGACACCGACTGCATGGTGTGCTCGTCCGTGCCGTGATAGTACGGATGCCATGCGGGGTCGAAGTAGTTGTAGGACCCGGTCAGCCGTGCATTCAGAGGTCCCTTGGTGTGTGCTTCTTTGCCGTAAGTGGCGGCGTAGTCATGCGGATAGCGACGGTCGAATACCACCTCGCCGCAACGCATGACCAATAAGCTGTCCACCAGCGGCAATTTTCCCGACGCCAGGTCGGCGTCGAGAGCGGCGAGCGGCTGCGCGTCGATGCCGAGAGCAGCGGGCGCGACGTTTGCAGGTGCGGCACCCACCGGCGCCGCCGTTGCCAGGCTCGCGAACAACGCGATGGCGAACGCAGCGCATCGAATCCCGGCCGGGCGCGTGGAGGGTTGCAGGGCGCGTTTATTCATAATCATCCTTTTCGCAGGTCTTTGGCACGCAGCAGCGCTCGTTCGAGCGTATCGATGACATTCTCCGGCCCGACGTGAGCAATCACGCCGCCGCGCTCCAGTTTGTAGCGCACATTGGGTCGGACCTCAACCAGCAGCACGGCGGCGCCGTGGCGCCTGAAGTCGGTGATGATTTCTTCGATGGCGAAAATGCCGGTGGCATCGACGAAGGGCACGTTGCCCATGCGCAGGATGAGCGTCGACGTCGGCCGGTGAATGTGCTCCAGGGTGCGTTCGAGCTTCTCGGCGGCGCCGAAAAAGAACGGACCTTCGATGCTGTAAATCATCACCCCGCTGTTGGCCGGTGCCGCCGGCGATCCCGGCGTGCCGGCATCGGGCAGCGGTTCGATGTGCTGCTCGACGTTCACCGAATCGGCCATCCGCCGCATGAAGAACAGAGCGGCAAAGATCACGCCTACGTTGACGGCCACCACGAGATCGACGCAGACCGAGAGAAAGAACGTCAGCAGCAGAATGCCGACATCGACCTTGGGGGCGCCGCGCAGTACGCGCAGCACATGCGGCACTTCGCTCATGTTCCACGCGACCACGAACAAGATGGCCGACAGGCAGCACAGTGGAATCGCTGACGCCAGCGGTGCCAGCAGCAGGATCACCAGGATGAGGAACAGCGAATGAACGATGCCGGCCAGCGGACTGGTGGCGCCGTTGCGGATGTTGGTGGCGGTGCGCGCGATTGCTCCGGTGGCGGCGAAGCCGCCGAAGAGCGGCGCCACGATGTTGGCGAGGCCTTGCCCGATGAGTTCCTGATTCGAATCATGGCGCGTGCCCGCCATCCCGTCGGCAACCACGGCGGATAGCAGGGATTCGATGGCGCCCAACAAGGCGATGGTGAACGCCGGGCCGACCAAGGACAGGACCCGCGCGGGATCCAGCGACGGAATCGACACCGCGGGCAGCGTGCGCGGGATACCGCCGAAGGCGGAACCGATCGTGGCGACTCCCTTGAAGTGAAACATGGCTTGCGTCACCGTGACCACGATCAGCGCGATCAACGGCGCCGGGATGCGCTTCAGGTAACGTGCGCCGAGAATCAATATGGCGAGGGCCAGCAGCGCCAATCCGGTGGTAGCGGGATTGATGGTGGGCAAGGCCTCGATCAGCGACCAGACTTTCTGGTGAAAGCGCAGTCCCGCGGGAGCCGGGGACAGCCCCAAGAAATCCTTCCACTGTCCGACGAAGATGATGACGGCGATTCCGGCGGTAAAGCCGGCGATGACGGGATTGGGGATGTACTTGATCACGGCGCCCAAGCGCGCGAGTCCGAACACCAGCAGGATCACCCCCGCCATCAGCGTGGCGATTTGCAACCCGGCAAAGCCGTGCTGCGCCGTAATGATGGAGAGCACGGCAACGAAGGCGCCGGTCGGGCCTGATATCTGCGCGCGCGTGCCGCCGAACATCGACGTCAACAGCGCCGCCACAATGGCCGTGTACAGTCCCTGCTCCGGCCGTGCGCCCGAGGCAATGGCAAAGGCCATGGCCAACGGCAGGGCGACGATGCCTACCACGACCCCTGCCAGCACATTGTTGGGGATCTGCGAGCGCGACCATAGTCCATCGGCCTTGGCTTGAAGCAGTGCGATCATCCCAGCATGCTAACCGTGCAACGGGCGCAAACCCTAGCGATGTGAGGAGATGGGGGCGCGCAATAAAAAACGGCGTGGGCCGTATGAGGTACCCGCGCCGCTGGGATATCGCACCGACGGGGGAGTTGGCTGGTTGCCGGCGCGAGATTCACCTAAACCGTCGCATTCATCCTGCCAAATTCCAAGCGCCGGGTGGCGGACCCTTTATATCGGACAGTGAAAGCGATTTCGCTTGACAAACGCGAACTCGTTTTTGGCAAGAGAGCGTCTGCGCTACGTGGCGGCGGACGGCGCCACGCGCGGCTGCCGCAGCCGCTGCACGATGAGAAAGGCAATGACGGCCACCGCGAGCGTGACGCAGCTGACGTAGAAGTCCCGCTGCAGGTGTTCCGTAAAGGCCATGGCAATCAACACGGCGGCCATCGCGGCAATCGCCGCATAGCTCGCGTAGGGAAACAGCCACATGGTGACCGCCGGCGGCGGCAATCCCTCTCGCTCACGGCGGCGCCGCAGCGCGATTTGCGCCACGCAGATGGTCATGTACACGAACACAATCAGGGCGCCCGAGGAGCTGACCAGGAAGTCGAATACGACTTGCGGGGCCTCCGTGGCTGCGATGATCCCCAGAAACCCCGCCACGGCGCCCATCAGTACCGAGATCACCGGGACGCGCCGGGCATTCAACTTCACCAACGCCTGCGGCGCATCGCCGCGGTCCGCGAGGATGAACATCACACGCGAACTCACGTAGAACGCCGAATTCAAGCAGGAGAGCACCGCGGTGAGAATAATCGCGCTCATGATGCCGCCGGCGTAGGGAACGTGCATGGTGTTCAGCGCCAGGGTGAAGGGCGATTCGCCCGACCGCACCGTGTTCCACGGCGTGACCGAGACGATCAAGAACAGCGAGACCACGTAGAAAATCAGAATGCGCAGGATCACCGCGGTGCTCATGCGCGCGACCGCGCGGCCGGGTTGCGCGGATTCCGCGGCCGCGATGGTGGTGATTTCCGCGCCGGTCATGGCGAAGAAAACAGTGGGGACGGCTGCCAGAACGGCCACCCAGCTATTCGGCATGAATCCGCCATAGTCGACCAGATTGCCGAAGGTCGAGCCGTGCGGTGAAGTCCAGCCGAAGGCGTAGGACGCCGCGATGGCAATGAACACCAGGATGGCGGCGACTTTGATGGAGGCGAACCAGAACTCGAACTCCGCATAGGAGCGCGCCGACATGAGATTGACGCAGGTCATCACGGACATGAGGCCGATGCCGATCTGCAGCGGCGAGAAGTTGGGGATCCAGGCATGCAGGATCTTGGCGCCGGCGATGGCTTCCACGGGCACCACCAGCACCCAGAAATACCAGTACAGCCAACCGACCACGAATCCGGCTCCGTCGCCCAAGCCGGCGCGCGCAAATTCGGTGAAGGAGCGGACATGGGGCAGGGCGGTGGTCATTTCGCCCAACATGCGCATCACCAAGAGGATGAGTAAACCGCAGATCGCGTAACTGATGAAGCTGGCAGGACCGCCGGCGATGATGGAGGTGCTGCTGCTGACGAACAGGCCGGCTCCGATGATGCCGCCGATGGATATCATGGTCAGATGCCGGCCTTTGAGGGAGCGGCTGAGCTCGTTCTTAGGGGCGGGCGTTGTACTCGAGGTCGATTGGGTCATCGGTCATCCCTTAGTTATTCACTGACATATTACTCTGCTTCGACGTTCACCCGCGGATCGCCGAGTTTCGGCACCGTGGGCCCGCCCCACAGCTGCCGCTCCCGGATCCAGGGCAGGGGATAGGCCGGGTGGGGGCTGTCGAATTCGCGCGCCAGCCGATGCGCATCCCACAAGGCCTGATTCAGCTGCGCGGGCGCCTTGCAGTCCCCCGTGCGGAACACATCTTGGATCTCATTCGCCGCCCATTCGGATTTGCGCGGCTTCAATTCGCGCCATAACGCATCGTCCGAGCGGCGCGAGGTCACGAGAATGACGGCATCGATGTCCAAAACGAATTCGCCGCCGTTGTCCTTGCGTGGAATCTCGCCGGCGCGCGGTTCCTTGAGATCGGGACCGTACTTGTAGAGGTAGCTCACGGCGACCTTGCCGGGCTCGATCTTGTCCACCCAATGGCTGGTGTACACCTTGACGCCTTTCTCGAACAGCAGGCGCTTGTTGTTGAAGGACTCCATGGTAAAGACGCCGTACTCGGCGACATCCGGGGCATCGCACAGGTAGGTGACTTCCTTGCCCTGATTGGCCATGAGCTCGGCGAGCGCTATTCCCATGAAATGCCCGTCGCCGTCGAGAACCAGCACGCGTTTGCCCGGCACGGGCTTGCCGGCCGTCACTTGGAAGGGCGTCAACACATGCGGCAAGCGGTCGTCGGCGCCGGGGATGGGGCCGAAATTCGCCCCTCTGCCGTCGCCGCTCCATTGCGCGCCGGTGGCGATGACGATGCGGTCGGCGCCGTAGCGCAGGACATCGTCGGCGCTCATCTTGCCCACGCCGAGATGCACCTGGACGGATTTCTTGAGCTTGCCAAGCTGTGTCTGGCGGTAGGTGATCACCCGGCCCCATTCGTTCAAGCGCGGCAGCGTGGCCACGGTTTTCCAATGGCCGCCGAGTTCCTGATCCTTCTCGCGCAGGTGCACCACGTAGCCGCGCTCTCCCAAAATGCGCGCGCATTCCATGCCCGCCGGGCCGCCGCCCACCACCAGCACCGAGCAGGGCTGGGTGGTCTTGGTGAACTTCTCCGGATGCCAGCCCCGGCGATATTCCTCGCCTATGGTGACATTCTGAGTGCACATGATCTGGCCGCCCTGCTGGAATTTCGACACGCAGATATTGCAGCCGATGCACTCGCGGATATCCTCGATGCGCCCCTCGGAGATCTTGGTCGGCAGGAAGGGATCGGCAATCGAGGGCCGCGCGGCGCCGATGATATCGAGCGCACCTGCGCGGATCAGTGCCACCATGTCATCGGGGCTGGTGAGCCGGCCGTTGCCGACCACCGGTATGCCCGGCCCCAGGATGGATTTGCCTTGCTTGATGAAGGGCGTCATCCAGCCGGATTTGCGGAAGCGCGAAACGCCGGCGTCCTCGCCCCATTCCGCATAGTCGCCGATCTTGAGCGCCACGGCATCGACCACACCCTCCGTGCGCAGCAGTTCCAGCATGCGCACGCCATCCTCGCGGGCTTCGACGCCTTCCGGCCCGTGCAGGGTGTCGATCTCGAAGCGCGTGGTGATGCCGCAGGTGCTCCCGAGCGCGCGCTTCAGCGCCTGCAGCAGCTCGATGAAAAATCGCGAGCGGTTGGCAAAGCTGCCGCCGTAGTGATCGGTGCGCCGGTTGAAGCGCGGTTCGAGAAATTGTATGGGAAGGGTGTCGTCGCCCGCGGAGACCTCCAGCAGGTCGAATCCGGCCGCCGCGGCGCGCTTGCCGGCTTCGACGTACATGTTGATCACCGTGCGAATGTCGAGCTCATCCATTTCGCAGCCATAGACGGAACGTGTGGCAAAAATGGGCGACAACCATTGGCTGGGGGCGCGGCCGAATTCGCGCGACTCGAGCGACGGCGCGTTGCCGCCGCTGTACCACAGCTGAATGCCCGCGAGGGCGCCGTGCCGATGCGCGACCTCACACATGTAGCCCAGATTGGTGACATCTCCCTGATCCCAGATGCGCGCGGAGGTGTAAGGATATTCGTCGGATTCAGGGTGAATGGAGCAGAACTCGGTAAAGACCGCGCCCCAACCCCCTTCGGCCTTCATGCCCCGCAAGTGCGCTTGAGCGCCGGGCCTCTCGGCGCCGGGTCCGGCGCAGTGCGAGGTTTGCCAGAACCGGTTGCGGATTTTCTTCGGACCGATCGTGAGCGGCTCGAACAGCACATCGTGCTTGGGATCTCGGGACATGGTCTCATCCTCTTGAGCATATCGTCGGCGCTGGGCGCGGGCCTGCTTATAATGTTCGCGGGACGGCGCCGTTTTGGAGAAAACTGATGATCTTTGCGGGAAAAGTCGTTTTGGTTACCGGCTCGACCACCGGGATCGGCGAGGCCTGTGCCAGGGTGTTCGCGGAGTCGGGCGCCACGGTCATGGTGTCAGGCCGCAACGAAGAACGCGGCCACGCCGTCGCGCAGAGCATTCAAGCAGCGGGCGGCAGCGCGCAATTCGCCGCGGCGGATCTGCGCGCCGCAGGGGCTTGCGAGCGTCTTGCCGCGGAGACCATCGGACGGATGGGCGGACTGGACATACTGGTCAACAATGCCGGTATTCTCTACACGGCCAATGCGCTCGATACCAGCGATGCGCAATGGCTCGATACCATGGCGGTGAACGTCAACGCTCTCTTTTACCTGAGCCGCGCCGCGGTCAAGCATATGAAGTCGGCCGGCAAGGGAGCGATCGTCAATGTCGCGTCGGAGTGGGGCCTCAATGGCGAGGCCAATCACGTCGCCTACTGCGCCAGCAAGGGCGCGGTGATTCAAATCACCCGCTGCATGGCCTTGGACCATGCCCGCGACAATATCCGCGTCAATTCGGTTTGCCCCGGTGAGATTCACACGCGGATGGTGGACGATATTCTCGCCAAGCGCGGCGGCGACCTCGAGCAGAATTTGCGCGAACTCGCCGCGGGAATCCCGATGCGGCGTTTGGCACATCCCAGCGAAGTCGCGCGTTGCGTGCATTTCCTGGCGTCCGATCTCGCGAGCTACGTCACGGGTGCAAATTTGAGCGTCGATGGCGGCAATGACGCCACGGCCGGACCCTACCCTTAAGCCTTGGCCGCCGCCGGCAATCGATGAGCGTCGCCGGCGGGCGCCAGCCCGTGTTCATACGGTTTGGCAGCCACCATGTAAAACGCGCCCAGCACCACCACACCGACGGTGGTCACCAACATGGAATAGTTGCTGTACCACGGATCATTGGGACTGCGCGGCCAGAGGATGTTGACGATGGCGCTCAGGCCATAGGCCAGGGCCAGCAGGTTCACGCACCAGCCCCAGGCGCCCAGGGAAAACGGACCCTGCGGCCGCCAGCCTTTGAGACGCGCGATCAGCGCCGCGAGCACGATCATCTGGAAGGAAATGTAAATTCCGACCGCGGCGAAGCTGATGATGATGGTGATGGCGTCCTGCAGCCACAGCGCCGAGAGCGCGATCACCGCCGGAATCGCCCCCATCACGATCAGCGCCGTGGAGGGAACATGGTGGCCGGGGGACATGCGGCTCAGGTACTTGCTGCCGAAGATCATCTGATCGCGCGCGTAGGCGAAAATCAACCGGCTGGCGGCGGCCTGCAGACTCAACAGGCAGGATATGAAGGACACCAGCACCACCACGATGACGGCGCGAAAGCCGGCCTCACCCATGGCCGATCGCAGCAGAGTGACGATCGGATCCTTGTCGGCGCCCGACATCACGGCGCCGATATCCGGGATCGACAGCACGAAGGCCAGGCAAACCCAAGTTGCGGCGGCGCCGCCGATGTAAATGGTCATGCGCATGGCCTTGGGAATCATGCGGCTGGCGTTCGGTGTTTCCTCCGCGACATCGCCGCAGGCCTCGAAGCCGTAGTAGCAGAACATGGCCGCCAGCGAGGAAGCGAGGAAGGCCGGCCAATAACTGCCGTGGGTGGGTACCAGGGTGGTGTCCAGCAACACCTTGAGGGGCTGATGCCTGGCAAACAGCAAAAGATAACCGCCGACCACGATGGCGCCCACCAATTCACAGATGAAGCCGAACATTGCCACCCGCGCCAGCAGGCGCGTGCCGCTCAGATTCAGAAACGTGGTCATGACGATGAGCACGAGCGCAATGATGGTGGTCGCGACGGGAGTGCTGTCGACACCGAAGAGCTGCGCGAGAAACGGCGCGACGCCGGTGGCCACGCCGGCCATGGTGCAGCACAGGGCCCAGGCGTAGACCCAGCCTGCCATCCAAGCCCAGCGCTTGCCGATGAGCCGGCGCGCCCAGGGATATAGGCCGCCGGAGATCGGAAATTGCGAGACGATCTCGCCGAACACCAAACACACCATGAGTTGACCCAGTCCGACCAGGATGTAGGTCCACCACATGGGCGGGCCGCCCGCGATGAAGGCGCTGGCGAAGATGGTGTACACGCCGACCACCGGCGAGAGATAGGTGAAGCCCAGCGAGAAGTTCTCCCACTTCGACATGGTGCGGTCGAAGTGCGAGACATAGCCTAATGCCTTTAATTGCTCGGCGTCTTGGTCGATCGCCTGCGCGGAACTGTCAGTCACGCTTTGTTCTCCCTCAAAACCCAGACGCCCCAAACGGCCGCCAGTATGCACGGCACGGCCATCATCTCACGAAAATCGGGGGGCCCATGCCCCCCGATGACGCGCAAATCGCGTAGCGCAAATTGTTGAGCGCAGACTTTAGAACTTGGTTTCGAACGCCAGGCCAACCGTGCGCGGCTGATTGGTCGAGACGCGTGTGATCGTGGGTTGCTGCCAGGCGAAGACTGTGTTGTCGATGGTCAATGCAGCGTGTTTGTTGGTCATATTCGTGCCGAACAGCGACGCCGTCCAACGCTCCTTGCCGAAACCCGCCCGGAAGTCCAGCAAGCCGTATGACGGCAGGGTCTCACGGTAATAAGCCGTGTCCTCGACCGGCCCGACATAGGACTCTGCGATCCGAAACGTCATTTTATAGTCCTCGAGCAGGGTCGATTCGTAGGTCATCGACAGGTTGCCTGTGTACTTCGGGATGTTGGTGACGCGAGTTCCGTTTACGACCGGAAGTCCAGGAGTGTCTTTTGCGTCGTAGATGTAGGACTGGGTATAGGCGGCGGACATCTCCGCCGTGATCGCATCGGTGACTTTCGCCGCCATTTCGATCTCCGGTCCGTACGCCTTGGCCTGCCCCACATTAGTGTTGTAGGGATAGCCGCAACTCAGCACGATCAGCTGCTGGATGTTGTGCCATTTCACGTAGAAAACGTCCGCATTGACCGTGAAGCGGCGATCGTTGAACTTGGCCTTTTCGCCGAACTCCACGCTCCACAGATCGTCCGGGGAATAATAGGCCGGCTGATTGACGAGGTAACTCGGTCCGGTACCCGGGCCGCAGTAATAAAAGGCGCCTTGGCTGAACGGCGTCAGCGGGATGGGCAGGTTTACACCGCCGGGGCGGGAGCCCTTGGAGAGCGTGCTGTACAGCGTGAGATCCGAACTGGGTTCGTACGACAAGTTGACCTTCGGCAACAGGCTGGTGTTGCTTCCGGATGCAGTCGAAATGGTCGGTGTGGCATCTCCCGATGCCGTGCCGAGGCCGCGCTGGTTGGCGCTGTTGCTGATGTCGAACTTATAGAACCGCAGTCCCGCCGTGAGTTTGAGAGTGGGAGTGAGCTTGTAGCTCGCCTCGCCGAAGATCGCTTCCTGCTTCAGGATGTTCGGGTTGTTGTCGTTGAACATGATGCCGTCAGGATTTGGGCCCGTCACGGGCGGTGCGTAGAGGAACTGATCGGCCGGATCGCAATGACCGCCCACCGGACCGCCGGCCGGGCACACCGGCGTTGTTACAAACCCGACGGTTTGATTATGGGTGATGTAACCCGAGTGCAGGTCCGAATAGTACAGTCCTCCCACCCACTGAAAATCCCCATCGCCCCGCGACGTGAGGCGCAGTTCTTGGGCGACCTGCGTCGTCAGATCGTTTTCCGAGTAGAGGTTCGGGACGAATGCCGTGTAGTTGAAAATGTTCTGCAGGGCTTCCGTCGAATCCGTGGATTGGAATACATCGCGCTTCCAATAGGACGTTGCCGAAGTCAGGTTGGCGAAGGACATGTCGTAGCTGACCTTCAGGCTGAACATGTGGAAAGCGTCGTAGTACGGCTCTTTGATATCGTAAGGCTGATAGAGGGTGTCGTTGCCGCTAGGGACGGTTCCCGTGGCCTGATAATTGTTGTACCCATCGGCATCGATTCGCTGATACATGAAAGAGCCGGTGATGGACAAATTTTCCACCGGCTGGACCAGCAAGGCAGCTCGCGTCGAAATGAAGCGTTCGAGGTTGGAGTTCTTGTGGTCTTCGGCAGCCGGCGCGTCCTGAACGTCGCCGCGGTTGCAGTAGTAGACACCGCAGGCCCCGAAATTCGTCGGGAACGGGAACTGACCGGGCGCGATCACCTTGCGGTCGATCCAGCCGCTGACGTACTTGCCGGTCGTGACGACGCGTAGCGAGGCGATGTCGCCGATGGGTAAGTTCAGCATCAGGCTGCCGCGGCCATTGGTGCCGCCGCCGGTGGTTTGCGAGGCGTCCACCGCAGCCGATCCTTCGAAGGTGCCGAGCTTGGGGGGATTGGTGACCAGCTTGATGGTACCGCCCATGGATCCGGCGCCGTACAAGGTACCCTGCGGCCCGCGGAGTACCTCGGTGCGATTCAGATCATAGAGATCGGCGTCGATCACGGTGCGTCCGTTCAGCGCCACGGCGGACGCCGACAGAGGTGTCTCGTCGATGTAGAAGCCCACGGTGGCCACGGAGCCGCCGGCCGAACCCAAGCCGCGCATTTCATACTCGGTTTGACCGGGACCCGCCGTGCGCAGGGATATACCGGGGACGGCGCCGACCAGGTCTTGAATCGACGTAATGTTTTGCGCAGAGAGGTCGCCGGCACTCAACGCCGTCATCGCGATCGGGGTTGCTTGCACCGTGGATTCGCGCTTTTCGGCGGTGACGACAATCTCTTCCAATCCGGTATTTTGCTCGGTCGGCGTGGTGCCGGGGGAGGCGGCCCCTGCGGTACCGATCAAGGCGGCGGCGCTGAGCAGCGCTGCGACCAATGACGTGCCAAATCCCGCCCGTGCGTCTGCTGCACACAACACCTGTTTCATGTTCGAATCTCCCTTCGTTATGCAAATCTGCCTGCGCGATACCGAGCGACTGACCGAATCGTCTGATTACTTCATCCCTTAAGCGCTTATTGGCGGTTCCAAGGTGACCGCTAGACTCAATTCGTAACATAGGGTTTACTGACACGCAAGTTTATTGCGCAACAGACACGGAATGGGCGGCCTCCCGTGTTGCCGAAATGTTGCAATCGGCCGGGAGAAGTGATGATGTCAAGGCTATCGACCCATAGTGTCGCCTTGGGCGCGGTCGATTGAGCGCACGAATGCCCTCACGCGCCCTGGCTCTCACGGCCGTCTTCTCCAGCTGTCTTGGGGTTGGCCTAATTTTCGGCTTTCAGCCGCCGTTGATCGCGCTCACCTTGAGCCGATTGGGCTATTCCAGTTTTGCGATTGGTGCGGTGACGGCCGCCAGCTTGATTGCGGTAATCCTTTGCGGACCTTTTTATCCCCGAGCCATTGTGCAACTGGGGCTCAAGCGCAGCATCGTCTCAGGGATCGTTTTCGCCGCTGCCATATTGCTGCTGATGCCGCTCTGGCCCGGCGCCATGGTCTGGCTGACGTTGAGATTCATCGCCGGGTGCGCGCTCGGGCTGGTGTGGATTGCCAGCGAGATCTGGATGAACAGTGCCAGCGGCACCGAATCCCGCGGCACCGTCATGGGGATCTACGGCACTGTCTTTTCCCTGGGCATCGTCGCGGGCCCGATTCTCTTGGAGTTCACCGGTACCCGCGGGGCGAAGCCTTTTGTTGTCGGTGCCGCGTGTCTGCTGCTGACTCTGCTGCCCTTGGCGGTGCTGCGGCAGGCCACCGCCGCGGCGCAGGAATTCACTCCGCTGCGGGGCCTGTCGGGCGTGCTGCGCAGGGCGCCCATCGTGATGTTGGCGGCGCTGGTGGCCGGTCTGGTCGAGTCCGCCGATCTGACGTTGTTGCCGCTATTCGGCTTGCACTCGGGCCTGGATGAGCGGGCGGCGCTGCTGCTGGTGGCCGTGTTCATGGCCGGGAATGTGGTGCTGCAGGTGCCGATCGGCTTGCTGGCCGATCGCTACGGAAGGAAAACTTTGCTGGGCATCTGTGCGGTGACCAGCTGCATCGGCCCCTTGCTGCTGCAGCGCTGTTTGGGTACTCCGCTGCTGCTATGGCCCTTGCTGTTCGTTTGGGGAGGCACTTTGTATGCCTTCTATAGTCAAGGTGTGGCGCTGCTCGGCGAAGAATTCGCCGTGGAGAATCTCCCCAGCGCCAACACCCTGTTCGTCATGGTGTACTGCCTGGGCGGCGTGATCGGTCCGAGCACGGGAGGAATCGCCATGGACCTGTGGCCGAACCGGGGCTTGCCCGTCCTGCTGAGCGGCGCGGCGTTGCTGATGCTGGGAGGCTTGGTGCTCGGCCGGTTTGCCCGGTTTCGCGCCTAAGTCCGCGTGTCGGTCGCGATCCAATTCACTTCCCAGGTTTTTCCGCCATCGTCCGAGAAGGCTTGTTCGAAGCGGCACGAGTTCGCAGTCATGTCGGAGATGACGAATCGAACCAGAATGCTGCGCCCGTTCAGCATTTCCTGATCGTAGAACTCACCGCGTCCATGGGTGAACTCGCCGATGGTCGGCGGCCCCAGAGTACCGGTGCTGCCGTTGGCGAAATTCAGGCTCCACTGATGAGAGTCGGGGTTGTACAGACGCAGGGACAAGGCTTCGATGTGGCCGGCGGATCCATCGGCTTCGAGTTCCACCAGATTTGCGCGCCCATCCCACACCTTGCTCACACGGGTGACGCCTTCATAGTCGACCCAGGCGGTTGAACCGGTCAAAGGATGCACCAAGCGCGACAGGTGGGTCTTCCACGTGCCTATTTCGAAGTCAAAATCGTGCCGCCCGTCGCGCGCCGGGACCGCGTGCGCGGTCGACGCGGCGGCAACCCCGCTGCAGACCATGATACATGTCCACCATCGTGCCGGCATTGCTCTTCTCCCTACCACCAAGAAATCAACCGGAGCCTCGCTAAGCCGGCTTCCAGAAGGTGATGATCGCGCCGCCCGCAATGACCAGGGCTCCGCCCACCGCAATCGGCAGCGTCGGCAGCGAGCGGAACGCGATGAAGTTGATGATCTGCCAGACCACGAACAGGGTCGCTATGTAAAGTCCGACGACTCGCCCGAAATCCAGCGGCGCCAAGTTGAGCGCGGACCCATAGCCCAGCAACAAAAGCGCCCCGGCGAGAAGCAGGGCAACTCGAGCGGGGCCGGCATGGTTGTAGATCGCGACGCGCACGACGGCATCGCCGCTGACTTCGAGGATGGTCGCAACCAACAGAAACACCAGCGTGGGAACACCCAGCAGAATTTTCATCATTTTGCAGCCTTCACATGTTCGTCGAAGAATCGCTGGATCGCCGTGTACACGTGGATTTTCATTTGCGGCGTCGACAGGCCGTGCTTGGCGCCGGGATAGGTCATGAGTTCGAACTGCACGCCGCGTCGTTGCAGCTCCGACATGAGCCGCGTCGAGTTCACGAACAGCACATTGTCGTCGGCCATGCCGTGCGCCAGGAGCAGAGAAGACTTCAATCCGTCGAGGGCGGAGAAAACCGAAGACTCCGCATATCCCTGAGCGTTGCTTTGCGGAGTTCCGAGGTAGCGCTCCGTGTAAGCGGTATCGTAGAGCCGCCAGTCGGTGACGGGCGCGACGGACGCGCCCGCGGCAATGACATCGGAACCCTTGGCAAGCATCATCAGCGTCATAAAGCCGCCATAGCTCCAGCCGAACACGCCGATGCGCTTGGGATCGATCCACGGCTGACCCTGCAGCCAGCGCACTCCGGCCAGCTGATCGCGCACTTCGACCTCGCCGAGACGTCCTTGTATCGGATCCGTGAACGCGCGGCTGCGGCGCGCCGAGCCGCGATTGTCGAGCGTGAACACCACATAGCCCTGCTGCGCCATGTATTCATCGATCATCGGCGGCCATTCGCGGCTGACGTTCTGCACGCTCGGGCCGCCGTAGACGTTCAAGAAAACCGGGTAGCGGCGGGTCGAATCGAAACCGGGCGGCTTCATCAGCGAGTAGTACAGATCCTGACCGTCTTCTGCACGAATGCTGCCGTACTCCGGCAGCACGTGACGGTCGTGATAGGGCCAGTAGGGATGGGTGGCATCGAGTGTGTTGGCCTCTATCCACGCGACGCGATGCCCATCGGGTGCGTTGATGCTGACCTGCGGGGGCGTGCCCGGATCTGAAAACGTGTCGACATACAAGGACACTCGCCGTGTATCCCGTGCGAACTGCGCCGCGTGCCAACCGTCGCCGCGGCTGATGCGGCGCGGTTTCGCGGCATCCTGCCCGTCCAACCGAACCGTATAGATCTGCTTGTCGACCACCGCGTCCATATTGGAGCTCAGGTACGCCAGCCCGGCGGATTCATCAACCGCCAGCAGGGCATCGACATCCCAAGCCCCGCGAGTCAGCGGGTGGCGCAGGGTGCCATCCAAGCCATAGAGATACAGGTGATTGGTGCCGGTGCGACAAGAAGACCAGATGAACGAGGATTGGTTCTTCAGAAAGCGCAAGTCGTCGGACAGGTTCACCCAGACCGCGGAGGATTCCGAGAGCAGCGGTGTTTGCCGCAGAGTTTGGGCGTCGACCAGGACGAGGTCGAGCTTCTTTTGATCGCGCGACAGACGTTGAAAGGCGAAGCGACGGCCATCCGGAGTCCAGTCGGCGCGCGCCAGATAGATGTCCTGATCGGAACCCAAATCAATCCAGCGCGTCGAGCCGCCGGTGGGCGCGATGACTCCGAGCTTGACCGTGACATTGGCGTCTCCGGCGAAGGGGTAGCGCTGTTCCACGACTTCGGTCCGGTCCGCGTATATCTCCGTGCGGTGTGTGATCGGCACCCCACTCTCGTCGAAGCGTTTGAAGGCGATGGCCGAATCGTCGGGCGCCCACCAGTAGCCGCTGGTTTGCGACAGCTCTTCCTGCGCGATGAACTCGGCTTCGGCATTGTGGACGGTTCCGCCGCCATCGGTGGTCAAACGGCGTTCCTCGCCGCGCTTAAGATCGATCACCCATAGATCCTGATCGCGAACGAAAGAGACGTAGCCGCCTCGCGGCGACACCTGCGAGTCGATGACGGGTTGAGTGGTCTGGGTGAGCCGGCGCAACGCCGCCTCGGCCTTGGCGTCCAGATCGTAGAGATAGAGATTGCCGCCGAGCGTGAACAGCACATGGCGCCCGTCCGGCGCCCAATCGTAGTCGACGATTCCGTGGTAATCGGCAGTCCGCTCGCGTTCGCGCCGCGCCCGCTCGGCATCCGACAAATGCTCTTCGGGCGCGAGCCGCGTCGAATTCACCCGCATCTCGAGCCGGCCTGTATTGACGTCGTAGGTCCACAGATCAAGCTGATGTTGATCGGTGGCGCGGCCACGCAGCAGTCCGACCCGGCGTCCATCGGGCGATACCTTGACCCCCCGAGGCGTGGGACCTAAGAGCGCGGGATCGGCAAAGATCCGATTGAGAGACAGATCATTTCCCGCGGCGGGCAAGCAGACCAGCATCAGCAACACTCCGGTAAGACGACGCATGCTGTCACTGAACCGCACGTGCCAGGGACGCATCGAAGGTTTTGAGATGCCCGAATTCCGGCCGCGAGGACTTTGAGCCGTTGTCGGTCGATTGGAGCAGCGCCGCGTAGTAGCTCTTTGCCTGTGCCTTGTCTCCGGCCGCTTCGGCGGCTCTGCCGGCGTTGTAGAGTCCGTTGAAGCGGTTCGGGCTCAATTTGAGCGCCCGCTGGTATTCGGCCAATGCCTCCTGCGGTCGGCCCAATTCGAGCAGGATATCGCCGAGCATTTCACTCGCGGGAATATCCACCTCGCCCTGGCCCACTTTGTCCTGTAGATCGGCGGCGTCGCCCATGTGCCGCAGCGCCTCCGGCGACTTGCCTTCCGCGAACTCGGTCCAGGCGAGCATCTCGTCCCGCCTGATGCGTGCGCCGACCGAGTCGGCCAGGTAAGCGCGGCTGCCCTTGCGCACTTCATCGATCAGCGAGTCGTATTCGGCGAGGTCGCTGCGAGCTTGCCGGGCTTCGCGCAGATGACCCGCGGCGATGGCACGGCCCCAGTAGGTAAGGGTCTGAGTGTCCGCAGGTGCGCCGGCCACGGGAGCGAGCGCTGCCGCCGTCTGCCAATCCCGCATTTCCAAGTCAAAGATGACCGGCAACTTGCTGCGATAATAGGGAAACATGCCGGTCATGTAGTGATCCGCCATCGTCGGCATGGTCGCGACGCGATCCATCGCCGCCGCCGCATCCGCGATGACGGCCTTCGCTGCGGCATCCTGTCCGCTTTGCAGATAGGCGTAGAGCAGGAAATCGTCCGAGTGAAATTGATCCATGGCGCCGCTCTGGCCGCGCGCGTCGGCGGCTGCCGATGCCGCCACCGAGGCCCGATTGGCCTCGATGTCGGCCGTCCACAGACCGAGCCGCGAGAAAATATGCCCCGGCATGTGCACCGCGTGGGGGGCCGATGCTGCGATCTCCCCATAGTGCTTGGCGGCGGCCAGCCCCTCGGATGCGAGGCTCGGCGTGTCGCAGGCATGAATGATGTAGTGCACCAAGCCGGGGTGGTCGGGATTGTCGGCGAACAAGGGATTGAGCACCGCCAATGCCTTGCGAGGCAGCTGCAGGCTGGTGTCATCCGGCGCCTCTGCTGCGAGGAGCGCCAGCGCGTACAACGCGCCCGCGTCGACGTCGTGCGGATAGTGGGAGTACAGCGTCCCCATGGCCGCAGCGTATTCTTCGACGCGCGCCTGATAACTGCGCGGGCCGGGTTCAAAAAAGCGGCTGAGCGCCGCGACGTACTCGCGCTCGCGCGCGGTCTTCGCCGGATGGGCCCGCGCTGCCTGCATTTCGCGCCAGGCGTGGGCGGTGGTCTGCTCATTGGGCCGTTCCCAAATTTGATGGTACAGGCTCATCGCGACGCCCCAGTGCGCCATGGCGCACTGCGGGTCGATCTGTGCAATTCGCTCGAACTGCGGCTGGGCTTCGTCGTACCAGAAATCGTGCAGCAAGGCGAGGCCGCGATCGAAGGGCGCCTGCATCGGCACGGCGCAGGACACCGCGAACGACACTTTGCCCAATTGCTCGGCGGGGGGGGCGGCTCGGGCGGCGCCGGGCAGCCAGGCAATGGCGGCGAGCAACAGAGTCGACGTTGACATTTTCATGACTCGATTATAGTGCGGCGCCAAAAAAAATTGCCGCCTGTCTGCATCCAATCTCCCCGGCCGCTCGAATTCAGCTGCAAAGGGCTAATTCATTCAACCGAAGGAGTTTCTCGATGAGCAAGATCAATTCCCGGCACGCCTTGTTCGCGGCGCTGGCGGTGTCGACGGCGGGCGCCGCGTTCGCATCCAGCCATCGGGAGGCGCCGTTCATCAGTACGCGACCCAGCGTGGATGCCACGGATTTCTACCTGTTCAACAGCTACGAATCCGGGAGGGCCGGCTATGTGACGCTGATTGCCAACTACGTGCCGATGCAGGATCCGCAGGGCGGACCCAACTATTTCGCTCTCGATGACAACGCCTTGTACGAGATCTCCGTCGACAATACCGGCTCGGGCAAAGCCAATCTCACCTTTCAGTTCCGCTTCACCACCACCACCCAGGGTCTTACTGTCCCGGTGGGCAGCAAATCCATACCGGTGCCCCTGATCAACATCGGTCCGATCAGCGCGGGGAACACCGGTGCGCAGAATGTCGCGCAGACTTACACGATAACCCTGGTCGTGGGCGACCGGCGCGGCGGCACCGCCATGCCCATCGTGAACTCAACCACGGGCAGTGCGAGCTTTGCCAAGCCGCTCGACAATATCGGCAACAAATCCATCGCGAACTACGCAGCCTATGCCGGCAGTTTCGTCTATCCGATCACCGTCCCCGGATGCAGCGGACAAGGCAAGGTGTTCGTCGGCCAGCGGCAGGATCCGTTCTTTCTCGATTTGGGCGGTACCTTCGATCTGGTCAACTATCACTACCCGGTCGAGCAGTTGGTTCCGGCCGGCATGAACCCGCGCAACTTCGGCACCAATTCCCTGGCGGGATTCAATGTGACGGCGCTGGCGCTGGAGATTCCCGCCTCCTGTCTGACCAACGGCTCCGATCCGGTCATCGGCGCCTACACCACGGCGAGCTTGCGCCAGGCTTCGGTGCTGAATCCCGCGCCGCAGAGCGCCAAGAGTGTTGCCAGCGTCGGCGCCGTGACGTCGCCCACGGGAGCCGAGCTCACCGGCGGATCGTGGAGCCAGGTGTCGCGACTCGGCATGCCGCTGGTCAATGAATTGGTGATCGGCTTGCCCGACAAGGATCGATGGAATACCACCACCCCGGTGCAGGATTCGGAGTTCGCCGACTATGTGACCAATCCCTCCTTACCGATATTGATACAAACACTGTTCGGCAGTGCAGGGGTGGTGGCGCCCAAGGTCTATCCTCGGACCGACCTGGAAGCAGTCTTTCTGACCGGCATCGCAGGAGTGAATCAGCCGGCGAAGGTGCAGGCGCCGGCTGAAGAGCTGCGTCTGAACACGCGCACGGCCGTGACGCCTTACGCCTCGCAAAAGGATTTGGGAGTGCTCGCCGGCGATCTGTCGGGCTTTCCCAATGGACGGCGGCCCATCGACGATGTGGTCGACATCACCTTGCGCGTCGCCATGGGGGTATTGCTCAAACCCTATGACGGCAGCGCCATGGATCCCGATCCGGCCTCCGACGCCTCGCGCCAACTGGGCTACACCGACGGGGTTCAAGCCAATCCGGCCAACTTTCTGGCGGTGTTCCCGTACCTGAATACGCCGCTCGGCGGCTCACCCAACTTCTGAGGCAACCATGAAGACCAACCTTGCATTGCTGACCGTCGGCGCGGCGTTGAATTTACTGTTGGGTGGCTGCGGTGGCAGCCACGGTGCCTCCATGCCTCCGGCGCCGCCCAGCATGCCCAGCACCATGAATCTGGACACGGCCGCGCTATTGGGTGTCATTGAGACCAAGACCTCCGAGACCGCTCAGCCGTTCGCGGTGGACAACGGCGCCGTCGCGGTGACCCCGGCCGGCGATGAGACCAGCGCGCCGATCAGCGTGAATGCCACATGAGCAGCGGTGCGGACCGGCTTCGCCTCCGGCGGGGCCGGCTCCCCACCCACATCGCCGGCGCGCTGCTGAACCTTGTCTGTGTGACGGCCGCCGGTGCCGCGCCGCATTCGCCGGGCAGCGATGACACAGTGCTTGCCGAGTTGCCCGCCGGAACACGCCACGGTGATGTGGCGGCGCGGCGCGTGGCCGAAGGAAGGCTTGATGTGGCCATTCCGCTGGCGCAGTTCTATATCCAGCAGTCCCGCAGCAGCGGCGATTTGCGCTACTTGGGATATGCACAGGCCACGCTCGTTCCCTGGCTGGCGCAGAACCCCCCCGTGTCCGATGTCTTGGTGCTGCAGGCGACTCTGCAGCAGAGCCGCCACGAATTCGCGGCCTCGCTCGCCACCTTGGATCGCGCGCTCGCCGTGCGTCCGAATGACGCGCAAGCCCTGTTGATCCGAGCCACGGTTCTGCGAGTGTCGGGCCGCTACGCGGAGTCGGCAGCGGCCTGCGAACGATTTTCGCGCCTGGTCGACGCCCGACTGGGCGAACTCTGCATTCAGAGTTTGCGCGGACTGAACGGCCATTTGGAATCGGCCTACGCGGGCCTGACGCAGATGTCCACACAGGGCTGGCTCAACAGCGAAAAGTCCTGGCTGTACTCGGAATTGGGCGAGATGGCGCTGCGCTCAGGAAGGGACGACGATGCGCGGCGCTGGTTCGAGCAGGACTTGCGCCTCGTGCCCGATGATTTCTATGTGCGCGCCGCTTACGCCGACTTGTTGCTGCGGCAGGGCAGGGCGGCCGAGACGCTCACTCTCCTACAAGGCCGTGACAGCGTTGAGCCGCTGCTGCTCAGGATGGCGATCGCGCAACGCCGGTTGCGGGATCCACGGCTGACGCAGAGCCGCGCCCGACTGCGGGACGCGTTCGCCGCTGAAACGCAGCGCGGCGAAGCGGTGCATCGGCGCGAACAAGCGCGCTTTCTGTTGGACGTCGAGGATCAACCCCAGCTTGCTCTCGCGGCGGCCATCGACAACTGGGCGGTACAGCGTGAACCCGACGACATTTTGGTTCTGCTGGAGGCAGCAAAGGCCGCGGGCGATCCCGCGGCAGCCGCGCCCGCGTTGGAGTTCATGCGCAGCGCCACCTTGAGCGATGCTCGAATAAATTCCGCCGCGCCAGTGCCGCCGTCCGTGCCAGTGCCGCCGTCCGTGCCAGTGCCGCCGGCCGTGCCAATGGCGCTGGCCGCGCGATGAATTTCCCGAACTGCCTGCAGCGGGCTGCGGCGGCGCAGGTATTGGCGATGCTGCTGGGGCTTGCAGCTCCCGCGGCGCAGGCGCACATCGCCAGCAATGGGTTCCTGAGCCTGCGGGTCGACCACTCGCAAGTCTCCGGCGTGCTGGAACTCGCGATTCGCGACGGCGAATTGGCCGTCGGCCTGGATCATGACGGCGACGGCAAAGTCACCTGGGGCGAACTCAAGTCTAGTCAGGGGGCGCTGCAAGTCTACGTACTGCAACATCTGCATCTGGCCGCCGCAGGACCCTGCCGGATGGGATTCGATTCGGTGCAAGTCAACGATCGCGTCGACGGCAGCTATCTGTGGCTGCCGTTCACCGCCGACTGCGGCAGCGTAGGCAAGCGCTTGGCCATCGACTACCGGATTCTGGACGCGGAGGATCCTTCCCACCGCGGCCTGCTTACTTTGAGCGCCGGCGGTATGACTCAGACCGCCGTTTTGGGCGGCACCGCGGCGCCGCGTTCATTCGAGCTTGCCCACCCCTCGCCCTGGCCGGCGTTCATCGAGTATCTGCGCGCCGGAATCTGGCACATCTGGAGCGGCATCGATCACTTGCTGTTCCTGGTGTCCTTGCTGCTGCCCGCGGTGCTCGTGCGCCGCCGCCGGCATTGGGAGGCCAGCCCCAAGGCGGCGCCGGCCCTGGCCAACATCGTCAAGGTCGTCACGGCCTTCACGCTGGCGCACTCCATCACCCTGTCGTTGGCTGCGTTCGATGTGATTCGGCTGCCCGGCCGGCTCACCGAATCCGTCATTGCGGCTTCCATCATCGTCGCCGCGCTCAACAATGTCTTCCCGCTGGTCACCGAGGCGCGCTGGCGCATCGCATTTGCCTTCGGCTTGCTGCACGGGTTCGGTTTTGCGTCGGTGCTGGCGGACATGGGCCTTCCCCAGGGCGCGCGGCTGGTGTCGTTGGTGGCGTTCAATCTCGGCGTCGAAGCGGGACAACTCGCCGTGGTGCTCGGCGTCATGCCCCTGGCCTACGTGCTGCGTTCCACCCCGTTTTACCGCCGCGCGGTGCTGCCATGGGGCTCATCGGCGATTGCCGCCTTGGCGGCGGTTTGGCTGGTGCAGCGCGCCTGGGGTTAGTCACCTGTATCGGGAGTTACAGCTTGACCATCACATGCCGCGGTACGGTGTAGTCCTCGAGGGCGTAGGCCGACAGATCCTTGCCGTAACCGGAGCGCTTGAAGCCGCCATGCGGCATTTCGCTGACCAGCATGAAATGGGTGTTGATCCAAGTGCAGCCGTACTGCAGCCTGGCCGCCACGCTCATGGCCTTGCCCACATCCTGAGTCCACACCGATGAGGCCAGACCGTATTCGGAATCATTCGCCCACGCGACTGCGTCATCGGCATCCGTGAAGCGGGTGACCGAGACCACCGGCCCAAATACCTCGCGCTGCACGATTTCATCGGACTGCTTGGTGCCGGCCACCAAGGTGGGCTCGAAGAAGAAGCCGCCGCCCGCCCGCGGCTTGCCGCCGGCGGTGATCTCCACGTGCCGCGTTGCCGCCGCACGCTCGACAAAACCCGCCACGCGGGTGCGCTGTTCCTCGGAGATGAGAGGACCCATTTCCACGCCGGCTTCGCTTTGGGTACCCACTTTCAGCGAACGCACGGCAGCACTCAAATCCGCGACCAGCCGTTCGTAAATCTTGCCGCCGGCGTAGATGCGGCAGGCGGCGGTGCAATCCTGGCCGGCATTGTAGAAGCCGAAGGTCCGCACCCCGGAGACCACGGCCTCGAGGTCGGCATCGTCGAACACGATCACCGGCGCCTTGCCGCCGAGTTCGAGATGGGTGCGTTTGAGATTGCCGGCCGCCAGCGCAAGAATCTTCTGTCCGGTCGATACATCGCCGGTGATGGAGACCATGCGCACGCGCGGATGCGATACCAGGGGCGCGCCGATGCTCTCGCCGCGGCCGCAGATGATATTGACCACTCCCTTGGGAAAGAGCTCCATGAGCAATTCAGCGAGTTTCAGCACCGTCAGCGGCGTCTGTTCGGACGGCTTCAAGATCACCGTGTTGCCCGCCGCGAGCGCCGGCGCCAGCTTCCACGCCGCCATCATCAGGGGGTAGTTCCACGGCGCGATCGAGGCGACGACTCCGACCGGATCGCGCCGAATCATGCTGGTGTAGCCGGGCAGATATTCGCCCGCCAAGGCGCCGTGCTGCACGCGTGCCGCGCCGGCGAAGAAGCGAAATGTATCCGCGATCGCCGGGATCTCATCGTTGAGGGCTGCGCTAAGCGGTTTGCCGGTGTTGTCGGATTCCAGCTTGGCGAACGCGGGCCCGTCCGCTTCGATGCGATCGGCGAGCCGCAGCAGCAGTGCGGCGCGGTCCTTGGGGACCACCTGCACCCAGGCCGGTGCGGCCGCCTCCGCCGCGGCCACCGCGGCATTCATCTGGGCGAGGCTCGCCTCCGCGACCTCGGCAATGCAGCGGCCGCTCGCGGGATCCAATATCCGCTCCACGGCGCCCTCACCCGCCACCAGCGCGCCGTCGATCAATAGTTTGGTTTGCATGTCAACCTACCGCCGTGCGCTTTTTCTTCTCCACATCATCGAAGGGCAGGGTGTGCGCCGTCGCCGGACCCTTGAGGTTCTTGCCGCGAATCTGCAGCTTGGTTCCATGGATCGCCACCGGGACATCGAGCCGGGCGATGGCCATGGACTTGCCGGTCAGCGTCGACACCATGGCGCAGGTGACCACGCCCACTTTCTTGTCGCCGGAATACACGGCATCGCCCATGTCGGCAGGCGCCTTGCCGTCGACCAGCAAACCGAAGATCTTGACGCGTTCCTTGCCCTTCAGGCGATAGTGCGCGTCGGCACCGTTGAAGTCGCTCTTGCCGGGACTCACGGTAAAATCGAGACCGAGCTCCCACAGGCTGTCGCCCGGCGGATCCTGCTCGAAGGGATACATCTGCGACATGTCGTAGGGATAGAACAGCAGCGAACTCTCGACCCGCAGATAGTCCAGCGTGGTGAAACAGGTGGGAATGATGCCGAGGCTCTTGCCTTCGCTGAGGATGGTGTCCCAGATGAGGCCGGCGTCCTCACCCTTGCAGAAGATCTCGTAGCCGCGCTCACCGGTGTAGCCGGTTCGCGAGATGGTGACGGGCCGGCCGAACAGGGTGGCCGGCGTGTGATGGAAGTACTTGAGATCGCGGATGCCGGGCACATGCTTGGCGAGGAAGTCGACCGCGACGGGACCTTGCAGCGACAGATCGTGCAGATCGTCATCGACGATCATCGCGGCGTTGCGGCCGACCACGTACTTGGCCAGGGTTTCATGGCCGGCGCCGCTGCCGTGCACCACCATCCAGGAATTCGGGCCGGTGCGGTACAGGATGCAGTCTTCGATGAAATGGCCGGCCTCGTTCAACATACAGGCGTAGGCGGATTTTCCCGGATAGATCTTGGCGACATCGCGGGTCGTGGCGTAGTTCAGCACGGCGGAAGAATGCGGCCCGACCAGGTGCAGCTTCTTCAAGCCCGACACATCCATCAAACCCGCCTTGGTGCGGATGGCCACATGATCCTGCGCCACCTCTTTCGAGTAGGTCCAGGCAGTGCCCATGCCGTTCCAATCCTCGAGCTTCGATCCGAGTGCCCGATGCCGATCGGCCAAGACCGACGTACGCCAGCTAAGTGCCATGATTGTCTCCAGAGTGGTTCAATGTTTCACGCCGCCTAAGCCTGCGGCTATTCCGGTGCGGTGCCCGGGGTGGTGGGAGCGCCGTCATCGAAAGGCGCGAGCCATGCCACCGCGGCGTCCCGATAACGCGTCAAACCCTTGTAGTCGACCAGCGCCGGGTGCAATTCCTTGAGAACCCGGTGCACGCGGCGCGCCCATTTCGGCACCGTCGCCAGTTCGCGCAGGCTTACAAGATAACAACGAATGCCGAACACGATGGCATTGCTGCGCGGCAGCCGCCACAGCCCCTGCAACTCCACGCGCAGATGCACCAGGTCGCCGGCAGTCTGCGGCGTGACCTTGGCGCGGTCGGGTCCCCAGTGCGGGTAGTTTTCCGGCGAGGTATCGAGGCGCGGATGCACGGTCATGGTCCAATTGAGCCGCCGCACGGGCTGCCCCAATCGAAGATTGAGCAGGAATTTGAGCGCGCGATCGAAGACCTGCAGTTCGTGCGCCAGCGGCACCGGCCCATGCCATTCCTTGAAGGTCATTCCCATGTCGAAGTCCAAAGACCAGTCGGCCTGCGTCGTCACCATGCCGGCCTCGGTCCATAGATCGCCCTCGCGCTGATCCATCACCACGAAGTCGCCCTGTGCCTGGCGCGTGATGTAGTCGAGCGGTTCACGCGGCAGGGTGGCGGTGTCGCCGAAGGTGAAATGCTGGTCGATTTCCAGGGGCCGATTGATCCAGTGCCAGTGATTCCCCTGCTTGGCGAGTGAGAAATGCGCGGGATAGTCCTTGGCAAGAGACTCCATGATGAGTTCCAGGCAATCCCACTGCGAGCTCATCATATGGGGCAGCGCTTGATAGCGCAGGGGCTCGGCCGCCAGCACGATGGCCCGCTCGCGGCATTCGGCGACATAGTGCTCGTCGACATCGAACGCGAATTCAGTGACCGACCCCAGGGGCCCCGGCAGATGCGGTTCGATGTTCACCGAATACATATAGGTGTCTTCGGGAAACGGCAGGGGAAATCGCCGGATTGCCTGCGGACTGTTCTGGTAGCGGAAGTCGCCGCGGAACGTTTCGGTGGGTTTGAATACGGCGCTCATGGGTTCTCCTCGCGGCGGGCTACAGGTCCAGCACCAGGCGCTTGCATTGCGCCCGCGACACGCAAGGCATGATGCTCTTGCCCTTGGCCTTGTCAGCTTCCGACAGAAAATGATCGTTGTGCACCAGCTCGCCGTCCAGCTCCAGCACCCGGGTATGGCAAAAACCGCAGACACCGCCGCGGCACAGATAGGGCACCTCCACTCCTGCAGCCTCGATGCTTTCGAGCAGGCTTTGATCGGGAGGGACGTGCACGCTCAAATTCGAGCGGGCCAGGAACACCTCGAAGGCATCGCCGACCGGCGGCGCGCTGAATTGCTCCCAATGAATGTGGCTGTCGGGCCAGCCGCAGCCGCGGGCGGTCGTGATGACATGATTGATCATGCCGGCGGGGCCGCAGACATAGACATGCGTGCCCAGGGGCTGGTTCGCGAGCAGGGCGTCGAAGGGAATGAATTTCCCTTCACTGTCGTAGTACATGTGAAGCCTGTCGCCCTCGCGGCGGCTCAATCGCTCGAGAAAGGCGGCGTGCTCCGCCGCGCGAACCGAGTAGTGCAATTCGTACGGAACCGCGCCGCCGTGCAGGTCCTCGAGCTGCGCCAGGAAGGGCGTGATGCCGATGCCGCCCGCGATCAGCACATGTTTGCGCGCTATCTTATCGAGCGCGAACAGATTCACCGGGTGCGCGATCTCCAGGCGGGTGCCGACCGCAACCGTGTCGTGCATGTGATGCGATCCGCCGCGCGATTCCTCCATGCGCCGCACGCCGATTTCATAGGACTCCAACTGCGAGGGCGAGCCCAGCAAGGAATAGGGGTTTTTGTGGACGCGATCCTTGCCCTGCATCACCACGATGATGTGCGAACCGCCGGAGAACACCGGCAGGTTGCCGCCGGCGACCGGCGCCAATCGAAAATGCTTGATCAGCGGCGTCACGTGCTCGATGTCGATGACTTCGACGGCAATGGTCTGCGCGTCGCTCACAGGAACACCTCTTTGAGCGGCGGCAGCTCCCCCGGCGCTTCGGCGTCCGCCATGACCCCCATGTACGCGGCCAGCCGGCGCGAGTAATGGTCGCGCACCAACAGCCAACGCGCACAACCGACACATTGCACGATGTTGGTCCGCACCGCTTCGGTCGTCGCGCGGCAATGAATGCAGTAGATGCGGCGCGCCAGGCTGCCGCATTCTTCGGCGCGAATTTCATCCTTGTTCAAATTGAATGCCAGCGCGATTTTCATGACCAGGCCGATGAAGCTCTCGGGCCCCGCCACGTACAGCCGCGTGCCCATCAAGGATTCCTGCAGCATGGCGCGGAACTGCTCGAGCAGCGCCGGCGTGCCGTCGAATGAGCGTACTTCCCCGACCGCCGCCGACCGGAACTGCTGCAGCGCTGGCGCCGCACCGCTCGAGGCATCCCCCGCCTTGGCGTCGCCGGCCTCGGGCACGTACAACACCCGCGTCTGCTGCAATGATTGCGCCGCGGCGGATTTCATCTCGGCGAGGACCCGCAGCAGCGGCGCAGCCCCGACCCCCATCCCGACCATCAAGTGAAAGCGGCCGCGGGTGTCGGCCTGCAGCGGCGCATAGACGGGCTTGCTCTTGATGCCGGTGATCAGCATGGTTAGTAGACGGCGAGCCGGTGGGTGATGGCGACCACGGCGATTCCCAGCACCAGGACGGCGTAGGGCCAGATGCCTGCCCGCTTGACGATGCGTTCGCCGTTGACGGTTTCCAGATCATCGGCCATGTCCTGCGGGAAGGAGCCTTTGTCCTGAATGTAGTGACGGTAGACGAACACCGGCACGATGAGGGCGGCGAAGATCAGCCCGGTCATGAGCGTACCGGCGCCGTACACATTGGCGCCGAATCCCATGAAGGCGAGATTCACGAAGGACAGCACCGCGCCGGCGGCGAGAATCCAACTCGGAGCGCGCCAGGGTCGCTCCTGACGCGGGCGGTCCAGCCGATGAATCCAGCCTGCATTCAGGTTCAAGAAATTGAAAATCAGGTAGCCGATGTTGGCGGCGCCGATGACGAACACCGGATCAGACAACAACAGCAAAGCCAGGTTGAATCCCAGATTCGTCAGCATGGCATTGGTGGGCGCGCCGTGGGTATTCACCTTGGCCAGATATTTCGGCAGCCAGCCGTCGAGCGACGCCTGATACAGGGTGCGCGAGGAACCCGCCATCGAGGTCATGAGCGACAGGACCAGCGCCAGAATCAGCATGATGACCACCACCGCGCCGATGATCGGCCCGGCATGCACCATCTTCGCCATGACGGCGGCGACGCCCGATCCGTTATTAATGTCGGGCGCGAGCATGCCGCTGTATTCGGCCGCCGTGGTCACATGGCCGGCCGCATCGATCACCGCAGGGTGCACCAGGGTGCCTAAGCCGAGATAACCCTGAAAGGCGAAGGGCACCAGGGTGTACACCACCACGCACAGCAGCCCGGAATAGAAGATTGCCTTGAAGGTATCGGTCTTGGGGTTCTTGAATTCGCCGGTGTAGCACACCGCGGTCTCGAAGCCGTACGTGGACCAGGCAGCCAGGAACATGCCCGCGGCAAACACGGTGATGCCCGCCATATTCCAGGTGCCGTCGGCGACGCGGCCCATGGCGTCATGCGCCAGAGGCGCGAGCGGGAAAAAATTGGCCTTGACGATGTCGCCGGTGAACAGCGGCACGATGCCGATCAGCAGCAGCGGGATCATCGCGGAAATCCCCAATATCTTCGTGGTATTCGCCGAGCGCAGGATGCCGCCGTCCTGAATGAACTTGACGGCCAGCAAGATGACGGCGCCGAGTAGGAAGACGGCGTTGATGCGCAGGCTCAGCCCCGTCTTAAGATAGCCGAGATCCAGCAGGGTCAACTGCCAGGTGTTGATCGCTGCATCGGGCGCGAACAAGCCCATCAGGATGTAGCCGGCCGCCAGCGCCGAGCCCGTGGCCTGCACGGGAGACCAGGCAAACCAATTGCACCACACCGAGATAGGCGCCACGAGCTTTCCATAGCGGACCCAGGCGATGGCGCCATAAATCGATGTGCCGCCCGCCTTGTTGGGAAACAGTCCGGCGATTTCGGCGTAGGTGAAGGACTGAATGAAGCCCATGGCGATCGACGCGATCCAGATGACCCAGGACAGCTTGCCGACGGTGGCTGCCACGGCACCGATGGAGAACAGCACCAGGGGCGGAACGCCGCTGGCCACCCAGAAGGCCCCGGTCCAATCGATGCCGCGCTCCAGGCCCGCGCTTTTGGCGCCGGCGTCACCCGTGGCGGTTTCAGCGATCGCACTCATAGGTAACCCTCAGAACAAACGACGTAGTTCTTCCGCAATCTCAAAGATGTCTCCCACAATGCCATATTTGGCGACTCCGAATATCGACGCCTCGGCGTCCGTGTTGACGGCAACGATGGTACTGACGTGCTTCATGCCCGCCAGATGTTGGATGGCGCCGGAAACTCCCATGGCGATGTACAGCTTGCAGGCGCTCGCCGTCTTGCCGGACTGGCCGACCTGACGGCTCTTCGGCAGCCAGCCCGCGTCGGCGATCGGCCGCGAGCACCCGAGCGTGGCGCCGACGGCGTCCGCCAATTCGCGGAATTGCGGCACTTTCGCCTCTTCGCCGATGCCGCGGCCGATGGTGAGAATGAACTCGGCGGCGGTCATGTCGACATCGTCCCCGGCGCTCAGTTCGACGAATTCACGGCCCTGCGCGCGGCTCTGTACCGCCGGCGCCTCGAAGGCCGAGACCTGCGGGGAGGATGCCTGCTCCGGGGCCTTGAACACGTTGCCGCGGATCGCGAGCAGCACGGTGCTGCGCCCGGGGAAGTCCACCTCGACGCTGACCTTTTGCCCGTAACCGCCGCGCGTCGCCACCAGCTCACCGTCGATGCGTTCGGTCCTGAACACATCCGTGGCGAATCCCAACTTCAAGCGCGCCGCAAGCGCCGCCGCGTAACCGAATGAATCCACGCTGTGGGCGATAAGGACCACCTGGGGCTGGCGCGCGGCGATCAGTGCGCCCAGCGCGGACTCGACGGTATCCGGGTCGAATTCCGCCGCTGCAGTCTTCACCGTCACAATTTCATCAACCCCCGCGAGGCTCAAGGGCCCGATGAAGCGTTCCGGCGAGCTGCTCAATACGGCGACCGCCACCGTGTCGCCCGGCTGCCGCAGGCTTTGCGCCGCGCCCAACAATTCCAGCGACACCGGGCGAAGTTCCGCGCGCCTTTGCTCGGCGATGACGAGAATCCCGCTCATGCCTGGGCTCCCTTGAATTCGCGGATGATTTCCGCGAGACGCGCCGCCTGTTGCGCGGCGTCCCCCTCGATCAGCTGCGCGCGGCCCTTGTCCGGAATGTACATGCGGCGTACCCGCGACAAGGATCCCGCTTCGCCCACGTCGCCGGCGCCCAAGGCGATGTCCGCGAGGGACAAAACCTCGATGGGTTTTGCCGCCGCCTGCTTGATGCTGCGCAGCGATGCGTAGCGCGGCGTGTTGATGCCGAGCTGGATGGTCAGCACGGCGGGGCATTGAATCTCCACTTCGTGCAGCAGACCTCCCTCCAGCTCGCGCCGGAACACGGCCGACTTGGCTCCAGGCGCGTAGGTCAGAGCGCTCACCACCGCTGCGTGCGGCCAGCCCAGCAGTCCGGCGGCTGCAATCCCGGTCGAGGCAAAGGACTGATCGGAGGACTGCACGCCGGCAAACAGCATGTCGGGCGCCTCGCGTCGGGCGATCGCCGCCAGCACTCGCGCGATGGCGATGGAATCGGATCCTTCAATGGCGGCATCCCACACCCGCAGGGCGCGGTCCGCGCCCTTGGCCAGGCACTTGCGCAGCGACTCGTCGACGTCGTCGGGCCCCACGGACGCGACCACGACTTCGACGGGATCCGCGGACGCTTCCTTGATCTTAACGGCCTCTTCCACGGAGAAGTCGTCCCATTCATTCAAATCGCGGATGAGAAAGTCCGCCTCCACATCGCGCCCATCGGCGCGGATCTCGAAGTCCTCATCGAGTGCCGCCACTTGTTTGACCGCCACCAGGATCTTCATGCCGGCGCCGCCTCGGTACGCACCGCGGTTGCTTCGCGAACCAGTTCTATGAGCTCTTTGACCACGAATTTGCCCTCATTGCCGGTGGTTTTGACTGCATCCTCGAACATGGTCAGATCCTTCGGGCAGCTGACCACGTACACCTCGAGTCCGGGGATTGCCGCAGCCTCTTTGATGCGGTTCTGCGCCGGCTTCTCGGCGCCCACCGGATCGGGGATCCAGATCCTGCCGCCGCCGGCGCCGCAACAGAATGAGTTTGCGCGGCAGCGGCCCATTTCGACGAGTTCGCAGCCGAGCAGCTTCAGCAATTCGCGCGGCGCCTCGTAGCCCTTGTTGAACCGCCCGAGGTGGCAGGGATCGTGAAAGGTCACCCGATATTTCAGCGGTTGCGCCACCTGCAAACGACCCTCGGCGAACAATTGCTTGAGCAGCGTGGTGTAGTGCTGAATCTCATACTTGCCGCCGAAGTCAGGATACTCGTTGCGGATGGTGTTGAAGGAGTGAGGATCGGTGGTGACGATGCTCTTGAAGGATGCGCTCGACAGCGCGCTCACGTTGGCGGCCGCCAGCACTTCGTAAAGCCCTTCCTCGCCCACCCGCCGCACATCATTGCCGGCATTCGACTCCCCATCGTAGAGAATGCCGAAGTCGACTCCGGCCTCGCGCAGCAAGGTCGCGAATACCTGCGAGACTTTCTGGTTGCGCGGATCGAAGGAGGCGTAGTCGCCGACGAACCACAGCACGTCCACCGGCTCCTTGCGCGCGTCCTTGACCGCGAAGGGCAACGCCTTGCTCCACGCGCCGCGTTTGCGCTTGGACTCGCCGAAGGAATTGCCGGTCTTATGAATGGTCTGCAAAGTCTTGGTCAGCAAGGGATCCATGGCGCCGTCTTCGACCAGTTTGCGGCGCATCTGCACGATGATGGGCACGTGCTCGACGGCCACCGGGCAGATTTCCACGCAGGCCATGCAGGTACGGCATGACCACAGGGTCTCCATGGCCACCTGCCCGGGAGCTTTGCCGTGAATGTCGAGTTCAGCGGCCGCCGGCAGCGTTCCGGACTCGAGTGCACCTTTCGCGAATTCGCGCAGGCTCAAGATCACGTCGCGGGGCGAGAGCGGGGCGCCCACCGCGCGAGCGGGGCAGGCCTCATGACAGCGTCCGCACTTGGTGCAGGCATCGAGGTTCAGCAGCTGCTTCCAATTAAAATCGGTGATTTTCGCGGCGCCCACCTGTTCCTGCGATTCGGGAACCCGGGGCAGCCGCTGGGACGCCAACGGATCGCGCACCATCAACGAGGCCGCGGCGGTGAATATGTGCTTCACCTTGGTGAAGGGAATCAGTGCGATGAGCAGCAGCGCGATCAAACCGTGGAACCACCACAGGCCGTGGCGCAGCAGTCCGCCTCCCTGCGGTCCCAGGCCGAGCGCGCTCAGGCCTTCGGCGAATAGCGCCCCGACCGGAGACCACCAGCGGGTATCCCAAACGTCCGCGCGGTCCTGCAGCCAAATCAGCCGGGAGGCTTCCAGCACATAGCCCGTGAAGGCGATGATCACGAGAATCGAGAGGAAGGCCCAATCTTCGCGGCGGTATTGCGGCCGGTTGAAATCCGGATCACCCGGCGCGCGGTCCGGTCTCGCATAGTCGAGCTTCGGCAGCCGCATCCAGCCGCGCCGGTACATCATGTACAGGAGGCCGGCGATGAGCGCGACGCCGGCAATGTCCAGGATGAGCGAAAACACCAGGTAAAACTCGCCGTGCCAGAAACGGATGCCGAACAGGGGTTCGAGAATGTCGTATTCCAGCGTGATCGTCGCCGTGCCGGCGAACAACAGCATGAATCCATAAAAAATCAGGCGATGCGCGCCGCCCGCGGCGCGGTCGCGGCGGTCGATGGTGCGGTGGCTCAGCACCGCTCCGAGCATGGCGCCGAAGCGCGTCCAAAGGCCGCCCTCGAGCGCGAGCGTCGCACCGCGCCGGTACTTGCGGATCTGCACGTACACGCCGTAGCCGAAGACCGCAATCGCGGCGTAGCCCAGCACGTAGAAAAGCCGCACCTCGACTGTGGAAAACGCCTCGAACAGGATCCGAGTGACAGCGTCGGTGCGGCTCACGAGAAAGCCTTAAGTCTTGTATTCAAGCTCGAACTTGCCGCCGGGCATGTGAGAGGCGCCCCAGACGGCGACCTCGCGCTTGTACGGCAGCGGTTCCTGCGCTTTCGCCTCCTCGATCTCGCGCGCCAGCCGCTGGCCGGTGAAAGTCGCGTCCGCAATCAGACGCGGCGCTTCGGCGTCGCCGATCAAGTACACATCCTTGACGCCGTTCTTTTGCCACTCGCCATGGCGAGCCTTGAGTTCAGCATGCAGGCTGTGGTTCGAATGCCGGCCGGTGACCAGCACCAGCGAGTCGAACTCCACCCAGCGCTGGCTTTTGTTGGCCTCGCGCGGCAATTGCCCGCGCCCGCGGTAGGTGCGCTTGGAGCCGTCGCCGAAAATGTCGTACACCTCGAGCCGCCCCTTCTCGATCTTCGAGCTGAAGGCATTATGAATTTCCTTGATGTGCAGCTCATGCATGCGCCGCATCATGTTCGGGTACTCGAGAGTGAAGTGCATGTAGTTGGCCAGATGCACGCCCGTGACGATGGTGACGTCATGTCCGGCTACGCTAAGCTTCTCCGCGAGGCTCGGCGCCATGAAGTAGGTATCGGCGTTCAGGATCACGACGCGCTTGCCGATGGCCTTTTTGCCCTCGAGCACCTGCTCCGGCGTGAGCTGGTCGGGTTTGGACGCGTCCGCGCCGGGAATGGGGTCGTGGCTCAGGCAATTGGTGCCGTCCGTGTTCCATGAAGAGCCCGTGGCAACCACGATCTTTTCCGCGCCGTAGGCGAGGGCCGCCTCGGCCGTCATCGGCATCTGGCCCAGCGCCACCTGGCTCTGCTTGTTCTTCTTGACCAGCTTGTTGATTTGCAGCTCGCGATAGTCGCGGTGATAGCCCCACTCGCCGAGCCCCGGCAGCGTGACGACGGAATTCAAATGACCGCCGATCTTCGCCGCCGTATCATAGAGATGCACTGTGTAGCCGCGTTCCATGAGCACGCGGGCGCATTCGGATCCCGAAGGCCCGGCGCCCACCACCAAAATGGAGTCGTCGGAGCCGCGCTTGGGGAATTTTTCCGGATGCCAGCCGCGCCGGTATTCCTCGCCGGCCGTGGCGTTCTGCGTGCAGATCATCGGCGGGCCGCCGATTTCCCAGCGCGAAATACAGACATTGCAGCCGATGCAGACCCGGATGTCGTCGTACCGGCCTTCTTCGATCTTCTTCGGCAGCCAGGGATCGGAGATGGACGGGCGTGCCGCGCCGATGATGTCGGCGATCCCCTTGGTCACGATCTCGGTCATCTTTTCCGGATCAGTGAAGCGGCCGACGCCGAGCACCGGCTTCTTGGCCACCTGTTTGACGAAACGGGTCCAGGGCACCTGATGGCCCTGCTGGTAGAACCTCGATGGGCCCGCGTCCTCGCCCCACTCGGCAATGTCGCCGACGTCGACGTCCCACAGGTCAACCAGCGGGTCGGCCAGAGCGATGAATTTCATGCCGTCATCCTCCACCTCGACGCCGGCGTCGCCGTACAGGGTGTCGACGGCGAAACGGGTGGCGATGGCGCAGTCATGGCCAACGGCGCGGCGGACCTTCTCCAGGGTTTCGAGCCAGAAGCGCGCGCGATTTTCCAGCGAACCGCCGTACTTGTCCTTGCGCTTGTTGTAGTAGGGCGAGAGAAACTGCAGCGGCAGGTAGGAATGCGCGCCGTAGACGTAGACGATGTCGAAGCCGGCGTCGCGGGAGCGCAGTGCCGCATCCACGTAGTACTGCTGGACGGTGGCAATGTCGTCCAGGTCCATTTCTTTGCAATAGGTCAGCGTCTCGAATTCCGAGGCGTACTGGCTCGGTCCCCGCGGGGTGGCGCGCGACTCCATGCAGGGCGCATGCGAGGCGCCGTACCAAAGCTCGACTCCGGCAAGAGAGTTGAAATGATGGATATGATCGGTCATGGCGCGCAGATTGCGGACGTCGCCGGCGTCCCAGATGCGCGCCGACAAGCGATGGGTATCATCCGATTCCGGGTGGATCGAGCAATACTCCGTATTGATTCCGGCCCAACCGCCTTCGGCCTTCAGCGAGCGGTGCGCCGCCTGAAAACCCGGCTTGTCGGAACCCGCGCCGATGCAATGCGGCACCTGGTAAAAGCGGTTGCGCAGCGTCTTGGGGCCGATCTTGATGGGCTGAAACAGGATGTCGTGTTTTGGATCGCGCGCCATACTCTTATCCTCTGGCTTTGTAGCGGTTTTATTTGGGAAGGACTCGCCCCTCGAGGCGAGGAACTCGTATCATATTCTCGATCGAACGGCGCTGGCCAGGCGGCCGCCGCGCCGACGTAAAGCGCGGGGCGAGCGAGGTGTTGCGCGAGCATCGGAAATAAATAGCATGCCAGTTACTGTAGTGCAAATTAATTGCGTGCAGTGTAAATTGACTTGCGAGCGCAGGGAAGCTGCACTCATTGCGTGAACGTTAGGATGACCAAGAGGCCTCGCATGGCGCGTTTGCCCAAGAACCCGAAATCGGGCGCCGTATCGACGGGCGCTTCGGTTAATGTTGGCCGGCAGCTGGGAGCGGTTGCCCGGCGCGTGCGCGAAAGCCAGGACTTGACGCTCACCGACGTCGCCAACTCCGCCGGCATCAGCGCCGGCATGCTCAGCCGTTTGGAAACCGGACACGTGACCCCCAGTCTGGAAACCTTGGTCGCGCTCGCCGGCGCGCTCGGCGTGCGGCCGTCGCTGCTGCTGCAGCAGGTGGGCGGCGACGAGGAGGGGGCCCAGCGCGTGCCCGCCGGTCAGGGTCTCGAAGTGGTCCGGCGCGGCACACGCCGCGGCCACACCTATCATTTGCTGGCGGCGCAGCGCGGCCCCCGAAAGTCCTTCGAACCCTTTCTCGTGACCCTGACCGACAAGAGCGAGGTATTTCCGGGTTTTCAACATCCCGGCACCGAGTTCATCTACCTCCTCGCCGGTTCGCTCACCTACCGGCACGGCAGTCACAGCTACCCGCTCGGACCGGGCGATTCGCTGAGCTTTCGCGGCGACGTCCCGCACGGCCCGGAAACTTTGGACAAGGTGCCGATCCGCATGCTGTCCATCATCATTTACGATGAGGAGAATTGAGGCCTGGAGCAACGCCCGTGGTGCCGGATGCCGCCTCAAGGCGGCGGCAGGTTCATCGATGCCAGCTTTTCTTCCATCGCCTTGCCGAAGTAGCCCGCGGGCAATGACGGGTCGACGTGTTCGCGGAGTTCTCGCGCGGTGATGGCTGTCTTGGCCGCATCGAAGGCGGCGCGCAGCGAGCGCGCGCCGGGCAGCGCATCGCGGTAGAACGCCTCGCCGAAATAGGTCAGGTCGCGGTCGTTCGAACAGCCGAACGAGGTGCGATCGGCGGCCGCCGCGGCGATGACGATGGTCTGCGGGTCGCGCAGGTAGTCGAGAAAGCCGCCGGCATAGCACGCCGAGATGATGATGACGCGCCAGCGGATGCCGGAGTCGCGCAGCGCCTCGGCGAGATCCTCGCCGGTCAGATCGTTGAGCGGGAGCTGCGAGTTGGAGACGACGATGGCTGGATCCTCCGCGCCATGCGAGGAGATCGACAGGAACAGCACGTCTTGGTCGCGGTTCATGCGTGCGGCGAGGCCGAGCAACGCGTATTTCAGGCCCGATACCGTTGCCAGCGGTGCCCGCTCCAGGTCGCGTTCATCATTGATCAGGGACACGCGGCGGCCGTCGATGGCATACCGTTCACCGAGCACCCGCGACGCCAAGCCGATCTCCTGCGCGAAGACCCTTTGCTCGCCGACGCCGGCGAACCCGAGGAAGAACGCCCGCGGCCGCGGCGACGCATCGCGAGTGACTGTGCTGAGCGACTGATCGATGCGGGCGGCCTGATCGAACAAGAGGGCCTCGCCGTCGACGTCTGCGTCGCCGGAGTCCGCGGTCTGCGTTTCCTGCGGCGTCCACACATCGGGAATGACGTCGAGCCGGTCGGTGCCCCAGCAAAAGGCCGCCACGAACGCCAGGCCGGCGCAGGCCGCCGCGCGCTGCGATTCTCCCGTCAAGGCATGCAGCCCGCGCGCCAAGTACAACAGCGTGTACACGCCGACCAGCACGCCCGCGCCCAGCAACCAACGCGAGTCGAGATAGGGTGCGAGCACGCCCGCGACCAGCAGCGGCACCGGCACCGCCCCCATGGCCAGCACCAGCGTGGGCTCGAACGAAGGGGCGGCCCGCGCACACCGCCGGAGTACGGCGGCCAACCCTAGCAGGCCCAAGGCGTACCAGGCGAGCAACGGTATGCCGGCGCTGATGAATTGCGGGTCGGGCTCGGATTGCCAATGGTCAATGGCGGTCCAAGCGGCCAGCCACACTGCGGCCAGGATCACGGCGGCCCGCGCCGCGCCGGTCGGCGGCGCTGCGCTCACGGGTCTCAAGAACCATAGGCGCGCCAGTACTTTGAGCCAGCCTTGCGGGCGTTCTGCACTGACCGTGGGGATCATGTTCATTGGCCGCCGATGATAGCAGCAGGCCAGAGAGCCCCTTGTGCGGCAGCGGCGTCACGCTCGACAATGAAGGCCTTCAAACGGGGGAGGCGGCATGGCTCTGTATAGTTTGGGCGAGACTTCCCCCGCGATTGCCGCCGGCGCCTACGTGGCTCCCAACGCGTCGATCATCGGCAAAGTGGCGCTCGCCGACCATAGCAGCGTGTGGTTCGGCGCCACGCTGCGCGGCGACAACGAGATCATCAGCATCGGCCGCGGCAGCAATGTGCAGGACGGAGCGGTCTTGCACACCGATCCCGGCTTTCCGTTGATGGTGGGCATCGACGTCTCCATCGGCCACCAGGCCATGCTGCACGGTTGCACGGTGGGCGATGGTTCGCTGATCGGAATCCAAGCAGTCGTCTTGAACGCCGCCGTCATCGGCAAGGGCTGTCTGGTCGGCGCCGGGGCGGTGATCACCGAACGCAAGGTGTTCGCGGACGGCACGCTCATTCTCGGAGCGCCCGCCAAGGTGGTGCGCGAGCTCAGCGCCGCCGAGCGGGAGAACCTATTGAAGATTGCCGCGAACTACGCTGCGCGCGGCGCCTATTATCGAAGCCACTTGCGTGCGATTGCGGGAGAAGCACATGACGGATGAACAGCATCGGGATCTGAACAGGCGGGAATTCGTGCAGGGAACGGTGTCCGGCCTGACGCTGGGCTTGGTTCCGGCGGCCGTGCTGGCCGCCGGCGGCAAGAATGCGGACAAGAACGCGGTATTGGCGCAGATACCGAAGATGCATGCGGAGAATCTGCAGCGGCTGCAGCAATGGATCGCGCTGCCGTCGATTGCCGCGGAGAACCGCAATTTTCCTCAGGGGCCGGAGTATATGCTCAAGCTCGCGCAGGCCGCCGGCTTCACCGGGGTGACGCTCGTGCCCACGTCGGGCAAGCCCGGCGTATTCGGCAAGATCGACGCCGGCGCGCGCACCACCATGGGAATTTACTTCATGTACGACGTGAAGCAATTCGTGCCGGAGGAGTGGAGCTCGCCGCCGCTCGAGGCGCGCCTGGTGCAAAAGCCGGGTCTCGGCACGGTATGCATGGGGCGGGGCGCCGTGAATCAAAAGGGCCCCGAGAACTCATTCTTGAGCGCGCTGATGGCGTTCAAGGCCGCGGGTAAGAAATTGCCGGTGAACCTGGTGCTGGTATGCGAGGGCGAGGAAGAAATCGGTTCGCCGCATTTTCACGAGGTGATATCCAATCCCGACGTGATGGCCGAGCTCAAACGCTGTGCCGGCGTCTTCATGCCGGAAGCGGGCCAGGATCGCGACGGCGGCCTGCAAGTGTCATTGGGCGCCAAGGGAGTCGTGGAGCTCGAGCTTGTCTCGAGCGGCGAGAAGTGGGGCCGCGGACCGGCGCACGACGTGCATTCGAGCCTCGAGGCGCAGGTGGACTCGCCGACCTGGCACCTGGTGCAGGCGCTCAACACTCTCATCGAGGCCGATGGCCATACCCCTGCCGTGGAAGGCTTCTTCGACCTGGCCAAGCCCTTGACCCTGGCGCAGGAACAAATGATCAAGGATCATGCAGCGAAGACCGCGGAGGCCACGGTGAAGCAATCGCTGGCCGTGCAGCACTGGGTTCACGACAAGAATTGGCAGGACTCGTTGATGCTGCTCGAATCGCGGCCGACCATCAATATCGAAGGCCTGGTTGCGGGCTACACCGGGCCCGGCGGCAAGACCGTGCTGCCGCATCGCGCTGTGGCGAAGATCGATATGCGATTGGTGCCGGATATGACGGCGGCCGACACTCTCGCCAAGCTGAAGGCGCATCTGGCGAAGCACGGCTTCGCAGACATCGAGGTCAACATGAGCGGCGGCTACGACCCGACGCAAACCGATCCGTCCAGCAAGCTGATTCAGACCCAGCTCGCGACCTACCGCAAGCTTGGGCAAGATCCGCAGTTGTGGCCGCGCTCGGCGGGTTCATGGCCGGGCTATGTCTTTACCGGGGCGCCCCTGAATTTGCCGGCCGGGCATTTCGGTTTGGGCCACGGCACCGGAGCGCATGCGCCCGACGAGTACTACCTGATTGAGTCCGCCAACCCCAAGGTGCAGGGACTCGATGGGGCGGTCGCCTCGTTCGTGGAATACTTGTACGCGTTGGCGTAGGTAGGAGCCTGCGCGGCTACAGGCGCGCGATCGACTCGGCGCCCGAGTCGACGCCGTCGAGACAGGTGATCGCGTCGATGCTCACTTTCACCACGTCGGTGGTGTGCTGGCCTTCGGCGGTGTCGAAGTACTGACGGTCCACAGCAATGGTGCGGCGGGTGCGCGGCGCCACGGTGTAGTGGACGTGTTTGATCTCGGTGCGGGCGGCGCCTTCCTGAGTTTTCCAATCGACGCGGTAGCGGATGATTCCACTGCAGCCGTTGGCTTCGCAGCGCTCGCCGTTGATGCCGAAGGCGATGCGGAACTCGTCCTTGTTCAGGCGCATGACCAACGGATCCTGCGTCAGCGAGACGGAGTGCCTGGCCGGCGGGGCGGCGTCGGCGCCCTCGCTCAACACGCACGATGCGATCGCAAACATCGCAATCAAGGACAGGGAAATCGTCAGGGGTCGTCGTGCGTCATGTGATTTCATGCGGCGAGAATAGACGCGCGCCCGCACGGCGACAAACGAGTAAAAATCGCACGAATCGCAAATTCGCTCATGTGTCGGCGCCGCGCGGCGATTGATAAGCCGCGCTTACCATCTCATCGCCGCGGCTTATTCTCCGAACCGCCGTCGGGCTTGTCCTTCGTGTCGGACTTGACCACGGCCTTGGTCTTGTCGGCGCCTCGCTTGGCCGCGGCGGCGACCTCTTGAGCGCCCTGCTTGCTGGCGGCGGCGACGCCATGGGCGATTTCTTTGGCCGACGCCGCCACCTGGTGTGCGCCGTCCTTGGCAGTCTTCGCCACGACTTTGGCGTCGCGTTTCACGGCCGCGGCCACCGCCTTGGCATCGGCCGACACTGTCGCGGCCACGTCCGACGATGGCGGATCGTCCTCGGCCTGCGCGGTCAGAGGGCCCGCTGCCAAGCAGACGGCGATGAACACAGGGAGATACTTTGTCAACATTTGCCGCCTCAGCGTCTCAAGAGAACACATCGCCGTACTTCTCGCGAAGCACCGCCTTCTGTACTTTGCCCGTTCCGCCGACCGGAAGCGACTCGAGGAAGATCACGTCGTCCGGCACGCACAGGCGTGCAAGCTTACGCGACAGAAATTCCAGGATCTCATCGCGCTGCAACTCGCATCCCGGCTTGCGCACGATGAACAACAGGGGTCTTTCCTGCCATTTTGGATGCTTGACGCCGATGACGGCCGCGGCGGCCACCGCCGGATGGCCGGCGGCGGCATTTTCCAAGTCGATGGAGCTGATCCATTCGCCGCCGGTCTTGATGAGATCCTTGGCGCGGTCTCTGATCTGCATCACGCCGCGGGCATCGATGGTGGCGATGTCGCCGGTGGGAAACCATCCGGCGCGCAGCGGCGAGGACTCGCTCTTGTAGTACCGGCTCACGATCCACTGGCCGCGGATCATCAACTCACCTTGCGACCTGCCGTCGCGCGGCAGCGTCGCGCCCTGTTCATCGACGACCTTGATTTCCACACCGAACACCGATTTGCCCTGCTTGGCGACGACCGCGTGCCTCTCGGCCGGCGGCAGTCCCGACTGCTGCGAGTCCAGGCAACCGATGGTGGCGACCGCGACGGTCTCGGTCATCCCCCAGCCTTGCCGCGCATCGACTCCGTATCGGCCGCAGAGCGTCTCGATCAACACGCGGGGCATGGCGGAGCCGCCCGACACCACGCGCTGCAGGGACCCGAAGCGCAAATTGTGCTGTTCGAGGTACTGCAGCAATCCCAACCAGACGGTCGGAACACCGGCGCTTACGGTGACTTGCTCGGATTCCATCAATTCGTACAGCGCGGCGCCGTCGAGGCGCGGGCCGGGCAATACCAGCTTCGCTCCGCCGATGAACGCGGCATAGGGGATGCACCAGCCGTTGATATGGAACATGGGCACGATGGGTAATACGGTCTCGCGCGCGGAGAGGCCTAAATGCCCGGGCATGCAGATGACCATGGCGTTGAGCACCATCGATCGGTGCGAGTACAAGGAGCCCTTGGGATTGCCGGTGGTGCCCGAGGTGTAGCAGAGCACGGCGGCGGTATGTTCGTCGAATTCAGGCCAGTCGAAGCGCTCGCTGTGCGGGGCGATCAAGTCCTCGTAGCAGCGAAGGTTCGGCAGCCCGTCGCTGGGCGGCATGTTGGCGGCGTCGCTCAAGGCCACCCAGGCCTCGACGGACGGGCAGTGGGGAGCGATCGCCTTGATCAGGGACGCGAAGGTGGCGTCGAACAGCACGACGCGGTCTTCGGCGTGGTTGATGATGTAAATCAGCTGTTCGGGATGCAGGCGGGGATTGCAGGTGTGCATCACCAGGCCGCTGCCCGAGACCGCGTAATAGGCTTCCAGATGGCGATGATTGTTCCAGGCAATGGAAGCCACCGCGGCGCCGGCCCCAAGTCCCAGGCGGCGCAGGGCGTTCGCCAAGCGGCGGGCGCGCGCCGCGCAGTCGGCGAAGGTGTAGCGAAAGACCGGACCATGGGTCTCGCGTGAGACGATGGCGGCGTCTCCGAATTGCGCCGCCGCATGCTCGATGATTTCTGAAATCAGCAGCGGCCGTTCCATCATCAATCCACGCTGCAGCATTTGTTTACCTTATTGGCCGAGTCGCTCGAGTGTGTCGATCACAGTTTGCCATTATATGCCGTGGCGTCGGGTCGCGCGCTCAGTGCCCGTGCCGATGATGCACATCGGGATAATGTGCGTGATCGTGCTCGAGCGGATCGTGCGCATGCGGGTGCGAATGAGGTTCCCGGCCATCCCAGTCGGGACCATGCGCGTGCCGGTGATGTGCGTCGTGACTGTGTGAGTGCTCGTGTTCCTGGGCAGAATGGCGATGCCGGTGGGCGTGCCGCTCCGTGAGGTGCAGCCAGACCCCGCATCCCATGAGAACACCGGCGGCAATCAGCGAGGTGGTCAGCGGCGCCCCCAGGGCCACGGCCAGGGCGGCGCCGATGAAGGGCGCCAGCGAAAAGTAGGCGCCGGTTCGGGCCGTGCCGAGCCGGCGCAGCGCCAACACGAACAGCGTCAGGCTCAGGCCGTAGCCCACGAAGCCGAGCAGCCCCGCTTGTAGCAGCAGGATCCCGGCCGGCAGGTGCGCGCCGTAGCTCAGCGCCAACGCGAGGCTGCAGGGTCCTGCGACCAGGCCTTTGGCGCAGGCGGTCAGCATGGCGTCATTGCTCGAGACTTTGCGCGTCAGGTTGTTGTCGATGGCCCAGGCGAGACAGGCGCCCGCGATCGCCAAGGGTCCGGCGAGGCCGCCGGCGCGCAGCGCGGGGCCCATCGACAGCAGCGCGCCGCCCGCGACGATGAGCGCCATGCCGAAGGCGATGCGGCGGTCGACATTTTCTTTGAATGCGAACCACGCCAGCAGCGCCGTCAATACGCCTTCCAGATTGAGGATCAGCGATGCGGAGGCTGAGTCGGTGATCCGCAAACCGTACATGAGCAGGTAGGGGCCGATGAGGCCGCCGAAGACGACGGCCGCCAGCAACCATACAAGGTCGGCGCCGCGCGGCCTGACGATGCTCCTCGTCCCTGACATCGCGGCGCGCAGCATCAACACGACGCCGAGGCCGATGCCTGAACCTAGGTACAAGAGTCCCGCCAGCAGCAGCGGAGACATTTCGCCCACCAGCGTTTTCGCCAGCGGTGTGCTGGCCCCGAACAACGCCGCCGCGCCCAGCGCCGCCACGATGCCCCGCTCCATGGTCAGTCGCCGCGGGGCGACGGCGGCCCCAGCGCCTTGTCCAACAGTTCATAGCCGGCGCGCCGCCGAAACCCGTGTCTTTCGTAGAAGAGGCGCGCTCGATCGTTGCCGACGCCCAATTGCAATTGCAGCCGCAGCAAGCCGCGCGCCGCCAGGTCGCGTTCGGCCTCCGCCACGAGCAGCGCGCCCAATCCCGCGGATCGCATCTCGGGCAGGACGAATATCTCGTCGATCTCCGCCATCAAGCCCCCGTGCTCCAGGCTCAACATGAAGACTGCCACCAGATAGCCGGTCAGCCGGCCCTGCGTCTCGGACACCCAGCAGGCGCCGCGAGTCGGCGCCGCCAGCAAGCCGCCCAGCAAGGATTCGATCCGCGGCCGGTCGAATCCGCCGATGGACTCGAACTCCCAGTAGCGCTCCACCAGCGCTGCGATCTTCGCGATGTCGGCCTGCGTCGCGAGCCGGATCGACACTTACTTGGCGGGCGTTGCCGCCGGTGCGTGCGCGGCCGCGCCCTCCTGTTCTCGATACGCGGCCCAGCTCTGATCGATCAGGTAGGCATGAATGTTGTCCACGTCCTGCCCGCTCAGTATGTCGTCGAAGCGCTCCATCCCGGAGGGCGCGAGCACGCCCTTCAGCACGATGTCCTTGAAGGCGGCGTGCAGGCCCGCATTGAGCTTGCGCAAATCAGGCGTGCTGCTGGGTCCGAACACATGGCAGCGCGAGCACTCTTCGATGAATTTGATTTCGCCGGCATCGATGGCCGCTTTGGCGGCGGTCTCCGGCGGCGGCTTTGCAAAGGGCTCCTCCACGCGCGCAGCCGGCAGCGGCACCGCGCCTCCGCCCAGCTTGAAGGCGAGGATGCGGTTGGTGTTTTGATACTTGAGCGCCGCGCTGCTCGGCGGAATCGGGCCCACGGTGATCGCGGTGCCGCCGTACCCCGTCTGCACCGCGACGAACTGCTCGCCGTTGATCGAATAGGTCATGGGCGCCGCCATGATGTGGCTGCCCGTCTTGAGCACCTTGAGCACCTTCCCACTATCGGCGGCGTAGACCCACAGGTCGCCGCTGCCGCGCCCCTGGAATACCAAGTTGCCGGCCGTCGACATCGCGCCGCCGTCGTAGCCGCGAATGCCGGAGGAGGTTTCGTGTTCCCACACGATCTTCTGCGCCACGGGATCCCAGGCGCGCAGCAGCTCCCGCACCAGGTTCACTTTGCGGCTGGCGCGCAGCGTCTGCAGATCCGGCACCGGCCCATAGAGGTTTTTCAATGCGGCGGCATCGTAAGTGTCGTCGGGATAAATGCCCTGAACGGTGAAGAAGCCGTCGAGGTAGCGCATCCGGCCGCCGTTATGCAGCATGTCGACCCAGACGGCGGACAGATCGATGACCGGAATATAGACCAGGTGCGTTTGCGCACTGTAGGACATTGGATTCCAGGTGTGACCGCCGGACCAAGACGGGTAGACGTTCTTGGGCGATGAATACCAGTCGGCGGCCTTGGTCACCACCGGCCGGCCGGTTTTCATGTCGATGTGGGATGCCCAGTTCACGTAGGTGTAGTTCTTTGCCGAGAGCAATTGTCCGCTCTTGCGATCGAGCACATAGAAGAAGCCGTTCTTCGACGCCTGCATAATGACCGCACGGCTCGCGCCGTCGACGTTGACATCGGCAAGGATCAATTTTTGGACCGAGTCGTAGTCCCAGCTGTCGCGCGGCGTGGTCTGGTAGTACCAGGCCATGCGTCCGGTGGAAGCATCCAGGGCCAGGATGGAAGCGGTGAACAAACTGTCGAGCTTCGCGGGGCCGAGCTGGCGCAGATCGTAAGGCGCGGCGTTGGCCGTGCCGAAGTAGACCAGGTTCAACGCCGGATCATAGGCAAATCCGTCCCATGCCGTGCCGCCGCCGTTGAATTCCGGCTTGCGATGCGGATCCCAGGTCTTGTCGGCCTGCGCCAATTCCGGATTTTCGTAGGGTTGTCCGGGTGCGGGCGGAACCGTATAGAAGCGCCACTTGAATTGGCCGGTGTCCAAATCGTAGGCCGCCACATAGCCGCGAACGGCGGTATGGCCCATGTCGGCGCCGCTATTGCCGATGACGACGACTGTGCCGGCGATCTGCGGGGCGCCGGTGCTGGAGTAGGGCAGCTTGTGATCGGTGATGGTGTCGGTCACCCAGAGCTTCTTGCCCGTCGCGGCGTCCAAGGCATGCAGCCGTCCATCGATGGCGGCGACGTAGACCTTGCCCTTCCACACGGCAACGCCGCGGTTGACCAGATCGCAGCAGGGATGTCTGCCGGCGAAATAATCGGGTTGCGGATCGTAGCGCCACAACTCCTTGCCGGTGGCGGCATCGAGCGCGTACACGTAGCCCCAGGTTCCCGAGGTGTACATGACGCCGTCGATCACGATGGGCGTCGCTTCCTGGCCGCGCATCGGATTGCCGAGATCGTACTGCCAGGCGAAGCCGAGTTGCTTGACGTTCTTGGCATCGATGCCCGCCAGGGGCGAGTAGTACGTGCCGTCCTTGTCGCGGCCGCCGGTGAACCAGTTTTGCGGCTCGCGGTCCGCCGCCGACAAGCGCGCGGCATCGAGATCCCCGGGCGTTCTTGCCGCGGCGGCGGCGAATGCCGATCCCGGCAGGGGCGTCAGCACCGCGGCGGCCAGCAAGGCGGCTGCGCAACGCAAGGCGAGTGGAACGCGTGTTCTATTGCTGATCAAGGCGGATTCTCCCCTGCGAGACGGATGGAAAGCTTAACGGACATCCGGCGCGAGCGGTACTTTCGTGGCCTGAGGTTCGATTCGATACTCGCTCTGCACCAGCCCGCTCGGATAGTGCCGCGTGGCGACGTGCTGCAGCCGCACGTCGTGCGGCAGGGCGCCGAACAGCGGAATGCCCTCGCCGATCAGCACCGGCACTCGCGTCACGATGAGGCGTTGTATGAGGCCCGCGCGCAAGAAGCGCTGGATGGTGATGCCGCCGTCGATGTACAGATGCCGGGCCCCGGCGGCGGCAAGCTTGGCCACGATGTCGGCCGGCGCGCCGTTCATGTGTTCGAGCACGGCGCCTTTGACTTGGGAAAAATCGACGGCCCGGCTGCTCAGCACCACGACGCGCTTGTCACCATAGGGCCATTCAGGAAAGGCCGCCACGATATCGAAGGTGTTGCGGCCGATGACCAGCGCATCCACGCTTGCCATGAACTCGGTGTAGCCGTGCGGCTCACCGCCGCCCTCCGGCAGGAAGTCGAACGCGCCGTTGTGCCGGGCAATGAAGCCATCGACGCTGGTACCGACAAACACCGATGCGATCATGGCGGGCTCCCCGGAAGTCGGCGAGGCCCTAGGATACTAGAGTCGTGCGCGCTCGCCTCAATGCGGCGTCGGCGGCCGGAAAATCCGGTTCTGTCGCCAGAACGATTTGATGGTTCCGGCCTGCAGCGTCGGTGCCGGCTGCACGCTGCTGGGCGGCAGCGGGCAAACCCCATTCGCCATATAGCCGAGGGCCGATGCCAGCAGCGCCTCGGCGTTGTCGCCCAGGGCGTGGCTGAAGTCATCCGCCACGGAGCAGCCCGGCACCAGCACCCCTTGAGTCGCCACCGTGTTCGCGGGGGTGAATCCATCGGGGTAGTCGCCGAAGCTCTTGGCGTTGATGCCCTGGAATTGAATCGAGAAATAGGTGACGCCGCAGTTATCCGCGGGATAGAACCCGTAGGGCTTGCCGCAGGTCGTCGTGCCGATCTGAATGACTTGGATGCCCACGCCCTGCAGGCTGTTGATGATGGATTCGCTGGCCGAGCAGGTGCCGGCGCCGGTCAACACGAACACTCGGGTCAAATTCAAGGTGGGCAGCGCCTGGCCCGCGGTCACGGAAAATCCCTGCGTGGTCGAATGAAAGCCGAGCGGTGTGATGGCGGTATTGGTGATGGGATTCACCGTCGGATTCTTGCTGTTGAATTGATCCAGCTCGAAGGTCTGACTCGTCGTCGGCCCCGGTCCGGCAATCATGTAGGCGACCTCGCTGGCGATGTCGAGATAGCCGCCGCCGTTGTAGCGGATGTCGAGAACCAGATCGTGCACGCCCGCCGTCTGCAGCTGGCTGAACGCGGCGACGAGCTCGCTTTCGGCGGTCGCGATGTGATCATTGAACAACATGTAGCCGACGAGATTTCCGCCCGCCGTCAGGGTGTGCACATTCTGCACCGGGGTCTCGGTGACGTCGGCCGATACCAGGGTCACGGTGCGCGGCGCGGCCGCGCCTTCATCCAAGATCGAGAAGGTGTGGCTTTCACCCACGGTTTGCGGGGTCAAACCCGCGTTCAAGGTATCGACGCTGGCCTGGTCGTCGGCGTTCACCAGATCGACCCCGTCCACGGTGAGAATCTGCGCGCCGCGCGCCAAGTTCGCCGGAGCGGCGGCGGCCGCTGATCCGGGCTCGGTGTACGCCACCACCACATTGCGCGGCGGCGTACTCGCCAGGATCACGAAATTCGCGCCGTACCCGGCCTGTACTCCCGACTGCGACAAGGATTCCCAAGTCGCGGTCGAGTAGGTGAAATGAAACTGATCTTTGGATTTGCCGGAGGCGGTGACCGCCGTGGTCTTCAGTACATCGAAGTACGCTGAATCGGTCGTAAAGCCGGCGGGGTCTTGGTCGGGGACTTCGTCGAACCACAGGTACAGATCATTGGTCCAGGACCGCAACCAGTTCCTCTCGTCGAGCGCCGTGCCCGGCTTGTCCAAGTAGGCCTTTCCGGTGCCGGGATCGGTGCCGGTGCGTGGGGTGACGCACAGAGCGGCGAAGGAGGACGCGGGCGAGAACTGGCCCTGGACCCACCCGGTCGTTTGGGTGGTTTGGACGCCGGTCCCGCCACCGCCGCCGCCGCCCCCGCAGGCTCCGAGCAAGGCCGCTGCCGCCCAGGGCGCGAGCGTCATCAGAGGCTTAAGAGCAGTTTTCATGGAGACGTCCTTGTCGAGACCGGTGGACCTCAAATATTACACGCAGTCACAATCGAAGTCTGCGGCGGCGGCGGGCTCAAGCGCGAATTCGCGCATTGCCGGGGTCGTAGAGCGGTGCGAGCGAGGCGCGTGCGCGATAACGCCGCTCGGCCACCTGAATCTCGAAACGCCCGCTGTTGACATAGTCATGGCTGACTCCCGCCTCGTGCCCCACGTAGCCGAGGGCCACCGCGCCGCCCAGGGTGTGGCCGTACATGCCGGACGTGGTGATGCCCACCGCCTCACCGTCGCGGTAAATCGGCTCATTGTGATAGACCAGCGCTGCGGGATCCTCGATCAAAAACTGCACCAGCCGCCGCCGCGGCAGCCCGCGCCCGCGCTGCTCGAGGAGCGCCTCGAGGCCGACGAATCCGCCGGGCTTGTCCCACGCACAGGTGAACGCGAGTCCGGCCTCGAGCGGCGAATCGTCGGATCCTAAGTCGTGGCCCCAATCGCGGTAGGCCTTTTCAATGCGTAGAGAATTCAAGGCGTGATAGCCGCAATGCTTGAGTCCGTGCGCGGCGCCGGCCGCCAGCAGCGCGTCGTACACGGGCAACGTGAAAGCCGTCGGTATGTACAACTCCCAGCCCAGCTCGCCGACATAGCTCAGGCGCAGCGCGAGCAGCGTCTGATAACCGATGCGAATTTCCCGGCACTGCCGGAATGCAAAGGCGGCGTTGGAAAAATCGTCGGGCGAAAGGCTCTGCAGCAGGGCGCGCGAGGCGGGCCCCTGCACATTGAGCATGGAGTACGCGCCGCTGATGTCCGTGACGACGCAGTGCGCCGTGTCGGGAATTTGATTTTGGATCCACGACTCGACGTGAGTTTGGGTGAACGCCGCCGTTACCACCAGGAAGCGGTCGGGCGCGAGCCGGGTGATGGTGAGGTCCGCTTCGATGCCGCCGCGTGAATTCAGGAACTGGGTGTACACCGCGGTGCCGGGCGCGACCTCGCAATCGGCCGTGCTCAGGCGGTTGAGGACCCGGGCTGCGTCGCGGCCTTGCACCAGGAGTTTGGCGAAGGAGGATTGCTCGAACACACCGACGCGCTCGCGCACCGCCTGATGTTCCGCGGCGCTGTTGGCGAACCAATTCTGCCGCCCCCAGGAGTAGCGATAGCTGCGCGGCTGGCCGGCGTCGGCGTACCAATTCGGGCGCTCCCAGCCGGCCGACTCGCCGAACACCGCACCGGCGGTTGCCAGGCGATCGTGCAGCACGCTTTTCTTGACGTCGCGGGCGGTGGTCCATTGACGAAACGGCCAGTGATCCTGATAGCCGATCCCCAACGACTCGACCACGCGGTCGCCGAGATAACGGGGATTGTTCTGCCAGCTCTGCGTGCGCCGCAGATCGACCGACCAAACGTCCATGGGGGCGTGGCCATCCACCAGCCAGTGCGCCATGACAAATCCCACGCCGCCGCCGGAGAGAATGCCGAGCGAGTTGAATCCGGCGGCGACGAAGAAATTGCGCAGGTTCGGTGCTTCCCCCATCAGATAGTTGTGATCCGCCGTGAAGGATTCGGGCCCGCAGAACAACAGCTTGATGCCGGTATCGAGCAAGATGGGCACGCGCTGCATGGCGCGTTCGATGTAGGGATGAAGACGGTCCCAATCCGCAGGAATCTCGCCGAAGGTGAAGTCCTGCGGAATGCCGTCGAGGCTCCATGCCTTGGCGATGGGTTCGAACAGGCCCAGCATGATCTTGCCGGCCTCTTCGCGGATGTAGGCCGAGTTGCCGGGATCGCGCAGAATAGGCAGCAGCGGATGCAGGCCCGGGAGCGGCTCGGAAATCAGGTAGTAGTGCTCGGCGGCCTGCAGCGGCACATCGACGCCGGCCAGGCGGCCCACCTCGCGCGCCCACATACCGGCGCAGTTCACCACGTAGTCGGCGCGGACCTCGCCGCCGTCGGTGCGAACGCCGGTGACCCGGCCGTTCTGCTGCAGAATGCCGGTCACCGACGTGTGCTCCAGCAGCCGTGCACCGCCGTGCCGCGCGCCCTTCGCCAGGGCCTGCGTCACATCGGTGGGGTTGGCACGTGCGTCGCGCGGAAAATGGAACGCCGCCGCGAGATCCGAGACATCCGCGAGCGGCCAGTGCCGCTGCACCTCAGCCGGGGCGATTTCGCCGCAGTCGATGCCGAAGCGCTGCGCCATGTTGACGCCGCGGCGCATTTCCTCGGCTTTGTCGCGGGTCTTGGCCAGTTGAATCGAGCCGCAGTCGATCAAGCCCGTGGCCTGGCCGGTTTCGCTTTCGAGGCGGCGATACAGATCCTGCGAGTACTTGGCGAGCCGTGTCTGCGTTTCGGTATCGCGCAAGGTGGTCAACAGCCCGGCGGCATGCCAGGTGGTGCCGCTGGTCAGCTGCTTGCGCTCGAGCAACAGCACGTCGCGCCAACCCAGTTGGGTCAGATGATAGGCGATGGACACGCCGACGATGCCGCCGCCAATGATCACCACCCGGGCGTGGGCGGGCAGCGGGGCACTCGAATAAGGTGTCGAGGCCGTTCCCGGGCTCATGGCAGGCATTGCACAATACGCAAATGATTTGCTCCACAGTTAAATTATCGATTATATTTACACATGGTAGCTCTGCTGTTAAATCAGTGCCGCGTCGGCTAATTTTGCCAATTCCGCATGCCCTATCGCCTACTTCGTTTCGGCCTATCGCGTAAACATCCTGAACCCCGCATGTTCACGCGCCATGACTCGTTGAAAGCGGGTTATGACGTGGTCATCATCGGCGCGGGCGGCCATGGATTGGCGGCCGCCTATTATCTGGCCCGCGACCACGGCATCCGCAACGTCGCGGTGCTGGAGAAGGGATATATCGGCGGCGGCAATACCGGGCGCAACACCACCATCATCCGCTCGAATTACCTCACGCCCGAAGGCGTGAAATTCTACGACCAGAGCGTGCGCCTGTGGCAGGACCTGGGCGAAGATTTCGATTTGAACCTGTTCTATTCGGCGCGCGGCCACTACACGCTCGCCCATACCGACGCGGCGATGCGCACCATGCGCTGGCGGGCCGAGGTCAACAAACATTATGGTGTGCGCTCCGAAGCCGTCGACGCGGCCTTCGTCAAGCGCGGCATTCCCGACATCGACATGAGCTGCGGCGGCCACGCGCCGATTCTCGGCGCGTTGTTTCATGAACCGGGCGCCATCGCGCGGCATGACGCCGTCGCCTGGGGCTACGGCCGCGGCGCGGATCGCCGCGGCGTGGAAATTCACCAGCAAACCGAGGTCACCGCGATTCGCACGCAGGGCGGGCGCGTGACGGGGGTTGAGACCACTCGCGGCTCCATCGCCACCTCGAAGGTGCTGTGCGCCGTGGCCGGATTCACGCCGCGGGTTCTCGACATGGTGAACCTCCATACGCCGATTTACGTGCATCCGTTACAGGCCATGGTATCCGAGCCCATCAAGCCCTGGCTCGATCCCATCATCGTGTCCGGATCGCTGCACGTCTATGTGTCGCAGACCGCCCGCGGCGAACTGGTGATGGGCGCCTCTCTGGATCCCTACGAATTGCACGCGACGCGGCCGACGTTGGATTTCGTCGAAGGTCTGGCGGCGCACATGCTGGACATGTTTCCCTTCCTGAGCGAGGTCAAAGTGAACCGCCAATGGGCCGGGCTCGCCGACATGACCCCGGATTTCGCGCCCATCATGGGCCTCACCCCGATCGAGGGTTTCTATCTGGATGCGGGCTGGGGAACCTGGGGCTTCAAGGCGACTCCGGTGTGCGGCAAGACCATGAGTCACACCGTGGCGACCGGGCGCAATCATCCGCTGATCGAGGGGTTCACCTTCGATCGCTTTGCGCGCTACCAACTCACCGGCGAGAAAGGCGCCGCGTCGGTGGGCCACTGATGAAAATTCTGGTCTGTCCGTTGAACGGTCCGCGCCCGGTCAGTGAATTCGTCTACGGCGGCGAGGTCCGCGTGAGTCCGGACCCCGATACCTGCAGCGACGCGCAGTGGAGCGATTACGTGTTCAATCGGTCCGGCTCCCCCGGGGCGAAGTATGAGTGGTGGTGCCACATTGCCTCGGGATTCTGGTTCGTGGTGTTGCGCGACACCGTTCGCGACACGGTCATCGGCACCTTTTCGGCCGACGCGGTCCGGCGCGGGCTGCCGCCCGCCGCAGCACCATGATGTACCGCGCCGAATCACAGGCCGGCGAGTGGATCGATCGTTCGGCGTCGCTGCGCTTTAGTTTCGAGGGCGGCGACTATCAGGGATATTCGGGCGACACGATTTCCTCGGCGCTGGCGGCGGCCGGAATTCCCTACCTGGCGCGCAGCTTCAAGTACCACCGGCCGCGCAGCATCCTGTCGTTCGCCAATCACGACAGCAATACCTTGTTCCAAGTCGACGGCGTGCCCAATGTGCGCGGCGACGTGACCTTGCTGCGCGACGGCATGCGCGTGTCGGCGGTCAATACCTTCGGCGGTTTGTGGCGCGACAAGGCGCGGGTGTTGGACCGCTTCGCGCCGCTGCTGCCGGTCGGGTTTTACTACAAGGCATTTCATTCCAAACGGCTGTTCCCGCGCTGGGAGCGCATGTTCCGCACGCTTACGGGCTTAGGGAAGGTGACTCTCGGTGCCGCGCGCGAGGCGACCCCCAAGCGCTATGGCTTCTGCGATGTGTTGGTGATCGGCGGCGGCCCCAGCGGTCTCGCAGCGGCGCTGGCGGCGGGGCAGGCAGGTGCGCGCGTGGCGCTGGTGGATGAATCGCTGCGGCTCACCGGCAACGGCGCCCCTGCCGCTCTGCTGCAAGCGGTGCACGAGACGGCCGCCATCACGCTGTTCCCGGCCGCCGTCGCGGCCGGCTACTACGCCGATCACTGGGTCGCCATCGCCGAACAGGAACGCATGACGAAAATGCGTGCCGCGGCCGTGGTGTTCGCCACGGGAGTGATCGAGCAGCCGGCGGTGTTCCACAACAACGATTTGCCCGGCGTGATGCTGGCGTCGGGCGCGGTCCGAATGCTCGCGCACTATGGGATTGCTCCCGGCCGACGGGTGGTGATCGTCGCGGCCAATCTGGACGCCTATGTCGCCGCCCTCGACTTGAACGCGCGCGGCGTGACGGTGGCCGCCATCATCGATCTGCGTACCGACATCGGCGGCGACACGGCGGTGACGGCCTGCGCGGCCTTGGGCTTGGACCTGCTGCGCGCCAGCGCACCCTATGAAGCGGTTCGCGGCGCGGACGGCAGAGTCGCGGCGCTGCTGGTGGCGCCGCTCGATCAGGCCGGCCGTGCCGATGCCGGCTCGTTGCGGCGCATCGACTGCGATGCGGTGTTGATGAGCGTGGGCTGGGCCGCCGCGGCGCAGCTGTTCCTGCAGGCCGGCGGCGGCACGCGCTTTGCGCCGGATCTGCAGCAATTCGTGCCCAGCGAACTGCCGCCGGGAATTTTTGCGGCCGGACGCATGAACGGCGTGTACGAGCTGGAGTCGCGGCTGGCCGACGGCGCGCGCGCCGGGTCACAGGCCGCGGCGCACGCCGGATTCGGCACGCCGAGCTTAAGCCAGGTCGCCCGCAGCCATCGCTGTCCGTCGCATCCCTTCCCCATCATCGATCATCCGCGGGCCAAGAATTTCGTCGACTTCGACGAGGATCTGCAAGTCAAGGACCTGGAAAACGCCGCCCAGGAAGGCTTCGATTCGAGCGAACTGCTCAAGCGCTACAGCACCGTGGGCATGGGGCCCTCGCAGGGCAAGCATTCCAACATGAACGCTTTGCGCATTCTCGCCCGCTTCCGCGGTGTCGGCGTGACTGAACTCGGTTTGACGACCGCCCGTCCCATGTATCACCCGGTGCCGATGAAATTGCTGGCAGGCCGCAGTTTTCAACCGGAGCGGCGCACCCCCTGCGATGCCGAGCACGCCAAGCTCGGCGCCGTGTGGATGCCGGCGGCCAACTGGCGCAGGCCCGAATACTATGCCGTGGCCGGCGAAACCCGCGCCCAGAGCATCGATGCCGAGGTGCACGCCGTGCGCAACGCGGTCGGCCTCATCGACGTCGGCACGCTGGGGAAGATCGAGGTCTACGGCCCGGATGCCGCCAAACTTCTGGACCGCGCCTACGCCGGCCGGTACTCCGACTTGAAAGTGGGCATGACCCGCTATGGACTGATGCTGGACGAGTCGGGGGTGATCGTCGACGACGGCGTCATCGCGCGCTTGGACGAGGAGCTGTTCTACTTCACCACCACCACCGGCGGTTCCGCCGCCGTGTTTCGCGAGTTGCTGCGGCTCAACGCCCTGTGGGGTCTCGATTGCGCCCTGGTGAACGTCACCGGGCATCGCGCGGCGTTCAATTTCGCCGGCCCCTCGAGCCGCCTCAGTCTGCAGGCGCTGACGGAGGTCGATCTGCGGGATGAGGCCTTTCCCTATCTCGCGGTGCGCACCGGACGGGTGGCCGGAGTTGCGGCCCGCTTGATGCGCGTCGGCTTCGTCGGCGAACTCGGCTATGAAATTCATGTGGCCGCCGGCCACGGTCTCGACGTGTGGCGGGCGCTGTACGCCGCGGGCGCGCCGCGGGGCTTGCGGCCGTTCGGGGTGGAGGCGCAGCGGGTATTGCGCCTGGAGAAAGGACACTTGATCGTCGGCCAGGACACCGACGGCCTCACCGACCCGCTGGAGGCCAATGCCCAGTGGGCGGTGGCCATGAAGAAGCCGTACTTCGTCGGCCAACGCAGTTTGCGCATTCTGCAGGCGCGCGGACCTCGGCAAAAACTCATGGGCATCGAGCTCGCCGCCGCGGCGCCGCTGCCCAAGGAATGCCATTTGGTCATCGAGAATGGCGCGATCGCGGGCCGCGTGACCAGCGTGACGCATTCGCGGGCGTTGAATAAATCCATCGGTCTCGCCATGCTGTCGCCGGACCTGGCGCAGGTGGGGCGCGACATCCAAATTCGCATCGACGGCGGCGGCTTGCTGGCCGCCAAGGTGACGGCGGCGCCGTTTTATGACCCGAAGAATCAGCGGCAAAAGGCGGATCAGCCGGCATGAGCGCATTGACTCTGACACGGTGCGGGCAGCGCGACCGGCTCGGTCTGAAGGGGCCGCGGGCCGCGGAATGGCTGGTCGCGCAGGGGATCGTGCTGCCGATGGCGCCTAATAGCTGGACGCACTCGCAGGAGAGCGATGGCGGCGAATCGATCCTGGTGGCGCGCCTCGGACAGGTTGAGTTCTTTCTCGAGGGGCCGGCGGACGGAACGACGCTCCAGGGGATTGCGCCCTCATTGAATCAGCGCCTGCAAGGCGTGTATCCGGTGCTGCGCGAGGACTCTGGATTTCGTCTCGGCGGCGAGGGGGTGGACGCAGTCCTTGCCCAGGTTTGCAATGTGAATTTCGCGGCGCTGACGCTGGACTCCCATCCGGTGATCATGACGCTCATGATAGGGGTGGCGGTGCTGGTCGTGCCGCAGGTCGGCGCGGCGCGGCAGGTCGGCGCGGCGCGGCAGGGCGGCGCGGCGCGGCAGGGCGGCGCGGCGGGGTTGGGGGCCGCAGGCGGGCGCGAATACCGGATCTGGTGCGATCCGACTTTCGGTCCCTACCTCGGCGAGTCCCTGGGTGCGGTGGTTAGTGAATGCGGTGGTAGATACATGGGGGTTTCGGGATGAATCAGCAATCGGCAAAGAAATTTTTCGAAGCGCACAAGATCCGCTATGTCCTCGCGCAATTCGTGGATATCCATGGCGCCGCGAAGGCCAAAGCCGTGCCGGTCGAACACCTGGACATGGTGCTGACCGACGGCGCGGGCTTCGCCGGGTTTGCTCTGTGGGGATTCGGCATGGGCCCGGAAGGGCCGGATTACATGGCGGTCGGCGATCTCTCGACCCTGCAGGACATTCCCTGGATGCCGGGCTACGCGCGCATCATTTGCAACGGCGTGGTCAACAAAAAGCCCTATCCCTACTGCTCGCGAGTGGCGCTGCAGGCGCAAATCGCGCGTCTCACCAAACGCGGACTCACGCTGTTCACCGGCATCGAGCCTGAATTCATGCTGCTGTCGCGGCGGGCGGACGGCAGCTTGGGGCCCGCGGATTCCACGGACAATCTGGACAAACCCTGCTACGACTATAAAGGCCTTTACCGGACGCGCGAGGTGCTGGATGAGATGGTGGCCAGCTTGCGCGCCGTGGGCATCGACGTGTACCAGATCGATCACGAGGACGGCAACGGCCAGTTCGAGATCAATTTCACCTATGCCGATGCGCTCAAATCCGCCGATAATTTCACCTTCGTCAAAATGGCGGCCAGCGAAATTGCCCACAAGCACGGCATGACCGCCACCTTCATGCCGAAGCCATTCCCCAACCGCGCCGGCAGCGGCGCGCATTTTCATGTGTCCATCGGCTCGGCGAAACAGCAGAACGCCTTCTACGACAAGAACGACAAGTCGGGCATGGGCCTGTCGGCCATGGCCTATCAGTTCTTGGGCGGGGTCCTGCACCATGCGCGCGCCCTGTGTGCTGTGGCGGCCCCGACGGTGAACTCCTACAAGCGCCTGGTCGTCGGACGCGCTCTGTCCGGCGCCACCTGGGCGCCGGCGTACATTGCCTACGGCGACAACAATCGCACCGCCTGCGTCCGAATACCCCATGGGCGTCTCGAGATCCGGCTGCCGGACTCCGGCTGCAATCCCTACCTGGTATCCGCCGCCCTGATCGCGGCCGGTCTCGACGGCATTGACCGCAAGCTCGATCCGGGTCCGGCGCAGAACATCAATCTGTACCAGCTGACGCCGGAGGAGTTGACGGCGAAGGGCATCAAACTGCTGCCGCAATCCCTGCACGAAGCCGTCGACGCGCTCGAACAGGATGCGGTGATCTGCGACGGCTTGGGAGCGGAACTGGCGCGCGAGTTCATCCGCCTGAAGCGCATGGAATGGACCGAATACTCGCGCCACGTGTCCGATTGGGAGACACGCCGCTATTTGGAATTTTTCTAGGGAGGCTCCGCATGTGTGGAATCGTCGGTCTTCTGGTCAAGAACCCCGCGCTGCGCAATCAGCTGGGCGCTCTGATGGTGCCCATGCTGGTGGGTATGACCGAGCGCGGCCCCGATTCCGCGGGACTCGCCGTCTACACCGCGCCGGTGGCGGACAGCCATCACAAACTCAGTTTGTACAGCGGCGAGAACGCCGTGGACTGGCCGCAGTTGCTGGCGAGGATGGCCGCCGATTTTGCGCAGGCGCACGAGATCGACGTGCACGAGATCGAGGCGCATGGCAATCACGCCGTGCTCACCAGCGCAGCCGATCCGGACCAGCTCGCGGCCTGGCTCGCGCGCCATGCCCCGGGCGTGGCCGTGCTCTCCGTGGGGCAGTCGATTGATTTGTACAAGGACGTGGGTGCTCCCGCCGACATCGCCGAGCGCTACCGCTTCAAAACGTTGCGCGGCTCGCATCTGGTGGGGCACACCCGTATGGCGACCGAATCGGCCGTGACGCCGGCGCATGCGCACCCGTTCACGGCGGGCCGCGACTTTTGCCTGGTGCACAATGGTTCGTTGTCCAATCCGCACCTGGTGCGCAAGCGTTTGGAGCCCTTGGGGATTGAATTCGAAACGGACAATGACACCGAAGCGGCGTGCCGCTTCTTCGAGTGGCGGCTGCGCGAGGGGGATGATCTGAAGACCGCCGTGCAGCGCGGTTTCAGCGAACTGGACGGCTTCTTTACTTTCTTGATGGGGACCGACCAGGAACTCCTCATCGTGCGCGACGCCTTCGCCTGCAAGCCGGCGGTGGTGGCCGAGACCGATGACTATGTTGCCATTGCGTCCGAATTCCGCTCGCTCGCGCACCTGCCGCATATTTCGCATGCAACTCTGTTCGAGCCCAAGCCCGAGGAGATTTATTCATGGCGAATTTGAGGCCGGTGCCGAAGGCCCGAGAATTCGATCTTGCGCGGGACAGCCTGCGCGACTTGAATTTATTTCTGCACAAGCGGGCGCTCGATGAAGGCGTGGCGCAGATCCAGGTGAGAAACCCCGACGGGGCGCATTCCATCGCCTGCGGTCTCGATGCCGATCTCGACGTGCAGATTCACGGCCATGTGGGCTACTACGTGGCGGGCATGAACAAGCACGCTTCGGTCACCGTGCACGGCAATGCCGGTCCGGGCGCCGCCGAAAATATGATGTCCGGACGGGTGCACGTCCGCGGTTTCGCCTCCACCGCCGCGGGCGCCTCGGCGCATGGCGGTTTGCTCGTCATCGACGGCGATGCGTCCCTGCGCTGCGGTATTTCGCTGAAGGGCGCCGACATCGTGGTGGGCGGCAGCGTCGGCAGCTTTTCGGCGTTCATGGCGCAGGCGGGCCGAATCGTCATTTGCGGCGACGCCGAGGACGCGCTCGGCGATTCATTGTATGAAGCGGTCATCTACGTACGCGGCAAGGTGAGGTCGCTGGGCGCCGATGCGCGCTTTGAACCGATGAGCGATGCCGACCGCGCCGCGGTAAAGAGCCTGCTGGCGCAGGCCGGCATTGCGCACGACCCGGCGGAATTCAAGCGCGTGGCTTCCGCGAAGAGTCTGTATCACTGGCACGCCGATGCCGATCAGGAGTATTGACTATGACGGGTCCGCAGCTGGAGGAATCGGCTGGTTTTGATCGATCCACCATTGAGTACATTCAGCGCGCGGCGGCGAGCGGCTTGTATGAGATCAGAGGCTTGGGCGCCAAGCGCCGGGTGCCCAATTTCGACGACTTGTTGTTCCTCGCCGCGTCGCTATCGCGCTACCCGTTGGAAGGCTACCGCGAACGTTGCGCCACCAAGACGCTGCTCGGCACGCGCTTCGCCACGCGCCCGATCGAACTCGCGATTCCGATCACCGTCGCCGGCATGAGCTTCGGCGCGCTATCGGCGCGGGTCAAGGACGCGCTGGGGCGCGCCGCGACCGAGGTGGGCACCTCGACGACCACCGGCGATGGCGGCATGACCACCGAGGAGCGTGCCTCGTCAAAAACCTTGGTCTATCAATGCCTGCCGTCGCGCTACGGCTTCGATCCGGACGACGTGCGGCGTGCCGATGCCATCGAAATCGTCATCGGCCAGGGGGCCAAACCCGGCGGCGGCGGCATGCTGCTCGGGCAGAAGGTCAATCCGCGGGTCGCGCGCATGCGGACGCTGCCGGAAGGCGTCGATCAGCGCTCCGCGTCGCGGCATCCGGACTGGACCGGTCCCGATGATCTGGTGATCAAGATCAAAGAACTGCGTGAGATCACCGATTGGGAGAAGCCGATCTACGTCAAGGTGGGCGCAACGCGCGTCTTCAACGATGTGAAGCTCGCCGTGCACGCCGGCGCCGATGTCATCGTGGTCGACGGCATGCAGGGCGGCACCGCGGCCACGCAAACTGTGTTCATCGAGCATGTGGGAATCCCGACGCTTGCGGCGCTGCGCCAGGCGGTGGATGCCTTGGACGATCTCAACATGCGCGGCACCGTGCAATTGGTGATTTCCGGGGGGATCCGCAGCGGCGCGGATGTGGCCAAGGCGCTTGCCATGGGCGCGGACGCGGTGGCGATCGGCCAG